>Ga0105055_10001634_pt1 | contig 36045 bp, 34 predicted proteins | sample BON03_FD_78090 | JGI IMG/M metagenome (GOLD analysis project Ga0105055, IMG submission 78090) | Freshwater microbial communities from Lake Bonney liftoff mats and glacier meltwater in Antarctica - BON-03 | ecosystem: Environmental > Aquatic > Freshwater > Ice > Glacier meltwater | place: Lake... | reverse complement strand
TGGGCTCTTATCCGTCTGTCAGCCGACGGACGGACGCTGGTTCGAGTCCAGCCCCCGCTACAAAAAGTCGTCCATATCAGGCGACTTTTTTTATTTTAGCCGTACTATATTTTAAGGTGTACGTAGTTTATGTCCTTTACTCCGAAGCTCACAATCAGATATATGTGGGCTACACTTCCGACTTAATAAGTCGGTTCCATTCGCACAATACCCTAGCAAAAAAAGGCCACACTATTAAATTCAGACCGTGGATAGTTGCTTATGCCGAGAATTATGAAACCAAAGCCGAAGCAATGAAAAGAGAAAAAGTACTCAAATCCCCTAGGGGAAGAGCTTTCATACGGAATCACATTAACCTCCTTTATAATTAAACTCAATGGGCTCTTATCCGTCTGTCAGCCGACGGACGGACGCTGGTTCGGCAGAAACGCTGAGTTTTGCTGCGTTTTTATGTGCTTACTTTAGTGCGGAGTTACCCTTCAGGGGCAAGGGAGATTGAGATGCTCCCCTTTTTTAAACGAGAAGGCTTGAAGTGCGGTGTAGACTATATAAGCCGCTTCAAGTTGCTGTTTTAGATTTTCATCGTTCCTATTTTAAAATACCCCAATTTGGGCTGTCAACTTATTGGTTTTAAAGAGCAACTGTTCGCGGTCGAGCAGTATGCTAAAATATAAGTCGGACTTCGCTATTTGCGGAAGTAGCACTAATAATCAATTCATTAAGCCCAAGGTTTTCTCATCAAAAAACGCGACATTTGCAGCAAATTTTGCATAGCTTATGATTTCAGTTTCCAATATTTCGCTTCGGTACGGTAAACGGGTTTTGTTTGAGGACGTCAACCTTAAATTTACCCACGGAAATTGTTATGGCGTTATAGGCGCGAATGGTGCGGGTAAGTCTACATTTCTGAAGATACTTTCGGGTGAAATTGACCCAACCGGTGGCCAAGTAAGTATTACGCCAGGTGAACGAATGGCCGTTTTAAAGCAGAATCATTACGAATTTGATGAATTCCCAGTGCTCGAAACTGTATTAATGGGCCACAATGAGCTTTATACGGTATTGAAAGAAAAAGATGCCATTTATGCCAAAACCGACTTTACCGATGCAGACGGTCTGCGCGCTGGTGAGCTCGAGAGCAAATTTGCAGAAATAAATGGTTGGGATGCCGAAAGTAATGCCGCTACACTGCTCAGCAATCTCAACATCAGCGAAGAACACCACTACAAATTGGTGAAGGAGCTGGACGGCAAACAGAAAGTACGGGTACTTCTTGCCCAAGCCCTATTCGGCAACCCCGATATACTTCTACTCGATGAGCCTACCAACGATCTCGATTTAGAAACCATCAGCTGGTTAGAGAATTTTTTGGCAGATTATCAAAACACAGCCATCGTAGTATCTCACGACCGCCACTTCCTAGATACCGTTTGTACCCATGTGGTGGACGTAGATTTCAGCAAAATGAACATATACAGTGGCAACTATACTTTCTGGTATGAGTCCAGTCAACTGGCTTTAAAACAACGTTCCGATCAGAATAAAAAGCTAGAAGATAAGGTTAAGGAGTTGCAAGACTTTATCAGTCGGTTTAGCGCCAACGCCTCCAAATCAAAACAAGCCACGAGTCGTAAAAAAGCCCTCGATAAAATCAATCTCGATGATATCAAACCTTCTAGCCGTAAATATCCGGCCATTTTGTTCAACAATATGAGTCGGGAGGCGGGTGATCAAATACTGGAAGTAACTAACCTAGGCAAAAAGCAGGGCAACGAAACCTTATTTTCGAAAGTGAGTTTTACGGTGAACAAAGGCGATAAGGTTGCCATTCTATCCAAAAATAGCTTAGCGGCGAGTGCCCTCTACAAAATCCTATCGGGCGAAGACACCGATTTTACCGGCACCTTCAAATGGGGTGTAACCATCAATGCCGCTTATTTACCCGCCGATAACCACGGTTATTTTGATGGCAAAAAGTTGAACCTCGTTGACTGGCTCCGCGAATACAGTTCAGGAGAAAAAGACGAACAATTTATCCGTGGTTTTTTGGGTAAGATGTTGTTTTCGGGTGAGGAAGTCCTCAAAAATTGCAGCGTACTCAGCGGAGGCGAAAAAATGCGCTGTATGTTTAGTCGCCTGATGCTCCAACAAGGCAATGCGCTGCTATTCGACGAGCCCACCAATCACCTCGACCTCGAGTCTATCACCGCCCTGAACAATGGTTTGGTCGATTTTAAAGGCACTATCTTATTCACTACCAGTGATCATACCCTAGCACAAACCGTTGCCAATCGTATTATTGAAGTCACCCCCAAAGGTAATCTCGATAAGTTGATGGAATTCGATGACTATATCAGTAGTGAGGTAGTAAAAGCGCAACGAGAGGCGCAACTTAGTGCTTAAACCTATTTTGTAGCTGTTTTTACAAGCATTTCGAGGCTCTGCTCCATTTTGGTTAGCAGGGCCTTTTGTTTGATAATACCGTAGCTTATGGCCCAATCGGTGGGTTTGTCATGCAACAACCAAACTATCCCATTTTTATATACCGTAATTTTCAGCGGCAGTTCCGCAGCGATAGCAGGGTTTTCTTGCATCAGAAGCGTACCAGCCTTGGGGTTGCCAAACACATAAACGACGACTGAATCGAGCACCATGCCAACACCTTGGGCATTTAGGGCGTGATCGTACTTACTAAAAACAGTTAATCCAGCGGCTGAAATAGCCTTTTCGAGCTTTGTGACTGTTGTAATGAAATCGTGGCTGCTTTCGGCGGCCACCTGAGGTGATTGTGCCTGAGCAAATGGAATGCTACCAACAAGTAAAAGCAGGAGAACAAAATGTTTCATGAGCTGATTTTAAGTTGAAGCTACACAATTCATTCGTTAGGCGGTATATGCGACTGCTTCGTATCTTACCGACAAACTCCAATAATTATGTTTACCCCAGATACCCTGAACGGAAAAACCATACTCATCACCGGCGGTGGCAGCGGACTTGGCCTCGCCATGGCCAAACATTATGCTTCCCATGGCGCCAAAGTAGCGATATGTGGTCGCAATGAAACCAAATTACAGACTGCAATCAGCGAAATAGGCCATGAGGCTGTGTATGAAGTGTGTGACGTTCGCGACTACGATGCCGTAGGGCAGATGTTCGGTCGATTGCAGCAGCAAATTGGCCCTGTAAATGGACTAGTGAACAATGCAGCAGGTAACTTTTTGTCGGCTTCTGAAGATTTATCTCCGAACGCATTTGCGGCCGTCATAGACATTGTACTTAAAGGCACTTTTAATTGTACGCAACATTTTGGCAAGGCATTAATTGCCGATAAAATACGTGGTACGGTGATCAATATCGTTACCACCTATACCGAAACCGGTTCGGCCTTTGTGCTTCCGAGTGCCTGTGCGAAAGCGGGAGTATACGCCATGACCAACTCACTCGCCATGGAATGGGCCACCTACGGCATACGTTTGAATGCCATTGCGCCTGGCCCCTTCCCCACCGAAGGTGCTTGGACCCGCCTTTTGCCCGACAAAAGCATAGAGGAAAAATACCTTAAAGGCATTCCTGCAGGTCGATATGGCAAACATGAGGAGTTGGCCAATCTCGCCATTTATCTTATGAGCGACATGAGCGATTATATTACCGGTGAGTGCGTTACCATTGATGGTGGCGAACGCTTGCAGGCGGGTCAGTTTAATATGTTTGCGAATATGTTGCCTCGCGAACAATTGCGCGGTTTTTTCCAGATGATGAAACCCAAAAAGAGCTAAAGCTGTTTCACTGAGTACCCTTCTTGCAGATAATTCAAAAAAAAGCATGACCATAGCTATAGATTTCGACGGCGTTTTACATCGTTACAGCAAAGGCTGGAACGGTGGTGCCATTTACGACCCACCTGTACCCGGCACCAAAGAGGCGCTAGACAAACTCAAAGCTGATGGCTGGAAAATTTATATTTTCAGTACACGCTCTAACAAGATGTTCCGCAAAAAAGATGAACCTGATCAGGAAATCGCAATGAAAACATGGCTTAACGAACATGCCATTCCTTTTGACAAAATCTGGAATTTCGGCAAACCAATGGCAGATATCTATCTCGACGACCGCGCGATTGGCTTTCGCGGCGACTGGCAAAGCAGCATGCAAGAAATTGCTGAATTCAAACCTTGGACAGGAAGTGAGAAAGCATGAATAGTCGCCGTCAGATAGAGGTCATGCTGCCTTTGTTACTTACCCTCCCTGCCGACCGCAAACCACTTTGGGGCCGTATGACAGCCCAGCACATGGTCGAGCACCTCGCTCTTGCGCTCACCTTAAGCAACGGCAAACGAAACGTAGCGGTGCAAACTACTCCTGATAAAATCGAAAAACGCCTTGCTTATTTACGAGGTCCAGAACGGCTCGTGCGAGGCTTCGTACCCGATGGCCCTTTGGGAGAGCTTCCACCCTTGCGTTTTGGCGATATAGCTGCTGCTACCGAAGCGGTAAAAAAACAACTCCGCGACATGGATGAATGGTTTGCTGAATTTCCCGAAAGTGAGCAAAATCACCCATTATTCGGCCCTTTGCAGGTCGACGACTGGATGACTTTTCACCTCAAACATTTTGTTCATCACCTCACTCAATTTGGGCTTTTGCCCGACAATTGATTCCATTCACCACCTTTTGATGAAAAAAACTGTCTTCAGCATTCTTTTATTGTTCCTATTTACGCTTGTAATGAGCTGTAAAAACGAGCCAGAAAAAACAGCTGCTACTGACGGCACTGCCTTTGTCGTTTATGAGGGTGAACTGCCTTGCTACGACTGTGCGGGTATTCGAATTAGCCTCGCGATAGATGAAAACAGCCAACTGGCCAATCGCGCCTATCGCCTCACTGAAACTTATCTGGAGAACCCAAATGCCGACAGCATCTATTCTCGTTTTGGTAGTTATCAAGTGCTGAAAGGCAATAGCCTCGATAGCACCGCCATCGTATATGAGATAGATGCTGACTTAAAACATGCCCGCTATTTTATACGTATCAGCAAAGACACCTTATTTGTTGCCAATCAAAACGGTGACCCCATACTTAGCCCTAAGCCCTATTACCTCATCAGAACACCATGACAAGCGAAAAAATAAGTATACGTGAAGCCCAAGATCAAGTAGATAGCTGGATTAAAACGGTAGGCGTACGCTACTTTAATGAACTTACCAATACTGCTATTTTGATGGAAGAGGTTGGTGAACTTGCCCGGTTGATGGCCCGGACTTATGGCGAGCAATCGTTCAAGGAAAGTGACAAAAATCGTGATTTAGGGGACGAAATGGCCGATATTTTATGGGTACTCTTATGCCTAGCCAACCAAACTGGAGTGGATCTAACGGCTGCCTTCCAACAAAATCTTGCCAAAAAAACACAACGCGACAGCGAACGTCATCTCAACAATCCCAAACTCTGATCGAGTAATCGGCTGATATCAAATATCTAAGTCGGCACGTTTTTGCGACCAAATCACAACAACACCAGCTGTAATAAACATCATCAAGCTATAAATAGCAGCGGGAATTGCAATTTCTGTGCTGTTCAGCATGGCTGGACTCAAGGCAATGGCAATGGCTAAAGTACCGTTCTGTATGCCAGTTTCAATACTTATCGCCACGCGCTGTCGGAAATCGAGTTTCCAAAATAAACCCGAGAGATAGCCTAGAAACAAGGCGCTCACATTTAAAGCCAAGGCTGGCAATCCAGCCTCCTGAAAGTAGGGAATGATGTTCTCGCGTTCCTTGAGAATTGCGAGCAGCAGTACCAGCACAAAAAATACAGCCGATATAAGATTCACTGATTTGAGCGCCTTTTGCGTAAAAGCTGCATACCGTTGTTTGATATACATACCGATGCTCACAGGCAAAATCGTCACGACAAATATCTGGGCAAAGGTTTCGAAAAGCGGCAATTGTATCGCTTGATCGCCACCCATAAAGTGTGCAAGTGAAAAATTGAGTGTAAAGGGTAGGGTAAAATTAACCACCACACTACTGATGGCAGTCAGTGTAATCGACAAAGCCAAATCGGCCTTGGCCAGGTGGGAAATCAGATTAGAAGTGGCCCCGCCAGGGCATAAGGCCAATAACATGAGCCCCACGGCTATTTCTGCTTTTAAGTCGAAAGCAAAAATCATCAACAAACCAACCAGCGGCAAAAGCACCAATTGATTGCCTAAACCAATCATTACCGCTTTCGGAAATTTGACGATACGTTTAAAATCGGCTAAGGTGAGGGTCATGCCCATGCCGAGCATTATGATGCCTAGGGCTAAGGGTAAAAAGAGGGCGGTTACAGCGCTTTGTTCCATGGGTTCGGGTTCGGTAAACGGCAAATTAATAAATCTGTCGGAAATGCCATACCTAAACCGATGTAATCTGTTTAGATAGCTACCAATTCATCGCCCTGCAAAACCGGAACTTTACGCGTGAGATTGAGGGTAAGGCAAAGTTTTATGTCTTCTTCAATACCCATTTTGGCCAACCGCTGGTAATGTGATGAATGCCGTACGAATGCAAATAGATCGGTTTTCGCCTTGGCATATAAAATTTTAGCAGCCAAAGCGGCATCACAGCTGATTTGTTGATTTATAGCCAACTGCTCCACTACTGCACCGGCGAAGAGGGTGTCTTCGAGATTAAAATTATCTTTCCAGCCTGCACAAACCAGCAATACATCTTCGGGACGTTTTGCTAAAAGGTCTACAATGGCCTGTAAATTAGCGAAGCTGCCTATATACAGTTGTTTAGCACTTTTCGAAAGCTGCACGGCTTTGGTGCCATTGGTGGTGGTAAGCGCTACCTTTCGGTCTTTCACCTTCCCATTCATATAAGCAAAAGGTGAATTGCCAAAGTCGAAACCAGCAACCACTTCCCCATTGCGCTCGGCTGCCGCCAGATAACCCTGGGCTTTCAACGCCATACTTTCTTCGGGCGTGGCTACCGGTCGAATGCTGCTTACGCCGTGTTCGAAGCCAATACAAATGGCTGTCGTGGCGCGTAAAACATCAATAACTACCACCAGCTTGTCTTCCAACGCATAAAGCGGAAGTAACAATGGAGAAAGACAAACTTCTATTTTCCGTTGATCGTGCATATAAAATCAGGCCAAGTAAAACGGCAATTTCACAACAACTGCCTTAATAAGCCGATCGCGAATGTCGATAAATATTTCTTGTCCAGGCGTCGATTTATCTGCGGGGACATAGCCCATACCTATCAATTTACCTGTGGAGGGTGATTCACTACCAGAAGTCACTTCACCTAGGGCATTGCCGGCAATATCACGAATAGCGTAATGCTGACGGGGAATGCCACGGTCGACCATCTCGAAAGCAACCAACTTGCGTGTGAGGCCATTCGCTTTTTGCTGCTGGAGATAATCGCTATCGATAAAAGATTTGCTGAATTTGGTTATCCAACCCAAACCGGCTTCGAGTGGCGATGTGGTATCGTTGATGTCATTACCGTAAAGACAAAATCCCATTTCGAGCCGGAGGGTATCGCGACAACCCAAACCGGCCGGCTGAATACCAAAAGGTGCTCCTGCCTCCATGATCTTATTCCAAGCTTTGGTAGCCGATGCATTGGGCAAATACAGCTCAAATCCACCCGCGCCCGTATAGCCCGTTGCCGAAATAATAACATCATCAATGCCCGCAAAAGTGCCTGTGACGAAGTGATAATAAGGTATGTCTGCCAATTTTACCTCGGTGAGTTGTTGCAATGCCTCGGTGGTTTTAGGGCCCTGTACCGCCAAAAGCGACAGATTATCGGACATATCATTCATTTCTACGCCAAATACATTGTGTTTGCTGATCCAGTTCCAATCCTTTTCGATATTGGAAGCATTCACCACCAGTAAATATTTTTCTTTGCTGAGGCAATACACCAATAAATCGTCGACAATACCCCCCTGCCCATTGGGCATGCAGCTGTATTGCACCTTACCCGGGCTCAATTTTGACGCATCATTTGAGGTAACCAATTGTATCAACTCAAGTGCTTTCGGGCCATTGATTAAAAACTCGCCCATATGAGAGACATCGAACACCCCCAAAGCAAGGCGAACCGCCTGATGCTCTGCCTTTATGCCGCTGTAGCTGACTGGCATATTATAACCCGCAAAAGGGACCATTTTTGCACCAAGTTTTAAATGTATTTCATAAAGTGCTGTGTTTTTCATCGGGCAGTAGTATTTTGGGCAAAAGTACAATAAATCTCCCTTCATTCCCGACGCAACTCCTGATTTCACACATATGAAACTACAACAATCCATCAGCCTTGGCGAAGTCGCCGCCTATCTGCAATGCCGCATGATTGGCTCACCCGATATGGTCATTTCCGGTTTAAATGAAATTCACAAAGTAGGCTTAGGCGATCTATCGTTTGTGGATTACCACAAATACTACGATCGCGCCTTACAATCGGGCGCAAGTGTTATACTCATCAATGCTGAAGTAGACTTTCCGCCGCATAAAGGCATACTTATAAGCGACGACCCTTTTCGCGATTACAATCGGTTGGTGCAGCGTTATTACGATGTAAATCCGGTGTTGGGAGGTAAACACATCTTGGGTAAAGAGGTGAAGTTGGGTAAAAATGTCGTTTTCATGGAGAATGTAGTGATTGGTGACAGGGTAACTATTGGCGACAACTGTCGATTTTTCCCCAATGTTGTGGTACACAATGACACCATTATTGGCGATAATGTAACCATACAGGCCAATACCACCATCGGCTCAGACGCTTTTTACTATAAAAAACGTCCTTCAGGCTACGACAAACTATTGTCGTGCGGACGCGTAATCATTCATGATGATGTGGAAATAGGTTCTGGATGTACCATCGACAAAGGGGTGAGTGGCGACACCATCATCGGCGCTGGCACCAAATTCGACAACCAGGTGCACATCGGCCATGGCGCTGTGATAGGCCGGAATTGTTTGTTTGCTGCCCAAGTGGGCGTTGGTGGTAAAACCATTATTCAGGACGACGTAACACTATGGGGTCAGGTGGGTGTCCAGAAAGACATCCTCATTGAAAAAGGCGCCGTTGTTCTGGGGCAGTCGGGCGTTTCGAAATCGCTCAAAGGCAATAAAGTCTACTTTGGCAGTCCTGCTGGCGATGTCAAACACCGTTACCGTGAATTGGCCTATTTGCGTCGTTTGCCTGATTTTATGGATAGACTAACCAATCCACGTTCCGAGGACTAAGCCTCAACGCCGCAATAAGACGCTGGTTCCTTCGGTACGCAATTCATTGCTGGCCACACCTACCAACGACACACGTACGGCATAAAATCCACTTTCAGCAGGCTGGCTATTTATAGTTCCGTCCCAAGATTTGGTGTAATCCATTGTTTCGAATACTACTTTTCCCCAACGATCGAAGATAATCATCTCAAAAAATTTTGGCTTGCAGTCGTAAACGGGTGCGTAAGTATCATTCAAACCATCGTTATTCGGAGAAAAAGCAGTAGGTAGAAACAAATTACAGTCGCAGCGTTCGCGGTTGATGCTTACCTGCAGGTTTTGATCCCCACAGGGATGGCGTATTTCGGCACTCCCTGCATATACTTTTGTAATTCGCCGGATTCGACTCGTGTCACCGTCATCCCAACGGATACGGGTATAACTGTCCCAGTTGAGGTCGGCCATATAGGGTAGACCTTGGCAATAAACCGTATCTATTTCCGGATAATTTGGGGGTTCAAGGCGATTAATTTGAATGGTTTCGGTGAATTGTCCGCAATGGTTTTCTAAGCGCACCGTAACGCTGCTTTCATCTTGCAAAGGAAAATAGCTGCTATTTGTTGAACTATCCGGCCAAAACCAAAGGTAATTACCGGCCTTTAGCTGCAATTCTGCAGTCGTTCCACTGCAATAAAAAGTATCGCTTGGTAGGCCCGTGAAAGGTTTAGAGTCGTAGCTCACGTAAAAACTATCCCGAAAACTACCACAGCGGCCTTGTACATCTACCCACCACCAACCCGCCGTATCAATCCTACGTACTGCGTTCGTATCCCCATCCGACCAGCTATAGGCTTCCGACAAGGCTAGCGATTGATAGGCATTAACAGTAAAAGCACTTCCATCACATACGATTGTATCGGGGAGCCATGCAGCGGGTGGTGCCGCTACAATTACTGAATCCTCCATGACAATGGTTTGGCCACAAAACTGTGCCGTTGCTTTCACCAGGTACCGACCAGGAACGGTATAGCTGTGGCTTGGGTCGTATAAAGAGTCACCCACATAAGTTACTCCGTCGCCCATATCCCAAGCTACGCTCGACATATTTCGGATTTCATTCATCCTAAAAATCACCGGACTTCCAATGCACGTTTGGGAACTCGTAAATCGATACCGCCGGGGATGACTGTAATGCGCACGTGTTACCCCAAATACGGCATTTTGACTGACTTCGGGCCCAGAACGGTTATTGCCGATGGTAATTAATTCATGTCCGGCAATACCCCAAATCGAATCGGGCTGCAGGATATGGCCCAATGATATAAAACCCGATAAGATCTCAAATTGAATAAAATAGACCCGATTATTTGAGGCGGGTATGAAGTCGGTATAGATTGTGTCCTGTACAGTATAATTGTAAAACCGACGTGTAACTGCGAGCGAGTCCCACTCTAGTAAATCGAATTGATACATTCTATGCCTGAAGGGACTACTGCGTTAATCCGTTGTAAAAGCATAAAGTCGATCTCCGGCGGGGCTGTAGTTCATGCAGGTGATGCTTAAATCTCCGGCAAGTGGCCGATAAAAAATACGTTGCAGGTCTACAGGAAGTCTTCCCGATAACAATCCTGTACTCCTATCAAATTTAAAAAGTGTAAAAGCACCTCTGGTCGTATTTACTACAATATGGCGCTCATCTGGACTAAGCAACATCTTCAGAAAGATTGGATTGCTGTAAGCATGGATATACACTGGCGGTTGGCTCACCGGACCGCTCAGTTGAGAACCACTTACCAGCCAAACGAGGGGCTGGTACCAATTGTTTTGTAACGAGCGCATGGCGATAAGCCAATAATCGCGGCGATTGTGGTGGCGTACTACTTGATGTAATCCAAAAGCAATGGAATCGGACAGCAGAATATTCCTGGTCACATCAAAAGTATGCCGGTTATAGGTTACCAGATTAATGTTTTGAACAAATGCATATTCCGGATAGGATTGTTTGGTGGGAATCAAAGCATGTAGAATGGCTGGATTGGCCCGATCTGGAAAAGCCATGCTGTTGCCTACACCACTGGTATCCAGATATTTTCCAGGGTTTTGGCTTATAATGGGCGAAAATTCTCCGCGGGTCAAGATAGTGCTGTATTGCAAATCCATTCCAGCTGAGTCACAATCCACGTGATATGCGCCATAATGGGGGTGAATAAAGTCTATCGTATCGTTATAAGGTACGGGCGCGTAAGGATAAAGGGTCTGATAATTTAATCCCGCAGTATCTATTCTGAGCGGTCCGCCTAAAAACAAATATTTACCTTCTTGCTGCGCATTAGCCGGCCGGAAAATGACCCATAAAAAAAGCGTAAAATATACTGCAACGAACCTTATCACGCAGTAAGATAAGCTTCGGATTCGCAAGCTCACATCAAAAAACGCTCAAAAAAGTTTGAGCTGTCGGGCACGTAGATTAAAAGAAAGTCGGTGTAAAGGTGTTATGCCATAGGTTTCGATAGCTGTTCTGTGGTCGATGGTGGGATAACCTTTATTTCGGTCCCAGCCATAATCCGGGTAACAGTTATGATAATCCTGCATCATTTCATCGCGGTAGGTTTTAGCCAGTATAGATGCGGCTGCAATGCTGGCATAATTGGCGTCGCCTTTTACCAAACATTGGTGTGGAATGTTCCTATAGGGCTTAAAACGGTTCCCATCAATGAGCAACAAATCCGGTTGCATTTCGAGCTGGTTGATGGCTTTGTGCATGGATATAAAACTGGCCTGCAAGATGTTCACGACGTCTATCATTTCATTGCAGGTACTACTAACAGCCCAAGCCAAGGCGTCCCGTTCGATGTGGGCACGTAATCTCATCCGTTTTCCGGCAGATAATACTTTGCTATCTCGCAGCAAACGAATGTCGAATTGTGGCGAAAGGATGACTGCAGCGGCAACTACAGGCCCTGCTAAACAGCCCCTGCCGGCCTCATCGCAGCCCGCTTCGCATATTCCCTCCCTAAAATACCGATGCAACATGGCATCAATCTAAAGAAATGGCTTGAAACGGACAAAATAATTGATGATAATTTTAAAGTCCATCAATCCGTGTTTTGATTTTACCTCAACTGCCCTACCTTTACATCAACAACATTTGCCATGAAATTCAAACTCGCCGTTCTATTTACCGTACTGAGCCTCGCTTTTTTTGGCTTCATTTTTTATACCGGCATTTTTCATCCCAATACGCTCAACTACGTACATATGTTAATTCTGAGTGGATTGACCGCTATCGCATGTTATTCTATCAGCATGGGTGCATTTGCTGATATCGACGACGAAAGAGCTGGACGCTAAACATGAGCACCCGGTCGCAGGAACTGCTCAATAATTTTCAGTTACGCCTTACCGATAGCCGGATTGCCGTTTTGGATTTTATGCTGAGTCATCTGCATGCCATTTCCCAACCGGAGCTGGAACAACAACTTTCGGATCGTTTTGATCGGGTTACCCTCTACCGCACCTTGAATACCTTTAATAAAAAGGGTCTTATTCATGAAGTAACCGACACCAGCGGCACCATGAAGTTTGCCCTGTGCGGAGCCGCTTGCCACAATGAGCCCCACATACACCACCACGAACACGTACATTTCCATTGTACCGAATGCCAGCAAACGGTTTGTATAAATGAGGTAGACGTCCCCCAGCTCAGTCTACCAGCAGGTTTCACGCCCCAAAAATTCAGCTTTATCATCGAAGGCAAGTGTCAAAACTGCCAAAACAGTTGATAAAGGCATTATTTTCGATGTACTGAACCTATTCCCAACGAATATGTTAACTTTGCAACACCGTTGCAATTGTGCGTTATTTTTTCATCTTAGCCCTTCTTTTAGGTTTATATCTGCCAGCCACCGCCCAGTTTATGCTGTATGGTCGGGTGACAGACCCTGCTGGAAAAGCCCTGCCCGGTGCAACCATCTACCTGCATGAGCTCAGAAAAGGGGTAGTAACCGATACTAAGGGAAGTTATCGCTTCGAAAAACTCCGTCCTGGGCATTACCATCTGCATACGCAATATATAGGGCACGAGGCACGTACACTCGACCTCGAAATCCGAGCGGCACATCTCCAACACGATATTATTCTCCAACCCTCTTCCCTCGAATTGCGCGAAATTATTGTAGAAAGTGATTTGTTGAAACTCGATGAAAAAGGACAAAGTCAATCGGTGGAAGTCGTTGGTGCCGACCAAATCCGCAAAAATTACGGCGTTACCCTCATGCAAAGCTTAGAGCGATTACCCGGCATCAACAGCATCAATACGGGCATAGGCATCAGCAAACCTGTTATACGTGGTTTGAGTTTTAACCGAGTAGCGGTAAGCGACCAAGGCATCAAACAGGAGGGTCAACAATGGGGTCTTGATCATGGCCTCGAGATCGATCCCTTTGGCGTGGGTCGCGTAGAAATCATCAAAGGCCCTGCAGCCTTATTGTATGGGAGTGATGCCATTGGTGGCGTTGTTCAAGTTAAAGCAGCGCCTTTCCCCATCGAAGGTGAGTTAAAAGGGCAAGTCACGCAGTTGTACCGCAGTGTAAATAGCCAATATGGTGTTAGTGCCGAACTTGCCGGGCACCAAGGGATGTTTGTTTGGCGGATTCGAGGAACACTGCAGGATTATGCCGATTACCGCTTGCCAGCAGATTCGTTCAGTTACAATCGTTTCAGACTCCCGCTACTCGATCGGCGACTTAAAAACACAGCAGGACAGGAAAAACATGGCAATGTCACCCTCGGTGTGCAACGGCCTTGGGGATTTAGCCAAATAACCGCCAGTCGCTTTTCGCAGCGTATCGGTTATTTTGCTGGTGCCTTAGGGCAACCTCAAGCCTACCAGCTGGTGCCCGATGGCGACAACCGCAACATCGATTTACCACATCAGGCCATCCAGCACGATAAAATCATTTGGAATAATAACATCAAGTTGGGCGAAAACTGGCTAGAAATCGACATCGCCTGGCAACAAAACCGCCGACAAGAACACTCCTACCCCCATGCCCATGGCCGCGCCCAACTCGATAGTAGCAATACCCTCGCCCATGGCATGTTGTTGCGTACTGGCACCGCCAATGCGCGTTACCACTACCGCATCGACAGCACCAATCGCCTAATTTTAGGGGTCAATCTTACCGGTCAGCGGCATCAGATTTCGGGTTATGAGTTCTTGGTGCCTGCTTATCAAAACCAACAGGCTGGTGCTTTTATCATCTGGCAGTATAAACCAGTAGAAACCTGGCAATGGAATGCCGGTTTACGTTACGATTATGCGCAGCTCCGTTCATCTGGCTACAGCGAAATGCTCGGTGATGGCAGTGTGCGCGAACGTGCACCGATCATCGATCGCAATTTTGGCAATATTTCTGGTTCTGCCGGACTCGCTTGGAACCCACACAACAGCTGGCAGGTTAAAATCAATGTCGGTAGCAGTTACCGCATCCCTACCTTACCCGAATTGAGCTCGAATGGAGTACACCACGGCAGTTTCCGGCATGAAATGGGCGATCCTAACTTAGATCCAGAGCGCGCTTATCAGTTTGATCTTGGCTTCAGCTACCGCACCCCAATGTATGAGCTCAAATTATCGCCTTACTTCAATTATTTCGGCAATTACATCTATTTGCGGCCAACTGGTCAGTTTAGCTTTTTGCCCGATGGCGGACAAATCTTCCGTTACGAACAAGGGACGGTGGCACATACCGGTGCAGAAGTTTCCACCGAACTCCATTTGCATAAAGCACTGCACTTGGCTGTGGGTGGCGCTTATACCCGCCTCACCAATTTAAATTCGGGCGTGCCCCTACCCTTCACCCCGCCATTTCAAGGTATGCTAGATGCCGAATATAGTTTTTCAGCTGTTTCTAAACGTTTTACTGCACCTGTTTTGGGCATGGATTTGCAGCTATTTGCAGCTCAAAACCGTACCGACCGCAACGAATGGGCTACACCTGGTTATGGACTAGTCAACCTGCATGGCGGGTTTCGTCTGAATTTTGCCAAACAAGCACTAGAGTTCAGGCTAATGGTGAATAATATCTTTGATAAAGCGTATTTTAATCATTTGAGTCGCTATCGCTTGCTCAATCTACCGGAAGCTGGTCGAAATGTTCAAATTATGCTGCACTTGCCCATTGGCTGAGGCTGTATTTTTTTAGCTTTGTATTATGATGAATAAGGTGTTTTTTCTGCTTTGCCTGCTGATGTTTGTTTCTTGCAAAAAAGAGGCAAACGACCAGCAGCCACCTGCAATTGAAGCTGACCCCAGTATTAATGGCGCTAGTTTTAACCGTGGTGCCCCCTTTTCCTTCCGATATACAGCCACCGACGACAAAAACCTGCGAGAGATCCGTATTCAATGGCAACACAAATATGCAGCTTGGTTCGAACTGGGTTTGAATGCGTGGGAAGGTGAAGAAGTAATCGGCTTAAGCGGCACCACCGACCAAGTAGACTTACGCGGCACTGTTCCTGCCGATGCTCAACCCGGATTGTATGTGCTCAGTGCAGAAGTAACAGATGTCGATGGCCGGAAATCGACTGTTTTGTTGCGTGAATTCAGCGTTGTAAATCCCAATAACATCTTATCTCCTGTAGCTTCTTTAAGTAGTCCCTCCATTGGAGGTACGAGCATATTGGCAGGTAGTAATTTACCTATTGCAGGTTTATTCAGCGATGATAATGGCTTGGAAGTTATTGCCATTAAAATTGTACGGACCAGTCCCCCAGGCGAAGGTGCTGTACTTTATGCGCAAAATTTCACCACTTTCAATAATTCAAGATTTGTACAACTCAGTGAGTCGGCCCCAATACCTGCAACGCAAAGTCCGGGTACAGCCACACTTTACTTGATGATTGTGGATGGTGACGACAACAGTGCCGCGCTTCAGCGCACCATTACCATACGTTAAGGCGATAAATTATTTTTGCAACACTATTGCATTAAAGAAATATTTACGCAACTTTGTTGCATAAAATGACTCCCTATGAAAAAAATCATGCTCTTAGCTGCGATGGTGACTTTAAGTTTTACAGCCTGTAAAAAGGAAGAAACACCTGACCTGACCAAACCAACCATCAGTTTCAGCCTACCTGCTGCAGATCATATGGATCTCACAGCCGATACTACTTTCCGCATTGTTGCTACAATTACCGATGATGTCGCTTTATCGCAGTGGAAAATAGATATTCATACTGCAGATGGTCATACGCACCGCGTTTTGGCAGGTGAGTGGGAAATGACCGAAACCGGCACAGCCACAGATAAAACTTACACCGTCGACAAAACTTTTATGGTACCGGCAGATGTAACATTGGGCGAGTACCACCTCACGCTAGAAGCTACGGATAAAGCTGGGAATGCGGCTATACCTGTAATCATCGAGCTTCACGTCGATTAAAAAAACAATTTTGAAAACAAAAAACCGGCCTAGTCGCCGGTTTTTTGTTTTCAAGGTAAACCGCTTCTAAAACTAATCGGAAAACTGAGAGCGGTTTCCCATATAATTAGCTGTATTCTCATTTTGAGAAAATATCTTATTTTTGGATTTTCATTTTTCTGCTATCTTTGTGAAATGTTGCAGGGTAAACTCCGCTATTTCTTCGCTTGCTTACTGCTGCTGGGTTCCTTCACCGTTGCAGGTCAGTTCAGTCCTGACTTCAGCAAAAGTTGGGGTTGGAAGGAAGTGTTTATGCCCAAAATCCAGCCTTTTATGCTAATACACCCCAATACACCGGGTTTGGCACTGGGATTAGAGATTAGACCACTACGCAGTTTATCCATACAGGCAGAATACACCCTTCCCTTTTACGCCTTGGCCTTTTACAATAACAATCAAGGCAAATACGATCAGCAATTCACCCGATTACGGTCTGAAATTCGCTTTTATTTAGATCCTAATGACGATTACGAATATTATATCGCACTAGAAGGCCAGTACGCCCAATCGAAGTATTATCGCCTAGGTGAATTTATACTCCGCGACGAAAAGGCGTTCAACTATATCCGGTCCGACGTTCAATTGACCACCTTAGGCGCAACAATCAAAGGTGGTTATCAGGTAGCTTTTCGGGATTGGTTTATACTCGATGCCTATGTGGGTGCTGGTTTAAGATCTGTCAATACCCAACATACGCCCATAGGTTTATTTGAAGTCCCTATTTCTAGGGAATTGGAACGCGAAGGCGGCGATCAGTTTGAAGGAAGTGTATTGCGTCCGGTCTTTACCATTGGCGCGCGCATTGGCTTTTCCTTTTTCCCGCGTTATTAAATCAGCTTAGAAGCCGCACTGCTTTTTTATTTTGCTTCAAAAATATGGGAGCAGGATAACCGGCATTGGCGGCATCTTTTTTAAAGCTGCTGACCCAGACAAACTCAAAGACTGGTACAAAACGCAGCTGCATTTCGATTTATCTCCTTGGGGAGGCCGTACTTTTATGCGGCGAGATGCAGAAAATCCAGACGAAATCGGCCGTACCGAATGGAGCATCATGGATGAAAAAACGGACTATCGCAACCCGAGCACCAAAAAATTCCTGCTTAGTTATCGGGCAGCCGAGCTCGAAAAGCTAAATGAAACGCTTAAAGCAAAAGTGTTACGGTGGTGGGTGAAATGGAAAGTCATCCGTTTGGCAAATTTGGCTGGATACTAGACCCAGAAGGCCAGAAAACTGAATTGTGAGAACCTCTCGAAAGTGGGTTTGAACAAATGGATGAAAAACAACCATAAACCCAAATGCTAAATCTGCGCAGCAATTAAATAACCAGATGTACATTCCATCCCAGTTCCAAGGACAAGAACCAGAACAGGCACTCGTCTTTATGCAGCATTATTCGTTCGCCCCCCTGGTTCGGGCAATTGATGGCAAAGCAAACGTAACCCAGTTGCCCTTTTAAATTGAAAAAATAGGCAAAAAACTACTTCTAAGCAGTCATATGGCTGCCGTAAATCCACAAGCCTTTGCGCTTGATGGCGCGGCATTACTCGTAATTTTAAAGGAGCCCCACGTTTATATATCGCCTACGCTCTACGATAAAAAAGAAAACGCACCTACCTGGAATTAGGTAGCCGTGCCTTCTACAGATCTGGCCAGGCTACTCACGGGTAGGGAAGCGCAAGGAAATTTATTGTTGAAAATGATCCAGAACTAGGCGCCTCAATATGCTGCACAGTTCAATAATGAAGTCAGCAAACGGTATAAATCGGCCCATATAAAAGCCATGGTTGCCTCCGTAATTGAAGTAAAACGATTGGAGTACGCCACCCAACTAAGTCAGAAGAAATCGAGCGAAGAAATCGCACGCAGGGCAGAAAATCTACAGAAAACGCCCGATACAGTCAGCAGCGATTTAGACAAAAGGAGGTAGGCCTAGCAAGCTACCGCAAAGACCAACAGTACATAAAAAACCCCGTACCACCGGAATAAATCGGTAGTACGGGGTTTACTTTTGAGACGAACTAGCCCTTTAAAGCCAATTCGATTTTGTAGCGTAAACTTTCGCGGTGTGCTTTGGATTCGGCATCACCTGAAGCTGCTGCTTTGAGCTGGGTGTTTAAACGGGTGAGATTAGCTAAGGCAACCGACTGTGCGATGTTATCGTGGCCTGAACTTTTATCTTTCACCAAACCAGCAACCATAATTAAACGCTCCACATATTCTTGCTGCAAGTTCTGGCGGAAGCTGTTCACATTGCCTACCGCGTCGACTTGAAAAATGCCGTTGGTGAGATCTGTCATCATTTCGGCCAAACCGTATTGATTGCCATACAATTTGCTGTCGGTGATACGCTGAAGTGTAGCAGGATGTAACAAATGCGCCAAAACTCCCAACTGAATAGTTAGGACCCGCTTGTGTATTTTTGGGTCTTCACTGGCAGCGAAGAAGTTAAAACCACGACGCTGCACCTGCAAATGACTATACAGATTGCTGGCTGCGTCAAATGCATTGGGTGCGAAGATGTACTTGTTGAGGGAATTCATAGCCCGCTTTTGATCGGCTTTGCTCACAGGTGTGAAAGGCTGTTTTGCATTCTCCTGACCAATAAAGCCGCGTTCCACATACACTCCGCCAATGTAGCGGGAAACGGTAGCGCTGGCACTGGACATTTCGCCTCCCAAAATCATATAGGCGTTCAACATTTCTTGGTAAGACTGACCGTCTTTGGTGTAGTTCTTTTTGACGTCGATTAGCAGCTTATTTACCAATTGGAAACGATCTTCGCTGTAAGCAATCGCATCCGACGACATATCATTCACATTTACACGCGGATCGATGGCTTTGCCTGGGGCACGCATATCGTCGGCATCGTTGCCGAAAATAAGGGCAGGCTCGGTTGACCGACTAAGGATTTTGCTCAAGCGAGCTTCTTCCGCATCGGCATCTGCGAGGGCAGTGCTATAACCATATTCAATGGCCCACAAATCGTAAGGACCTGTGCGGGTAGTGAAATAATTGCCTTGTTTGCTCGTATCTAGGGCGAGGTTAACCGCTGGATAATCCATCACAGAACCAACCAACCCTACTGCTTCTGTAATTGTCTTATTGTGTAAATCTTTAGGGGCGTGTAACTGACTGGCCTTCATATTGTGGTTCAAACCCATAGTATGACCCATTTCGTGCATCACGAGATAATACAACGACTCATCGAGATATGCTTTTTTACGCGCTGCAGAAGCACCCGTTGCTTCGAGCACCTGATTACCCAATTGGAAATTGTGCTGTAGATGACTGGCGAGCATACAACTTTGACCCGTAGTACTGTGGTCTAGTTCATCGTGACTCACCAAACCGCTGTTATTAAACAAATCGGCCTGACGTAGACGATTGGTAACAAATACATATTCCAACATGATATCGGCGCCTAAAATTTGGCCCGTATACGGATTGGTGAAACTTGGTCCATAACCACCGAATGGCGGATAGGGCGAGGAAGTCCAACGTAAAACATTATAACGAATATCTCCGGCATCCCAATCGGCGGTATCAGGCTGAATTTTCATTACAACGGCATTCTTAAAGCCAGCTTTTTCGAAGGCTTCATTCCATTTGAGGCCAGCGGCCACGATGGTTTCCCGAAACTCCATGGGCGTGGTATTTTCTACCCACCAAGTAATCGGCTCTACCGGTTCGCTGAGCGCTGCATTCGGGTCTTTTTTCACCAAATGCCAGCGGTTAATAACGTCTTTGTACGGTGTAGGGGCGGCAGATGTCATGTCATCGACCTCCCGACCAAAATAACCTACGCGTGGGTCGTCGCGGCGGGTTTTGAACGCATTGTCGGGCATAGCGATGAAGCTGTGCTGCAAACGTACTGTCACCGCACGCGGATCGGTAACATCTTTACCACCGCCATTAATAGCCGACGGATTATCGTAGACTAAATCCACAACAACATCGGTATTGGAAGGGTAGGATTTGATGCTATGGTATTTAGATTTGGATTTACTCAGGTTTCCCAGATTAAACTGGCCTGGCGAGGCTCCTGGAAACTGCGGCGGTTTTACGCGGTCAAGTTTTTCATCCATCAACAAACTGCTGGCATCGATGAGGATGAGGCCTTCTTTTTCATCTTCGGCAATGACCTTTTCACTGAGTAATAGGGCCGGACTTACATTGGCTTCCGCCGATTTGCTGATGGCATTGTTTGGGTCGAAATAAAAGTTCGTATTCATCATCTCGAAATCAATGCGGTCGAAATAACGGCTCACCCGGAATACTGCATTGTCACGGAAAGAGCCACGGAAAAGACCCACGCGGGCCAAGCCGTTTTCAGAATAGCTCCAATAAATAAACTCTTTACCAATTTGGTCCTTTTTCAACAGCAAAAAAGTTTTGCCGTCGGTGGTATCTTGGTAGATGGTCATAAGACCTTCGAACTTCACAGCCGACTTGGTCTTGGACGCAATAGTTACTTTTTTAGCGTCGGCAGGTGCTGTTTTAGACGCATCGGCCGCTGACTTTTTTTTCTTTTTGGCGAAGGCAAAACTATCGCCTGGTGCCATGGCTGTGCAAGCCAATAAGATGGCGGTTGTCCAGATTATTTTTTTCATACGTTCGACTTAGATTATTTCCAAAAATACACGCAATCTGTTATTGTGTTTGTTAAAAGGACATAATTTAAGTGACCCCTATCGAATACAGCGCTAAAGCGCTGTGTATGCGGTATGCTCAGACAACAACAATTCATTTTATAACTAAAAACTATAATTTTGAATGTAGCTAAAAATGGGAAGGCTTCATTTTGTTCCTGGTTTAAGCAAAAAACCATTCCAATTATTTAAGCAGTTTGGAACACTATCATATCGTCATTGAAAGTAAGTGAATGTGTTTTATAACTCATGTTACTAGAAACCATTTATTAAGTTATTCGACAAATTTATCAGTGGTTTTTTGCTCTAAAATCAATTTAGTTTCACTCAAAGATTAAGGTCAGTAAGGCAATGATTCCTAAAATGACCCAGAAAATACTCATATATAAACTGCCATAAACATTAAACTTATCGAAATCACTATTCCACTCTTTTCTTAGGTGACGCTTGAATGAAACAAATCCAATTAGACCACCCAAAACCACGGATAAAATTGCGTAAATCATTCATTTAAATTTAATAATTTACTAACTCCATCAACTTTTAAGGCAGTACCTTGCCTAAGTACTTCACCGCCTAATCCATCAATTTTGATTGAACTAGGCAAAAATCTACCTGCCACAGCAAATCCGACGCTCTGAAATCCGCGATCAGAGTTTCCATCACCAAAATGCATTGTGGCTTCTAAGGCAGAGCCAGCCAGACTCATTGTGCCGCCCATAACTGCCAAAGGTATCCCTACTGGTGCTCCAACACCCGAAAGCGTTAAGGCATAGCCTGCAAGTGAAACGACTGACCCTGAGTTTTGGATTAGTTCAGTAGCTCCGGTAACAAATGCTCGCTGACCTGCATGCACTGCTTGAACTACAGGGTTAGACATTGTTCGCTGATGATCTGTCATTGACCCACCAATATCTATCATCGGTCCACTCATTGTACCTGCATTTTCAGTAATCGAACCATCCGCATTATAGGTGTCCATCAAGCGAGTTTCTTTATTTATTCCAATCCCTTGAGCTCCTAAATATTTGCCCTCAATACCTTTGGTCTTTAAATCTGCTTGACTTTTTATGTTGGGATCAAACTTAATCTGACCATCTGGTGTCTCGAACCACTCAGCAGACATCCCCGTCGGATCAATCAATATAATAGGGCTTTGCAAGGTGTAAGCATAAGGTGACCAGGCAGGATACTTATCCGCCATCGGATCAACACTCAACCAAATACTCAGCCCCGCGTCCCTTCGACTCCTCCGTCGCTCAGGGTAAACTCCATACCTGGCTCCAAAGTAACTGTAATGGATTTGCTCAGAGCCGCTGCCGTTTTGCCACGTCCCGTTCATCTCTCCTGCGAGCGCTTGCGCTGGGCTCCGTCGAAGCGTCCAAGCACGGTTGCCCACAGAGCCGTATGTGTACGTAATATTGTGCAAGCTGCCGTTGGTGGAGGTGGTGGTTAAATTTTGAAGCCAGCGCGTGGCGTTGTTGTAAATATAATTAGAATAAACGCCATTGCCATATTCAAAATACGTCCGGCTGCCGAACTCATCATACAGGATGTTGTTGACGTAGTTTTGGGTGGTGGCTTTGTTGCCTTGCATGTGGATCAGCTGCCCCCCATTGTCGTAATCGTAGGCCACTAGCTCCCCATCGGGGTACTGTATTGTACGAATTCTATTCCAACTATCGTACTCCCAGCGCGTAGCAAAAGAGTAGGTTTCTCCACCTGAAACAGGAACAACTCCCGTGGATATTTTCTTTACCAATTCGCCCATGTTGCCGTATTCATACGCATGCACACCTGAGGCATCTTGGGATTTAGAAATGCGCCCAGCTTCATTACCAGATACACCATATGCGTATGAAACGTTGTTCTCCGGGTTCTGGGGGTAATCAATCTGCATGAGCTGCCCAAAATAATAGCCATAATTCACTTGCTGGCTCACAGCCGTCAAATTGGCCGTTTCCATGTGGATGAGGTTGCTGGCATTGTCAAACGCAAAATTAATCGACGCAAGTGATTACAACAGCGCGTAACAATTTACACTTGATCAAATTTATTGATAAATGAATCAGACCAACTCCCCTTGCTGTACGTATTGAAAGCAATATTTGCGAACAAAATCAATTATCAAGGTACAATATCCAATTCCGTTCATCCAATTTCACAAAGCTCTTACTGCTAGCATCCGAAAGAGCTTGGTTTACTTTCGATGGTGAAATAAAATAATACGGATATGCAGCGTAATAAATCTCAATAATCACAGGTTGTACGCCTTTTTCATTAAATATTGAAAATAGATTTTTAGATTGACGCCAGGAAGGAGACAAATGTGAGTTGCCAAATAATAAAATCGCTGACTTCCTAGGATCGTTACTTTTTAGATTGATGAAATCAGATATATGTTCATCTCGTTTTTTTTGATATTGCCTATCTTTCAGCGAAGCTCCTTTGAGAAACCAAAAAATTAGCTCTTGAAGATGATCTGAATTATTAAAGTATATAGCCGCAGAGGAATCAGACTTAAGATATTCTAACCAATCACGACTTAAATTCAGGACTCGTTTTCTGTCCGGAATAGTTGTAGAAAAGCGGATTTCAATTAACTCATATAGTAATCCATCCAACACACCATTATTAGTGACTTCGTAGACGGGGCCTAGCTGTCGTTCATACTGATTCTGTAAAAAGTATGCCAATTCACTATCCATGAAAATATCTAATCGCGCTGTATCATTACCAAAAATTTGATTAGATACTTCGAAAAACAAATTGTTCAGGTAATACAAACTTGGATTCATATCCCCAGACTCAGAACAATAAACCTCAAGCTTTGGGAATTCATCTTTTAGTTTCCTTAAATATGAAAGCTTCAATTGTGCATGGCCACCATTATCGGGAAAATTGCGCATTAGCTCGCCCAAGTCTCCTGAAGCAAAAAACCTATCCAAATACAATTGATAATTTACTGGTAGTTCGATGAAAATTTGACTTACTTCCCTTTCAGAAATCAGAAATCGCATTAGTTGATATTCCTGATAAGCGCTAGAGTCAACCAATCGGCTGTATCCTCCTTGTCTTCTTTTCGATTTAACTTGATCTAAATGCAAATCTCCAATTCCATATAGTTTGGAAAATTCTAACCCTTTAAATTCATCAAATTCTTGAGCTTGAACGCGAACAAACAAAATTGTCAAAAGAAAAATGGAAAGTAAGTACTTCATATCAGCCGTCTATTTAATTGTATCTCGTAACTGTTCTTTTTGGTAGCATACCATTCCAACTCCACTGAATCCTCTTTACAACTACGGTTCCCCTTTGCTCCACTTTAAAATCAAAAGTAGTAATAGTGTTTTGATTTGCATTAACGTCAACAGTTGCCCTTTTTATCCCTTTTCCTAGTTCAATCTTACCCCTTCCAGAAACCCACCCTGTACTTTGAGAATTGCCTTTGTCATCAGTAATTACAAATTCATCAGGCACTCGGTCTGCGTTGTACTTTATTCTAGTTTTCTTATGCGGCGATAACTTGTATTCTTTTTTTAAATCATGGTCACCTGCCATATGCGTTTCTACGTCTACCCATTCATTTCGTTTGACCTCTCTGGGCTTAAAATCCCCTTTGGGTGCTTTATGCGGAGCTTTGGCCTTAAAGTTTTTACTACAATCCGTACTTGAACCAAAAAATTCCTTGATTCTATCCCAAATTTTTCCAGGTGGAATGTTAGCCTCTTCAACCTCCCTCCCATCCGGATCCACCAGCATCACCGGGTTCCAGGCGCAATAGTTGTACGCCGACATACTCGGGTACTTATTACTCCTCGGATCCACACTCAACCAAATACTCAGCCCCGCGTCGTAATACCTCGCTCCAAAATAACTTAAACCGGTCTCCATGTCTCTCTCCTTCCCGCTAAAGGTATAAGGCGTATAATAGCTGGTAGTATTTTGTTCATGAATGAAATCTTCACCGAATGGCACACATTCGCCAAGCTCAGTGCAGGAATATTGCATGTGTTGGGTGGCGTCACCATTGATGTCGGTAATATAACTAGATGAGCCGAGGCCTGTGCTGAGCCAAGTCGAAGCATGGTCGTTTAATGGCTCGTAATTCAAATCGGCATGGTTTCGAAAACATCCACTCACGCGACTAGCAATGCGGCTGGCACCGTTGTAGTAATGTTTGGTGTACATATCGCTGCTTATGGTTATTAGCCCAGAGGAGTGGTAAAATACGAAATGTTTGCGAGATGGAAACTTTGTGAGTTGAGAGAGATGAGCGAGTTTCGCGGGTTTCGCGCAGTTTGACAGCGCCGGAGCCCTATTCCTTCGCAGTGGCGACCCGTTGTCAAGCCCAACTGAAGGAAACAGTTACAAGACAAGACCTCTGGCCTCGGGTGCTGCGAGTAAAGCCTTACCTTGGACAAAGAATTTTATCCTGTCTTTAACAAGTATGAGCCGCTACATCCTGAACCCTACCGTGTGTATCTGAAAGTGCAGGTTGCTGGGATGACGTCTAAGCCGTTTGGTGCAAAAACGGTAACCAGGTCAGAAACGCTCCAATACAACCAGTCATAGATCAATCCTGTTTTCAATCTGTCAAATGCACTAATGAAAAATACCATATTCTTCAACCTAAGAATAAATTCCCACCAACAATAGAAATAAAATTCCTCCAACATTGTATGCGAAGGAAATAAAATGTAATTGCCAGGTTTTAAATTTAATTATATTCCGCACATCCAAAACATTGCTCCTCAATTCATCTCCATTCAAATAACGCTTTTCAAGTAAGAAATAAATGGGCATCAAAATGCACAAGCCAAGAAACATAAAAGATGACTTTTCCATTTCTTTAGGCAGAATATGTAATAATAAAATTAGTCCACCAAAATAATAGATAAGTCCAATACAAAAAAGTGCAAAAGAAGCTGTTGGCACACGGTGTTGTTCACTTTCTTTTGTCAGCAATCTGGTACTTTCATATATTATATATAAAATAAATTTCATCGCTCTAGTCGTTAATCTAAAATCACCTAAAAGTTGAATTAATCTTTTGATCCACCATTTCTCCCAAAACAATTCTTGAACCACCATACCCAACTCCTAAACCAACGCCGATTGCAATTGTCGGAGGGAAAAGTGTTAACCCCACGATTAATGCGGTCATTCCCGCATCAACATGATGAGCTGGCTGAACGTGATCGGTTCCAATTGCATGTCCATAATTTATAAATGTAACCGCTGCTCCAACATAACCTAGCCGACCCAGGACTCCTTTCACTCCACTAGCACGCGCTGCATTCCCAAATACAGTCGCACCCCCGGTGATAACTGCTGAACCAAAATCTGCGTCTTTTTGATTTAGAGTAGGTTCATCAGAGTAAACTCCATTCGTTCTGCCTGTTGTTGTTGTTGACATACCATTTTCAACACTACCTATCGTTGGTATTTTGTTCCTAACTGCTTAAATAATTGGACTGGTTTTGTTGTTTAAACTAGGAACAAAATGATTGAAGAACTAATTAAAAATGTGCGCCTTTCATCAAGTGGTCGCAAGTTTCTCACCGCTCAACAAAAAGCTTTTGTTGTTGAACATTGGGAGTCATCTGGCTTATCTTGCCCTGAATATTGTCGTCGACACGGGCTGATTACGAGCCAAGTGTATAATTGGCGCGCAGCCGCTAAATCCGGAGCCATTATGAGTATCAAAATCGAGGAGTACTATTTTTTTATGTGACAGTTTTTAGTTAAATAATACTACAAACAATATACTTCCCCCCACTAAATTTTAATATTTTTACAAATGGCTGATTGAAAATTATTTCTTAAAAAATTTCCCCTCGGTGATAAAAGTGATTCTCACGCAAAAGTCGCGCGCTTACCAACACCTCTTATTATTGCACCATGAGTTTTTTGCACGAAATAGCCCGGGAAGTATATGCAGTACATGGCAAGGAGATGCACCGGGTTACGGTGGTTTTTCCGAGCAGGCGGGCGGCGGTGTTTTTTCGCAAGGCATTGCAGGAAGTGCTGCCGGGCCCAGCTTTCGCTCCCCAAACACTGACCTTAAATGATTTTGTATACGCAAAAAGCGGCTTACAAGCTGCCGATCCAGTACGTTTGCTGTTCGCCCTCTATCAAGTTTATCAGGAGCTCATGCCCGAGCACGATGAAGGGTTTGCCAGTTTTTCGAGCTGGGGGAGCAGCCTTTTGCGCGATTTTGCAGAAGTAGATAACTATCTGCTGGATGGCGATGCAGTTTTTCACTTCCTCAACCAAGAAAAAGCCATTGAGTTGTGGCAACCCGACCGGGGAGCGTTAAGTGAATACGAACAACGTTATCTCGACTTCTACCGCAGTTTGGGCAGTTTGTACCATCGATTCCGTGAAAAACTGAACGACCAAGGCAAGGTGTATCCCGCCCTCGCCACCCGCTTACTCACAGAAAAATGGGCTGCGGCTGCACCCCAACTTGAAGAAGAACAAATCTGGTTTTGTGGTTTTAATGCCTTGAACACAGCCGAAATAACGCTCATCAAACAGCTGCTACAAGAGAAAAAGGCGCAAGTCCGGTGGGATAGCGACTGCTTTTACCTCGACCACGACCAACACGAAGCTGGTTTGTTCCTTCGACGCATGTTAGAAGATAAGCAGTTGGCCGGAGCACATACCCCGCCCGACCGCTTCAGTGCCCCGAAACAAATCAAACTGCTACAGGCTGCCGGTCAGCTTGCCCAAGTTAAAGCCGCTTCAGAGCAGCTCACCGTTTGGCAGCAGCAAGACCCTGATTTATTGCAAACAGTGCTGGTTTTGGCAGATGAAAGTCTGCTCGTCCCTATGTTAAACAGTCTCCCGCCCCAACTCCAGCTGAATGTAACGATGGGCTATCCCGCACGACTAGGCCAGGCCAATACCTTGGTGGCTTTGCTGCTGCGTTTGATGCAAAACCGAACTATTGATGCCAATGGACCGGTATACTACCACCGTGATCTACTGCCCTTGCTGGCTTTGCCCCTTTTGCGCACCGAAGCATTCAGCGCCTTCAACAAAGTCATGATTGAAAGCGGGCGCGTACGCATTCCATACGCCTTATTGGAGGAAACCAGCGGTGATTTTCCGGAAATTGCGGCGATATTAGGCAATAGTGCGCTATCGCCACTGGAATTCCCGGCATTGGTGGTTCCCTTACTCGAAAAATTAGCCGACAAAAGAGGCAACGATTTTCTCCAACAGCAAATTAGCCTCCAGCTCGTGACATTGTTGCGCCGTATGGATGCCTTGTTACAAGAAGAAGCCCTTCAGCTTGACTGGAAAATTTTGCGGCAGCTTTGGCATCAGCTGAGTGCTAGTGAAACCCTCGACTTTTTAGGAGAGCCCCTTGAAGGTCTACAGTTAATGGGTTTACTCGAAACCCGTGCCCTCGACTTTAAACGGGTTTTGGTTGTGGGGGTAAACGAAGGCAAGCTGCCCGGTAAAGCGTCTCCACAAAGTTTCATTACTTCCACCCTTCGCTTTAACTTTCAGTTGCCCGGAAATCGTGAAAAGGAAGCCGTATTTGCCTATCACTTCTACCGTTTATTGCAAGGTGCTGAGGACATTGTGCTTACCTACAATGGCGTACAGGATGATTTTGGCGGTGGTGAACCGAGCCGTTATATTCAACAACTGCGTTTTGAGCTCAACCAACTGCCCAACATCCAGCTTAGCGAAATGAGCGTATCGCCGGCCTTCCGTGCAGATCGATTGATGGCGCAGACCATCAAAATTCCTAAAAATGAGGCTTTGCAAGCTAAAATTGAAGCACGACTGGCCCGTGGCATCTCTCCCTCGTCCATGAGTCAATATATAGCGTGCAAACTCAAATTTTACTTCTCTCAACTTGAAGGTTTACAAGAGGAGGACGAAATCAGTGAACAGCTCGACTTTCGAAGTATTGGCACTGTGCTACACCGGACTTTGGAACTACTCTATCAGCCTTATCTCCGGCAACCCTTACAAACTGCTCATCTCGACGCCATGAAGCTGGCACTCAGCGGCTGCTTTGAACAAGCTTTGAAAGAAACCATGCAATATGCCCCGACCGATCAGGGTTTAAACCTGCTCATTAGGGAGGTTTGTCGTGATTATCTGGAGCGTTTTTTAAAACAGGAAAAAAACCTCATCGAAGAATTCGCAAGTACCGGAGCGGTGCTAGAAGTATTGGAAAGTGAACTCAAGCTAGCCTTCAACTTCGAGCTTAACGGTCATTCAGTAGGCATAAAAGGCATCGCCGACCGTGTGGATCGACTGCAGGGGCAACTGCGTATCACCGACTACAAAACTGGAAAATTTACGCCAACAGAAATCACCGTAGCCACTATCCACGAAGACTTGCGTGATCCCGACAAAATAAAGGCTCTGCAACTCCTCACTTACGCCTGGCTGTACTGGAAAAACTTTCCAGAAACGACATCCATCGCTTCTGGGATATGGTCGTTCCGAGCAATGAAAGACGGCTTACAACCCGCCGCCGTGGCCGGTCAAACACTTTTAGACGCCGACATACTAAATGCGCACGGACTATTTTTAGAAACGCTGCTCAGCGAAATGTTAGACCCAGCCACCATTTTTGATCAAACAACGGATGAAAAGATATGTGAAAAATGTAATTTCCGGCAGATCTGTCAGCGATGAAACTACTTAAACGCCTGCGCTACACTTTCTTTTACGGGAATATCTGGATTGCTTCAGGGGCTGCGTTTAGTTGTTGGCAAACCGCTGTTGTCCTGCAGCTCGAATTGGCACCCTTGCTGGTGGTTTTTGTATTTTGCGCAACATTATTTAGCTACAATTTCGATCGGTATACCGAAAGACTTGCCTTTTCGGAGAGCTACCAAACCCGGCACCAATGGTTATTTGATCACCGCAAAGAGCTGGCTTTTTTTACTATTCTGCCTGGCGTAGCTTGGGTAATTTTATGTTTCTGGCTACCAATGCCCGTGCTTATTTGGCTCATTCATCTCGGGCTTATTTCGGTAGGTTATTCCGTTCCACTCTGGAAAATGAAAAACGGCGAACGATTTGCCTTGCGAAAAATCGGCCTGACCAAAGCCCTGTTTGTGGCTTATGTATTCGCTGCTGTGGGTGTTGGTTTGCCTGTCGTTTGGTCGGGATACGCCTTTGATAGCCGTTTTTTAATCGAGTTTTTTGCCCGATTTTGCTTCCTCCTCGCTTTATGTATCCCCTTTGATTTGCGCGACGAGCCTATCGACCGCAGTCATGGTATGCTTACGCTACCCGTGCTGCTTGGCCCGACCAATGCCATGAAACTGGCGTACTTTTTATTGGCCATTCAAGCGCTTTTGCTTGCTTTTTATTTACCGGCGATACCGCTGGTGTTACTGGTAGTTAGTCTGCTTTATGCCGCTTATGCCATGTTTAACGCTGTAAAAAAAGGTCACGACATGGCCTATTCCGCAGGCATTGATGGTGCTATCGTGCTACAGGCGTTGTTGATGGGCATTGGCTTTGCCCTTTAAGCCTTACTTTTGCCCCCATGTTTGCCAAACTTGTCCTCAAAAGCGGTCGCGACCGCTCTATCCGCAACCGCCACCCTTGGCTATTCTCCGGCGCTGTTAAAACTTGGCCAGAGGCTGAAAATGGTGATATCATCGCCGTCACCGATAGTGGCGACCAGCTATTGGGATACGGTTTTTATTCACCCAAAAGCCAGATATGTTGTCGGGTTTTTGACTTTACCCGGACCGAAGTGACTGTTTTTGAAGCGGACTATTGGTATGCCAAAATTGAAGGTGCGCATCGTCTCCGCCAGCGTTTTCTCGACCCCAAACAAACCAACTGTTTTCGGCTGCTGCATGCCGAAGGAGATTTCCTGCCCGGTGTAATTGCCGATGTATATGGTGATGTGGTGGTGATGCAGGTGCTGATTAAGGGCATAGAACATATTTTCCCAACCATCGAAGCAGCCATGCACCAAATTGGCTTCCCCCACATCTACCTCAAACAAAAAGAAAATTCCGGTTTCCTCGAAGCGGTGAGCTTAGCGAAAGGCTGGCGCGGTGAAGCGGTACCTATGCCACTAACAGTACTCGAAAATGGCATTAAGTTTATTGTTGACGTAGAAACTGGTCAGAAAACCGGCTTTTTCATCGACCAACGTGAAAACCGCGCCCTGACCAAGGACTATGTGAAAGACAAAATAGTGCTCAATGCCTTCAGTTATACCGGCGGTTTCAGTTTGTACGCTTTGGCCGGTGGTGCTGCCGAAGTACATTCGGTCGACATTTCTAAAGACGCCGTTGCTCGTGCCGATGCCATGGTGAAACTAAACTTCCCTGAGGCCAAACACAACGCGATTGTAGCAGACTGTTTCGATTATCTCAGACATTGTGAAACCAAATACGACGTGATTGTGCTCGATCCGCCAGCTTTTGCCAAAAATGCGAAGGCGGTACCGAACGCAGCACGAGGTTATAAAGACCTGAACCTGCTCGCGATGAAAAATCTACGCCCAGGAGGGCTGCTTTTTACCTACAGCTGTTCTCAGAACATCAGCCCCGACTTGTTCCGGAAAATTGTCTTCGGCGCAGCTGTTGATGCCGGCCGTGAGGTACGTATACTTCGCTTTTTATCCCAAGCAGACGACCATCCCATTAATATCTATCATCCCGAAGGGGAATACCTCAAGGGATTGTTGTTGTATGTGGCCTAGTTGCTGGAATTTTTGGCTAACCGGGGTTTTGGTTCAACAGTTTTTTGGTAAAACAGCGTTAATGATTAAACGGTGCTCAACCCATCTGTAACCTCTGTTTTCTAGGATAATATTTGGGCAACTCCTATTCAGCAACGATTTGTCTGCCGGCTCGGGTAGAGGCCTAAATAGGCCTCAAATCGGGAATAATTATGAAATGGGCTTCTATATACTTCTTTATTCGCGTTTTCAGCTGACCATATACTTTCCGTTCTTACCTATTCCAGACGTCTTTTTGCATAATAAAAATTGGAGTTAAATGTCAATCCCAATGATGCAGATTGTATGGTTAATGCCCGCAAAGTGGTTGGGAACAAAGGAATAACGCGTCATACTACTATCAGATAAATAGCAGCCGAAGGCCACTGCATCGGCAAACATACTGTCAATTTCAGCTGAAATGCTTAGGCTTCTACCACTGTTGTCGATGCCAACTACTTTGATATGGTTATAACTAAACTCAATTGGAGGAGGAGGAGTACAACTGTTGCCTAACTTCAATCCAAAACCTATTATCATCACCAATATCACCCTGGAATACGATGTTGGTTTAAAGCAGTGTGTTTTTAACCGCTCATCCCGACTTGTATTGATCCAGTTCCTAATCATTGGTCAACTTTTAAAAATTAGTGTGGTTTTCGTCCTTGTCTTACCAAAACGACTGTCCATTTAGGTGCTTTTTTTTGAATGACAAATTCATTTTCGAGCGGTAAAATAGAACGCTAACTTTTAAGTTATTCAAAAAACCGGCTAGATAAGATAGCCGGTTTTTTAAACTGTATGGCACGAAGTAAAGCTGAGTTTTGGACGAAGTTGGAGAGTCAGTGATTTGAAAATCTAATTCTATCACAATAGCGATATATGGGAACTAGCCGAAAATGACAACCCATAAAAAAAGTCCCATCCGCTTAGAGGGGATGGGACTTTTTAGTGTGTTGGACGAATTAAGCTTGTTTGGTCAAATCGCGCAGATAATTAATCAGGTTCCAACCATCTTCATCAGAAATGCCGTAGGTCGAGATTTTCAACATGGCGCCTCTTCCGCTGAGGAGTTTCCAATGGATTTCACCATCGGTTTGGGCAGGGACTTTTTCTTGGAGATTGGCGGCTTTCACTGCAATTCCAGCAGGTGCGTCACCTAAACCGGCTTCACCGTGACAGCTTACACAATACTGAGAAAAAACAGCTTTTCCTTTTTCACTCGATTCAACCGACATGGCAATTGGATTAGTGACCGTTTTTGCTTCTTCTGGAGCTGTCCAAACTGGAGGATCAACTGCGATTTCTTCGGCTGTAACAGGTGCTTCAGTCGACGTTTCCGTGCTTTCGCCACCGCCACAAGCAACAGTGCCGAAGGTAAAGCCGATAATGGCTAGCGCAAATAGTAGGTTTCTTTTTGTCATGATAAAGACTTTTAAGTAATGACAAAGTTATGACAGCTTTGTTTGTAATCAACGCGAATTCTTATAACATTAACAGATTTAAGCGCATATAAAATATATTCGGATAAATATATCCCTATATTGAAAACTCTTATTTATCTTGCGCTATCCTTTGAAATGGCCACACAGCAAACCACCACTTCCACCCGATTTAAATGTGCGCACTGCGGCGATGCTGCTACTGGTGCGCTTACAGATCGGCAGGGAAATGCGTTTTGCTGTCAAGGCTGTGCTTCGGTGCATGGACTACTGTATCAATTTAATCTGGGAAATTTTTATGAGCTGTCGGACCTAAAAGCTGTAAAACCAAGGGAGATTGAACAGAGCCGCTACGATCACTTGGACGACCAGAGTGTTGAGTCCCTCTTTTTAAGCTATCAAGATGAGCAGATTTACAAAGTGAGCTTAAAGCTGCCGCAAATTCATTGTGCCGCCTGTATCTATCTGCTCGAAAATTTATATCGATTTGATGCTGGTGTGGTCCGGAGCGAAGTCGACTTTCTAAAAAAAGAAGCCCATTTTACCGTAAAAAAACAAAAATTATCCTTCAAGGCATTGGTGATTTTGTTGGCACAACTCGGTTACGAGCCCCAGCTCCACCATGGTCTGGATCAAAACAAAACAGTTGCCGATGAAGAAAAGGCACTCATTCGCCGGCTGGCCGTAGCCGGATTTATATTCGGCAACATCATGCTGCTCAGTTTCCCAGAATATCTATCGCCGGGTGGCGTTCAAGAACCACTTCTGCGTTCGGTTATACAAACACTTATCATTCTGCTTTCTCTGCCCCTGCTCTTTTACAGTGGCCGAAGTTATTTTGAGCAAGCATGGCTTGGCCTGCGCAAACGCGACCTGAACATCAACATCCCCATCGCTTTGGGTATGCTTGCCTTGTTTGGGCGGTCGGTTTTTGAGATTGTGAGCGGCATAGGACATGGTTATCTGGATTCATTGGCTGCCTTGATTTTTTTCTTGTTGATTGGCCGTTATTTCCAACAAAAAACCTACGATCACCTCAGCTTTGAGCGGGATTACCGTTCATTTTTCCCCTTGGGCGTGACCCGCTCACGCCCCAACCAGGCCAACGAAGAAGTGCCCATCAGCAAATTGCAAGCTGGTGATCACATTTTGGTGCGCAACGATGAGATTATCCCAACCGATTCGATTTTAAACTCCACAAGTACCCTCATCGACTACAGCTTTGTAACTGGAGAAAGTGCCTTACAGGAAAAATTCCGGGGAGACGTATTGTATGCTGGTGGTAAAATTGCTGGTCCGCTGGTAGAGCTCGAAGTCATTAAAGCCGTTGCCCAAGGTTATCTCACCCGGCTGTGGAACCAGGAATACTTCAGCAAAGGGCAGGACGACCCATTTAAAACCATCACCAACCGCATCAGTCAATATTTTACCCCTGCCGTATTACTTTTAGCAGTAGGTGGATTACTTTTTTGGCTGCCCACCTCAGCAGGAACCGCTTTTCAGGTATTTGCAGCCGTATTGATCATTGCCTGCCCTTGCGCCTTGGCATTATCAGCTCCTTTTACATATGGTCATGCCATGCGTATCCTAGGGCGCAACGGTTTATTTGTGAAGAACAGCGCGGTGGTTGATAAACTATCCCAGCTCAAACAAATCGTTTTTGACAAGACAGGCACCCTCACCCGTCGCGACCAGGCCGGGCTCGATTTAAGTGCGCTTAATTGGGAAGAAAATGACCAGATGTTGGTCAAAACTGCATGTCAGCACAGTACCCACCCGCTTTCTCGGCAACTTGCCGATGTTTTGTCTTGTTCGGTATACGACCATACCGACCTCTACGACGAGCAACAGGGAAAAGGTATTTTAGCCCTGATACAGGGTCATGAAGTGGTGATTGGCTCGGCTACTTTTGTCGGGTTGAATGAGATTGGCCACAACCAAGGCACCCGCGTTTATATCCGTATCGACAACAATATTTTAGGCTTTGTACGCTTCAAAAACCACTACCGCAAGGGCATGGAGAACAGCATAGCTACATTAAGCGACACCTATACGTTGGCGGTATTGTCGGGCGATAACGACCAGGAAAGGCATTATTTACAACAAGTATTTGGTCAGCAGACCAACATTCGTTTTAACCAATCACCGGCCGGCAAACTCGAATCCATACAAAACATGAAGCAGCATGATTTGGGTTTATTGATGATGGTTGGTGACGGTTTAAATGATGCGGCTGCCCTGCGTCAGGCCGATATTGGCATGGCGGTGAGTGAAAAAAGTGGTCAGTTCACCCCGGCGAGTGATGTAATTATCGATGCCGAGCAATTGAGCAAACTGCATCAGCTTTTACGTTTTGTGCGCCAAACACGTATTATAATTTTTTCTAATCTGTCCTTATCTCTAATTTACAATATCACCGGGCTGAGTTTTGCGCTGAGTGGGCTGTTGACCCCCGTTGTTAGCGCCATACTTATGCCCGTGAGCAGTATCACGGTGGTATTGAATGCCAC
>Ga0105055_10001619_pt1 | contig 36173 bp, 26 predicted proteins | sample BON03_FD_78090 | JGI IMG/M metagenome (GOLD analysis project Ga0105055, IMG submission 78090) | Freshwater microbial communities from Lake Bonney liftoff mats and glacier meltwater in Antarctica - BON-03 | ecosystem: Environmental > Aquatic > Freshwater > Ice > Glacier meltwater | place: Lake... | reverse complement strand
ATAGGTCCAGTACCTCCGCCAGGTCCAGCAACTGTTGATGCTGATCCAGCAAATCCTATTGGACCAGTATTACCGATATTACCTTTCGAGCCGGTGAAACCTATAGGTCCTGTTCCACCCGTCAGTCCTACTGGTCCAACAGACCCAGTATAGCCCTGTGATCCAATATACCCAAGATTACCCTGAGACCCAGTGAAACCAGCTGGTCCTATTCCACCGGTTGGACCAGTCGGTCCAACCCCACCCAACGAGCCAGTAAATCCTATAGACCCGACTGGTCCGGTTGGACCAGTCGGTCCTACTACAGTTGATGCTGATCCAGTAAATCCTATTGGACCTTGAGGGCCGGTCGAGCCAGTGTTACCTATATCACCTTTAGATCCTGTAAAACCCACAGATCCTGTCGTGCCCTGAGAACCAGTAAATCCCTTCGAACCGGTAAATCCAAGTGGACCATCCGCCCACTCAACGGCGCTTCCTGTTGATCTTAAAAACTGACCTATAGCTGGAGCGCCTTGAGCCGGTAATATGTTATTTGCTGCACCCGCTTGACTAGTACTACCAGTACCACCACGAGTTATTGGTACATTACCAATAGCTATTGCAGACGCATTAATATACATGCCAGTAGTATTAGAAAATAAACCATCCTGTATCAACAATGTCATAGTAGGATCACCACTAACACCATTAGCATTTGTTATAGACATACCATTGGATGATTGAAGAGTTCTAACGGCGCCTGATCCGCTTCCAGTTCTTACTACGATACCATTATCACCAAGCCCAAATACTGTATTTGCGTTGTTCGCGGTGGCGGCATAGAATGTAGAATTTAATGTAGTGGTGCCAACTGTTATAATACCATTTGAATTTATGTTTGTAAAATATCCATCAAATCTTGCGGAAACTCCACCTAGAACAATACCATTAGCTGTCGGCAATACATTATTTGCAACATATATATTTCTAGCATATAAATCAAATCTGTTTGCGGTGTTGCCTAGAGGTATGCCGGATGACGTTGGAACCAACTCACCTGAAATTTGAGTGTTAGAGTATGTTAAGTTTCCAGTTACTGTTAAAGACCCACCAATCGTAACTGATGAAGACACATTTAGTGTACTAAATATTTTTACTGGAGAATAGATGTCGGCGGATTGACCAGATACAACCAATCCATTGTCTATTTTAAATGCAGTATTTGCCATCTATAACCTTACTTAATTAAATGTGCTACGATTTTCACCGCAGAATTTGGATTTGTTTGTGTTAGTAATACATCAACATTAGCACCATTTACATTTGCGGAAAAGTTGCCCAGTGGTGAGATAGAACCATTAGCTGCAGCAGGAGAAGCTATCGTTCCATATACTGTAATATATGCGCTTGTAGTATCATGTGCGAGTACAAATTCTGATATTTGAGTATTTCCAGTGTTTTTGATTTGTACTTCAAATTTTCCAGACGAATAAACACTCTTTGGGAATCTATATACTAAGACTTCGCTTCCAGTAGTAATACCGACATCGGTATTAGATTCAACCTGTATTAAATAGTCGTTTTTAATTAGTACAGTTTCACCTATACTAGCATTAGCACCAACAGTTAAGTTAGTACCAACTTGCAATGTTGACTGAACATTTGCAAACCCGGTAACATTTAAAGTATTAGAAAGCGTTGCTGCTCCGGTTACTGCTAGTGTTCCACTAGAATTTATATTATTAGAATTTACATTCCATCTTCTAGTAGTAGAACCGAAATTGAGTGTATTAGATACTGGATCTACATTAGAACCAATTCTAGCAGCAACAGTAATAGTATCACTGGTGGCATCACCTAATATAGTATCACCATTAAATGTAGCATCACCTGTAACTATTAAAGTATTTGATAATGTGGTAGCGCCAGTTACTGCTAGAGTATTAGAAAGAGTTGTAGCACCGGTTACTGCTAATGTTCCACTAGAATTTATGTTATTGGAGTTTACATTCCATCTTCTAGTAGTACTACCGAAATTAAGCGTATTAGATACTGGATCTACATTAGAACCAATTCTAGAAGTTACTGTAATAGTGTCGGTTACAGTATCACCTAATATAGTATCACCATTAAATGTAGCATCACCTGTAACTATTAAAGTATTTGATAATGTGGTAGCGCCAGTTACTGCTAAAGTATTCGACAGTGTTGCTGCGCCAGTTGCTAATAGTGTTCCACTAGAATTTATATTATTAGAGTTTACATTCCATCTTCTAGTAGTAGAACCAAAACTTAAAGTGTTAGATAATGGATCTACATTAGAACCAATTCTAGAAGTTACTATAATAGTATCACTGGTGGCATCCCCTAATATAGCATCCCCGTTAAATGTTGCTGTGCCAGTTACTATTAAAGTATTCGACAGTGTTGCTGTGCCAGTTACTATTAAAGTATTCGACATTGCCACAGCATTAACTGCTCTGAAAGCACCACTAATAGTGTTTTGTGATACGGCTAAATTGATAGTACTATTGCCGACAGTAATTGTGGCTGGAGTAATAATTGTGTTCGATGTAGAATTCGATACTAACACGAGTGATTGGCTTAATACACTGTTCGAAGTAGCGTTGCCCGTATTAATAGAATTTGGTGTAATATTAGTATTATGAGTAGCATTTGCTACGCCAAGACTTATCTGAGTTAATGTAGAATTAGAAGTACTATTACCAAGAAATACTTTGGTTGAATTGATAACCGTATTAACAGATGCACCGTTGACTCTTATCGTTGTAGTATTAGATACCACATTAGCACCAATTGATATTACACTCGTATTAGCTAAAAATAAACCTGTACTAAACGAGCCAGATGTTATATTGGCAGATGACGTAGCATTCTCAACCTTTATTGACGAACTCGTAATATTTGTGTTGACAGTTGTGTTGCTTTGTGTTATAATAGTACTAGTATTACTGAATGTATTAGAAGTAGTATTCCCAATGGATAATGATGTTGGTGTTAAAGTAGACAAAGAAGTACTATTAGATACTAATATGTTTATAACACTAGATGTAGCATTTGTTACATTAACATTACTGTTAATGTTTAAATTCGCTGATAAACCATTTACATTCCCACCACGTAGCACATCACCAACAACAATAGTATTTGAACCAAACGTGCCCCACAATTGTGAAGTACGAGCTACACTAATATTACCAGTATTCGCATATGTTGTGTTTGCAGTTATAATTTCAGTCGATAATGAATACAGGAGACTATTAAGTTTTAATAGAGCTATTTCCCATGTGTCTACAATTATATCCGTATTTGATGTATTCTTAGACATTAGTCTTTAATTCCTAAAAAATCTTTAATTGTTTGTATGTCTCTGGTGAGCTTTTCAATAGTGTTCGTCAAATCGTTTTGTATTTTTTTGCTTTTTCTTATTTGAAGAATTTTTTGATAATCACTAATATCATTATTTATTATTACACCATTGTCTGGATTCTTTTTATATTTAATATCTTCCATTATGCAGAAACGCCGATAGCTTGAATTTGTTCTACTTTCGGAACACTATATGAATTGTCAGAGTAGAATACTATTTTAAGTTGCATGGTATTAAATGTATCGAATTCCGCCGATGCTGAATTTACATATCTTGAAATATCATCATTTGCTATATTGTTCCAGGCAGTGCCTTTGTATTTTATTCTATCAACGTAAACACTTCCGACAATATTTAAATTGCTTATATCTTTGTTTACACTGATTGATGTAGAATTCGATGATGCAACAACAAAAACTTCATGATTATCAGGCAATAGAGGATTATAGATTTTAACCAAATCGCCTGCTATAACGCTGGCCGAAGGATCAACAACAGCCTGCACAACATTGTTTCCGCTTATTGTTGTGAATTCACCAGTAAGATTTTCATATGTTTCAGGGTATTGAGGTAATCCATACGTATATTCAATGATGTCAGCATTTTCATTACTAAACCTGTCGATATTGTCTTTTAATTCCAATGGAGTCCATTGTTTATCGTCAAATGTTTCTTTGTCTGCAGAGTTGTGAATTTTAGCATATATTTTAATATCAGTCCCAGCTGGTTTATATGCAGATAGATATACTCTTAAATCTTCTGCAGGTCTATCCTGAGCAAACTCTACTTTTTTGAGTGGTGCTTTACTTCTAGCAAGTCCGTTTTTCTCTATTTCAGTATCAAAATTTAAAATTCCATATCTGGTTTCTAATGTTGATGCATAGTCATTAATATCATTTTGATAAATGTATATGTCCAATTCACCAGAATCAATTTTTGGTGCAGTGAATAGATTTGTATTAGAGACTATAACATTAAATGCTATATTAATTACCGCAGACTTTTTAGCAGTACCATATAGTCCAGCCTCTACAACCTCCTGTGATCGAGATAAAATATATGACTCAGTCTTAGTTTTATTTTCTTTTAATGTTTCTAAATTATCAAACGCACTAATACTGTTTGTCGAATTTGCAAGAGCATATTGTAATGTGTATTGAGATGAAGATGGATTAGACACAGTAAATTTTGGAACGAATGTGTCTATTTTATATCTATCAATTGATACAACATTTGCTGTTGCTTTAGATATTTCTCCATACACTCTATTATTAGCCGTAAACTTAAATGTAGCATTTGCCGCATTTGAATCAACGAGAAATAACTGATTCGCAGTATAATCGGTATAATAAACTTTAGCCAGTGGAGGAGCAATATAGTTTGTTGCAGTATTACTGAAAGCTGGAAAACTGTCTAATTCTAAAAACGTTGCATTGGCGACATTTTTAATTTTAACCACATCAGAAACATTGTTTTGTGAGAGAACAATATATTGCCCTGCGATGTGCGTAGTAAACGTCGTTCCAACACCGATAACATTAGCAGAGCTAGATGATATTGCAATAGTGCCCGGTTCATTTGATGAAGATTGCCACACATACTCGCCGCCACGGAATGAACCTGTTGGTGATCCAATTGTGAAAAATTCATAAGATTTATTGGAAACATTGAAAGAAGCCGATGTGCTTATGTATTGGGCAATATTAACTTTAAATTTTAAATCTCTATCAGAGAATGCTAAATATGCATTTGAATTTGATGCTTTGTATAAAGTACCATCAAATCTGTTCTGTGAACCAGACGACGGGTTGTTGGTTGGTCCTGCCTGATTTACCAGCCTATCACCTTGTTTGTTTAGCCATATGGTGTACCCAGGATCATCGAACTTAACAACCATTCCGTAGAATTTTCCAGCTTTGAGTGGGACTGTATCTGGGAATGATACTACCGTTCCAGACAAAGCATTACCAGATGTGTTGATACTATCATATTCTACATATGATAGTTTTTTACCTACAATTTTTGTAGGCTCTGGTTGATTGTTGGAAACTTCACAAATCCAGGCTGATATGCCCGGGTTGCGAATACCACTCACGTTTGATAATGGCGTCGGTTTAGCTTTAAAGTAAAGTTCTATCGACGATAAGTTAATTTCCAATGCGCCGTTGACGGCATCTGGGTTAACATAGAATGTCTGTATGTAATCGAAAAAAGACATTAATATCCCTCTTTAAAATAGTATTTATTAAAATTATAATAGGTCAAATTTAAAATCATTTAGGCCTCCATCTTTTAATCTGCCGCTTGTAAACTGTCTATTTACCGTAGTAGTTGATGTTGGTCGAGATACAGTATTATCTAAAATAGTTGTAAGTCCACTACTGTAATCATAACTATTAATTGTGGGTGAATTAGTATTAACTGTACCGTATGAATTTAGGATGCTGTCAGTCAATGCTGTATAATACTTAAGTGTTACTTCACCCGCTGCATATGAACTACCATCAGTATTTTTCAAATTAAATATTTTCATACCAGCTGCAGCAGCTAATAGTTTATACTGCTGTTGTGTATCTGTAGTCGCTTCATTAACTCCAGCATCATAATAATATTCAAATCTTATAATACCTCTGTTGTCAGTTAATAGACCGGACGTGTTTAGTGTACCTGTGCGAAGCTGTTTACATTTGCTAGTAACATCTTCTCCAGCAAAATAAAATTTATGATAAGTTTCAGGCTTAAGACCAGCAATAGATATTACAAACTTCTGTGAATCTGCTACGTATAATCCAGCTGGTAAAAACTGTCCGCTAAGAATATTTCCATATGACATTGCAAGAGTAAACTCTGACGGTGTGGTTTCATACACAGTACCGGTATAATTAAAGTTGGTTGGATTTCTTACAGATACTGTGGTTGTTGTAACCGTATCTGTTGGATAGAACAACTTATAACCATATGTACCAGATCTTCCTTGCGCACCATGATTTTTGCCCTTGTATATTCTTATTCTGTAATATTGTCCGCTCAGTGGATTATGTGTCCATAAGAGTTTTTGTTGATCTTCAACAAAGCCTCCGACGGGTCCATAGCTTTTCCGACGAAGTTCACCGGGATGTTCTATAGTTCTGCGATCATTTAATCCGCTGATATATTTTGTTTGTATGTCTGAATTTGTAATTGGTGTACAACTAGCTGATGTGATAGTAGTAGTATTCCACGGTCCATTTGATGTAGTGCTTTGTTTAACTTCTATCGCCATGTTATTGTCGCGAGCGTTCAAATAGATTTCAACAGGTCCTGCAATTGTGCTAAACGCATAGAAGAAATCGTCATATACATATGGAGCGGAATCGCTTCTATTAGTATTCCTTTCTCTTTCTACAACTGTAGTTATTTTCTGAGTTACGATTGGAATTGTAACAACAGTATTACCAGAAGACGGAATAGTAATAACGCTGTTACCAGTAGATACTTCTGGAATAAAGTTATTCGCTGCAGGTATTACAACTGGTCCGTCTGTTGCACCGGTTTGTGACAGAAGATTATGTTCTACAAATGGTAGTGTAATAATAGTATTTTCATTAGCAGCAACGTCACCATTAACCGATGAATCAAACGCAAATTCGAAATTCAATTCTTTAAGTTTTGGTATTAATTGATCATCCTTTATAGTTGCCCAATATTCTGGATTATCAGTGTCTGAAAATCTGTAATCACTAAATGGATCTACAAAGAAACCAAATTTATATCTATCAACAGTTCTATCACCAGAGCTTGGAATAAATCTAGATTTAGCGATGGCTTCTGCTAATGTGAATGATACGTAATATTCAAGATCTTTAATTCTTCTTTCAAGCGTCGCAATATCAGTCATCTTATAATTTTTAACTTGAATGCGAGCGCGTTGATCTTTATTGATCGGCGTAGTTACTTTAAAATTGTCTTTTCTTTTACCATATTTTTCATTTGCAACTTTAGTGTCAACTATTTCCACTGTTTCACTAGACAATGAAAATGGTAATGATGGATATGGTGGTATTCTAAGATATTGAAGAGTAATACTGTCTTTTGGTTCTGGGGGAAATGTATCTAATACATTTGGTGCACCCTTAACAACAACAAAGTTTCCGTTATTATCCAATATGACTCTATCATTTCTTGCTACATAGTATGTAATGTTTGCAGACATTGATGAGTTTGGCAGTGGAAATTTCTGCTCTGTAGAACTAAATCTGTTAACATCAGATGGTTCTGACGGATTAACAATAGAAGTATTTGATACTTCAGTTATCAGTGGTATAGTATTAGACGATATTGGTCTAAAGTCTATTTGATCTCTTATATCATAGTACTCACCGTCAATACCAACCATTTCTGGTATTTCTAGAGTATTAATACTGGAACCGGCAGATAATACACTCAGATTTGCTGAGTCATTAAGACTGTATGAGCTAACAGTCTTCACTCCGGCTCCAGTAGTAAATGCATCATACTTAACCAATAACACGTCGTTTGTAGTTAGTGAAAGTCCACGTGGTTTAAGATATAAGTATGATGTGTCTAAGTAATCTTCTCTTTGATTATTATCAACATAGAAGCTATTGGTAACATCCTCAACACCATATGTATCTTCAGCGAAGTATAGTGGTGAACCTGTTAGTGTATGTGTTTCAGATAATGAAGATGCGGTAAGAGCAATATTTGCTCCGCCTCTAGTAGCCGATACTGCAAGACCTGTTGTATTGGCATATACTACAAAATATGAAGTATTGTTTGCTAATCCTGTTATAACAGTGTTTGAAGCTGGTACTGTATAAAGTACACTGTCGCCATTTGCAAATGGATTATTAGAAATTGTTATGAAGTTTGCATTAACACCAGTATTCGCATTAAGTGTTTTTGGTGTAGAAGCACCGGATGCTTTATACACGCCTCTCATTCTAAACGCATCAGATACACCGAGAGCCCATGGCCCCGTAATACTACCAGCATTATTTGCTACTTTTACTCTTGTGTATATGTTTCTATTAGAAGTTTTAACAGCTGGATTAACATTATTTGCTGTTACGTTGTAGTATATTGCAAGATTTGCTGACGATGTTGAACCGGTCGTGTTGGCAATAGTGTTGGCCAAGTATATAGTCATCTGACCATTAGCAGCAACGTTTGCGGTACGTGTTGTTCTGTTTGTTAGTGATATTGGTGCATTTTTTGGAAAGTATAAAACAACATTACCAGTAATTGTAGAACCAACGTTTGCAGACACATTCATAGATGTAGTGTTTGCAATATTTTTAACTTGAGATATAACATTAACAGTTGAATTTGCAAGTTTTATATAATCACCTGGTTTAAATGCATTCGTAAAGTTCATCGAACCTGTGCCGGTGATTACATCTGACGTTGCAGATGTTGTGATACCACCAGGCGCATTAGCAGATGTTTGATAACTACTAAGTGGAACAATTAACAAGTCGCGCTTTTCAGTATTATTAAGTGTGCCTGTGTATGGAAAAAATTCACCGGCACCTGGAGTAATTGTAGCATAGCCAGAGGTGTTCGCGATCTTAGATTGATCTATAGTTCTGTATGTATATGTAATATTGTTAGCATACTGCATTGCATTTACTGGTTTATAGACTAGTCCTTTAGCTGCAGTATCATATAGTATCGCTAAATTAGATACCAATACAATATCAGCTATACCTTTGTTTGTACCATCGTAATGAACAGATTTAACATTGCTGAAATTGCTACCGGCATCCATCACTAGATCAAACAGATATAGTCGATGTGTTGCTGAAGAAGAACTTACTTCACTGTCGTCTAAAACAAGTGATCTTATTCTTGCGGTTCCGATAATTGAACCGACTGGTGTTATTGTATTACCCGGAGTAGTACTTAGATAATTTGCCGGTTGGTTGTAAAGATTAACAATGTCTCCGGTATTGAACTGAAATACTCCGCCGAGTTCATTTACATTTACGTAATTCCCATAACCAATTTTAATTGTTGATGACGGAGAATTAATAACATCAACGCCTTTAGCAACGTTCGCTGTATAATTTTCAACTGTTTCAATTCTTGAACCTGAAATATATGCAAGTCCTGGGTCAATATTGATTTTAAATATTGAAGAGTTTTCAGAAAATGTAGATGAATCTTTAGTTGTTAGTAAAAACTGATCTAGTATGTAATTACCAGATTCTTCAAATGTTCTCTTGGCGATCACATCACCGATAATGTTATAAACAGTTTGTTTATTTTGTCTATATGGTTTACCGTCGGCAAACTCTACAATAGGAAGAAACTCACTATTAGCATCTGCTTCAGCTTTATCTAAAATGAATAATCTTGGTGTTAATTTAAGTCTGTTCGCACCAGGAGCTGATTCGTTCGGAGTTCCAGTTGCATTATCAAGCAGTGTAGGATCTTCGTTGCTATCAATAATATCTTCATCAGTGGTAAATCCAACAGATTTAGTGAAACCTGTTGATGAATATTTGTTAACAATTACTAACTGTTCTTCTACTCTTGAGAAGAAACCTTTCTGATATATCCAACCTTCATTTACACTTAAACCATAACCAGAGCCGATAGGTAAAAAAGCCGAATTTGCTACTGTAATTGTAGATAGATAGTTTTGTGATGTAGCATCAAGCTGATCGATTTCTGGAGTTCCAATAGCCGAATTAGATGTTATAGAAATTGTAACATATGGAGAATAATAATATCCTTCACCACGATTTACCGCAGTAATAGATACTACCTTTCCGAGAGCATCTGTTATCAGAGAACCATCTGCACCATTACCAATGATCGAAATGACATTAGCAACATTAGCTGTATTTGCATTAATGATTGTTTCACCTGAAGCGAAACGCCATTTTATGTTATTTGCTGTTTGAAGATCTTGAGCGAGTGGTCTAATTTTAAGAAGTAGAGCCTCACTGTTGGCGGTAGTATTCGCTTCAACGATAACAGCATTTGCGACACCATTTTGAATTATTTGATTAACCGCGAAAGCACCACCAGCAAAGGTTGCACCGCCAGTTGAATTTTGAATTGCTATAGAAGATAGAACAACTATAGAGTCGTTGTTCGAAAATCCGCTAGAACCATCACTAATTTTATAATTGAATATTGGATATTCTGGTGTGTATATTGTTAAAGTTTCACCAGCGGCAAATGAATCTGTATTATTGTCAGCACCTGAACTATTATATTTTACGAATAAAGTATTTAAATCTGGTGAGCGCGTTTCAAACCCAGCTTCAGTTTTAACGATGTATGCGCTAACATTAGCAGCATTTTTAACATGAAGATTGTTGTATTCTGATATATTTATCGGTGTCCCATCAGTTTCAGAATCTTTAATTTTGACAAACGGAAGAGATTTATGAAATATTAAATCACATCCTTCTAAAATTGTTCCGCGCTTGAATACGTTATCACCAAATTTTTCTATTTGATTTTGTAAAATGCTTCTAAGTTGATTCAGTTCGCGGGCTTGAATAGCCACTCCAGGCTGAAATAGCACTCCGTAATAATCCTTAGAAGGATCGTAATCATCATAGTATGGCGCAGAATTTAAATTTGTCTGTAGCGTCATTATTCTTCCTTAAAACTCGAGAATGAGTTGGATTGTCTCTGATTTATTCGTATTTCTTGTAACGGCATCAATATTTTCAATGTATAAAATAGTACCACTATCTTTAACAAAGTCTCCTGTATATTTATTTGATAAATTATCTAGTGTTGCTTCACTAATTTCACCAAGTATTGTTCTAACTCCGGCATTATCAAGATTAAATATACCAAACTCATTTGATATATGTAAAATGTCATCATCAGTACCGCCATTGATTTCTGCATGGTGTATTACACCTTCAGGTCTTGCATACGATATTAATGAATTCTGTATGATTTTTTCGTCATTTTCAAATGTGGTTCCACCAGAAGAAAAATCTCCAACGAGTCTGGTTAACTGAACACCAATATTAAAATTTAAAACGGCCTTATCATTTATTTGTATGGAACTACTATCTCCAATAACTGAAGTGGCACTAGATGATAGACCCATTATTTTACTTCCCGGTCTGAATGTTCCAGTTACATTCGATAATGTTATTTGTCCACTACTAATCGATGTAACTATACCAACAGCACCAATATCAACTGCAGATACTTCTGCATTAGACGTAGAGAAAGACACATTAGCGTTTAGGTTTATCTGATAATTCGTTGGAACACTAGACACTGTAGTAATGAGGTTGGTATTACTATTATTTATTAAAACTATATCATTAGGTTCAAAAGAATCGTCATATGAAGGTACATTAGGATTTGCGAGTGATACTAGAAATTGTGCGCTGCTACCAAGTGCGGCTCCAGTTATATTAACAGAAACCACTGGTGCGATATCATATAATGAACCTTGGCTAGAAACTGTGACGGATGTGATAGTCCCAGATCCATTGTTTGCAAATATTGCTGCTGCTCCAGATCCACCAGTACTAGAATTATCAAATACCAATTCATTATTTGTGGTATTGTCATACCCAGTACCACCATTCAAAATATCAATAGTTGATGATATTTTTCCTTGGTTTGTTTTAATAACAATGTTATTACCACTGATTGTTTCAACCGAGCCTAATAATTTCTTCTGTTTAAATTGATAAACTGTTTCATTTATAGAAAAGCTTCCGGTCGTATTAGCCGGTTTTAAAATCAAATCTACGTTCGTGAATTTTGGATTTTTTATAAGACCCACTTGTCTAAAATCGTTATCAATAGAAATTTGTCCACTTTCAGTTCCAGTATACTTTGTACTGATACATACGCGGTTCGCAAACAATTCTTCATATGGGTCTGATCCGTGTCCATTCTGCGGCGATATTATCGGAGTTAATTGTGCAACAAGAAAATCTTCAGCAGATGATACTAGAATAGGAACATCAATTAAAATGGAATCAATAGTAGGAAGATTAGTATTTGGGGTTTGACCTGGTGTTGATGAACCCTGTCTATAACCAGCGCCAACATTCAGCATTTCAACTTCTACTACAGAGTTTGCTACTGGGTCTATTATAATTCTTCCTTCAGCTGCAATCGTTTCATTCCCATCACCCCACACAAACACATATGGATATATTTCGTATGTGTCACCGACCTGAGGAGATACACTAAATGGCGCATCTAGAAAGAATTTCTTTTGTGAAGATATTCCATCATAATCTACAATTTTTCTAAATTGTTCAGCGCCCACACCAGATGTAATTTTAATCATTCCACCCGTATAGAAGTTATCTATTCCAACAGCACTTGATGGTGCACCATATATCGTATTGATACCTGAGACGCTTATGTCACCGACCTGAAAGGCTGCATTGGCTATATAGTTATCGTACCCAGAGCCACCGTTAGTAATCTTAACAGTTTCAATTGTTCCTGGAACGGCGCTTGACATTACTACAGTGTTTGCTGTTACTGGGATATAAGCATTCGTTGAAAACTTATCATAATCAGTCTTTGTAATGGTGTACATATATTTCCACATATACCCATCACCTGTAATTACCGGGTCAAGATCTGAAGGAGAACCGACTCTAGAAGGAGCGACAGTTGAAACCGAATCACCATTATTAGAAAGACACTTATATACGTTATATTCGGTAATGTCGTCGACGACAGTATAGAATTGATCGTTTATCAAATTAGTATTTAAATGACTATATTCAGTGTATGTTGTACCCGTTGTCCAAGTGTATTTTGCCACCATATGAATTACGTCAGTGTCATCTATTCTTTTAGCGAAAATCATATTGTTATAAACATCAATGAGCGACGATTGGACACTATTATCCGGGATAGTAATATTACTATCTCCGCCCGCATAAGGTGTATGCTTACCTACAAACATATAATAATTATCAACGTCAACTTTATTGAACGAATATACAAATTCTTTCGCATTATTAACGTTGAAATTAGAAGTAACAATTTTTTGTGTTACAGCCATTTTAATAATTCCATTTCTTATTTATTTATATTGTATTTGCTTGTAATATTGAAGAGTCACTAAACGTCATTTGAACGTTTGCGACTTCAACTATTCTTACCGAACCAAAGAATTTAGTCCCAGCTACATGCATAACGGTTTTAAACATTGATGAGTATTTTTCAAATGACATCTTTGACAATATTTCATATGAATATTCTTGATAAAAATCGCCGTCGTGGATATACATATCAGATGAAAGAAATCCCTTAGAGCTTCTATAATATCCCTTACCAATACCAATCCCACCAGTAACAATTTTAATAGTTCCGGCTCTAGTGCCATCTTCAGACGTATATTGAACTAATTCTGAATTACTGAAACCAAATCCAGAATCTACAATTTGTAAACCAGAAACTTGTCCATTAGCTGTTACAACATTTGCAGTAACAATTGCATTCAGTCCTATGGGATATACTAGAGAATTATCTTCAGTAACGCTTATTACATTAGCACTAGTACCAGATACATCGCCAATTATGTTTTGACCTTCTATAAATGTATTTTCAAAATTTAATCTTTTAACATTTACTGCGCTATTACTACTAGATTTAACTATACCAGTAGCAGTAGCTGTTATACTTTGAAATTCTACATTAGATACTAAACCATCTAAATATAAATTTGTATATGAGAATAGTGTATAATTATTCGCTAACGTATTGGTAACGTCGCGGACTCTAACGTATGTATTAGCACCATCCGCATATAACAGAGTTATTTCAGCATTTGTAGTAGATAATATATTGTGCCCAGCTTCTGATATTGCTGTGCCGGTAAGGTCTATTGCTCCACCACCCACAGTAGTAGATAATTTGATGCCACTTGTATTTGAATTTACTACGTAATAATATTCAGCATTAGCAAGACCACTTATTACTGTATTACCAGTGTCAGTATAATACTGAACATTATCTCCATCTTCATATGGTTGTGGAGATAATGTAATAAATTCGGTGGTAGAATTTACCGCTGTATTACCATTAAATGTATTCAATACATATTGATAAACCCTATCACCGATTTGATAACCAGGAATTGTGGTAAATGTGTGTGATTCTCCAGCTGCAACATTTGCAGTTATATTAACATTGGCTCCACCATATGCTGTCGATACAGCAAAACCAGAACTATTTGCATTAACCGCATAATATCTTGTGTTGTCTGTAAGACCTGATATCGCGGTATTTCCGGCTGGAATTCTATAGAGAACCATATTGTTGTTTGCTATAGTATTTAAATATCTTTTGATATTATGTCCATCTTCTGCTGTTGCAGATGCTGTAATGTCGACAGCAACACCATCGAAAGATGATGATAATTTTATGCCCGCAGTGTTAGAGCTTACTACATAATAATATGTATTGTTGGCTAGTCCACCGATAACAGTGTTGCCTGTATCAGTATAATAACGGACGTAATCGCCATCCAAGAATGTGTGATCGGTGATGTTGATGAATTCATCAACATCATTCACTTCAGTATTTGCATTAAATTGTATTGTTGATGCGGACGTGTAGATAAAATCATTAGCATCTACCTCTATAGCACTGTTGAATGTGTTTATTTTTTCTACATATGTTTCAGTGTTTACAAACTTATCAACCTTTAAATTATAGTGTACGAGATTTGCTGAGGATTGATTAATTTTTTCACCGATTAAGAATGTACCAGTTGCGTTTGCTATGCTTATCGTATAATCTTTTCTATCAAATGCCGAAATGTATGGCTGATGAGCGAGTACATATGGATCTACATTATATTCAGAACCAGGATCTATTCCAGTCAATCCACCAATAGAACCTATAGTAAATTGCTGAAATGTTAGACACGAATATATTCTATCTTTAATATTTCCAGATGAGTTCTTTGGAAATCCATATGAATCAACAGAAAGTGGAAGAGACATAAATGCTTGGTTCGCTACAGTTGTTGTAGTATCAGTCACGACTGCAGATATCGCTGTATTTACTGAAGTATTACCGTACAATATTAAATTACTGTTTGCATATTGTGTCGTATTTGCTGTACCACCACTGATTGAAAAACTATTTAAAATGTCTTTTGCTAGAATAGATGTGCCTGTAGAATTAAACACTTTACCAGAAGACTGTATCGATAGATAGTGTCCAGCTTCAGATGTTGCTCCACTTGTAAATTCTGGTGATAATGTATCATTGAGAACAACACCGTGATCGTGTACTAATGACAAGGTTACAGTAGAAGTGTTTGATGATAATACGTAGAATAGATCGTTGTTAGCCATACCAGTAATTGCAGTATTTCCAGTTGCTGTCGAATATTTTACAATATCACCAACAACGAATTTGCTGCTTGGATTAAGCAGAGTGAAAGCACCAGTTGCAGCATTAACACTGGTGTTAGCGTTGAATGCTACTTTATTTTTCTCTTGGTAAACATAACCAAGCAGTGCTATTCCAGTGTTACTGCCGACTGTTAATTCTCTTCTAGAATAATTTGATCTATCTACATTATTTGCAGAAAGCATATCAGTCCCAATGAATATCGTTTCAGTGTCGCCGATGGATGCAATGTTAAATGCTGCCCCACTACCAAAGCTTATAGATGTTGGTACAAATTCTGTATTAGAATTTACTGTTTGAATTTTGGCGTGAGGAGATGCTATATAGTCTCCACCAGCAACAGTAACTTGATATGTATCTAATGTGGCTGAGTACGTGTTAGAATCCGTATAGATTGTCTTACCGTCTTCAAAATAACCACTAATCAATATGACTGAAACGTTACCAGCTAAACCGGATTCATACGCGGTCATAACTTTTGCTTTTGCCGACACGATTCCATTAGTATATTGATATATGTTATTTGCATTAATGATGTTAGCACTTGATGCTGATGCGAAATTAACTACACCAAAATATTTTCGTATTTCATACATCCCAACGGTACTAGATATAGATGTTATGTCTAAAGTAGAATTATTTGATGTTGTAATATTTAATTTTGGACCATATGAATGTGATACGCTGGTTACTACACTCGTTGGTGTAGAAGTTAGTAAAAGTGCTGTAGAATTAATTACAGATAATACTGTTCCCAATTCAGTATTAGAATTTGAATATAGAAATCCACCTTCATAGTCTCTATCAAAATTTGTACTAGAACCAAGAATAAATGTATTAGCTATGTATGATGTTATATTGCCGGTCCCGCTAGTGTAGTAATAATTTTTAGCAGCAGAACTAATTTTTAATGAGCCGGTAACACTTGATACCGTTATAACATTTCCAGATACTGTTGAGATTATGTCTTGAACTACACCAGATCCTAATATTCTCGAATTAATTTTTTGTGTTATAGTATCGCCAAAACTAACTTCACCAATTTGTCCTATGGTCGACAGTGTGTATGTAGTTGGAATTCCCATAACTTTACCAGTTATAGTTCTATTTTCTATGCTGTCAGATACAAAAGATGAAACATTTCCTGATGTGAAATATGTGGCGTTGTTTACAAATGCACCATAAATATGGGACACTGTCATATTCCCAGTGTTTGATGATTGATCTAGATTAATTATTTTTGCAGATGCTGTTGGAGAGCCAGAAGCATATCTCGTTATAGTTGAACCAACAGCAAGATTAGCAGAGGCCGACGAGAAAGCCAAATTGATTAATGACTCGTTAGCACTTTCAAACAATCTGAAAGTTTGTTCAGATGATGGATCTGGATTTATTTCAGATGTCGATATAACCTTTTCTGAAACTATAGAATTGGCATCAATGGTGTAACCCCAACCGCTTTCTTCAAATATGAAATCAATCACCCCTGACGCAGCACGCACCTCAGATACTCTGGCAACGCCGCCGATACCTCTGCCAGAACTAGTAAATGTTACTATGTCACCAACATTAAAATCTCTACTACGATCTTGAATTATAACATTTGACACAGATCCAATTAGTTTTACTCTTTTATCTAAAACGAAAGATGGAGATCCGTTTACGTTAATTCCGATAATTTCGTCCTTCGCGAAGTTGTCAGATGCCTGTGATATGTATAATAGATTAACGTAACCGCGATTTGTTTTTCTTCTTATATATCTTTCAACGAAAGCCGTAGAACCTGATACCGCTCCAATAATTTGTTTACCGACATAATCCACATTATATTTCGAATATGCTATTTCTAGATATCTTGGCTTTTCCCAGATACCGTCAGATGCTTTGATTATGTTTTCTGCTGGATAACTAACGTCGGCGTCTGTACCATAAATTAGCTTGAAGAATAAATCTACAGATCTTTCTGAGCCTTTAGATCTATATAAATCTAATGCATTTTTCACTAATAGAATTTTGTTTGTTGCTGTATCAAATTGAATATTTTTAAGATATTTTTCTTTAAAATAAATGATGAATTCGTCTAAGGTAGAATCTATGTCTCGATAATCTGGCAGACGACGAGCTTCATAAATAGGATTACCATCCTGTTCTAACCATTCGTAATATGCTTTTACAAAGGCAACAAACTGTGGCCCTTCTTCAGCATAAAATGCAGGGAATTGATTTTCAACAAATTGTGAAATATTTTTTTCTGTGTTTTTCATTATTCTCTAATTTGTTCAACTGTTATAGAAATATCTGGTTCTAAAATGTTCAATATAGTATTCTGATTACTACTAATGTCTTTGTTTCTTGGCACCACGTAAACCTTTAAAACACTACCACTCAAATTGGATATATTTAATGTGTCTATATTGAGCTGTCCGCGGTCATAATCTACAATTCCAACGCTTTTAAGTTTTCTATGTGATGCACCAACTGGTACTGATATGTTCAAAGTTCCATCACCATCATCTTCAATTATACAACCAGCCTGACCTTCGTATGTAAACGATGAAGTATAAACCCCATGATTATCAGTAGCTAAATGCTCATCAGACGTCTTCGACATATTAGATAGTAGTGGAATTTTAAAATCTATACTAATATTTTGCGCGACATTTAATTTTGGAAATACATATTTTATAAGACTTATTTCAGTTTCATTGCTGAGAATGCTTGAATCTGAATCATCAATATCATTTATAAATCTTGAATATCTAAGTGTTTTACTAAAATTGTTAAGATTGATTGATGCGAAATTAAGCATAGATGATGTAACAATGGTTCTAATATCGTCTGGATTGAAACCAGTTTTATTGATGTTGTATTTTACATTGGTCCTTACATCGAGATATGTATATTCTGGAGATATAAAAATAGATTCCATAGCAACAGTTGATCTTGAACGAAGAAATTTAGTGTATTCTTCTTTTTTAATTATTGGAAGTCCATCAATATCTTTTAGATCAACTGATACAAACACTTTCCCATATTGAGGAGGATTTGCATCCTCTCCGCCATATGCAACTACAGCATTGACTTCTGGAAAATTTGTTTTTAATAAGTTTTCATAGTCCTCAGCTGTAACCGCTCGTTCTTGTGTTGTAAATGCTCGTGGAGCATTATACTTAATTGATTCTAATGATTCTGCTACAGCGCCACTACTGGCATTTTGTACTGTAGATACTGTTATGTTTGCTTCTCCGTCTATTCTACCAGAAGAAATAAATTTCTGTGCCCCGTTTGGAAGTTCACCATTACATATTCTATATTCAATAATAATAATTGAGTTATTTTTTGGGCGTCTGCCAATTAAACCATCACCGAAAACAATTTCATATGTTTCACCTGATGTTGGTTGAATAAAAAATATCATAGACGTTTCATCAAGATCAAATAGCGATGTAGTTCTGCGATATTCTATTTGATTAGAACCATTATCTTCTATTACTAAAACTTCAACACTGGATATGTCTACTTTTTTATTATTTATTTTATATTTGATAGGATCTACGTAATCTACAATATACGTTTCGTTTAAAAATGAACCTTCGTATATTTCTACATCTTCAATAACGAACGTAGAATTGGAACTTGTAGATACTATATTATTGTCTGTGGAAAATGAGAAACTGTCATCACCAACTCTACTAATAAAGGACGTGCCCTTCGGCATAACTATAGATTTTTTAGTTGGATCTGTAGCATTAATAACAACATTGATTTTAGCAACAGCAGATCTGAAAGATCTTGGCAGATAATTTAATTCTTTCGAATGTGAAATTACACTATCTCTTAGTTTTGCACTGTCGAGAAACATTTCATTCCCGACCATATTTAAATAGAATGTTTGTAAATATGTATTATATGATAAAACATCTAGTAAAACATTCATGTTACTACTATCAAAGTTGTAATCTTTAAATTCATCTTGTGATTTTAAAAACTGTTGTAATGAGCCTTTATATGAATCAAAATCTAATTGACTGAGTACTATTGAACTATTTGCTGTCATTATCTTCTTCTATATAATGTTAAAGTGAGTGCTTGTGGTATTGAATTATTTATTATTTCATAAACAATTGATATTTCGTATGAATTGTGTGTTTCATTAGGAGCAACTATAACTTGCTCTATTTTTATTCTTGGTTCATAGTCGCGAACAGCATCTTCTATGTATATTTTAATTGTGTCTGTAGTAATGTCAGACATGTCTTCAAATAATGCTTTTCTGATATTACAACCAAAGTCTGGTTGAAATAATCTTTCACCCTTATTGGTCAGTATTAAATTGCGAAGAGCTCTTTTGATAGAATTAGCATCAGTGTTTTTTAATAGAAAGCCTGTATCAGGGTGCTTGTTGAAATTTGTGTACAGATCACTATAATTAAAAGTCTTGTTGTCTATTCTTGCAGAAGTTATTTTATCAATTCTTCTAGTGTCTACCATTTAATTCTCTTTTCTTTTATTTATAATTAAATAGTACGACCATTAACAGTAAGTAATCCCACAATTTTTACAACACCTTTTATAGTAACGTTTCCTGAAATGCTAGTATCAGCTTTAACTTTTGCATTATCTGCATTAATTTCAACAATAGAACCTCTAATTTCTGTAGTATTTTTTCCAGACAATATTACTGAACCGTCTGTAGATACTACACCAACGTCTTTATTTGCAACAACACCAATTTCGCCATCACTAGATATCAAATCTATGTTTTTATTGGCATTAATATTTATATTTCCATCATCAGAAACTATTGTCTTATCACCAATAGTTATTTCTATGTTATCAGTTGGGGACTTAGTTACTATTTTACCATCTGGAAATATCTCTATGTATGCCCCAGACTTGTGATATATGTGTAATCTTTCAGCTTTTGGTGTATCGTCTACTTCTATTACATGCCCGCTTTTAGTAGTGATAGTACTATTTAGGGGATATTGAGAAGCATATTCCGTTTTTGGTTCATAATCCAAATAGTCTTTTTTGATAGGACCAGACCCTCTAGCAATCGATGAAGTAGAATGATCTAATTCATCACCCTTTAAAATAAATGGTAGAGTCCCCATAACAAGTGGTTTTGTTTTTTTGTCACCATCTAAATAAAATCCAATTACTCTAGAACCAGGCATCATGCCAACAACAGCATGACCAACACCCAAAAAGGCAGCGCCAGTTGTAGGACCTAAAACAATCGCCCATGGAATATCTTCAGAATCTACACTTTGATCGTAGTCATCTAATATACGCACTTTTACTCGACCTAGTTTTTTAGGGTCATTAACATCATCTACAATACCGATGAACCATCCACCGTCTTCCAATTCATCCATTATGCATTCCTATGAAAATTAACATTCGGCATTGATCCACCTATGCCATCTTTTATTATTTCTAATGCCTGAAAGTATTGTGGATTATCACCAAATGTGAGTACGTGACGAACTTTACATATTAAATAATTCCCGCTCGTCATAATGTCATCAGGAACATATTCATTAGTAGTAAGTCCATTCATTTCAGGTATTCTACATGTTAACACATCTCCGACCGTAATAGTACTATCACCGTATATAGTCATATGTGCAATGACTGATAGAAATTGCGATAAGTAGTATGGAAGAAAATTCATCTTTTCAGATAGTTGATTGTTTTCCTCGTCTGAGGAATATAATCCTAGACTCTTGCCACCTCTGCTTTTAGATTTTTCTTGTTGTCTTTCACTGCTTGCATTTATAGATCCAGGATTAAGAGTTACGAATTCTACTTCATCTGCTTTCTTTTCATAATATTCGAGAGTTCCTTCGATCAAATTTAATCTCTTAGATGATGTGCTATATCCACCAATCAATGATGCGACATTATGGTTACCGCTTTGTATGAGCTTGTAACCGATGATATTTCTCCATTTACTTCCTGCAACATCTGCATTAGCTAATGCGCTATGAATAAAAAACTTATCACCAATTCTTTTTAGACCATCTTCTACTATTTTTTCGAGTGATTTAAAATGAAATCCTTGAGCGTTTTCAAAGAATACATAAGCAGAACCGGGATGTGTTGCTGAAATAGCTACTCGACGAGCAATGTCTATAGCTTTCATCGGTGGTGTGTCTGTGAAAGAGAATGAGTGTAATCCTTTAGTCTTTTCTACATATACGTCTTTCTTAGTTTCCAACACCTTTTCCATCATGGTGGTAACAACCTTCTCACATTCTAATTTTTTTCTAACAAGTGGTACATCTATGGTAGTATGTGATTTTATTACTTCTTCATTTAAACAAGTTAAGACGAATGAAACACTTTTATCATTAGTTGCTCTAAGAACTGGGTTCACTTCTACGATTTTCAATTTGTAGTGAATTGGTGGTCCATCGACATTTGTAGTAAATGAAATGCATAATTCTTCTTCATTCAACATTATATTCGAAAAAATACCAGTTGAATCATTTACGATTATTTCAGCCACAATTGACGGTGAAAGAATGCTCTCATATATGTCACACATTACTACGTATGGTGAAATGTCCAACGGTTTTGTTGGAGTAGAAAGTGTAAAATTGAGAAGATTATATTTTCCCTCGTTTAATACATTATTCATTTTTTAATTTGCTCATTAAATAGTTTTTCAACATCTGGTAAATATGATGATTTGATAAGTGAAATATATTTTTTTAATTCATTTTCTTCAGTTTCATGTTCATGTGCAGATACAGAAGCCCAGAATGGTGCTTCTTCGTCACTAATATTTTGAGCGATGAGTTCAGTTGATGTGATGTTAGTCGTTTTCAATGCCGCGACATCAAACGTGCCAACAACATGTTGTACTAAAATATTATCATCATCGACTTTTATAACAGTGGCTTGAGCCGAAGTTGAGGACTGTGTTATCCTTTCATCCTTTGTGAAAAGTGTTGGGTCATCAACATAAAGCTTTAGGATTTTATTGGTAGATACTACCCAATCTTCTTTTCTTCTAACATATTCTAAAATTTGATTTGATGAATTTACAACGGGTGCATAATATTTGCGAACATTTAATGCTAATGAGTCATATAATAATAAAGGTATAGTGCTATCATCTGGCGCCCAATTATTTCTATAATGCAATATTTGCTTTTCTGCTTCAACATAACTCCCGTATTTTTTTATTATGTGTGAGTTCAACTTACTATCGTCTAAATAATAATCGTAATACGGATCTATCATGTTGTTGGTAATATAAATTAACCAGTCATACATAGGTGATCCATAATGAACTTCAGACAATAAATCTGATCGCGAAGATTCGTCAGTTAATATGAAATCAAATGATGAATATATGTCATTTTTTGTTGCATCTGTAAAGTCTACATTTACTAAAATGTTTTTTGCTATATTGCCATTGTAATCCACTAAAGGAAATTTGTCGAAATATTTACCCATCAGTTCTACCCCTTTATTAGATCGTCTGCGCCGCCGACTACTTCACCTACATATTTTCTTATACCATCTGGAATCAAGTCACCAGCTTTATCAATTATTTTTTCTAATTGATTATCATCATAGCCGGCTCTATCAAAATCACCAGATGTAAAGTATGTTGTTTCTATAAATGATAAACTGATATTGATAAATGTTGGTAAATTAGTTCCAGCAAAGAATGATGGAATTCCATTCGGTGAATAGTTCACTTTAACGTCTTTTAATAGCGCAGGCTTATATGTTATCAAATCAGCACCAATGCGATGCCATGGTTCCATTTGTATCTGGCACATTAATGGATATTGAAAAACTGGAGTGCCTATAGTACTAAATGCTGGCAATGAATTTTGTTTTAATTTAAGAATTATGTTTTTTAGTTTAACACTTTCTTCTGGATTTCTGGGAGCAAAAGTCCATTCGAATTGATGTTCTCTTAGATTTACACCCTGAAATATAGCAGCGACATGTGGATTCGGTGTTGATCCGAGATACGATGTAACAGCGTCTTTAGTATCATTACTCAGTTCACCTAAAGTGTTTGTCATGAATGAAAATAATACAGCATTTGTTGAACTATAACCCTCTTTAGCGCCGGCAGCCACCGTCTGAATAACGTCTGCAATTGCGCCAGGAGTTCCTAGACTCGAATCACTTATGTTAAGAGAAAATCCGTCTTCTAGTTTTCTCGGTATAGGCAAAATAATAGCATTATCGAATTTTAATGTCGATTGAAGCTGTGGGGCCTGTCTAACATACTGTCTAAATTGCATAGTCATATAATACTTAGCAAGATTCCCAGGAAATTGTAGCACATCTACATTTGTTCCATCCAAATTCTTCAGTTTATCGTCAATTTTTCTAACTGAAGACGATGAAGTATCAGCATATGAAGGCAAGAAATTATCACATATTTCTTGCCTACTGACTCTATTGTATTCTGATGATGCCGTTTGAAAATATTTGTCGGCAAGCTCATTTTTTAGAGCATCACCAAAACGAGAAGACAGCTGTTGAGAAATGTTTGATGATAAGCCACTCTTCCTTAATGCACTAGAAAATAAATCTTCCACAGCATTCTCGAAACTATTTTCTAAAGATCGGGTCGCGACATCAGCTAAACGCTTTAGGGGGTCTAAATTAGACTTTTTTGTAAATTTACTTAGGAGACTCATTAAAAACTCTTTTCGTTTTTATTTTATTTATAAATATTTAATGGTAGCATATAGAGGTAAATTTAGACCAAAAAATCCCAAAAAATACACTGGAGACCCTTCTAATATTGTATATAGGAGTAGGTGGGAGCTTATTGTGATGTCTAAATTAGATACACATCCTGATGTTATAGAATGGGGTTCTGAAGAAATAATAATCCCCTACAGGTCACCGGTAGATAACAAAGTCCATAGATATTTTCCTGATTTTTACGTGAAGAAAAGAAATCATTCAGATGGTAAAATAAGCGAAATATTAGTTGAAGTAAAACCATTTGCTCAAACACAACCACCACGTGCTCAGAAGGGCAAACCATCTAGACGATATTTGAATGAAGTACATACATGGGCAATAAATGATGCCAAGTGGAAAGCAGCGAAGACGGTTTGTGCCAATAAGGGTTGGGACTGGGTAGTTATAACAGAAAAAGAACTCAACCTGAAATTTTGAATAAATAATTAAAATTGGAGAATTAAATGTCAAAACAGATTTTTGACGATATTGTTACTAAAGGTATGAGATCGGGGCAAGTGCCAGCGAGAACCAAAGAAGCACGCGAGTGGTATAGACAAACAACAAAGGCTTCGGTTAAAAGAGTTAACGAAAAGAAACTGATGAGCGACACAAAAAGAGCCGTCATGACACCAAAAGTTGGCTCTATGTATCTATTTAGTTACGATGCTAAATTTAAAGACACACTACCATACTGGGATAGGCTTCCACTCATATTTCCATTCAAAGTAGTCAAAGGTGGATTCTACGGAATTAATCTTCATTATCTGACACCAAGACTTAGAGCACGACTGATGGATGGATTGTACGATCTGGCAAATAATGGTAGATTTGATGAAACGACAAAACTAAGAATGAACTATCAATTACTTAATTCTATATCTAAACTAAGATATTTCAAACCGTGTATTAAACATTATTTAAATACTCAAGTAAGATCCAATTTCATGTACATATATCCCTCAGAATGGGACATTGCGATTTTCCTTCCACTAGCTAGATTCCAAAAGCGCGGTGCTAATCGTGTTTATGCAGACTCAGAAAAGGCAATATATAATGTCTAATTTCGAAAGACAGGTCGGTGAATATCCAGATATTCCGAAAACACGACAGAGCCGTTTTAATATTGATTCATTTAAAGCTGAAATGAACCAAAGCGGTATTGTTCCAACTCACAGTTATCTAGTAACATTTTCACCATTTAATAATGGACCAGCATTTAACTTAAGTAATTTTATAACAGATAATGGTAGTGTATTAGCAATGAGATGTGAGAGTGCAATTCTTCCAGGAATAAGATTACTTAAAGATGAAACCATTAGAAGATATGGATACGGTCCAATTGAAAGAGTTCCGTATTCAGCACAGTTTAATGATATTACATTGAACTGGGTATTGGACACTCGTGGAAAAATAATGGAATTTTTTAATATGTGGATGAAAACTATTGTTAATTATGATTCTGCTGGCGGTAGAGACATGGTCAGCACGTCGACAATGGGCGGTCTTAATTATAGTCCATATGAACTTGGATATAAAGATTCGTATTCCAATCCAAAAATGAATATTTTTATTTATGATAATGCATTAGATCAAGTTGTCATATATGAAATATTCGATGTGTTTCCATCCGCGATAAATGATGTCCCAGTTTCCTGGGGAGAACAAGACAGCGCTCTTAAGCTTTCTATAGAATTTTCATACACAGATATTAATATCATAACACCTAAAAATACAGCAGAAATACCACAAAGAATTTTTAACGATTTCGCGACTATCCAAGCACAATTTAATGATGCTAGATACGCAGAGTTTACTGGAAATAAAACCGACCTGTTTGGTAAGATTTTCACGGGCTCATTTTAATATTATTGGAGTAAAATTATGTTACCTAAAATTATAAATCAACCACTATTTGAATTGACAATACCATCTACAAAGAAAGTAATTTCATATAGACAATTCAATGTTAAAGAAGAAAAGATACTTCTTATAGCACAAGAAGATGGGAATGAACTTACCATCATTAAAGCCATGATACAAATTGTTAACAACTGTGTTATAGATACTGAATTTGATGTTCGTGATTTTGCAAGCTTTGATTTAGAATATCTCTTCTTAAAAATAAGAGCAAAATCTGTTAACAATATGGTTACTGTTTCTTATAGAGATAAAGAAGATGAAAAGATACGTGATTTCGAAATAGACTTAGATGAACTTGAAATAGAAATTCTTGAGGTTGAAAAAAACATCAAAATTAATGATACGGTTATTCTTACTATGAAATATCCACCAGCACAGATTGTTGAAGATGCACCTGTCTTTGAAGACAATGTAGAATTAATGACGTTCTTTATTGTAAATTGCTTAGATACAATTACAGATGGAGATGATTTATATCTATTTAGCGAATACACATTTCAAGAAAAAGTAGATTACTTAGACACACTGCCAGGTAAAACATTTGATAAGATGAAAGACTTCTTTGAAAAAATGCCAAAGCTTACAAAGGAACTTAATTATGTAAATGATAATGGTGTGGAAAGATCGATTATTCTTACTGGAGTAAAAGATTTTTTTATGTAGCGCTGAGTCATATCAGTCTTGCTGAATATTATAAATTAATATTCGCTCTGGCTCAGCACCACAAATATTCAATAACTGATATTGAACAACTTATACCATTCGAAAGAGACATATATGTTGACATGCTTTTACAATATCTAGAAGAACAACGAAAAGAAATAGAGAAAAGAAGTTTAAAGTAAATGTTGCCAGCAATAATAGGAACGATGGTTAAATCAAAAATAGTTGGAGGTGGTCTGAAAGGAGCACTTTCTGATGAAGATAAGTCGAAGCCTATTAATAGAGCAGTGAACGATACCTTCGGTGGTGCATTGGCATCTAATACTGAGAACGACACACTTAGTTCTATCGGTGGTTCTGTTGTACCACCAGCAGCGAAGGTTGCAACTCGCTCTAGTGTTAATTCTAAAATGCCAGTAGAACAACTTCTCGGTGTTATGATAGAGCATTTAGATTCAATTAATGAAAATCTAAAAGCAAGAATTGAATTTGATAAAAATGTAGAAAAAGTTAAGTCGGCAAATTCTCGCGAAACTATAATTGAGTCTGCCAACGATCATCTTAGTGTTGGTGCTCTAAGAAGAAAAGAATGGCGAGGTGACGCCGGAGAAAAAATTAAAAATGCTGGAAGTTCATTATTATCTCCATTATTAAAAATTGGCGGTTTACTTTTAGCAATAAAAGCATTGACTCTTACCAAGGAAGATATTGACTGGATTTCTGATAAAATTGTTGCAGTAACAAAAATCGCATCTAACATTAATGCTGTTGGCCAGGCGGCTGCAGAAATACTTACACTATTAGAGAAAGGTGAATTTAAAAAGGCCAATGCTTCATTCGGCGATAAACTCTCTGAACTTGGAAATTATCTAGAACCAGAAGGGCTCTTTAATGTAAGAAAACCAAATGCTGCAGATGTAGCTAAACGTGAAACTGAATCGATTAAAAGACAAAATCGCGCTCTTGGTGGAAAAACTTGGATTCAATCAGAACCGGGATTATTTAATATAGTAAAGCCAGGGGAAAAACTACCACATCAGAAAGATGCAGAGAAAGCTAAGAAAAAAGAAGATGTTGTGATGAATGCACCACAGTCTGCTTATGATATAGTCTTTGGTAACGGTAAATATACATCTCCACAATCAACATTCAATAAAAAATTATCAAGCCTCACAATAGAAGAAGTTTTACAATTTCAGGACACGCTCTTAGCCGTAACACAACAAAAGGCAAAAGAAAAAGGTGGAGAAAAATTAGACAAGCGCGGGCATTCACCTGTAGGTGCATATCAATTTACTAAAGCAACTATACAAACAATAGCTCCCGCAGCTCTCGGTAAAGACTGGAAGAAATTAAAATTTGATAAGGGAACTCAAGACATCTTGGGTGAGTATTACTGGAATCAAAATAGAAATAATGCAGACGTCGCTACTATGACGTGGGCCGCTTTGCCAGACAATGTAGATTATCGTGGCATGCCATTCTCTAAAGCCAAGAACATGATAATTTCACATGAAGTTGGTAATTATGTTGGTTTTAAACCGCAAAAAACTATTTCTAATGATGGTGTAAAAGTTTCATCTAATGGAGCAGCAGAGGAAGTAAATCCAGAAGAAGAAAATATTACTGTTGCAGAAATGCTTAGAAAAGGATTGGCTCCACTTAAAGGTCTTGCTAAAACTGATTCAACATATAAACCAGCCACCATTGAAGCGCCAGACAATACAAAATATTTAGATCTTTATAAGAAAAATATGGAGATGGAAACAAACGCTATTAAAGGTATGATGAAGAAAGAAACCACTAATGATCAGGGAGCTGGTCCATTAGACATACCATCGGTTATAAGATCAATAAATGGTGGTTCATTAGACGTCATCAATCCTAATTATAAAACTGATGATAAGAATATAGTTACTGGATATATCAGATTTTTTGGATTTGCTAAATGAAACAGCCAGTAACTATCGGTGATGAAAAATATGTACATAGTCAAAATGGTTGGGTAGAAGAAAAGACTGGAATAATTGCAAACAAAGCATTACAGTCACTTATCGACGTGATACATGAAGGTAAATTTTCACCGGCTGGTACACCACCACACCCACACATTCAAGATGAATCGGCTGTTCGTGTTAGAGAACAGAATGCTGCTGAAGAGAAAACAGAAAAAGAACCAGAAGAAGCAGCAACAGCAATTACTATTGCTGGACAAAAATTTGTTTATAATAAGAAAAAGGGTTGGATAGATGCTAAAACTAAGAAGCACGCATCTAAAGAATTAATACCACTTATTGAAAAAGCAACTGGTACTAAAAATCAGCCAACTGAACTGCTACAAGATCGCGGTGTTGAACCAGTACTGATCGGTGATACTAAATATACATTCGATATAGAAAACAAGCATTGGGTTATGAGCCCTGGTAACAGAAAAGCTCCTGATTCTATTCAGAAACTTCTTCAAAGATTTGTTACCACAAAGGCTATTGCTGAAATGTCTGATAACATTCCAGCCGCTGCAAAAATTGTTAAAGAAGATGAATCTTTTATTGATAAAAATAAACCAACTAGAGTTAAAAAGAAAAATAAGAATTGGTCATCAGAGTCATCCTCTCTGTTGGTTAAAGCTATAAGTAAACTAGAGCTTATAAATGAAACTATAGCTAAAGATATAGATAATCAATATGAGATTGAAAAAGATAGAGGGGCAGATGCGAGAGAATCATTTATAGAAAAAGTCTCTGCTTCTAGTAAGGGCTTATTTACATCCAAAAAACTAGAAGGTGAAGGCGAAGAAGAATCACAAATAGGATTGATGTCGGTTGCTCTTGGTGCACTAGCTGTCGCATTATTTCCACTTGCTAATGCGATAGTAGGGTTTTTCGATGAACTTAAAGAAAAACCTTACGGTGCAGAAGATTACACTAAACCACAAGAGCTATCTGAATATGTTAAACCACAAGAGCTACTATCTAAATATGTTAAATCGATAGAGCAAAAAGCTCCTACAGAACAATCAAAGCCAGCAACTAAAGCACCAGCAAAGCCAGCAACTAAAGCTCCAGCAAAAGCACTAGCAAAGCCAGCAACTAAAGCTCCAGCAAAAGCACCAGCAAAGCCTCCGGCTCCTGTAGCGAAGACACAATCAAAGCCGGCAACTAAAGCTCCAGCAAAAGCACCAGCAAAACCAGCCGTTAAAGTAACCACAAATAGAACACCAGTGCAGGTTAGAAGTGACGCTGACAAATGGAGAATCACTGACAAAGAAAAGAATAAGCCCGAAAAGGTTAAATCTAAAAGCGAAGATTCTCCGCCCCGCAATAATATCAGAGCTCTGAAAAAATGGCTTGAAAAGAAAGGTCTGGGTGCTAGTCTTGATTTAAATCGTGGCAACAAAAAATCATCGCATCCAGATGGTAAGGCTCTTGATGTTAATGCACCAGGTGGAATAGTTGAAGCAAATTCGCCTAGATGGAATAAAGAATTTGATAATCTTGCCGATGAACTAACCGCCGCTGGATATAATGTCCTATGGAAAGCTGACAAAGCACACCAGAATCATCTTCATGTGCAGACTGGAACAAAGGGAGCTAATCCGCGGTCGTATTGGAAAGGTGGAGGTGGAGGAAAGTTTTCTTCGGCACCTGGAGGTCCTTCAACTGAAAGTGTTGATTCTGAATATATACCAAATATTATTGAAGACCCGCTGAAGAAACTTGCCGGAATTATTGGCGGGTTAGCTAAAACTGATAGTGAATATATGGGAACATTAGCAGAAATTGCCAGTGGAAAAGTTAATAAGATAGGTGAATTCAGTGCTAAAAAGTACGCAGATGCTGTTGATCGAACTGTCGAAAAAGATATTAAAAAAGAAATAGCATTAGACATGCCGAACATAAACAAAAGAGGAGGAACGATTCAAACACCGCCCTCCTCTAATGATAGATCTGTTGTAAGTGATTATCTATTGTATTTTGGGTTTAAACCCTCTCAACGAATAGATATTTAGTTCCCCCGTCCCAATCCATCCAGGGGATGTCTACGATTGTGGTTTTAGCATTTTTCAATTCAGATCTTTTTAAAAATATTTCATTAATCCATTTCTCATTATCATATCCGAAAATGTTTCTCGAATATGCGATGAGCCATGTTTTAGTCGTACCAATTTTATCTAAGATTTGATCTCTTAAATCGAATGGCATTTCTGTAAGAGACCATGTTGCGATACAAAGATCGGCAGGCTCAAGATCATCTGCATTGTCTGTGTATGTAATATCAGTATGACCAAGAGCATCATGATAATACCTTTGTATACGAGACACTTCAGTAAAATCGAAGATGGAATATGTTCCATTGAAACCGAGTTTGTAAACTAAATCGGCCATGTCTCCAACGCCGGCGCCAAGCTCGACTATTGTTTTATAATCTTTGGGTTTGAATTGAAAATATTTAAGATGGCCGTAATGTTGAATACGATTCATCGTCATATCGTTGTCTGAAAAGACTTTAAGATATTGATCCAAATCTTGTCTATTACAACCAACACCAGGATCTTGTATAAGATCTTGTATTTGTGGTGGGGACGTAAGAGCTTCTTTGATGTAAACAGAATGTCTAGACATGGACATTAGCGGAACATTCCATACAGACACCCATGCTTTAAATCGTGACATCGGAAGTGTATCACAATCGTGATCAAACACTTCTCTCATACAATTCCAATAGTTTTCATCGTTCACTTGCTTCGCGCGAACAAGCATTTTAGCATGTTCTGATGAACTTGAGAAATCGGACCATATTGGTCCTTCAACTGTTTCGGGATTGAATTGAGTTCTAGCTGAACTCGAATAATTAAAAAATTCACTCATAATTTATATTCCAAGTAAAGTGAGGGGACCGAAGCCCCCTCATTTTTATTCAGCGAAGTTCTTAAAGAATTCTAAGTCATCATCGCCACTGGCATCTTCTGTGGCAGGTTTTTCTGCAGCAGGTTTTGCTGGAGTAGTAGATTCTTTAGGCTCAGTCCAAGATGCTTGCTTAGCTCTTTCTTGTAATGGAGCTTCTTCTGGTTCTTCATCTAGAACCTTAAGCATTTTTGTCTTAAGATCAGTATAGCTTTTAAAGTTCTTAGGATCAACAATATCACTCAAAGAATGAAGTTGTTCATATACACCTTCAAGATCAGCATCATCTGCTAACAATGGAGATGATGAATCAAATTCAGATTTATCGTAATTACGATATCCTTCAACTTGACGAATCTTAAGTTTAAAGCTAGCACCCGACCAGAAGTCAAATGGGTTCATTGCTTCTTCGTCTTCAAATTCAGGATGCATAACATCTTTAATCTTGTCGAAGATTTTCTTACCGTATTTGTAAATAAAGACTTTGCCTTCGTTCTCTGGATTTGAAGCATCTTTTACTACATAAATGTTGGAGTAGTAACTAAGGCGGCGCTTCTGTCGGCGAGCTTGTTTTCTCTCTGGTCCCTCATCATCTGATGTAGAGTTCCACAGCTTGCTGTTATATTCAGAGACTGGGTCATCTTGACCAAGGGTTGTTAGAGAGTTTTCAATGTACCAAAGGCCATTAGATCCTTGGAAGCCATGATCCCATATCATTACCCATGGAAGATCTTCACCTTCTTTTGGAGGGAGAAAGCGAATTTCAGCGTAACCATTGCCGACCTTGTCGACTGTTGGTTTCCAGTAACGACCATCGTCTTTACCGTAGCTGCTTTTTTGATTTAGTTTAGAAAGTTCTTGATTGATTTTATCAAAGTTCTTGCTTGAAGAGCGTTTAAGGTCTGCGAATGACATTTGTATTATCCTTATATTCGTTGTATTGCGATTTATCCACATATAACATAATGTAGTATTTTATTTATACTGGTTTATATGCTTCTTCAAAATGTTTTTGCATTTTTTTACATCATAACGAATAAAGGGTTTATACTTTTGTAGTAGCATAAAGTCCTTTGGCCACAAAATAACATCCTCGATATTGGAATTCCAATATTCAAAAATATTATAAATCTCATCTAACACGATGAGAGTTTCCTTTGAGATAGCATTTTGTCTATAGTGTTTATAGAGCATAGGATGTTGGCCACCCTCAACTACCACAAGTGAATCAAAATCTGGATAGAGGTCTTGAGTTTCTAAACCGAATCGATAAGTAAACGACTCTTGTCGCTGCTTCCACTCAGCATAGTTTTTTTCACCCTTTTCAGATAACAATGCATCAACCCATGTGTCTGGATTTTCAGACAGAGTTGCTGCGTAATAATTTAATAGATCGTCTTTTTTCGACAGTTTGTAATAGAAATATTTGTCACGTCTAGTATCAAACTTCTGAGCATTCGCTCTGACTTTTCCGTTGTATTTAAAATAATCATAAGATGGACTATTGAAATGCATTTTGCAAGCAAGATACATTACATACGCATCGAATGGAATCATATTGGGAGTCTGGAAGTTTTCGGTAGAATATTTAAATCTTCAGCGTCACACTGAAGCCGAGCTTTAATTTTACTATTAGAACGAACAATTGATGCTATTGCTTCTATTTCAATATTGTACTTTTCACAATAATTAACAATAGCATCAATCAATTCTACGTTATAATTTTCAACTAATGAATTAATCTCTTTAATGAAACGTTCAGTTGAATGAACATCCTTTTCGAGAATTTCACTTTTACTTGTCATAATTACCCTTTATAGAAGACGTGTCTTCCAATTTTAAGTGTTTTGCGTTTTTGGTGCGCCCACCTTGGTCTAATACTCGTAGCATGAAAATATAATGCACCGTTAGTAACATCTTCAATATCACCAATGTAAATATTTTCTGCTAAATCAAGCATATTTTGATAGAGGGTCTGATTTCTTATTCTATCTGGTTTACAGACCCAGCTAAATTGACATGTGTTTTTCCAACGCTGGTGAATAACATTACATGCGTTGCTGGGATAACTATCATCCTTGACGCGGTTCAAGACCACATTTGAGACAGCTATTTGTCCATGTTCACCTTCACCCCTTGCTTCAAAATACATGTTTCGAGCAAGACATTCAATTTGAACATAATCTTTTTCTGTTAAGTTTTCAGAACTCTTATCTTCTTCTATACCAAGTACAGAAGCAGGAAGTTCTTGTACAACTTCTTGTGGTTCAAGAAATAAAATTTCTGGAACTAGCGATTCAGTAGTAACCGCTTCGTTTGTAGCTGCGAATGATGCACCAGTTAAACTTAATGAGCATATTCCTGCTGTAATATATTTCGTTAGCTTTAACATACTTTTCTCCGTATGCACAGCACTAATGTTCTATTATTCACATAGTATTGCTATATGTTTAATACAAAAAGAAAGAATGTAAAACTCAAAAACTAAAAAGTTCTTTCTCTCATTCCCCTCTTACAAAGGAATGCATTATTGCCTTAGGTTAAATTAAAGTACCGAAGTACTGTCTTCGCGCCTTAACGCAAGCTTGCGTAAGAGATAAATGGAGTTCTACTCCTTATGACGAACTAAAATTTATTTATAACATATTAACTATTGGTTGTCAACTGATTTGCTTCAATCTGAAGGATTCTTTTCTCGATTTCATAGAGTCTAGCATCAACAATATTACTGTGTGTGACGAGGCCTGAAACAGGTGCACCAAGCAAACCTGCTATTAGGGTCGTATCTATTTTATCTATGGTTCTTACATATGTCATTGGCAAGTAGTTCTAATATAGACATCGCCATATTGATCAACAATTTGTTCTTTAACACAATATTGTTCTCTGTGTCGTGTGATATATCTATAGCGCCGTGGTTTATCATAATAATGTGATGTATAACTATCACTAGAACGGCTCTGAGAGCTTATAATGCCACCTAGAATGATACCACCGATAAGCCCGCCGATAATAGCACCTGAATTGTTGCGGTTTCTATGATGATTTTCTCTATCATGTTGTCTATGGTTATCGTAACCATCACGATCCCGCGCAAATGTTGCTGATGGTGTTAATAATCCAAGAGCTGCTATTGCTAATAGAAACTTTTTCATTTCTTTTCTCCTAATTTATCAGAATCGGTTTTTTGATTGATATTAATGAGGTTATCACCCCTCTGCTCTGATGTTAAATGCTGACACCGATTCTTATTATTTAATTACTTCTTAACTTCGGCTCTTCTCAATGTAGTATCAATAGCAGCGCCGGAAGATGCATATGATCTTGCTGCAGTTGAATAGAAATTCATAGTTGCAGCGGTTTCATGTGCAGCATTGTTAACTACTTTGTTTAATCCAAGGCCGAAATTTTGTGCGACAGTGTCGGCATTAAATTCTGAACCGAGGAATACTACTTCCCAACCACGATTAGTACAGCTTTTAATTCTGTCTCTAATTGCATTTAGTGAATATGATGTACTAGCATTTTCTTCACCGTCAGTCATAATGATAATAATAGCTTTTTCGCTGTTATCAGTTTCTACCATATTAATCAATTGTGCAGTAGCATCATAAAGGGGTGTTGAGCCTCTTGGTGACGTTTCATTGATTTCAATTGGTTTGAATTTCGACAAAATTTGATTTTCGCGAAGAATATCAAATGATACATTCGATTTCAGATTTATGTTTGTATTGAATGGATTGATGTGATGACCATCAAATGCTGCGACTGTAACGTCGCCGATGATTTCATCACCAGTTGTAAGTTCTGCAACATATGAGTTGATAGAACCGATTGCATGTTCCCATTTCGAACCAGACATCGAGCCCGATCTGTCCAAGAGGATGTATGTTGATAATTTTGATTTTTTCATTGTTTTTCTTTCATGTTTAAAACGTTTTCACATACACATGATATAATAGGGTGCCACAACAACTGCAGCACCTATTTTTATTTATACTCAGAGATCGTATCTGGTCGAATTGATTGCGGTATACATAACACTTAGTGGAGTTATCCCATCTTCATTTGCCAGAATCGATTTCATGATCGATGGTGAGAAGCCACTAACTAGAGCAGCGCCACTTTCGTCAAACCGAACTGGTACACCATCAGATGATCTAAGGTTCCAGAATACGATGTTT
>Ga0105055_10001614_pt1 | contig 36207 bp, 26 predicted proteins | sample BON03_FD_78090 | JGI IMG/M metagenome (GOLD analysis project Ga0105055, IMG submission 78090) | Freshwater microbial communities from Lake Bonney liftoff mats and glacier meltwater in Antarctica - BON-03 | ecosystem: Environmental > Aquatic > Freshwater > Ice > Glacier meltwater | place: Lake... | reverse complement strand
TATGTGATAACAGTGTTGCTTCAATTGATTTATTCAGTTTAATTACTGGAGAACAAATAGGTGGTGTTTGGACAAGGATTACTGGTACTGGTGGAACATTTAATGCTTTAGCAGGAACTTTTGTACCAGCATCAGGCTCAACAACAAGTACTTTTGATTATACAATTACTGGAATACTACCTTGTTCAAATGATGTAAGTACAGCTACTATTACTGTAAGTCCTACCCCTGTAATTACAGGTTCATTATTAGGTTGTATTGGAAGTACTACCCAGTTGGCTGGTTCACAAGTTGCTGCTGGTTTGAATGCTTGGGTATCCTCAGATTTATCCAAAGCAACTATCAATAATGCTGGTTTAATTACAGCAATAGCTGCTGGTTCAACCAATATTACTTATACAACAAACTTAGGTTGTTCAATAACAGCTTCTGTAACAATAAATTCAATCCCAACTTTCACAACAACTTCTACTTTAGCAACTTCTTGTATTGTGTCAAATGGTGCTATTGATATTAATAATTTAAATGCTGCAACAAGTTACATCGTTGCTTATACAACTCCTGCACCAGCAATTGCTATCGATTGCCCACCAACTACAAGTACAGGTACAAATATTTTAAATTCAGCTTTAGCTCAATTACGTAATTTAGCTGCTGGAAATTACACTTTATTTACAGTAGAAGATGTTGCAACTGGATGTGTTTCTGCACCTGTTTCAATTAATTTAACTCCAATTGGAGGGATTACTGTAAATGACATTGTTGATCCAACAGCATGTTTCAGTTCTGGATACACTTTACCTGTAATCACTGGTACTAGTTTGTCCTCAGGACCAGCTAATGCTAAATTTTACAGTTTATCTGGCGGGACAGGTGTAGCATTTAATGCTGGTGAAATTATAAATACTACACGAACTTTATATATCTATGATAAAAATCCCGCAACAGGTTGTTCTTCAGAAGAAAGTTTTTTAATTACCATTGACCCTTTACCAGTAGCATCAGCTGGTGGTTCTCGAAATATTTGTTCAACTGGTTCTGGGACAGTTAGTGGTGCTTCAGCTACTAATGGTACAATTTTATGGTCGGAATCAGGTGCTGGTTCAATAACAGCTGGAACTGAAACAATTTTAAATCCAACTTATACTTGTGCGCCTGGAGATGCTGGTACTATTACTTTAACGATGACCGTAACGAGTAATAATTCGTGTGTTGGGCAAACAGCTGCTGCAACTTATTCTATGATAATTGAACCTTTGCCAACAGCAACTATTACTGCTCCTGCAACTCAAACGATTTGTTCAACTGGTTCAGCAACTGTAAGTGGTGCAACCGCAACAAATGGTTCAATTTTATGGACAGAAAATGGAGCTGGTTCATTCTCTCCAGGAACAGATGTTACTTCGAATCCAATTTATATCGCAGCAGTAGGTGATGCAGGAAATACTGTTACTTTAACAATGACAGTAACAAGTTCTAATTCTTGTGCATTACCATTGCCAGCAGCAACAGCTGTTGCAACGTATGCAGTTGTTGTTAATGCTTTACCAACAGCTGTAGCTGGAGGTTCGCAATCTATTTGTTCATCAGGAACCGCAGTCGTTTCAGGAGCTTCTTCAACTAACGGTACAATAGAATGGACTGAAAATGGCCTTGGATCTATTACACTAGGTGCAACAACTTTAACTCCAACTTATACTCCAGGAGTTGGAGATGCTGGTCTGACAAGAACATTAACAATGACTGTAACAAGTAACAATTCATGTGGTATTGCAACAGCATCTGCTATTTATTCAGTAACTATCGATCCTTTACCAATTGCAACAGCAGGTGGATCACAAGCTATTTGTCCTACTGCTTCGGCAACAGTGGCAGGAGCAACATCTTCAAACGGTTCTATTTTATGGACAGAAAACGGCGCTGGTTCATTCACTTTAGGTTCAGAAACAACATTAACGCCAACATACACTTCTGCAGTTGGTGATGCTGGTAGTACTGTCACATTGACAATGACTGTTACGAGTTCAAATGCATGTGCTCCAACATTTGTAACGGCTACATATACTGTTAATGTAAATACAATTCCAGCTTTTGCACTTTCTTCAAGTAACCTTTCTTCTTGCTTACTTTCAGATGGTCAGATAGATATAACGGGGTTAACTACCGCTACATCTTATGACGTCACATATACTAATCCTGCTCTTACAGTTGTGAATACTACATTAAATACCGGCGGAGGAACTACACTTAACTTTTCTGCTTTACCGTCAGGTTCTTACACTAATTTTATAGTTGCTTTTACTTCTCCGCCAGGTACAGGTTGTTTCGCTATAGATAATGCAGGAGTATTCTTAATTGCTCCAGGTGCAATTAATATCACTGATATTGTTGATCAAAATTCTTGCGATAGCATTGGTTATACTTTAGTAACAATTACAGGTTCTAATATGTCAGGAGATGAAGAATATTATACTCAACCTAATGGCGGTGGTGCTATTATACCTGTAGGTTCTATAGTACTAGCAAATTCTACTTTATATATTTATGGAACAAATGCAGGATGTTCGGATCAAGAAAGCTTTACTGTAACAATTGACCCATTACCTGTAGCAACTATTACTGCTCCTGCAACTCAAACGATTTGTTCAACTGGTTCAGCAACTGTAAGTGGTGCAACCGCAACAAATGGTTCAGTTTTATGGACAGAAAATGGAGCTGGTTCATTCTCTACAGGAACAGATGTTACTTTGAATCCAATTTATAACGCAGCAGTAGGTGATGCAGGAGATACTGTTACTTTAACAATGACAGTAACAAGTAATAATTCGTGTGGTTCCGCTTCAGATTTTGCAACGTATACGGTTATTGTTGATGCTTTACCCACAGCTTTAGCTGGCGGAACTCAAACAATTTGTTCAAATTCTTCAGCAACTGTTTTTGGTGCTTCATCAACAAATGGAACGATAGTATGGATTCATGATGGTTTTGGTTCAATCACACCTGGTTCGGAAGTCACATTGTTACCACAGTATAATGCAGTTTCTGCAGATGCTGGGGATACTGTAAATTTAACAATGACTGTTAGTAGTAATAATTCATGTACCCCTGCAGTTGCATCGCTTGTATATTATACCGTAATTATTGATCCTTTACCCACAGCTGTAGCTGGTGGTAATCAAACAATTTGTTCATCAGATACCGCAGTCGTTTCAGGAGCTTCTTCAACTAACGGTACAATAGCATGGACTGAAAATGGATTTGGATCTATTACAGCCGGAACTGAAACAACTTTAACTCCAACTTATACTCCTGTTGTAGGAGATGCTGGTAATATTGTTACAATGACAATGACTGTAACAAGTGACAATTCATGTGGAATAGCAACTTCAACAGCAGACTATACAATTAATGTTGATCCTTTACCAACCGCAACAGCAGGTACAACACAAACTATTTGCTCTACTTCATCTGCTACTATATCTGGAGCAGGTGCAACAAATGGCTCTATTTTATGGACAATTCAAGGTGCATCGGGACTTGGAACTTTAACTAATCAAACAACTCTAACACCAACATACACTCCTGTAGTTGGAGATGAAGGCAATACAGTTTCCTTAACCATGACAGTTACTAGTAATAATTCTTGTGGTATTTCAACCGCAACTGCATTTACTTTGATAAATGTTGTTGCAAATCCTACAGTAGTTTTATCATCTGCTATTAACACAAATGCACAAACAGTTCAATCTGGTACTGCGATTGCAGATATTACATATACAATCAATGGTCTTGGAACCGCACCAACTGTAACAGGTTTACCAATAGGTATCGTTTCTGATTTTACAGGTGGTATTATGACAATTAGCGGTACTAGTTCAGTTACTAGTGGTACTTATTTTTACGTAGTTTCTAAACAAGGTGTTTGTAGTTTAGCTAGTGCGGTTGGATCTATCACAATAAATCCTGGGTTATTAGGAAATAGTGGTTCACCTCAAATTATTTGTTCTGGAGAATCAGCAAGTTTAGCAGGAACTCAAGTTTCTGGAGGAAATGGAGTTTATTCATACTTGTGGAAAAGCAGCTCTTCAATAGGAGGTGTGTATACTAATGCTGTAGGATTAAATACGGGTTCTAATTATACAACAGCACTTTTAAACGCAGATACTTATTTCAAACGATTTGTTTTCTCAGCTGGATTTGTTGATTCACTTGCAGTATTTGTAGTGACTGTTAATTTAACTACATCAACTTTAACATTGAATGCACCATTTTTGAATGCACAAACATTATGTTTAGATACACCAATGACTTCTCCAATTGACTACACGTTGGTTGGATTAGGTACTGTAACAGCAACTGGCTTACCTGCTGGTGTATCGTTAGCTTTTGATATCATAACAGGCTTTTATAGAATTAACGGAACACCTTCTGTAGCAGGGTCATTTAATTATACTGTTACTAATACAGGATCATGTGGAGCTATCATTAGAACAGGAACACTTACTGTTAATAATGCAGTATCAATTGATGTTTTAACGGCTCCGATACCAGCTACAATTTGTTCTGGTACTTCAACAATATTAAATGGAATTACACCTACAGGTGGTACAGGGGTTTATGCTTATTCATGGTTGACTAGAACAGTTCCTTCAGGACCTTATTCTCCTGCTCCAGGGTTAAATTCTTCAATTAATTATTCAACAGGAATACTAAATGCGGATACATATTTTGTCTTATTTGTTACATCAGGTAGTTGTTCGGCTCAATCGAATGAAATCGAAATTTTGATGGATGCTACAATTCCTACTATTGTATTGACTACCCCAGCAACTAATTCACAAATTACATGTGTTAATACTTCTTTAGCTACTAATTTTGATTATACTTTAACGGGAGATACGGATGCAACAGTTACGGGATTACCTAATGGTGTTACTGGTACAAATGTTCCTGCAGGTCAATTCGTAATTTCAGGAACTCCTACCGAAGTTGGAACGTTTAATTTCATTGTTACAACTACTACTGGTTCATGTGGTACTGCTATTGTAAATGGAACAATCATTGTAAATGATATTGTTGTTATTCCTGTTTTAGTTGCTCCAATACCAGCTACAATTTGTTCAGGATCTTCAACTATTTTAAATGGGTCTTCACCAACAGGAGGAAATGGAGTTTATACGTATAACTGGCAAAGTGGATCAGTTATAGGTGGTCCTTATACAAATGCTCCAGGATTAAATTCTTCAGTTAATTATTCAACTGTTAATTTATCAGCAACTACTTATTTCGTTTTAAATGTTACATCAGGTAGTTGTTCGGCTCAATCGAATGAGATTGAAATTTTGATGGATCCGCTTCCAGTTACAACTGGTGGAATTGCTCAAACTATTTGTTCAAATGGTTCGGCAACAATATCTGGATTTACAGGTTCAAACGGAACATTAGTTTGGACACACAATGGTACTGGTTCGTTAGTAGTTGATCCAACAACATTTATACCTATTTATACTTCTACAATTTTAGATGCAGGTAAAACTATTACTTTAACATTAACTGTTACGAGTAACAACGCGTGTGGTGCTTTATCGAAAGCAGTTTCTACAACTTTAGTAACTGTAAATGCTCTTCCAATTGCATCAATCATTGGATTAACATCTAATATCTGTCATAGTGATTCAATAAAAATGTTAGGTTCAGTTCTAAATGGAACAGCTAGTTGGACGCATAATGGCGCTGGTGTTCTTTCTAATAGTACTATTGAAACACCGTATTACAAACCAGCTGTTCTTGATGCAGGTAAAACTATTATATTCAATCTAACAGCTTCAGACTTGACTTGTACACCAGTACTTAGTGATACAAAACAATACATATTAAATGTTTATGCACTACCAACTCAACCAATAGATGCGGGTGAGGATGTTACGTTAAGTTTAGGGAGTTCGTTGCAGATAAAATCTAAAGGAAGTTCAATCGTTGCTTGGAATTGGAAATCTTCACTTCCAGCTATCTCAATTGATGATGAATTTGTTGCTGATCCTACTGTAAGTCCATTAGTTACAACGTCATATTCTGTAATCGCTATACATTTAAATGGATGTACAAGTAGAGATACTATAAAGATTATAGTTACAACGGATCATAAATTAGAAGTATCTAACATGATGAGTCCAAACGGTGATGGTAAAAATGATACGTGGGGTATAGGTAACATTGAAAATTATCCTAATACAGAAGTAATTGTTGTAAATAGAGAAGGTGAGATTGTTTTTGAAGATAAAAATTATTCTAATAATTGGGATGGAAAATACAAAGGGAAACATTTACCAGATGCTACTTATTACTACATTGTTAAATTTGCAGATAGTGATAAAGTTTACAAAGGAGCTATCACACTTTTACAAGGAAGTAAATAATAATTAGAAAGAAAACAAAAAGAGAAACTTATGAAAAATTTAATTATACCTTTCGTATTATTCATTGTTATTGCTTTTTCAAATGTGAATGCTCAGCAAACACCTTTTAGTAGCCAGTATTATTCAAATCAGTTTGTGACTAATCCAGCTTTTACAGGAAATAAAGGTGCAACTAATGCATTTTTAACACATAGAACACAATGGGTTGGAATTTCAGGTGCACCACAAACTTCCTATTTCACAATTGATGGTTCCTTGAAACAAAAAGGAATTGGTGTTGGTTTAACAATGTATTCGGATGTTACAGATATTTTAACAAGAGCAGGAGCAAATTTTAGTTATTCCTATAAACTTAAAATTAATTCAGATAATAATTTAACTTTCGGTTTAGCTTTGGGAGTAGTTAATAATAAAGTTAATTTTTCTAAAGCGGTAGTATTACAATTAGATGACCCATTTTTAGTCACACAACAACTTTCTCGTACTGTTGTCAATGCAGATTTTGGTTTAGTTTACAGCTGGAAAAAATTAGATTTAGGTTTTGCAATGCCACAATTAATTGGTAATAGTGTTTTGTATAGAGACAATCAAGGTGTTACAGGAGCCTTTAATTTAGCTCGCCATTATTACGGGACATTAAAATATGTATTTGATGTTGTTCCAGCAAGAGAAATTACTGCTTATCCATTAGTGATGGTAAGAGGTGTTTCTGGTGCACCACTTCAGTATGATATTAATGGTGTAATTGATTGGAAAAAATATGGTTGGTTTGGTGTAACTTATCACAGTAATTATGCTGTTGCATTGAGTTTTGGAGTTCGCTACAAAAATTTATCAATAGGTTATGCGTATGATATTGTTATTAGTAAGATTAAGAAATATACAGGAGTTACTTCTGAATTTCTACTGAGTTATAATTTTGGTAATTCGACTGTAAACGATGAATTAGATTTATTAAAAACTAAAGTTTCCGAACTTGAACAAAAAGATTCTGTTAACACATTAAAATTGAATGAATTATCATTAAAGGATTCTTTGAAAGACTCTTTATTGTTAAATCTTAGAAGTTTGTCTGATACAAATACAGTTGAGATTGAACGTTTAAAAGAGAAATTGAATAAATTAAAATCTGGTGATATTAATAATGCAGATGATTTGAAAAAACAAGCTGTAGAAAAAGCGAGATTAGAAGCTGAATTAAAGAAGAAGAAAGAAATAGAAGATTCTTTATTAATGGCTCAAAAAATGCTTGAAAATAATATTCCAATCAAAACAGAAGATAAAATTGGTTATGTTTCTGTTCCTCAAGGTACAATAGTCACTTCTGGATATTATGTAATTATTGGAGCGTTCACAAGTGTTGAAAATGCTAAAGTGTTTACAAAAGATGCAAAGAAAAAAGGCTATAAAACAGCTGAGATAATTCAAAATAGAAAAAATCAAATCTATGAAATCGTAATTTTCAAAACACAGAACAGAGAACCTGCAATTGAAAAATTAGAAGGAATTAAAACAGACTATCCAGATGTTTGGGTATTGACGTTAGAATAAATAGATAATAACATTAAATATGAATCGCCCTTTCTTTAGATCGGGCGATTTTTTATGTCAATATGCTCCTTGATACCCACTGAATTTAGAAGTAGTTTGTCAGTTTATGACATTACGTCATATATTTATTCCATTGTAGAATCATCTTTCCGATATTTTGTCAGAAATTTATTCACTATTTACTATGGCATAAAGATTGACCTAACGAGGATAATAAAAATTGTAAATTAAATAGTAATGGGAAAAATAATTGGAATTGACTTAGGTACTACAAACTCTTGTGTTTCTGTAATGGAAGGTAATGAGCCAGTAGTTATTGGTAACTCTGAAGGTAAAAGAACAACTCCTTCTGTAGTAGCATTTGTTGAAGGTGGTGAGCGTAAAGTTGGGGATCCAGCAAAACGTCAAGCGATCACAAATCCTACAAAAACGATTTCTTCAATCAAACGTTTTATGGGAGCTTCTTTCGATGAAACTAAAGATGAGCAAAAACGTGTTCCTTATAAAATCGTTAAAGGTGATAACAACTCTCCACGTGTAGAGATTGATGACCGTAAATATAGTGCTCAAGAAATTTCAGCAATCATTTTACAAAAAATGAAAAAAACAGCTGAAGATTATTTAGGGCATGAAGTTACTGAAGCAGTCGTAACTGTTCCTGCTTACTTCAATGATGCACAACGTCAAGCTACTAAAGAAGCTGGTGAAATTGCTGGTTTAACAATCAAAAGAATTATCAATGAACCAACTGCAGCAGCATTAGCTTATGGTTTAGATAAAAAAGGTGTTGATCAAAAAATCGTAGTTTTCGATTTCGGTGGTGGTACTCATGACGTTTCTATCTTAGAATTAGGAGATGGTGTATTCGAAGTTCTTTCTACAGATGGAGATACTCATTTAGGTGGTGATGATGTTGATAATGCAATTATTGACTGGTTAGCTGCTGAATTTAAAAATGATGAAGGTATTGATTTAACTTTAGATCCAATGGCTCTTCAACGTTTGAAAGAAGCTGCTGAAAAAGCTAAAATTGAATTGTCTTCTACAACTTCGACTGAAATCAACTTGCCTTACATTATGCCAGTAGATGGTATTCCAAAACATTTGGTAAGAACATTACAACGTTCTAAATTTGAGCAATTAATTTCTTCTATAGTTGAGCGTACTATCGCTCCATGTCGTTCTGCTTTGAAATCTGCAGGTTTGACTACAGCTGATATCAACGAAGTAATTTTAGTTGGTGGATCTACTCGTATTCCAGTTATTCAAGATGCAGTTGAGCGTTTCTTCGGAAAAGCGCCTTCTAAAGGAGTTAATCCTGATGAAGTAGTTGCAATTGGTGCTGCTATTCAAGGTGGTGTATTAACAGGTGAAGTGAAAGACGTATTATTATTAGACGTTATTCCATTATCAGTTGGTATTGAAACAATGGGTGGTGTTTTCACAAAATTAATTGAGTCAAACACAACTATTCCAACTAAAAAATCTGAGACTTTCTCTACTGCATCTGATAATCAACCATCTGTTGATATTCACGTATTGCAAGGTGAGCGTCCAATGGCTCCAGATAACAAATCACTTGGTCGTTTCCAATTGACTGATATTCCACCAGCACAAAGAGGTGTTCCTCAAATCGAAGTTACTTTTGATATCGATGCTAATGGTATCATGCACATCTCTGCTTTAGATAAAGGTACAGGTAAGCAACAATCTATTAAAATTGAAGCTTCTTCTGGTTTATCTGCAGAGGAAATTGAAAGAATGAAAGCTGAAGCAGTTGCTAATGCTGATTCTGACAACAAACGTAAAGTTGAAGTTGAATCTTTAAACAAAGCTGATTCTTTAATTTTCCAAACTGAGCGTCAATTGAAAGAATATGGTGATAAATTACCAGCTGATAAAAAACAACAAATTTCTGATGCATTATCTGCATTGAAAATGGAGTTTGAAGCTTTAAATTACGCTAATTTAGAGCCAGCTATGGATAAATTAAACACTATTTTCCAAGAAGCTTCTCAAGGAATGTATGATGGTTCAAAAGGTGGATCTCAAGGTGGTGCTAGCGATGCTGGAGCTGCTAACAACAATCCTCAAGACGAAGTTACTGATGTTGACTTCGAAGAAGTTGTTGAAGATAAAGAAAAAAAGTAATTTTATTTTATCGATATATGAATGGGAGCTGTTTTTACAGCTCCCATTTTTTTGTTCTATCTTTTGAAAATTTTGAGCAAAAAAAAACTGCTTTATTAAGCAGTTTTAATTTTTTTTAAGAAACACTTATAACAGCATTATACGAATTTATTTTATACTAGTTATTAATTATAAATTGTCAATGCAATAAAATATAAATGAGTTTGTACTATCTGTTTAACATTACAGGCATTACCAACATTAATATTTCTTCATGTTCATTATCGTTGTTACCTGGTTTCAGTAAACCAGCTCTACTTGGATCACTCATTTCTAATTTGATTTCAGCCGTATCCATGTTATTCAACATTTCCATTAAAAATCTAGAATTGAATCCAATTTCCATGTCCTCTCCGTCATAGTTACACGTTAGGCGTTCATTTGATTCGTTTGAGAAATCAATGTCTTCAGCTGATAAAGCTAATTCTGAACCTGCTAACTTTAATTTTATTTGATGCGTAGTTTTATTCGCGAAAATTGATACACGTTTAATTGAACTTAAAAACTGAGCCCTATCTATTGTTAGTGTGTTTGGATTCTCTTTAGGAATAACTGCTTCATAATTAGGATATTTTCCGTCAATTAATCTACAGGTTAAAATGATGTCGTTAAATGTAAAGATTACATTTGATTCATCGTATTCAACTAAAATTTCTTCATCACCACGAAGATTTGATTTCAACAAATTTAATGGTTTCTTAGGAAGTATAAATGACGAACTTCCAGTTGCTTGAGAATCAGTACGTCTGTAACGAACTAGTTTGTGAGCATCTGTTGCAACAAATGTGATGTCTTCTGGAGTTATTTGACAAAATACACCACTCATTACAGGTCTTAAATCATCATTACCTGTAGCGAATATCGTTTTATTGATTGCTTTTGCAATAATTTCTCCAGCTATTTTAAGGTTGTTTTTTTTCTCGAAATTAGGGGTTTTTGGATATTCATCACCACTATAACCAACCATTTTAGATTTCCCATTGTCATAAGCGATTTCGATACCGAAATTATTCATATCAACAATGAATGTGCAAGGTTGATCTGGTAAATTTTTAAGAACCTCTAAAAGTAGTTTTGCTGGGATTGCAATTTTACCTGATTCTTTAGACTCTACTTCTAATCTAGTTTTCATAGTCGTTTCTAAATCTGAAGCAGAAACGGAAAGGTTACCGTCGTTGATTTCAAATAAAAAGTTATCAAGAATTGGCAAAGTGTTACTAGTACCTAATACTCCTGAAATACTTTGTAAATGACGTAAAAGCGTTGTGCTTGATACTATAAAATTCATAAGTTTATTTATTTTGTACTTTTTCCTGTATTATAAACAAAAGTAGATACAATTTTCAATATTTTAATCTTCATTATTTTAATTTTTCTATTTATTTCTACACAACTTAAATTTTATTTCTTTTATTGTCTACTTACTTAATAAACAAGGTGTTACGTGCTTTGTTTTTTTGAATGTTATTTATTAATTGAATTTTATTAACACTGTATTTTTAAAATCAAAAAAATGAGTAACTTTGCTGTATGAGTGATTTTGTAGTTTCTGCACGTAAATATAGACCCCAAACTTTTGATACAGTTGTGGGACAAAAGTCTATTACCTCTACGTTGAGAAATGCAATTAAAAATAATCATTTAGCTCAAGCTTTTTTATTCTGTGGTTCAAGAGGGGTAGGGAAAACTACATCTGCTCGTATTTTAGCTAAGACAATTAATTGTTTTAATATAACCGAAGCTATAGAAGCATGTGATAAATGTGAATCATGTGCATCATTTAATTCAGGTGCCTCCTTAAATGTATATGAATTAGATGGAGCTTCTAATAATTCTGTTGATGACATTAGAAGTTTGATTGATCAGGTGCGTATTGCCCCACAATTAGGAACTCATAAAGTATATATTATCGATGAAGTTCACATGTTGTCAACATCTGCTTTTAATGCTTTTTTGAAAACATTGGAAGAGCCACCAAAACACGCGATCTTTATTTTAGCGACAACTGAAAAACATAAAATCATTCCAACGATTTTATCTCGTTGCCAAATTTTTGATTTTAGTAGAATTAAAGTTAATGATATTGCAGACCATTTGGCTACTATTGCTGTTAAGGAACAGATTTCAGCAGATACTGAGGCTTTGCATTTAATCGCTCAAAAAGCCGACGGAGCATTGAGAGATGCGCTTTCAATTTTTGATCAAATTGTTACTTTTGCTGGTAATAACTTGACGTATCAAAGTGTAATAGACAATCTAAATATTTTAGATTACGATTATTACTTTAGAATTGTAGATAGCGCACAAAAGGAAGATATTCCAAATTCATTACTTTTATTGAATGAAATCATTGAAAAAGGATTTGATCCTCATAATTTTATAGTTGGATTATCTGATCACTACCGGAATTTATTGGTTTGTAAAGATATTCGTACAGCTAAATTATTAGAAGTAGGTGAAACTGTTGAGCAAAGATATATAGACCAATCTAAACTAATAGATGGCAATCAATTATTAAGAGCATTAGCTGTTTTATGCAAATCGGATGTTGAGTATAAATCGGCTAAAAATCCTCGACTTTTAGTTGAAATGGCTTTAATGCAGTTATGTTCTATTCAAAAAGAGTTTGAAAAAAAAAAAGATTAACTGATCCAGTTGCTATAATTCCTTTCTTAACGCAATCAAATTCAGAAGTCTCCTCTTCCAATTCGCCCCCTAAGAAAACACCTGTTACCCCTTCAGTTTTCACGAAACCAGAAGCAAAAGTACTTACTGTACCTACTGGTCAATTGAATACTTCAAATCTTTCAATCAAAAAAATATTAACTCCAGTTGAGGATGGTTCAGCTGAAAGAAGTTTTTCAAACGGAGTGAAAGTTTATGAGAATTTTAACTTTGATCAAGTTAAGATGGTTTGGAGAAGATATGCGCACGAAATGAAGTCGAAAGGAATGGAGACTTTCTACAATGCTATGATTAAAAGGGATCCTAAAATTAAAGACGATGTTCATTTTACTATGGAAGTAGATAATCAAGTTCAAATTGATTATATAACTCCTCATTTAAATGATTTAATTGGATTTTTACGTCAAGAGCTTAAAAATTACCACATTACATTAGGGTTCTCTCTTTCAGAAGATCAAGAATCACAAGTGAAATTCTTATCTGGTAAGGATCGATTTATTTCGTTAGCAAAGAAAAATCTAAATTTGCATACTTTTAAAACAGTCTTTAATCTAGATATTGAATTTTAGATACGAAACATTACTTTTTTTAGTGTCGAAATAAAAAAGCTGTTCTTTTTTTTGGTATATTTTGTAAATGTACTTAGTATATGCATTTTAAATCTTATTCTGCTTTTTTAATTGAATCAAGATTTAAAGGGAAATAGATATGTCCTAATATCAGTGGATTTAATACAAAATATTGACATTTAACTAATTGACCTGAAGGTAATTCACACCACAATTTAGTCATGTCAGAATCTTCCATTAATCCCCATTCGTTTTGTTGCGGTTCGTCTGATTTGATTTTAAACAGTCTTATTTTTGTTTGATGTTTATTTGTTTCAGTTAAAGTAAGAATAACAAAGGGGGTAGTTCTTTTTAAACTGTCAACTTGCTTTTTATTTAACTCATAATTTGGGCCTTCAAAATGAATATTCTTGAAGCTGTTTAAATAAGAGAAAATCATCGATGTATCTACTTTTTCTAACTTTTTATTTTGTTGAAATACATCTAGTTTAGCACCTTTTTTCAATACTTTAAAGCTTCTAACAGGTTCTTTTATGTATTTTACATCTATAGATGTTATTTGACTAATATCACTAGCGAATATTTTTGTGCAGATCCATTTTCTAGGATCAGCATAAAAACGTGGTTCAATTATACCATCTAAACCTTTTATTTTCATAATTACGGGCAAATCACTTTTTCCATATTCTTTAGAATCCAACAACATAACTTGTCCGTAATGATCTTGAGATGCTGATCCAATATACCATGTTTTTGACCATTCTTCATTTTCAAATATCTCAACTTTGATGTGTTGTGTAACCATCATTTTTATTTGTTGTGACCTTGCATTTTCGGGCAAATATCCTTTGAATTCAATGTTTTTAAAAGCTTCAAGTATGAATTCTACGCCTTCCTGCTGAATACATCTTCCCTCAGCATCGACCCATTCAGTTCCTTTTTTTTGCACTTCCATAATGTAGCCATAAGAATCCGAAAGTCTAATTTTATCAATGTTTTTTACATCCTCATAATTAAATGCAATTAATTCAGAATCAGAAACATTACTTTTATTCATTAAGTTGTAAGTGTACCAACTCATAAAGCCAATAATTACAAGGGAACCAATTAGTAGCATCCTTTTTTTAGTACTTTTTTCCATTTTTTTTAGATTCTGTAATTGTATTAATTACGCGTATATTTTCTTTTTCTAATAGTGTGCATTAAGAATGCAAGTAATAATATTATTCCACAAGGAATTAAAAGATTTATGATTTTGTAGAATGTTGCGTCTGCTTTTATTTTTTCATTGTTGATTCCATGTACATCAATTTGTCTGCTTCGAATATCAATTACAGAACTTTCTCCCATCATATAATCAACTAGATTTTGAATGAATTCTTGATTTCCAAAAGAATGTTGAATACCTAATTCTGCTAATTTCGGGTCGAATCTTAAATCATTTAATTGAGTAGGTCGATACATCATGTTTAATCCATCTTTACTAGGCATTGAATCGTATTTGTTTTCTAGAAAACGACCATTCCCAACCAACAGTACCTTTCCTTCTTGCGTGCTTTTTTCTTTAAATTTAGCTAAAGGATTATTTGCATATTCATCAATAATTCTATTCTTATAATGAGATTCAAATTTTCCTTCTGCTAATCCTGCCAAACAAATTTGATTTGATTTGTCTTTAGGGTTAGGAACCAACTCAGGATTTTTCCCGTAATTTAATGCTAAACCAATATTTACCATTGGAGCCATTCCTGTTCTCGTAGAATTTGCAGAAGATGTTAAAATAGGTGTTTGTAAATTTTTACTTGACCCAACAAATTGAACTTCTGAAGCATATTTTAGAGATACGAAATCTATATTTCTTGAAATAGGGTGACTACTAGGTGTAGCTAAGATGTGATAAAACCATGGGATTAAAGATTGTTTCGCTAATGGAACCGCTTTTGGAGCGCATTGAACATCAATAACATAGTTGTCATTCAATTTCAAGCCGTAATCAAACAATACTCTGTCAATTCCCAAGGAATATCTTGTAGTGTGCGTTACTCCTTTTGTATTTAATGTATCTTCATTGAGATTTAATGCGTCAATAAAACACATTAATCTTCCACCTCTCATTACAAATTGATCAATAATGTAAAGGTCTTTTTCTGAAAATGCTGTTTTAGGCTGTGCGATTATTAAACCATCAACGTTATCTAAAGCAGCAATTGAATCGTTTAAGGTTACATCAGTAAGCGAATAATAGGGTGAAATTAAAGCTCTTGCACGTTGTGTTTGGCAATATTTTAGTTCTCCGTGACCTTGTAAAAAAGCGATTCTGGGCTTTGATTCTTGAGTAGCCCTTCTTAAGGAACTGATCAACATGTATTCCAAATTATTGATGGAATTTTGAATCATTTCCGTCATACCTTGTAATTGATATGGTTTTCCAGGAGGAGTTCCAGGTAAGAATTGAATTGTGTTTACGGTTGTACCTTCATAATCAATGATAGCACCAGGCCATAATAATAGTTGGTTTTGAACCCCATCTTTCATGTAAACAACATCCATTGGCATAATTCCTTTTCCTTTGGCGTAAAGTGTTTCATGTAGTGATTGTTGCTCTCCTTCTGTTCCGGTCATTGGATTTATGAATTGAAATTCAATTCTTTTTCCAGCATATTCTTTAAATTCTTTTAGCTTATCTTCAATTGAATTTCTAAAATGTTTTAATTCAGAGGGAAGATTTCCGTCAAAGTAGATTCTAATTAAGATTCGATTTTTAAAACTTTTCTCATTAGTAAGATAATCAATCGTACCTTCAGTTAATGAATATCGTTGATCTTCAGTTGCATCCCAACGCTTATTAAGAAAAGAGCTTATAATATTTAGCAAAACAATTGCTACAATTACGATCATTAAAAACGTCCAATTGTACATTCCTTTTATGATTGATTTTTTCTCAGCCATACTTATTTTTTTAAACTTTTAACTACTGTCAATGCAGCGTAGATAAACAAAGTGATAATTGAAATAAAATAAACGATATCACTTGAATCAATTACTCCTCTTTTAATTGAATCGTAGTGATATGACATACCTGCATATTGAATTACAGAATCAAAACTACCCATTAGATTAAAGGAACCGATTAGCGTTAAACCATCATAAAATATCCAACACAAAAACATACCAAGAATGAAAGCAACAATTTGACTATTTGTTATTGCTGAAGCGAAAATTCCAATGGCAACAAATGTAGCACCTAATAATATTAGACCAATGTAAGAAGTGAATGTAGCTCCACCATCAATAATTCCAACTGGATTACCTAAGTTGTACATTGATATGTAGTAGATAATTGTTGGTAAAATTGCTATAATAAGTAGGGTTACACCCGCAAAATATTTAGCTAACAGAATTTTTAAATCAGAAATCGGTCGAGTAAATAGAAGTTCAATTGTTCCAGTTCTACGTTCTTCAGCAATTGATCTCATTGTAATTGCTGGTATTAGAATTAAAAAAATAACAGGAGAAAGATTGAAAAATGGTATTAAATCAGACTCTGTGCCTTCTAAAAGATTTGTGTTGTATGAGATAATCCAATGAAATAAACCTGAAGCAATCAAATAAATTAGGATAAAAATATATCCAATGATTGAACTTAGGAAGCTTCGAATTTCTTTTAAATAAAGTGCTTTCATTCTAAATTTTAATAATTGAGTTCAAAAATAAGATTTACTTTCGAAAATTCACTTATGAAATTCTAAAGAAGCGGTATTATTTAGTGATATGTCGTTATAAATAGAAAAAGCCTCGAATTTTCGAGGCTTTAATAAAATAAAACTACTTTTTATTAAACAATTTTTACATTTACTGCATTGATTCCTTTTTTACCTTCTTCTAAATCGAAAGTAACTTCATCGTTGTCTTTAATTTTATTGATTAACCCTGAAACGTGAATAAAATATTCTTTTTCTGTTCCTTCTTCTGTTATGAAACCAAAACCTTTTGATTCATTGTAAAATTTCACAATTCCTTTATTCATAGTGATTTAATTATTTGTGCTAAATTAAGGTATTTTTCTTTACAGATTCAATTCAGCTCTTTTTTTATTAAAATAATAACATGAACATTATACTGTTGCTGTTTCATTATTTTATGTGCCTATTGGGAATTTTGCCCGAACATAAATAGATTACGTTAATCAGTTCTAATTTTGTGTTTATAAAACACAAAAAGATGAGATTAATAGATTTTTAAGATTCGTATAAAGATGAAACCACTTGTAAAGTAGAGTTTTAAAAACTGTGAGATAAGAAAGGGATTGTATGTAAGAATTGTCAAGGGGTAATGCATAGGTGGTTAGAAACAAAAAATTTCAAAGCGATCAAAATTAGTAACCGACTCTAATACGTCATTTCCTAATTTAAAGAATATCGTTGCTTCACATCAAGCTCATAATGTGAGAAAGGAAAATGCTGGAAAGCTACATCCATGGGTACATAAAGCAGTTACGAATGCTAAATCGGTATTAAATAACGTTCACAAAGGAGTTTCAGAAAAATATATGCAGAACTATTTGAATGAGTACTCTCATAAGTTCAATCGTATGACAGTCAAAGATGGATGCTTAAACCGACTGTTAATTGCTTCTTTTTCATACACATGGTGTTAATTCAGGTAAAGTTCCCTACAGGTATAATTTTATTAAAAGCACAACAAGTAGCTAGAATTGGGTATTATGTGATTGACTCGCAAATAGGTTAGTGCACATGCAAATAAGAGAGAAGCAGATAAATGTTTGACCGCAGGTATGACCGCATTAGTTTCTGAGCCCATTGATGAAGATGTTTTGTTGTTTGAAATGTATAAGTGGTTATGTGGTTCAGGTGGTGAAAAATTTAGGAATCAGCACTATGTTAAAAATGAAAATAATGCTCATTTAGTAGAAATAGTTCCCTCAACATCAGTAATTAATTTTAATTATTTAGACTCCGTAACGAAAGGTGATGCTGAATTTGTTTAAGAGTTGAATGATTTAGTAATTATTCAAATACCTAAGTTATTGATTAGAATTGATGATTTTAATGAATCAAATAATTTTGAAAGTTTTAAAAAGGAAATTCACAAATTAAAATCTTCTATCACCATTTTTGGAGTTAATCGTGCAAAAGAATTGATTTATGAAATGGAGATGAGTATTTATGAAACAAAATTTTTACTTGGTACAAGTTTGAAATTGAATGAGTTGAAAGAAACTTATGCAGCTCTCTTGGTTGAGCTTCGAGCTTTTTAATTGTTTTTTTAATTGATTTTAATTTAAATTTGCTAATATTAAAATAAATTTAGAATCTTTGCACTAGAACCTCCACAGCGGTGGATTTATTTTTTATAAAGAAGAGGTTAGAGACTGGCTCGTTGATCCTCTGGCAACCAACTTAAAGTTCCGATTTATTGGAATTGGAAAACCGGTGCCAATTCCTGTTTCCGAATTAATGGGAGAATATAAATAAATGAATATGAAAACAAATAGTATAGATTCCTCAAGTCAAAATCAACTTTCAGTATTAAAAGTTTTAGAAACAAAATCGGTTTTCACGACTGAGTCGGGTTCAGAAATCCCAAATCTAAAGATAGCTTACCATACGTATGGAGAGTTTATTGCAGGTAAAAGTAAGGTTGTTTGGGCTTGTCACGCTTTAACAGGTAATAGTGATGTTTTTGATTGGTGGGCAGGAATATTTGGAGAAAAGGCTTTATTTAATCCAAAAGAATGTTTTATAGTTTGTGCCAATGTAGTTGGTTCTAGTTATGGTTCTACGAGTTCTGATTCATTGGATTTAGAAGGGGATTTATATTTGAATAATTTTCCTTTGGTTACTCCTCGTGATATGGCAAAAGCCCATATTGTATTGAGAGAACACTTAGGGATTAATGAAATTTTCACCTTAATCGGCGCTTCTCTTGGCGGGCAACAAGCAGTTGAATGGTCAATTTTAGAAAATGATAAAGTTGAAAATTTAATTTTAGTTGCAACAAATGCTCGACATTCAGCATTCGGAATAGCATTTAATGAGTCGCAACGATTAGCGATTTATGGTGACCCAACTTACGGAAATGGTTCGATAGATGATGCTAAAAATGGATTAGCGGTTGCAAGAAGTATTGCAATGATTAGTTATCGTTCATACGAAGGATATGTAAAAACCCAAACAGATGACACCAACGAAAAAATCAATGATTTCAGAGCAAGTTCTTATCAAGCGTATCAAGGTTTAAAATTAGCAAACCGATTCAATGCTTATTCCTACGTTACATTGAGCAAAGCAATGGATTCTCACAATGTTGGTAGAGGCAGAGGATCGATTGAAAAAGCATTGAAGAATGTTAAAGCAAAAACATTAGTTATCGGAATAGATTCAGATTATTTATTTCCAGTGTCAGAACAGAAGTTTTTAAACGAACATATTGAAAATTCAAAATTCGAAACCATATCATCTGATTTTGGTCACGATGGTTTTTTGGTGGAAAATGAACAATTATTAAAAATTATACATAATTTTTTATCCCTTTAGAAACGTTGTACCGCAATGTCTCTAAAGAAAAAACAAAAAAAAATGAGAAAACAATTAACAATAGGATTATTTGGATTTGGATGCGTAGGAACAGGTTTATACGAAGTGTTAAACCAGTCTAATTTATTAGATGCAAAAATTAAGCGCATTGTAGCTAAAGATAAAAATAAAAAGAGAGCTTTATCTGCTGATATTATAGGTTATGAAGCAAGTGAAATCTTAAACGATTCAGAAATAAATTTAGTTGTTGAATTAATCAATAACAGTGATGAAGCATTGTTGATTGTTAGAGAAGCTTTGTCAAAAGGTAAACACGTTGTTTCGGCGAATAAAAAATTGATTGCAGAGCATTTAGATGAATTAATTCAATTAGCCAAAGAAAATAAAGTTTCGTTTTTATACGAGGCTTCAGTAGGTGGGTCAATTCCAATTATTAGAAATTTAGAAGAGTATTACAACAATGATTCTTTATCATCAGTTCAAGGCATTGTTAACGGTACAACGAACTATATTTTGACACAAGCAAATTATGGAGTTTCGTATACAGATGCATTAGCAAAAGCACAAGAATTAGGATTTGCGGAATTAGACCCAACATTGGATGTAGATGGTTTTGATTCAAAATATAAATTGACATTATTGATTAAACACGCTTTTGGAACTACTGTAAATCCTTCAAATTTATTCAATTATGGAATACGTCAAGTTAAGCAACAAGATGTTTTATATGCTTCTGAAAAAGGATATAGAATTAAATTGTTTGCTCGTGCAGAAAAAGTAGGAAATAAAATAGTTGGATTTGTAGCGCCACATTTCATCAAGGGAAATCATCCTGCTTATCAAGTTGATAACGAGTTTAATGCGGTTATTGTTGAGGCTTCATTCTCTGACAAACAATTGTTTTACGGGAAAGGTGCTGGAAGTTTTCCAACTGCAAGCGCTGTGCTTTCTGATATTTCTGCGATACAATTTGAATACCAATACGAATATAGAAAAGCTATTGAAGATAAAAGTCCAGATTATACAGATGATTTCTTTTTACGAATTTATTTAGCTTCTGAGTCATTTGATGCAATAAATGAGATTCCATTTTATAAAATTGATGGAATTTTCCAAAGTTCAAATTATAGCTACCAAACAGGATGGGTTAGATTTAGTGATATAAAAAAAATAAATTTCAATGATAATTCTAATTTGTTTTTTGCAGTTCTACCTGATGCTTTTGTTGGAGAAAATGAGTTTGAAAATGTGGTTAAAAAAAGTACATTTGTGTTGAATGAATTTTAATTCTAATTCTAATAAGAGAAAAAAATGAAAGACGTTTTAGCTTGGTATATTGCCGGACCTTTAATTGGTTTAATTGTTCCGTTGCTTTTATTATTGAGAGAAAAACAATTTGGAGTTTCATCCAGTTATCGTTTTATAGGGTCTAAATTCTTCAAAAAGATTGATTATTTCAATTATAAAAGTGGAAAAGATAAATGGCAATTTCATTTTGCTCTAGGTCTTGTTTTTGCAGGTGTTTTTTCTATTTATTCTGGAGGATTTCAGATTGATGCTGAATTACAAGAATCAACAAAATATGCAGAAATAGCAAGAACAATTTATTCAGCTGATAATATTCTATTTTTCTTTTTTGGAGGTATTGTAATTGGTTTTGGAGCGAGATATGCAAATGGTTGTACAGCAGGACATTGCATAATGGGTGTCTCTCAGTTTTCTTTGAGTTCAATTGTTTCGACTGTGTGTTTTTTTATAGGCGGTTTGTTTGCTAGTTTAGTATTAATTCCATTATTATTTTAGAAATGAAATTTGTTTTAACACTTTTACTGGGATTTTTATTTGGATCGATTTTAATTGCTACTCAAGCATATTCATGGTTTAGAATTCAGGAAATGTTTCATTTTGATTCATTTCATATGTATGGAGTTTTATTTTCAGCGATTGCAACTGCTGCTTTGAGTCTTTTCATTATAAAGAAATTTAAGATTAAAACCATTTCAGGACAAAAAGTTGTTTTGGAACCGAAAAAATTAGAATGGAAAGCTAATATAATTGGTGGACTTTTATTCGGGATTGGTTGGGGATTGACGGGTGCTTGTTCTGCACCATTGTATGTTTTGATGGGAATGCATTATAAAATAGGAATAAGTTTATTTTTAGGCGCAATGACAGGGGTTGTATTATTTGGATTAGTAGATAAAAAAATACCGAAATAATGAGTTTAGAATTAAATAGAATTGAAGAACCTTTCGTTTTTGAATTAAGAAATGAAGAAGGAGTAATTTGTGGAATTGATGCTAATCCTTCAATAGGAGGAAAAGGAAAAGGCTTTAGACCAATGGAATTGTTAGCAGGGTCATTGGCTGGTTGTGCTTCTATTGATATTTTATTGATATTAAAAAAACAACGAATAGAACCTACCCGTTTTGGTATTAAAATAGAAACAAAAAGAGGGGATGGAGTACCGGCTATTTTTGATGTGATTAAATTAATTTTTGAAGTTAATCAAGAAGTTCCTCAAGAGAAATTAGAAAAAGCAATTGGTTTAACATTGGATAAATATTGTTCTATATCTGCTTCTTTGAAAGAAGATACAAAAGTAGTGTTTGAGGTAAAATATGTTTAAAAAATTAAAAGATGAATCAAGAAACACAGGCAATTAGAATTCAAGCAGAACGTTCTCAGTATAAAGAGCATTCGGTACCGTTATACATGACGAGTAGTTATGCATTTGATGATGCTGATGAGATGAGCGCTTTGTTTGCTGAGGAAAAAGAAGGGAATATATATTCTCGTTATTCAAATCCAAATATAAAAGAATTGTTAGATAAGATGTGCGCACTTGAAAAAGCGGAAGCTGGTTGGGCGACAGCTTCAGGCATGGCTGCAGTTTTTACTACATTTGGTTCATTGTTAAGCGCTGGAGATCACATTGTTTCTTGTCGTTCGGTTTTTGGTTCAACACATCGTTTATTGACAGAAATATTACCGAAATGGAATATTACATCTACATATATTGATTTTGATCAATACGAATTGTTTGAGTCTGCTATTCAGGATAATACAAAAATGCTGTACATTGAAACACCTTCAAATCCTGGTTTGGATATTATTGATATTGAGCGACTTTCAGTGATTTGTAAAAAGAAAAATATCTTATTAGTCGTTGATAATTGTTTTTCTACACCAATTATTCAACAACCAATTTTATTTGGGGCTGACATTGTGATTCATTCTGCTACTAAATACATTGATGGTCAAGGTAGAACTTTAGGGGGAATTATTTTGGGTACTAAAACTTTAATTGATAAAGTTGAAGCCTTTGCTCGTCATACAGGTCCGGCTTTAAGTCCTTTTAATGCCTGGATTTTATCGAAATCATTGGAGACTTTACCGTTACGAATGGAAAGGCATTCTTCAAATGCATTGGTAATTGCTCAGAAATTAGAAGGAAATAAACAAGTTAAATGGGTGAAATATCCTCATTTAGAAAGTCATCCTCAATATGAAATTGCTAAAAAGCAAATGAAATGGGGAGGCGGGATTGTTTCTTTTGAAATCAATGGAGGTCTGGATGCAGGAAGAGCATTTTTAGATAATTTGCAGCTATTTTCTTTGACAGCAAATCTAGGCGACACTAGAAGTATTGCAACACATCCCGCTTCAACGACGCATTCAAAATTAACTCCAGAGCAAAGAGCTGAGGTTGGTATTTCGGATGGTTTGATTCGTTTATCTATAGGTTTAGAAACCTTAGAAGATATCTGGGTGGATGTTGAACAAGCTTTGGAGGGGTGAAATTGAAATAAAATCGTCAAATTTTAAACTATTTCTCAATCATTTCTCTTATATTTGCCGTATTTTTTACTAAATAATCATGATAAATATTATTCTTCCAGACGGATCAGTTAAGGAATTTAACAAAGGAGCAAGTTCAATGGACGTTGCTTTAAGTATTTCTGATGGGTTAGCGCGTAACGTGTTAGCTGCGAAAGTAAATGGAGAAACAATCGATGCTAATCGTCCGATTATTATTGATTCTACGATACAGTTGTTGACCTGGAATGATTTAGAAGGTAAATCTACCGTTTGGCATTCTTCAGCTCATATTATGGCTGAAGCGATTGAGTTTTATTTCCCAGGAGTGAAATTAGCTATCGGACCTCCAATTAAAAATGGGTTTTACTACGATATTGATTTTATGGATCAAACTATTTCTGAAAAAGATTTAGAAAAGATTGAAATCAAGATGAAGGAGTTGGCAAAATCTAGAAATCCTTTCATTCGTAAAGAAGTTTCTAAGGCTGATGCGATTGCTTATTTTACAGAAAAAAACGATCCGTATAAATTAGAATTGTTAGAAAACTTGGAAGATGGAAGTATTACTTTCTATACACAAGGAGGATTTACTGATTTATGTCGTGGACCTCATATTCCAGATACAGGTTTTATTAAAGCTGTGAAATTAACTTCTATTGCTGGAGCTTACTGGAGAGGAGACGAAAAAAATAAACAACTTACTAGAATTTACGGAATAACTTTCCCAAAAGCATCTGAATTGACAGAATACTTAGAGAGAGTAGAAGAGGCAAAACGTCGCGATCACCGTAAGTTAGGAAAAGAGTTAGAGCTGTTTGCTTTTTCTCAAAGAGTTGGACAAGGTTTGCCATTATGGTTGCCAAAAGGCGCTGCACTTAGAGAAAGATTAGAGAATTTCTTAAAAAAAGCACAACGTAAAGCTGGATATGAACAAGTAATTACGCCACACATTGGAAGTAAAGAATTATATGTTTGTTCTGGTCACTACGAAAAATATGGTGCAGATTCATTTCAACCAATAAAAACTCCAGATGATACCGAAGAGTTCTTATTAAAACCAATGAACTGCCCTCATCACTGTGAAATTTTTAAGACGAAACCTCGCTCTTACAAAGATTTACCAGTTCGTTTTGCTGAGTTTGGGACAGTATATAGATATGAGCAAAGTGGTGAATTACATGGGCTTACTCGTGTAAGAGGTTTTACGCAAGATGATGCGCACATCTTTTGTATGCAAGAACAAGTAAAAGATGAATTCAAAAAAGTGATTGATTTAGTTTTATATATTTTCAAAACATTGAAATTTGAAAATTTTAAAGCGCAAATTTCTTTAAGAGATAAAAGTAATCCTTCAAAATACATCGGTTCAGATGAAAATTGGGAGAAAGCAGAAAATGCTATTATTGAAGCAGCTGCTGAAAAAGGATTACCCACTTTTATTGAATATGGTGAAGCAGCATTCTATGGCCCTAAATTAGATTTTATGGTTGAAGATGCGTTAGGACGTGAATGGCAATTAGGTACAATTCAAGTAGATTATAATTTACCTGAGCGTTTCGAATTAGAGTTTACAGGTGCTGATAATCAGAAGCATAGACCTGTAATGATTCACCGAGCACCGTTTGGTTCAATGGAAAGATTTGTTGCTGTTTTGTTGGAACACTGTGGAGGCGATTTCCCGCTTTGGTTGAGTATTGACCAAGTTGTAATCTTGCCAATTAGTGAGAAATACAATGAGTATGCAAAAAATGTGTTGGAATTGCTAAATAATTCCGATATTCGTGGCTTCGTAGACGATCGTAACGAGAAAATTGGTAAAAAAATCAGAGATTCTGAGTTGAAAAAAATACCATTTATGCTTGTTGTTGGTGAGAAAGAAGCTGAAAACAATGAAGTTTCTGTAAGACAACGAAACGAAGGAGATGCTGGTTCTATGACGGTTGAGTCATTTGACAAGTTGGTTCAAAAAGCGATTGAAAATGAATTGTCAGTTAATGCATAATAGATTGAATGAGAAAAGATAACAGAAAACCTTTTGTAAAAAGAGAAGAAGATCAGCACAAAATAAATGAGAAAATCACGGCTCGTGAAATTCGTTTATTAGTTGAAGGTGCAGAGCCAATAATTATATCAACGTTCGAAGCTATGAAATTAGCGGAAGAGCAAGATGTTGATTTGGTTGAAATTTCTCCAAATGCAACCCCACCAGTTTGTAAACTGATGGACTACCGTAAATTCTTGTATAACCAAAAGAGAAAAGAGAAAGAATTAAAAGCGAAACAAAGTAAAGTTGAATTAAAAGAAATTCGTTTCGGTCCTAATACGGATGAACACGATTTTAATTTTAAATTGGCTCATGCGCGTAAATTCTTAGAGCAAGGTAATAAGTTGAAAGCTTATGTTTTCTTTAGAGGTAGAACAATTGTATTTAAAGACAGGGGCGAAATTTTATTATTAAAATTCGTTACTGAATTAGAAGATGTTGGTACAGTTGAGCAATTACCAAAATTAGAAGGAAAAAGAATGATCATTATGATCAATCCTAAGAAGAAATAGCATAGCTATTGACAAATAAGCAAGCGACAGCGCAGCTGACTGGGTCAATAACGAAGCAATGAAGCTGATATAGAGGTCACACTTTAAAAACGAAGAGAGATGCCAAAAATGAAAACTAAATCTAGTGCAAAGAAGAGATTCACTGTAACTGGAAGTGGTAAAATTAAGAGAAAACACGCTTTTAAAAGTCATATTTTAACTAAGAAGACTAAAAAGCAAAAAAGAAATTTGACGAAAGATGGTTTGGTTCACAAAGCAGATATGTCAAACATCAAATTACAATTGTGCATGAAATAATCGAAAGCTTCGCTTTCGATTATGTACAACTGTTAGCGCAGTAATGTGCTGACTAAAAAAGTCTGAAATGTTCAGACTGGTTATGTTGTTTTAACCCGGTGAATAGGTAGCTAAGTCTTCTGAAATAATGAAGCACTGTTTATCAAAAAAACTAAAAAATTATGCCAAGATCAGTAAATCACGTAGCTTCAAGAGCTCGTAGAAAGAACTTCATGAAATTAGCCAAAGGTTACTTTGGTAGAAGAAAAAACGTTTGGACAGTAGCAAAAAATGCTATTGAAAAAGGTTTAAATTATGCTTACGAAGGTCGTAAACAAAAGAAAAGACATTTCCGTTCTTTATGGATTACTCGTATTAATGCGGGAACTCGTCAGTATGGATTAAGTTATTCTAGATTCATTGGTGACTTAAACAAGTCTGGAATTGAATTAAACCGTAAGGTTTTAGCTGATTTAGCTATGAACCACCCGGAAGCGTTCAAAGCAGTTGTTGAAGCAGTAAAAAATAAATAAAGTTTAAAAACTCTATATCGCATTGAAGCCCTTGATTTTATCAAGGGCTTTTTTTATTGTCAAAATCTATATCGAATTGCACCTTTTTCTAATGAATATTCATTTTTAAAGTGTGGTGTTACCCAGGGCATACAAATAACTTTTTCCTCCATCATTTTATCTTCTGAATTTTCATATTGCTTTACGAAATAGTTCTTCCCGTTTAATTGGATAGAAGTTCCATTTTTCTTTTTGGAAATTTTTATTGAGAGATGATTGCTTTGAATTTTCCAATCTTTTTTTCTAATTGATAAATAATGAACTTTTGAAGGATATAACTTTATATAGGATTCAATTATAAATTTTATTTTAGATAGATCCTTTGCTTCGCCATTATAAAAGCAAAATAAATCTTCTTTGTTTTTTATTGAAACTGTAAGTTTTGAATTGTTGTAAAAACAGATTTCTGAATAATTTAAGTGACTAAAACGTTGATAAACTATAAATGAAATTAAAAAGAAGGAAAGTACATAAAGGAATAATTGAATATCTCTACGTTTTTTAAAAAGATAAAAGCTAATTATTAAAGCGTAAGAAATTAATACAACTTCCCAATTTAATACAAATCCTGATGCTACAGAACCTGGAAGTTTGTCAATAAATTGAACAAAACCTAAGGTGAAAATTAAAACAATATTCAAAATATAAACAGCTATTTTACCAATGTATTTTAACCAATAAAATGAGAAAATTAACATTCCAAGTCCAAGTATTAAGCCCGTGCTCAACATTAATCCAATGTTAGTTAAAATGAAATAATTTGGAAATTGATGGAAGTAATAGAGCGTTAATGGAACCGTAACAAGTTGAGCTGATAAGCCAACAGCCGTGCCTTCCCATACTTTTCGAAGCCATTTGTTTTTCACAAACCAAATCTTAGAAATTGGTTTGTAGAACCAAAATATTCCAATCATGGCTAAAAATGATAGCTGAAATCCAATATCGAAAAGAAATAGTGGATTTATCAATAATAAAACAAAACCAGTGAAGAATAATCCGTTTATTGGGTTGTAGTTCTTTTCGTAAATTTGTGATATAGCTAAAACTGAAAACATAAATGTTGCTCTTAAAACGGAAGCAGATAATCCTGAAATGATAGTGTAAATCCAGATAATTATCAAGGCGATAAGTAAAGATTTCTTGCGAGTAATAATTTTTGAAAAGCCTTTCAGTATATATAGAATCAATTGCAATATAATCCCAATATGCAAACCTGAAACAGCCAAAACATGCATTGCTCCAGAATTCCCGAAAGCTTGAGTTGTTTCTGAGTCTAAAAAGCTCCTGTCTCCTAGAATCAATGCTTGTGCTACAGCTAGTTCTTGACCTTTAAAATGATTGCTTAAAATACCTCCTAAGTAATCTCTGGATTTGGTTGACCATTTATTGAACCAAGAGATTGAATTTCCTAGTTTAATATAGCTTTGATTAGAGACGAATCCAATTTTTGATATCCCTTTGCTTTTCCAAAAATATTCTGAATCAAATTCTCCAGGATTACCTTTGTTTTTAATGGTGTTTAAATCGGTATTAAGTGTTAATTTATCACCTATTTGAAGAGTGTCCTTATTTGTTTCGATAAATAAAACGACATCTTCATTACAATCAATGATTTTGTTGTTTTTCTTCAAATGAGTTACGGTAGAAATTATTTTTTTCCATTTTCGAGTCTTATTTCCAACTTCTACAATGTCTATGATGTATGAGTCCCCAATTTTATAGTTTTTTTTGAAGTTCTCTTTGTTTCCTGTTATTTTATTTTCATTCAGCAGTAAACTTCCTATTGAACAAAACAGTAGAAGAATCGATATGAAGGGAATTATTTTGTTTGTTTTATAAAGTGTAAATGCAATAGTGAGAGCGGTAATTGATAATAGACAGAATATCACACTTTGTTGATAGCTGAGCGTGCCAATACCAATAGATATACCCACACAAAATGCTGCGCAAATAGGTACGAAAGGAGCGCTATGAAAATTGATTTTAATAAGCAGGTTATTTCTAAGAATTATTTTTTTTGTGAATTTTTCTCAAATTTAGTTTTATTTTTTTATTTTTGAACCCTATGAATCGAATTACCTTAATCATTTCAGTATTTTTCAGTATAAGTTTTTCTTTTAGTCAACAGTATCACTATGTTGGTGCACGATCTGGGTCTATGGCGAACGCTTCTGTGGCATTAGTCGATGGTTGGTCATTTTTTCATAATCCTGGAGCCTTGGGTGCTGTCGATAAACCTGAATTTGGAGTGAGTTATGAATCTCGTTTTTTATTAAAAGACCTTCAAAGTCAAAGTGTAGCTTTTGTCTTTCCTATTAAAATAGGAGTTCTTTCTGTTGGTGCATTTTTGAGTGGTTTAGATGTTTACAGAACAACTAAAATTGGTACTGGGTATAGTTTGAAATTAACGGATAAATTATTTGCAGGAGTTCAATTAAATTATCAAGATGTTAGATTTGCAGGTAATTATGGCTCTAAGTATACAGTGTCAGCAGAGTGTGGGATTTACTTTAAAATGACTGAAAGGTGGAAGTTTGGTGTAAGTGTTTTTAATCTTAATAGGGCTAGGATTAGTTCAGCTTTAGAGGAACGATTACCAACTGTTATGCGACTTGGCACTACGTTTGAAATTTCTCCTAAAGTATTATTTGCAGTAGAAATTGAGAAAAACAGTGATTTCCAGGCGAGATTGAAAAGTGCAGTAGAATATAAGCCTATTAAAAATTTCTTTTTACGAGGAGGTTTTACTTCTAAACCAATTGAATTTACATTTGGATTTGGATATCGTTTTCGGAAGATACAACTTGATTTAGGTTCGGCGTATCATCAATTGTTAGGTTGGTCGCCTAATTTTTCATTGACATACAAATTTGATTGATAAAATAAAATGCGATTTTACTTTCTTGTTTTTTTTGTTCTGATTTCTATTGTTACTTTTTCTCAAGGTAAAAGTGATGTGATTCAACAAAGAATTGAATTTATTGGTGAACAATTAGAAATGGAAGAGGTGGATTTAACAACTGTTTTTGACCAATTAAATTACTATTTTGATCATCCTTTAAATTTGAATTTTGCTTCGATTGATGAACTACAAAGCTTAGGGTTGTTGTCAGATATTCAGATTAAAAACCTTGAATTGCATGTGAAGATTCACGGAAAATTAATGTCAATTTTTGAATTGCAAAGTCTTAAATATTGGGATTTGTCTACAATTGAATTGGTCCTTCCATTCGTTCGAGTCGATGAAAAAATGGATCAAACTCAATTTAATTTTAAAGATGTGATTAAAAATGGTAACTACGAATTATATACTCGTTATCAGACTATTACACAATCAAAAAGTGGTTATTCTGTAGTGCCAGATAGTGTTAAGTTGAAAAGCAATTCCTATTATTTAGGGAATAAGGATCATTATTATTCTCGATTTCGATATTCTTATCGGACTAATTTAAGTATTGGAATCACGGCAGATAAAGATCCAGGGGAACAGTTTTTTAAGGGTGCAGCAAAGTCTGGTTTCGATTTTTATTCAGTTCACGCTTTTTATACTGGAGGTAAGTATATCAAATCAGTAGTATTGGGTGATTATCAGATTCAAATTGGTCAAGGTTTAAACTTTTGGTCTGGCTTTGCGTTCGGAAAAACTTCAGATGTCACGAATATTAAAAAATCTGCAATTCCAATTCGACCATATACATCTGCAGATGAGTCTCATTTTTTAAGAGGCGGAGCGATTGATTTTGGGTTTAAAAACTTTTCTCTTCTAACATTTGCATCTAATAAGAAAATGGATGCTATTGTCAATTTTGATACAAACTTTATTGATAATAGATTCATTTCATCAATTCAAACGTCTGGTTTGCATAGAACTAACTCAGAGATACTTAGAAAAAATCAAGTTAAAGAGCAAATTGCTGGAGTTAATTTGAGATACAAAGTTCGAAATTTTTCATGTGGTTTAGCAACTGTTTATCAAGGGTATACTTATTTTTATTCAAAGCAGTCCCAACCCTATAATCAATTTGATTTTAGAGGGAAAGAATTTACAAGTGTTAGTGGGGATTATACTTGGTTACTAAAAAACATGAATTTCTTTGGTGAGATTTCTCGATCAAGTTTTTCAGGTGGACTTGCTCAGATTCACGGTGTTTTAATTGCATTAGATCCAAAAGCTTCATTAAGTGTGGTTTATCGTGATTATGGTAAGGATTATCAAACTTTTTATAACAATGGTTTTGCGGAAGGCAGTTCTACTAAGAATGAAAAAGGAATTTATGCAGGTTTGAAATTGAAACTTTTTAATTCATTTATGTTGAATACATATATGGATTATTTTTCATTTCCATGGCTAAAATATCAAGTAGATAAACCATCAATTGGACATGAGTTTTTAACACAGTTAACCTACAAACCCTCAAAAGTTCTTGAAATTTATGGTCGATTTAGAGAGCAATTACATCAAAAAAATAGTAGAAATAGTGATGGTTCAATCGTGGAGATAGAAGATGTGATTCAAAGAAATTATCGATTAAACATGAGTTACTCTATTTCCGAAGCGGTTACATTGAAAAGCAGAGTGGAATTCGTGACAATTCATAGATTTAGTAATCAAACAGAGCAAGGAATGGTTCTTTCTCAAGATATTCAATATAAGCCGAAGACATTACCTTTTGATATTTATTTACGATATGCTCTTTTTCAAACAGATAGCTATGATTCTCGTATTTATATTTATGAATCAAATGCAGCGAATGTTTTTACTATTCCAGCTTACTTTTACAAAGGCTCTAGAGCTTATTGTATGATTCGTTACACCTGTCTAAGTAAAATTGATATTTGGCTTAGGTACGGTTCAACTATATTTTCAGATTTAAAATCGATAGGGACTGGTTCAGAGAAAATAAAAGGAAGTTCTAAATCGGATTTTTTGATTCAGATTCGAATGAGATTATAAAATTTATCTACTTGTTATTCAGGTAGTTATAAATGCGTCTTTGAGGCTTGTTTTTTCATTAACATTAAGAACACGGTTTTGTTAATAATTTTAGTTTACAAACAAGAAATATCAGATTCTCAGAACTAAAAAAAAGTTACATTTGCCCCGTTGATTTTAAATACATTTAAATATGTCTAGTAAATACCAAGTACAGATTGATGCTTTCATGGAGAAAGTGAAAGCTACAAACGGTCATGAAAAAGAATTTCTTCAAGCAGTACATGAAGTTGCTGAAGCAGTTATTCCAATTATTGAAGAAACTCCTAAGTACAAAGCTGCTAAGATTTTGGATAGAATGGTTGAGCCAGAAAGAACAATTATTTTCCGTGTTCCATGGTTAGATGATAAAGGTGAGATTCAAGTGAATCGTGGATTTAGAGTTGAGTTTAACTCTGCAATCGGACCTTACAAAGGTGGTTTACGTTTCCACCCATCTGTAAATTTATCAATTTTGAAATTTTTAGGTTTCGAACAAGTATTCAAAAACTCTCTTACTACTTTACCAATGGGTGGAGGTAAAGGAGGTTCTGACTTCGATCCAAAGGGAAAATCAGATAATGAAGTTATGAAATTTTGTCAGTCTTTCATGACAGAATTATGCAAACACATTGGTGCTAATACTGACGTTCCTGCTGGAGATATTGGTGTTGGTGGTCGTGAGATTGGTTATATGTTCGGTCAATACAAACGTATTCGTAATGAATTCGTAGGTGTATTAACTGGTAAAGGGATCAACTGGGGTGGGTCATTGATTCGTCCAGAAGCTACAGGTTACGGAACAGTTTACTTCGCAAAAGAAATGTTAGCTACTAAAGGTGATTCTTTCGCTGGTAAAACTGTAGTTATTTCAGGTTCAGGAAATGTTGCTCAATATGCTGCTGAAAAAGTAACTGAATTGGGTGGTAAAGTTGTTACTTTTTCTGATTCAGAAGGTTATATTTTAGATGAAGCTGGTATTAATGCTGAGAAATTAGCATTTGTAATGGAATTGAAAAATGTTAAACGTGGTCGTATCTCTGAGTATGTAACGAAATATCCTACTGCTAAATTTGTAGCTGGTAAACGTCCATGGGAAGTTAAAGCTGATATCGCATTACCTTGTGCAACTCAAAATGAGTTAAACGAAGATGAAGCAAAAGCTTTAGTTGCAAATGGTTGTGTTTGTGTTGCTGAAGGAGCAAACATGCCTTCTACGCCAGAAGCAATCATTATTTTCCAAAATGCTAAAATCTTGTTCTCTCCAGGGAAAGCGTCTAACGCTGGTGGAGTTGCAACTTCAGGTTTAGAAATGTCTCAAAACTCATTACGTTTCAACTGGACTGCAGCTGAAGTTGATGAGAAATTACATACTATTATGGTTTCAATTCATACTGCTTGTGTGAAATACGGAGCTGATTCTAATGGATATGTTGATTATGTTAAAGGAGCAAATATCGCTGGATTCGTAAAAGTTGCTGATGCAATGATCGATCAAGGATTAGTTTAATCTATTTATATAGTTTAAAACGGGTCGGTTTCTTAGGGAACCGACCTTTTTGTATTGAAAGAGGGATGTTTTATTCTACCTTTTTTATAGAATAAAACCTTAATAGTTTGATTATGGAAGTTTTAGAAAAAAGAAGCATAGATTTTAATCGTACAGGATTTAGTGACGAAGAATTAGTAAACATTTATACAAAATTAGTCCGTCCACGATTGATTGAAGAAAGAATGTTGATCCTTTTGCGTCAAGGTAAAATTACAAAATGGTTTTCTGGTTGGGGACAAGAAGGAGTTTCTGTAGGTACAACTTACGCGATGAATCGCGACGAATACATCCTTCCGATGCACCGTAATTTAGGAGTGTTTACTTCAAGAGATATTCCATTAAGAAAATTATTTGCTCAATTTCAAGGTAAACTTTCAGGTTTTACAAAAGGTAGAGATCGTTCGTTTCACTTTGGAACACAAGAGTATAATTTAGTGGGAATGATTTCTCATCTTGGTCCACAATTAGGTATTGCGGATGGGATTGCATTAGCATCAAAAATTAAAAAAGAGAAAAAAGCAACATTAGTATTTACTGGTGATGGAGGTGCAAGTGAAGGTGATTTTCATGAGTCATTGAATGTTGCTTCTGTATGGGATTTACCTGTAATCTTTGCCGTAGAAAACAATTGTTGGGGATTGTCTACACCAAGTGTTGAGCAATTTAAATGTAAACAGTTCATTGATAAGGGGATAGGTTACGGAATGGAAGCTGTTCAAGTGAACGGTAATAATATTCTGGAAGTAATTACTGCAGTTCGTAAAATTACAGCAGAAATTCGTGAAAATCCAAAACCAGTTTTGTTAGAGTTGATGACGTTCAGAATGAGAGGTCACGAGGAAGCATCGGGTACTAAATATTACCCAGAAGGACTTCAGGATGAGTGGGTTAAATTTGATCCAATTTCTAACTTTGAATTATTCTTAAAAGAAGAAGGAATTTTAACGGATGAATTAACTACTACCATCAGAGAGTCTATCAAAGCAGAAATTGTTGATGAATTTGAAATTGCATATCAGGAAGAGGCAGTCCCAGTTAATATGGAAACTGAATTATGTGATATTTACGCTCCTTTTACTCAAGAAGTAATTACTCCTAATTCAGATAATAAAACTGAAAAACGATTTATAGATGCTATTCAAGATGGATTGCGTCAGTCTTTAGAGAAATATTCTGAATTGGTTATAATGGGCCAAGATATTGCAGAATATGGAGGTGCGTTTAAAGTAACTGAAGGTTTTGTAGATCAATTTGGAAAAGAGAGAATTAGAAATACGCCAATTTGTGAGTCTGCAATCGTTGGTGCAGGTCTTGGTCTTTCGATTGCTGGTATGAAAGCAATAGTAGAAATGCAATTTGCAGACTTTGTTACGTGTGGTTTTAATCAAATTGTCAATAACTTAGCGAAACTTCATTGGAGATGGGGTGAAAAAGCAGATGTTGTTATTCGTATGCCTACTGGTGCAGGTTCGGCGGCAGGACCATTTCATTCTCAAAGTAACGAAGCATGGTTTTTCCATACGCCAGGTTTAAAAATTGTTTATCCGTCATCGGTTGAAGATGCAAAAGGATTATTAAATGCTGCCATTGAAGATCCAAATCCAGTGATGTTTTTTGAACATAAAAATTTATACAGAAGCTTGAAAGGTGAAATTTCTGATGATTACTATACAGTAGAAATTGGAAAAGCAAAAACGGTTCGATCTGGAGATGATGTTACGATTATTACTTACGGAATGGGTGTTCATTGGGCGACAGAAATTGTTGCTAAACATCCTGAAATCAGTGCCGAAATTGTAGATTTACGAACACTTTTACCTTTGGACACGGAGGCAATATACGCAGCTGTTCGTAAAACAGGAAAAGTAATTGTTCTTCATGAAGATTGTATGACAGGGGGTATAGGAGGAGAGCTTGTAGCGTTAATCAATGAAAACTGTTTCAACGATTTAGATGCACCAGTAAAACGTGTTGCTTCCATTGATACACCTGTGCCTTTCGATGCTCATTTAGAACAACAATTTCTACCAAAAGGTAGGTTTGAAATTGCTCTTTTAGAGATGGTTAAGTATTGAATTAATTGATTTTATATTGGAGACTCATACTTTTAGTATGGGTCTTTTTTTGCTAAATGGACAGCTTCAATAGACGCTGCGCATAATTCTAATTGAATTTTTCTCTATGGAGTAAGAATGTTCAGGTACATCTCGATTTGTATTAAAAATTATACTCCCTTGATTTTCGTTTAAGGAAGCATTGATCGAAAATGCTTTTGACAGATGCGATTGAGGGTACGCACCAATTTCTTTTGGTAAATTTCTCAAATCTATAAAAAGTTCGTGTTCAAGAACTTTAAAATTGCCATTTGTTGTTTGATAAACAGACGGGGTAGGGATGACAGCACAAATCGTATTAATTGCAGTTTGTGAAAAAATGGGATTTCCAACGATAATAAATACAATTGAGAATAAGATAAATTTGTTTTTCAT
>Ga0105055_10001609_pt1 | contig 36255 bp, 33 predicted proteins | sample BON03_FD_78090 | JGI IMG/M metagenome (GOLD analysis project Ga0105055, IMG submission 78090) | Freshwater microbial communities from Lake Bonney liftoff mats and glacier meltwater in Antarctica - BON-03 | ecosystem: Environmental > Aquatic > Freshwater > Ice > Glacier meltwater | place: Lake... | reverse complement strand
TCGACCCATGCCTTTGTGGTGCGCGACCGGGCGGATGGTTCGCCCGACGGTGTGGCGGACCTGTATTTGGAAGGCACCGACCAGCATCGCGGCTGGTTCCATTCGTCTTTGTTGCAAAGCTGTGGCACCAAGGGGCGCGCGCCTTATAAGGCCGTGCTGACCCACGGGTTTACGCTGGATGAGAAGGGCATGAAAATGTCAAAATCCATCGGCAACACCGTCGCCCCGCAAGAGGTGATCGACCAATACGGCGCCGATATTCTGCGCCTTTGGGTCGCACAGTCGGACTATACGATTGATTTGCGCATCGGTAAGGAAATCCTGAAAGGTGTGGCTGATAGCTATCGTCGCCTACGCAACACGCTGCGCTATATGCTTGGTGCGCTGGGCGGGGTTGAAACGGCCCCCGTGGCGCTGGCCGATATGCCTGAATTGGAGCAGGTGATGCTGCATCGCTTGGCTGAGCTGGATGCCATTGTGCGCGCAGGTTATGCGAAATATGACTTTCAGGGCGTGTTCCAAAAACTGTTCCAGTTTTGCACGGTTGATTTGTCGGCCTTCTATTTCGACATCCGCAAAGACGCGCTGTATTGCGATGCGGCTGACAGCTTAAACGCGCGGGCGGCACGCACGGTTATGGCGGCATTGTTTGAGCGGCTTACGACATGGTTGGCCCCGATGCTGCCCTTTACCATGGAAGATGTGTGGCTGAGCCAGAACCCGGGCGCGGATAGCTCGGTCCATTTGCAAGACTTCCCCGACACGCCAAGCGATTGGTTGAATGCGGAACTGGCGGCAAAATGGGATGGTATCCGTCGCGTGCGCCGTGTGGTAACGGCCGCGCTGGAAGTGCAACGCACCGCCAAGGTGATCGGGGCCAGCCTTGAGGCGGCACCCTGCGTCTATCTGGGTGATGCCGGGCTTGCAGCGGCGGCGCGGGGCGTGGATTTCGCCGATATCTGCATCACATCCGATGTCCATATCAGCACTGATACCGCGCCAGAAGGGGCCTTTACGCTGCCCGATATTGCCGGGATTGCGGTGGTGTTTGTCCAAGCCGATGGCGAAAAATGCGCCCGGTGTTGGAAGATATTGCCCGATGTCGGCACGCATAACCACGCAGGCACCTGCGCGCGTTGTGACAGCGCGTTGGGTTAGCCCATAATTGCAAATATCGCCATCCCGGACGTGATCCGGGACCTCAACCGCCAAAACGAGTGGCCCCGGATCAAATCCGGGGCGGCTTCGCCTGCTTGCACTTGGGTCGGTCAACAGAGATGGTCCATAGATGCCCGAACTAACACTCCCCAGCCCCTATGGAAAACTGACCCTCACCGAGGTCGATAGCCAGATAAGCGCCCTGCGCTGGGGTGGTTTTGGCGATGCATCCACACCAGCCCTGCTGAAGGCAGCGCAGCAACTCAGCGAATTTTTCGCCGGGCAGCGGCAGGTATTTGCGTTGCCGATCGCCTTTCGCCCCGGTCTGCTCGGCAAGGTCATGCAGGCCATGTGCGCCATTCCCTACGGGCAAACCCGCACTTATGGTGATCTTGCTCGCGTATTGGGCGTATCAGCCCAGGCCATCGGGCAGGCTTGCGGGGCAAACCCAATTCCCATTATCGTGCCCTGCCACCGCATATTGGGCGCCAATGGCTTGGGCGGTTATTCAGGGGGCGGCGGCATTGAAACCAAGGTTGAATTGCTGAAGCTTGAAGGCGCGGCGGGCCTGCTGATTTAATAGGCGCACCCTTGCCTGTGCCGATGCAGCGGGCTACGGCTTGGCAAACCACAAAGGCCCAAGCCGTGAGCATTTCAATTTTCCTCATCGTTCTATTTGCCGCCCTGCTGCATGCAAGCTGGAATGCGGTCATCAAACTTGGGGGTGACAGGTTTCAAGGCATGCTGCTTTTATCGCTATCGCAGGGGGTTATGGGCTTGGTGATGGCCATTGTGTTCCCCTTGCCCGCTGCGGCGGCTTGGCCGTGGATATTGGCCTCTGGCCTGCTTCACACAGCCTATAAGCTATTCTTGGGGGCGGCCTATGGCCATGGAGACCTAAGCCGCGTTTACCCGATTGCGCGTGGCACCGCCCCAATGTTGGTGGCGTTGGTTGGTGTGTTTGCGCTGTCTGATCAGGTAACCGGGCTGGAGTATTTTGCGATATTGTTGGTTGGCCTTGGTGTTTTGCTTATGGCGCAAGGCGTGTTTGCAAATGGTGAGGCGCGGCGGTTGCTGCCATTCGCCTTTGGCTCAGCAGCCTGCACGGCGGGGTATTCGCTGGTTGATGGTATTGGCGCGCGGGTTGCGCTTGATGCATCGGGCTTTGTGGGTTGGATGTTCTTTTTGGACGCCTGTTTTTTTGCAGTTGCGGCAGCTTGGTGGCGGGGGCCGTTGGTTTTTCGCGCCAGCACAAAAATATGGCAAAAAGGTATTTTGGCCGGGGCCTTGTCGCTTGGCGCCTATTGGATTGCAGTCTGGGCGATGACAAAGGCTCCGATAGCGCTGGTGGCCAGCCTGCGCGAAACATCGGTTCTATTTGCCATGATCATTGGCGTTGTCCTGATGGGCGAACGCGCAGACCGGGGTAAATGGATAGCGGGAGGCCTTATTCTGAGCGGCGTGATAGCGATGCGGCTATAGGCCAGATTTGCATAATAACGCCGATTGAAAGCAGATAGATGCTGCTGAGAATCAACAAGATTTGCGCGGTCCATGTCGGCTCAAACTGATCAAACCCAACCCAGAAGGCAACAGCCACCCATAAAAACATGACTGCAAGTGACAGCGGCCGTAGGCGCCGCGTGCGCACGGGGTGCACGAATTTGAGTGGGAAGAATTGCGCCAGCGCCAATGCGGCCACAATGGCGAGCATCAGCAGCTTGGGCATATCGACGGCGAAAAACACCAGCACCACCATATTCCAGCAACCGGGGAAGCCGGAAAACGAATTGTCAGCAGTTTTCATGCGTGTATCGGCAAAATAAATCGCGCCCGTTAGGCAGATGACCAAGGCGGCAATCCAGCCTTCCCAACCCGGCAGTAGCCCGCTTTGAAACAACGCATAAGCGGGGATAAACACATAGGTCAGATAATCAATAATCAGGTCCAGCAGCACGCCATCCCATTGGGGTGCATAGGTTTTTACATCAAACTTGCGGGCAAGCGGGCCATCAATTCCATCAACTACAAAAGCGGCCAGTAGCCATAAATACATCATGGCCCAGTTTCGGTCGCCGGCAGCAAGCATGGCGACCAGTGCCAGCCCCGCGCCGGTCGCAGTGAATAGATGAACAGCAAAGGCTGGGATGTGATGTTTCATTTAAGTGTCATACTCAAGCCACGCAGGCGTTAACAGCAATATTTGCAATGCCGTTCCGTTAATCCTGCCCAGATCGTGGATGGGCGGCGCGGTAAACCTCCATCAAGCGGGCCTGATCAACGCCAGTATAAACTTGGGTTGTGGCCAGCGAGGCATGGCCAAGCAAGGCCTGAATGGTGCGCAAATCACCGCCCGCTGCTAGTAAATGCGTCGCAAAAGAATGGCGCATGGCATGGGGTGTGGTGCTATCGGGCAGGCCCAATTGGCGGCGCACATCGGCCATGGTTTTTTGCACAATCCGTGGGTTAAGCGCCCCGCCGCGCAGCCCCAAAAACAGTGCATCCTCGGGCTTTTGGGCGTAGGGGCAGTGGCGCAGATAGTCATCAACCGCTTTGCGCGCTACGGGCAGCACCGGCACAAGGCGTTCGCGCCCGCCTTTGCCGATGATGCGCAACACTTCGGGCAATGGGGCATCCGCACGGGTAAGGCCAAGTGCCTCAGATATCCGCAGCCCGCAGCCATAAAGCAGCGTAACAACGGCCACATCGCGTGCAGCCACCCAAGGTTCAGCCGCCTGTAATTCGGTGCGCGCAATAACATCGCGCGCGGCATCAGGGCTTATGGGGCGGGGCAGGCGGTTGCCCGCTTTGGGCGCGCGCATGGCCAGCACGGCACTTGTTGCCACGCCTTCGGCCTGCCCAAGCCAGCGATAAAAGGATTTCACCGCTGAAAGTGCCCGGCCAAGCGAGCGTGGGCCTAACCCGCCACTTCGGGCATCGGCCATCCAAGCGCGCAAATCGGCGGTGCGGATATCGCCAAGCGCTTGCAAACCCAAATCACCGCCCAAATGCGTAGCCATAAACCGTAAATATCCGGTTACATCATGGCGATAGGCTTCAAGCGTGTAGGGGCTGGCATTACGCAACCCGGCCATTTGCGCCAACCAACGATCCAGCAGATCGGCGGATTGGGCGCCCTGCGGGGTCATGCCAACCAACGCCTGAGCAGCCGTTCCACAGCGCGGGCCATAAAGTTAAGCAAATCGCTGCCCTGATCGGCGGTAAAATGTGAAGGGTCGCTTGCACCAAGTGCCAAAAGCGCGGGCAACCGCCCGGCCCCCAGATCCAGCGCGAGCAGGGCTTCAGATTGCACCCGCCCTGCGGCACCTGTGAAAAGCCGTTTGGTATGTGGCCCCGCGGCGCGCAAAATAACCGCCCGCTGCGGGGTTGAGATGTCACCCGTGGCCGCCACACGAATGGTGCCGGGCTTCATCGGGGTGATTACCGGATGCGGCAAGTCTACATCGCTGGCGCCGCTCTCTAAGCAAAGACGCACCACATCAATACCCAAAATAGGCGGCAAATCACGTTGGAGCGTATCAAGCAGCCCGGCAAAGCTATCAGGTTCAAGCAAGGTTAGCACGGCCCGCTGCACTTGGTTGGTACCGGAAAGGTTTTCATATGCCGCCGCAATAACGGTGCGATGCGTATCTTCCAGGCGGCCCAATTGGCCTTGAAGTTCAGCCAAAAACCGCGCTCGCAGGTCTATGACATTATGGTCAACCTTGTCTTGCGCACCAATCAGCGCGCGCAAGACATCGGCATCTGCCAACACCGCTTCGGGATGTTTTAATATGGCTGCCTTTAGGGCATCGGCGGCTGAGATGTCGGGCGATTGCATCGGGCTTACAGAATTTTCTGCCCGGTCTTGGCCCAATCAGCCATAAACGCGGCCAAGCCCGCATCGGTCAGCGGATGGTCGGCCAGTTTTTTGAGCACCGAGGGTGGAGCTGTAATGACATCGGCGCCAATTAGCGCGGATTGGGTGACTTGGTTAACCGTGCGCACCGAGGCGACAAGAATTTGGGTTTCAAAGCCAAAATTGTCATAAATCGCACGGATATCGCTGATCAGGTCCATGCCATCCATGTTGATATCGTCCAAGCGGCCCACGAAGGGGGAAATGAATGTGGCACCAGCCTTGGCGGCCAACAACGCTTGATTGGCAGAAAAACATAAGGTCACATTGACCATATGGCCTTCATCGGTCAGGGTTTTACATGTTTTCAATCCCGCCCATGTCAGCGGCACTTTTACAGCAATATTCGGGGCGATCTTGGCAAGTTTACGGCCTTCAGCGATCATATCATCGGCTTCAAGCGACACAACTTCGGCGCTCACCGGGCCGTCAACCAATGCGCAAATTTCGCGGGTGACTTCTAAAATATCACGGCCTGATTTGAGGATCAGCGAAGGATTGGTTGTTACACCATCAACCATGCCCGTTGCATTCAACTCGGCAATCGCGTCAATGTCGGCTGTGTCCACGAAAAATTTCATCTGCTCATCCCGTTTTTTTATGCTGATAATGCGGCCCGTGCGGCTGTGCGCGCATCTTAACGGAAGGCGGGGCAGGATGGAATACCCCCGGATGGAATTCACATGAGTGATCTGTTTGGTGAGGACCGGGATTATAGCGAAGGCGAGGCTGTTGCCGTGCTGACGACCGAGCCGCTGGACCGGTTTTTGGATTATCGCGCCCCGATGGGGGGCGTGAATTTGGGGGCCTTGGTTGAGGTGCCGCTGGGCCCGCGTCGCGTGCTAGGCGCGGTTTGGGGGCCGGGGTTGGGCGGTTTTGACCGTGCCAAGCTGCGCGCCATTGCCCGCGTGCTGGATGAACCGCCAATACCTGCCCTGATGCGCGCGTTTTTGGAGCGTGCGGCGGAATACACGATAACCCCGCTAAGCCATATGCTGCGCCTTGCCACCCGCGCGCCGGGGCTGATGAACCCGCCGGGCGATACCAAGGTGCTGGTTGTAGGCGATGCCAGCCCCGATCGGATGACCCCGGCCCGCGAACGCGTTCTGGCCTTGGTTGAGGATTATGGCGGCTTGCCCTTTCAGCCAAGCGAGCTTGCCAATATGGCAGGTGTGTCGGGGTCGGTGATCAAGGGGTTGGTCGCACAGGGCTGTCTGGTAGAAGTTTTTGCGCCACGCGATGGGCCCTTCCCAAGGCTGAATCCCAACCTGCCGGGCGCGGTGCTGAACGCTGAACAAACTACGGCGGCGGCACAGTTACGCGAAGGCGTGGCCAGCGGCAATTATGGCACGACCTTGCTCAAGGGCGTGACCGGTTCGGGTAAGACCGAGGTGTATTTGGAAGCGGTGGCTCAGGCGCTGAAACTTGGCCAACAGGCGCTGGTATTGCTGCCGGAAATCGCGCTCAGCGTGGAGTTTATGGCTCGGGTCGAAAAACGCTTTGGCGCGCGACCCGCAGAATGGCATTCGGGCGTGACAATGGCTGAACGTCGCCGGGCGTGGAAGGCTGTGGCGCGGGGTGGGGCGCAACTTGTGGTTGGTGCGCGGTCGGCGTTGTTTTTACCGTTCCAAAACTTAGGGCTCATTATAGTCGATGAGGAGCATGACGGCAGTTATAAGCAGGAAGACGGGGTACATTACCACGCCCGCGATATGGCGGTGTTGCGGGCCAGCATTTTAGGCGCGCAGGTGGTGCTGGCCAGCGCCACGCCCAGTTTGGAGACTTGGGCCAATGCGCAGGCAGGCAAATATGCGCGGCTGGATTTGGCGGAGCGATTTGGCGTGGCGGAAATGCCGGTTTTGCGCACGGTTGATATGCGGGCCGAAGCCATGCAGCCCAATAGCTGGATATCGCCGACGCTGGCTGATGCTGTAGCGGCGCGCTTGGCCGATGGTGAACAGTCGCTGTTGTTTTTGAACCGCCGTGGCTTTGCCCCGCTTACGCTATGCCGCGCCTGTGGCCACCAAATTGGTTGTGAGCATTGTGACGCCCGGATGGTTGAACACCGGTTTTTGGCGCGGCTCGTGTGCCATCAATGTGGGGAAAGCCGCCCGATTCCAACGGCCTGCCCGTCATGCGAGGTGGAGGGGAAGCTGGCCCCCATCGGCCCCGGTGTTGAACGATTGGCCGAGGAGGTTGAAGCCCGGTTTCCCGAGGCGCGGATTGCGCTGCTCAGTTCGGACATGGCGGGCAGCACCCGGGCGATGAAGGCCAAGATATTGGAAATCGCTCAAGGCGGGGCGGATATCATCATTGGCACGCAAATGGTCGCTAAGGGCCATAACTTCCCTTTACTAACTCTGGTTGGGGTCATTGATGCTGATTTGGGGCTGGAGGGTGGCGATTTGCGCGCCGCTGAAAAAAGTTTTCAGCTTATCCGCCAAGTGGCGGGCAGGGCGGGCCGGGCCGAAAAACCGGGCGAAGCACTGATCCAAAGCCATCAGCCCGACCATCCGCTGATTCAGGCGATTATTGCGGGTGATGAAGAGGCGTTTTGGGCGGCAGAAGCGGCAAGCCGTGCCCGCGCTGGCGCACCGCCTTATGGCCGCATGGCTGGGATTGTACTATCGGGCCCGGATGAGGCGCAGGTTTACGCCCTTGCCCGTGAAATGGCGCAGGCCTGGGCCGGGCGGGCCAAGATTGATGCGCAATTATTTGGCCCGGCCGCCGCGCCCGTGGCGCGTATTCGCGGCCGTCACCGGGTGCGGATGCTGATCAAAGCGCCAAAAGGCGCGCCCATCCAAGATGCGCTGCGCCGTTGGATTGATGGATTGCGCCTGCCCGCCAATATGCGCCTGACCATAGATATTGATCCGCAGACATTTTATTAGGCTGGCCTTGGCCGCCCCCCAAGGCTAAAGAAAACCTATATTTATTGAAAGACTATGCTGCGATGAGCCCGCATCCCACTATCACGCCGCAACCCGGCATTCTCGATATCAGCCTCTATGTAAGCGGTAAGGGGCGCGTGGATGGCGTCCGGAATCAGGTGACCAAACTTTCGGCCAATGAAAACCCCTATGGGCCGGGGCCAGCGGCCCGCGCGGCCTATGCCGATGCGGCTGGTGGGTTGGCGGTTTACCCTGAAACCGACCATGCCGGGCTGCGCGCGGCGATTGGCGCGGCACATGGCTTGGATGCGGCGCGGATCATTTGTGGCGTTGGTTCGGATGAAATTATCCATTTCCTGTGCCAATGCTATGCGGGGCCAGCCGATGAAGTGTTATTCACCGAACACGGCTTTGCCATGTATCGCATTGCCGCACTGGCTGCGGGGGCGCTGCCGGTCGAGGTGGCTGAGCGCGACCGCCATGCCGATGTGGATGCGCTTTTAACGGGTTGCACTGATAAGACACGGTTGGTGTTTATTGCCAACCCGAATAACCCGACCGGCACAATGATTTCAGCCGCCGAGGTTGAACGGCTGGCCGGTGGGTTGCCACCGCAAGCGCTGTTGGTGCTTGACGGTGCCTATGCAGAATTTGTGCCGGGCTTTGATGGTCATGCCAATTTGGCCACAAGCCGCGATAATGTTGTGATGACGCGAACGTTTTCCAAAATTTATGGCCTTGGCGGGTTGCGCATTGGCTGGGGCTATGGCCCAAGCCATGTCATCGACGTGCTGAACCGCATTCGCGGGCCATTCAACCTGTCCTCCAGCCAATTGGCGGTGGCTGAGGCGGCAGTGGCCGAACAGGACTATGTTGAGTGGTGCCGGGCTGAAAACACGCGGTTGCGCGAATGGTTGGCGGCAGAATTGGCGGGAATTGGTATTCCAACTGATCCAAGCCAAGCCAATTTCATTCTGGCGCGGTTTGAAAGTGCAGAACAGGCCCAAGCCGCCGATGAAGCACTTAAGGCGCGCGGCTTGATAGTGCGCTATGTGGCCAATTACAAATTACCGCAATGCCTGCGGATAACCATTGGTGATGAACTGGCCTGCCAAGCGGTGGCCGCCTGTTTACATGAATTCATGAAAGGACCCGGCTGATGGCTGAATATAAGCATGTAGCGCTGATCGGCTTGGGGCTTATCGCGGGTTCAATTGGGTTGGCGATGCGCAGGGCAGGAATGAAGACCCGGATAACCGGCTATTCCCGGTCGGCCGCAACCCGTGCCATGGCGCTGGAACGCGGCTTGGTTGACGAGTGTTTTGACAGTGCCGCCGCAGCCGTGGCCGGGGCTGATCTGGTGATTTTATGTGTGCCGGTCGGTGCTATGGGCGCAATGGCCGCCGAAATCGGCCCACATTTAGCACAGGGTGTAACGGTTTCTGATGTCGGGTCGGTTAAGGCCGAGGTGATTGAAGCGGTTTTGCCACATTTACCTTCGGGCGTGCATTTTGTGCCCGCGCATCCGCTGGCCGGCACCGAACATTCCGGCCCCGAAGCGGGTTTTGCGAGCTTGTTTGACAATCGCTGGTGCCTGATGACCCCGATTGAGGGTGGTGACCCTGTCGCCGGCGAACAGCTTGCCGCATTTTGGCAAGCGCTTGGGGCCAAAGTGGATACGATGGATTCCGCCCATCATGATCTTGTGCTGGCCGTAACCAGCCATGCGCCGCACCTGATTGCCTATACAATGGTGGGTGTGGCCGATGATTTAAAGCGTGTGACTGAGTCTGAAGTGATAAATTATTCTGCGGCGGGATTTCGTGATTTTACGCGCATCGCTTCTTCCGACCCTACAATGTGGCGTGATGTGTTTTTGCACAACAAGGCCGCCACATTGGAAATTTTGGGCCGCTTCACAGAAGAGCTTTTCGCGCTGCAGCGGGCAATCCGCACGGGCGACGGCGAATTGCTGCATGACTATTTTACCCGCACACGCGCCATTCGGCGTGGTATTATTGACGCGGGGCAAGACAGTGCCGCGCCCGATTTTGGGCGAACTAAACCCTGATAGCGCGGATAAGCGCCGACCGTTGGGGCGAAGGCTGGCCAATTTCTCACCGATGGCTAGGCTGTTTGTAAGGGAGAGATTGATGCGCCTGATGACAAGCTTACTGATGATCGCTGTGCTGACCGCCTGTATTGGGCGGTCAAGCTATTCGCCCACGGCTGGGTTGGCGCGGCTTTGCAACGATGCACGCATTTATGGCGCGCAGGTTGGCGAGGTTGATGGCAATGGTGCTTGTGGCATTGGACGCGCGGTGACGATTTCTGAAATTGCCGGCGTGCAGCTAAACCCCAGCGCCACGCTCAATTGCCGCTCGGCACGGACATTGGCTGATTGGATTGAGAATGATGCCAAGCGCGCCTTGCGCGGCACGGGCGGGCGCTTGGAAAGTATGCGGGTCTTTGCCTCATATGCCTGCCGCAGCCGCAATTCCCAGCCTGGTGCGCGGATGTCGGAACATGCGCTTGGCAATGCGATAGATATTGGCGAATTTGTGCTGAACAACGGCACGGTGCTTAATGTTGAGCGGGACTGGGGCAATGGTAACGCCGGTGCGGCGCTTGAGCGGCTACATGCAAGCGCCTGTGGCCCGTTTGGAACGGTGCTTGGCCCGTTATCAGACCGGTTTCACTATAACCATATTCATTTTGACACCGCGGATAACCGTTCAAGCAGCTACTGCCGATAGTGTTTGTGCCGCACGTTAATTTGCCCTGACGGGCGGTGGCCGGGGGTTTCACACCCCCGGACCCCCGTGGGATATTTATGAAACGGAGATAGGCTAGCGGCGGTTGATTTGTGGTGCGGGGCCAATGTCTGTGGGGCCAAGGCGCGTGCGGCGATTGACAAAGCGCAGCGGTAGGTTGAGCGAATTGCCGCGTGCGGCGATATTGGTCAATGTGCCAATGGCTCTGCCAGCTAGGTTGGGTTCAAGCACGCCGCCGGCCCGTAAAGCTACTAGGAACAGCCGCACATTTGTTATGTGCAGGGCGATTTCGCCATCAAGCGTGCCATCGGCAAGCACATCAAGTTCGCCTTCGGCGGTGATTTGCAGATCACCCCACAGAATAGACAGGCTTTGCAACGCAATATGGCGCGCGCGCGGTGGGCGCGATTCAAAGCTAAGCCGATCCCATGGGGCATCATATGTGGTGATTGAATCCACAGCGATGCTTTGGATTAGCAGGGGCAGGTCGGGTGGATTGCCTTGCCATTGAATGCCATGATCAAACGCGCTGACTGAGAGGCCGAAGCGATAATCGAGCGGGCGGGTTTCAAGCAATTCAAAGGCCAGATAGGCAAAGTCAAACCCACCTTGCCAGCCGCGCCCGCCATCGATTTGCATATTGCTGGCTTCAATCCGCACACGTTCGAGCGACAAATCAATTGACGGCTCAATGATCAGTGAGCCGCGAAACTGCTGTGCGTTTAGCCGCAGTACGGTGTTAGGGTTGGAGAAGGTTTGTTGGCCGTGGAATGATAAGATGACATGGTTGGGTTTATATGAGAGCGCGGCGATTTCAAGGTTTTCGCCTTGCCAGCTCCACTGACCAAAGGGGTTTTCGAGTAGGAAATCGGTGATCAGCGTATCAAACCGACTGGGGAAGCCGCGCACATCCAACGTATCATATTGGGCCGTCCAACCGCGGGTGTTTTGGGTTTTAAACCATTCGGTCAGCGCGATTTGCTTGGCTGAAGCGCCGATAAACCAATAGCCTGCCCATAGCGAGGCAGCCAAAACAACCAGAAATATAAGTTTGCGTATCATCGAGCGCTTTCACTGCCGCCTGTGTCTGACTATACCAACTGTATTCAAGAGAATAGGGCAAGTGCATGTCAGACGATCTGTGGATTTTCGCTTATGGGAGCCTCATGTGGAACCCCGGTTTTACACCGGTGGAATCCGTTTTGGGTTGCGCGCATGGGTATCAACGCGGTTTTTTTATGCGTTCGGTGCATTACCGTGGCACCGAAGGCCTGCCCGGTTTGGTGCTGGCCTTAGATGTATGTGACGGCGCCCATTGTGAGGGGATGGCGCTGCGCGTTGCCGCAGGTGAGCGCGACGCGGTTTTGTCTTATCTGCGCGAGCGGGAGCTTATTTCATATGCGTATTATGAACATATTTGCCAGCTTGTTTTGGCCGATGGCCGCGAGGTTGCCGCGGTTACTTACGTTGTAGCGCGTGACCATAGCCAATATGCCGGGGCGTTGTCGCTGGCGGAGCAGGCCGTAATAATTGCCCGTGCGAGTGGTTCAGCCGGGCCAAACCGGGATTACTTGAACAGCACGGCGGCCAGTCTACGGGGCTTTGCGATTGAAGCAGAGGAGCTTTTTGCGCTGCAAGCACACGTAGAAGCCCTGTGCCGCACGCAAAATTAAACCCCGCCTGAGCGGGGTTCAATTAGAACAATTTTGGGTAATTGTTTACTGCACCATCATCAGATGGCGGCTCACGATTAAGAACCATTCACCCGATTCAACCATGCGGCGTAGACCTTGGTTAAGCGCAGCAATCTCAGCTTTGCCCAGCGGGTTGTTTTTTGGTGTCAGAACATGCAGCCGCTGAACGGTTGTCAAAGCTGCAAGTTCAACAACCTGGCCTTCAAGTCCCATATCAGAGATAGTGTCTTCGCCTGTCAGCTGGTTGATTGTGTAGATATCTGCCTCGCCATTCATCACCAACTCCAAACACTCATTCGGCGTGTCTGGAGTTACGATCGTTGCGTTAGCGGCAAGCCCAGCCTGCGCGAGGTCAAACTGGAAATAGCCAGCAGGGCGGCAAATAGTCGTTCCATATGCGTCTTCAGGCGTTCGAGCGTTTAGGAGCGGGTTATCTGCAAGTACGTACATGCCGATAACAACTTCATAGAACGGGTCAGAATGGTCATAATCGGTGCAGCGTGAACGGTCAGATGGATTCAAAGGTTCTAGGTTGGTGCAGTCAGGCAAATACCATGGGAAGCCCATATCGTATTGGCCTTGGGGCAAAAGCTCACCAAGATGAACGCTCCAAGCGTCTACAAAATCAACCACAATGGGGCGCGTATCATCTGAACGCGCAATCGCAGTGCGCACAAGTTCCGTATACATGCCGCCTTCAGGAAGCTCTGGCCCGGTGAAAGGCGAATAGTTACCGGCAGTCACAAAGCGAATCGGCTCAACAAAAGGTGAAAAATCGCCACTTGGAGGCGCGACTGGTGTGCTGGCTGGCGCTGATGCTGCTTGCAGAATTGAAGCATCCATCACGCTGTCAAACGCACCTGTTACCGAGCCCGCTGAGGCTTCGGCTGCAGCGGCCATTGTTGCCGCCGGGGCAGACCCGTCGCTGCATGGTAATTGTAGTGCCATTCCGACTGTAATGAGATCTGGGTTTGAGCCAATGACGCTGCGGTTCGCATCAAAAATTGCCAGATATTGATTGGAGTCGCCATAGGCGCGTTTCGCAATCGCCGCTAAGGAATCACCTGAACGGATTGTATAGGTTTCGCAGGCCGATTGCGCTTGCGCAGCCCCCGTGCCCAGTCCAGCAGCAATCACTGACATTGTGAGTATGCGTTTTAGCATTGATCCACTCCCTTGGGTCTTAACATTTCCACCAACTCATTCAGCATATTTTTGGCTAAGTCATTGGCACCGTGTAATCGTAAGGCAGCCCGGCAATTTTGCGCTGGTGCAACCTGGTCCGCGCACCATGACTGGCGCGCGAATTGTAAACTTATTCTGTGGACAATAGGTCCATCATGATACCGCGCCATTGATCACCAAAGACCAGCGCGGCTATGCCTTGGTTGAGCGATGTCAGAGATTCTACACCATCTGCATTGCCGTTGAACGCAACAGCATGAACGGTTTTTACCCAGGTGAACCGGCTAAGCGCTTCAAATTCATCGGTCTGCGATGTGTCCCCCTCGGTGCGGTTCACGCTCAGAATATCTGCATATACGAGGTCAACATCACCAGCGCGCAGTGATTCAAAGCAGGAGGCAATGCTGCCGGGCTCAATCATTGTGGCTTCGTTCAGCGCAAGGCCAAGGTCCTGCAACTCCTCAAATGGGTAGAAGTCAGGGAGACATACAATTTTACCTGCAAGGTCTTCTGCAGTCGAGATCTGCAACTGGTCGCTTGAAAGCGCGAAAAGCTGGGTTACAATTTCAAAAACTGGCGATGAAAAGTAAAAATCATTGCAAAGCTGACGCGACATTGAGCTTAGGTTTGGCGAGAAACAGTCAGGCCGAATAACAGGGAACCCAACTTCAATCGCCGCATTTTTGGTCATCGCATCTAGTGATGCGGCATTGCCCAGTGTTGAAACACCGAAATTTGGTATGCTTGAACCTGCTGCGTCAAGTGCAATTTTCATAAAGCGGGTCATCGCCCCGCCACCTTCAAGCGAAGCGCCTGTTAGCGGCGCCTCGGACAACACTGCAACAAAGCCACCAACAAAGCTGGGCGCTGCCATCGAGCGTGTCGCCTCAGTCGTGCTGGCTGTCGTCGAGGTTGCGATTATTGCAACCGATGCGGGCGCCGGCTCCGGTGCAGGCGTTGCCGCCGCAGCCGTTGCGGTTTGCCCAGAGGCACAAGGAATGTTCAGCACCATTCCAACCGAAATTAAGTTCGGATTGCTGCCAACCGTGCTGCGGTTCGCCGCAAATATGACGGGTGATTGATCGCGGCTGCCAAGATAGGTCTCGGCGATAATCCGTAATGTTTCACCACGTGCAACCGTGTGCGTTGAACATGTTTCAGCTTGTTGGGCGTATCCAACACTGGCGAAAGTCAGTGCGCTAAGCAGAGCAGGTAGAATTTTCACGTACGCATCCTGTTCATTGTCCCCTAAACAAGGCCACTATCCAACTAAACGCTTTTGGACGCAAGAGTTGCATTGAGTTCAATGTCTTATCCGATCACATTCGGGTGAAACGGCGATATTTCGCCATAAGGTCGGTTGAGTAATGGCGCGCCATTATAAACTATGGCGAATGTGCTCTAAAATCACATGCTGCCAAAATAATAGTAAAATTTTGCCCCTATCTGACAACATTAAGTTTATACTTAAGTTAAACAGGCGCCTATTTTGGCAAATGATTTAGAATTTTTCCGACGAGTTTTTCTAAAAACCATTAACAAAATTTCTAAATACCAAAAATAATTATGATTCTATAGTAATCATCACCAACACAAAATCGCTTTCGCGGTGATAATAATTTCTTGAATTGGTAGAAATTGATGCAAAATTAACGCAATTTAGGTGGCGCTTCGCATCGTCAATCTTCGGGCTACGCGCCCCGCCACTCTCCTTGAGGATGAAATTGCGCAAAGGTTCGGCTGCACGGCCACTATGTTTAGGCTAGGCCACCCGCAACTTTTGCTGCGTTATTGATACAATTTGTGCGTGCGGTTTTAGATGCGGCCCGCGCATATGCATTTTGTAAGGCGAATGCCTAAGCGCCGTTGGATGCTGGTTCCTCGGCAACAATCAGGCGCAAGCCGTCAATTTTTGCAATTTTTACAAAGTCGCCCGGCGTTGCACCTGCGCCTTCGGGCCATCTGGCGGGCCATTCCACACCGCCCAGTTCCACATGCCCCTCGCCGTTTTGAAAGCTAACGACCTTGGCGCTGCGGCCCACAAGGTTATGGGTCCGCTCATTCAGCCCAGTTGTAACAATGTCGGAATCCCGCCGATCAAATAGCGCGCGACCGCCAAAGGTAAGGCCAAGCGCCAGCAGTGCAAATAATATGGTAATCATTTCCCCGGGAATACCCGGAAAAAGCCAAATGATTGCCGCGATGCAAATTGCCGCCAGCCCCGGCCAAATTAAAATAAAGGCCGGGACAAGGATTTCTGCCGAGACAAGCAGCACGCCGAATGCAAACCAATACCAAGGTGGAATCGCAGCAATTTCAGCGAAAAAGGCGGAACCTGACATTACTTGGAATCCTTCCCGAATGTGGCTTTGGCAATCTCGCCAATCCCCGCGATAGACCCAAGTAACCCAGCGGCTTCAAGTGGAATCATCACAATTTTAGAGTTGGGCGCGCTGGCGATTGCTTGTAAGGCTTCGGTATATTTTTGCGCAATAAAGTAGTTGATGGCCTGAATATCACCGGCGGCAATCGCCTGCGAAACCATCGTTGTTGCCTTGGCTTCCGCCTCAGCCGAACGTTCACGCGCTTCAGCGTCCAAGAAAGCAGCTTCACGGCGGCCCTCAGCCTCACGAATTTGCGCCTCACGCTCACCCTCGGCTTTTAGAACGGCGGACTGCTTCATGCCTTCAGCTGTCAAAATGGCGGCACGTTTTTCACGCTCGGCCTTCATCTGGCGGGCCATCGCTTCGTTAATGTCGGCAGGCGGTGCTAGGTCTTTTATTTCAACGCGCGTTACCTTCACGCCCCATGAATTCGAAGCCTCGTCGATGACGGATAGCAATTTATGGTTAATAATGTCGCGGTTAGACAGGCTTTCATCCAAGTCCATCGAGCCAATAACCGAGCGAATATTGGTTTGGCTCAGATTGGTAATCGCGCGCTCTAGGTCGCGCACCTCATAGGCGGCCTGCGCGGCATCGATGATTTGGTAAAACGCCACCGCGTCAGCCACCACCATCGCGTTATCTTTGGTAATCACTTCTTGGCTGGGAATATCCAGCACGGTTTCCATCATGGAAATTTTGGCGCCAACTTTATCCATAAACGGAATCAAAAACCGCATACCAGGTTTGAGCGTGCGGGTGTATCGGCCAAAGCGTTCAACAGTCCACTCCTCACCCTGACGGACGGTCTTCACCATCATAAAGATCATAATGATCGCAAAAATGACGATCGCGAGAGCGGCAGGCCCGATGGTGTTCAACATGTTAAAATCCTGTGCAAAGTGTCTAGCGAAATCTCTGTTGGCTCAGGTTATCCCAGTTGTGCTTTGACGCAAGCGTTATTGGGCAGTAGTTTGCCCCTGTCAAACCAAGCAACAATGTCAATGTAAGCGGTGTTGGCTGACATTTCGAGGGATATGAATGATTTTTGATAGTCACAAGGAACCGCATTTTAGCCAGCCGACACGCCAGACGCTGACGATGTTTGTCATTCTGGGTTTGGTCGGGGGCGGGGCTTATGTGTCCTTTCCCTTTGTCGAACCGATCATCATGTCATCGCCCTATCTGAACGGTTTTATCGTTGCTGTGTTCATTATTGGGCTGTTTTCCTGCTTTTGGCAGATGTGGACACTTACCCAATCGGTGCAATGGATTGAAGGCTTTGCGCTGGATAGGCCGGGCAATGAATTCATCAAATCGCCGCGCTTGCTGGCGCCGCTTGCATCTATGCTGCGCGACACGCGTTCGCGCCGCTCGCTCAATACAAGTTCAACGCGTTCAATTCTTGATTCGGTTGCGACACGCTTGGATGAGGCGCGCGATATCACCCGCTACATTATCAACCTACTCATTTTTCTGGGGCTTTTGGGCACGTTTTTTGGCTTGGCGACAACTGTGCCCGCCGTGGTTGACACAATTCGCGCCCTCGCCCCTCAAGAAGGCCAAAGCGCAATGGAAGTGTTCGGTCGTCTTATGGAAGGGCTGGAAGGCCAGCTTGGCGGCATGGGCACAGCCTTTGCCAGTTCGCTGCTCGGGCTTACCGGGTCATTGGTTGTTGGCCTGCTTGAACTCTTCGCCGGGCATGGCCAGAACCGCTTCTATATGGAGTTGGAGGAATGGTTGTCCTCGATCACCCGTATCAGCCTGTTTTCGGGCGAAGGGGAGGGTGGTGGCGGTGATACTTCCGCCCTGCATGGATTGGCCGAACAAACTGGTTTGCAACTTGAAACGCTAAAAGATGTTGTGTTGCGCGGTGAAGAATCGCGCCAAAAAACCGACGCCAGCCTTGCGCGCTTGGCCGAGGGTATTTCAGACATGACCCATGCGGTGCAAAAAGGTGGGTCAGGCAGTGGTATTGGTGGTTCCGCCATGGCGGTGTTAGAGCGCATTGCAGGCTCTCAATCTGAAATGGTCAAGGTGTTGCAGGCCCGCGAAGAAGAATCGGGTTTGCTCGATAGCGAGGCGCGTGCGCGATTGCGCAATATTGATGTGCAATTGCTGCGTATATTGGAAGAGATGTCTGCTGGGCGGCAAGATTCAATTGCCGAACTGCGTTTGGACCTTGCCCAACTCGCCCAAAGCGTGATGGCTTTGGCCAACGCGCGCAATCAGGAATAACGAATGGCCCTGTCGCGGCGCGGAATGTCGAGAGCCGAGGCCAATATTTGGCCAGGATTCGTCGATGCAATGACAGCGCTGATTCTGGTGCTGTTCTTCGTGCTGTCCATTTTTATGATTGTGCAGTTTACCCTGCGCGAAACCATTACCGGGCAGGAAACAGAGCTAAGCGACCTGGCCGATCAGGTGGCCGGGCTTGCCTCGGCTTTGGGGTTAGAAGAAGCCCGAAACCGTGCCTTGAATGACGAGATTGGCGCGCTGGATACGCGGCTTGCCGCCGCCGCCGCAGCAGCGGATGACCAATCGGCACTTATTTCCAGCCTTAGCAGTGAGCGCGCGGTTTTATTGGCGGCCCAAGCGGCGGCCAACCAGCGCATGGTGTCCTATGAAGAACAGGTCGCCAATTTACTAAGCCAACGTAGCAGCCTTGATGCCCAGCTGATTACTGCCCAAGGGGAATTATCAAACACGCAAACCGCGCTTGAAAGTGCTACCGCCGAGCTGAGCGCGACAACGGCCGCGCTGGATGAAAACGATGCCACGCTTGAGCGGACCCGCGCCACATTGGCAGCGTTAGAAGCCGCACAAGCCGTCGAAATTACTGCCCGTGAAGCGGCGGAACTCGCACTGGCACAGGCGCGCAGCGAAATCAGCGAACAAGAACAAGCCGCCCGGCTTGCCGCCGCACAGGCCGATGCCTTGGAAGAAATGATAAGTAGTTTGCGCGCTGAATCAGCGGCGCGGGCCGATACAATCGCTTCATTGCAAGACCAGATTGGCGCAAACGCGCAGGCGTTATTATTGGCCGAAGCCGCGCGCCGTGCGGCCGCCGAACGTGTGGCCAGTTTGGAAAGCTCGCAAGGTGATGTGAATACTGATTTGCGTGATTTACGCGCAAGGCTTGATAATGCAATGGCCGATATCATCGCGAATAATGAAGCCCAACGTCTTTTGGAAGAGCGCCTAAATGCTGCCCAACTTGCCCGCGTTGCCGTGCTGTCTGAATTGAGTGACGCCCAGCGCGAACGCGATGCTGCCGCCGCTGCGCAGGTCGATTCAGAGGCGGATGCCGCACGTCTAGCGGCGTTGCTGGCGACCAAAGACAATGCCATAACTGCCGCAGAACTGGCGCTTGCTGAACGCGCCGCAGCCCTGAATGATGCCGAGCGCGCCGCCCTTGCCGAGGCTGCCGCCGCAGAAGCCCTGCGCGCCCGTTTGGCCGAGGCTGATAGCGAGTTGACGGCCATGACGCTCGCGCTCGAAGAACAACGCCAGCGCGCCGAAGATACGCTGCTGGAACTTGCCGCAGCCCGCCAAGCTGCCAATGAACTGGCCGCATTGGGTGGCGACACAGATGCACAACTCCGCGCCCGCGATGTGGCGCTAGAACAAGCGCGCGACCTTATTGCCGAGCGCAATCGCGAAGCGGAATCAAACGCGCGCGAGCTTGAACTGCTTAACCAACAAACCGCCGCACTGCGCTCAGAGCTAAACCAGTTGCAAGCTTTGCTGGATGCTTCAGCCGCACGCGATGTCGAATCACAGGTGCGGCTTGAAACGCTAGGCTCAGAATTGAACGCCGCATTGGCACAGGTCGCTGCCGAACAATCAGCCCGCGCAACGGCCGAACAAGCCCGCGCCGATGCTGAATCGGCCCGCGCTGACGCCGAAGAACAGGCCCGCGTATTGCTCGAATCCGAAGCTGAACAACTCCGTAATTACCGATCGGAATTCTTTGGCCGGGTGCGCGAAATTTTGGGCGAGCGCGAAGATATCGTCATCGCGGGTGATAGGTTTGTCTTCCCTTCCGAAGTGCTATTTGCCGCCGGTTCTGCCGATTTGGGCATTGAAGGCCGCGCACAAATCGCCAAGGTTGCGGCATTGGTGCGCGAAGTTTCTGCCGAAATACCGCCTGAAATTAACTGGGTATTGCGGGTCGATGGCCATACCGATGCCCGCCCGGTTAACGCCGGTGGCCGGTTCCGCAATAACTGGGAACTTAGCCAAGCGCGGGCTTTGTCGGTTGTGCTATACTTGGTGCAACAGGAAGGCATTCCCGCTGACCGGCTTGCCGCTACAGGCTTTGGCGAGTTTCAACCCATCGACCTTGGCGACAGCCCCGAAGCCTTGGCCCGCAACCGCCGGATTGAACTTAAATTTACCGAGCGCTGAACAAAGCGAGGCAGCGCAAAGATCGGATGACCAATGTGATTTATCCTGACCTGCCTATTCAGTCTTTTGCCCCCTGCCATGCTGTCTGCTGGCTGCGCTGATGAAAGTTGGGCGGCCTATTTGTCACCCGGTCCGCAAACATTTGAACGGCGTGAAATCATCGCAATTGCGCCTGATCGTAACATTATCGCCATTGAATTTGGCCCGCTTGCCGGTGACTTTGCCAAGGTTTTCATGTTTCTTGAAGATAACGGCACCTGCTATACGCGTGTCGTCTTTGTCGGCTCGTATGCCTTCACCAATGACATGGCGCTCGAGTTAGGGCGCGAACGGGTTTATCATATTGATCTTTACGAATTTGAGAGCCATTCCACGCTGGATATGCGCAACGCACCGCCAAGCTATGAAGAGGCGCGCGCGCTTGCATTAAACGCCCTGCAATAGGAGACAATGATGCACGCGGTTATGCGGCACCTCCGAGCCCATGCGCTGTTTCACTCCACAATGATGGCGCCCGTAATGATGGCGCCCGTCGCGATTATGCTCATCTTCTCGTTTTTCAACCTGAGAGCGCCGCCCGATGCCGCCCGAATGGCTGGTGCTGTAACGCTCGGCGTTGTAAATGAAGATGAGGGGCTGACCTTCCCACCGCTTAAAATATCATCACGGATGATCGCCGCAATTGAGCAGAACCTCCCCTTTGGCATGGCTAAATTTGCCGATATTGAGGCGGCGCGCGATGGGCTTGAATTGGGTGACGTTTCGGCTGTTTTGCGTTTCCCAGTTGCGTTTTCTGAGCAGGTGGCGGGCGATGGGCCTGTGGTGATTTCGTTCATAAATGCCGAGCATTTAACGATGATTGAAGCGCAAATGGGCGGGCAAATGCCAATGATTGTGCAGGCCGCATTTTCTGTCGCAGTTGGTGTTATTCGCGATGCGCTGGCCAATGGCCGCCTGCCAGATGGTGCGATGCCGGTCAGGCTAGCGTGGAAACTTTGCATTTAGCACCCAATGCGGCAATACGCGTGGCACCCATTGTTATGCTAACGGCAAGCTGGTTGGCAGCACTTGTCGGTGGGTTGTTATTGTCACTTGCAAGCCATGGCGCCCGCGGCCCCCCATGGCGGTGGCGGTGGCCCGAACCGTTATGCCTGTGGCTGCGTCTGGTCTGGCCGCGGCAGTGCTGGCGGTGGTGATTGTCGCAACCACGGGCTTGGGGGTGCTGTTCTTGCCGGTTTGGCTTTCAGTTTGGTTGGTCACTTTGGCGCTAAGTTGGCTCATGGGCGGGTTGTTTGCGCTTTTGGGCCCAGTGGGGTTGTTATTGGCGCTGCCGCTTGCATTTTACCAATTCGCACTTGGTGGCGCGCAGGCCCCGGCATCGGCGGCACCCGATTGGCTACAAGCCGCCAGCCTTGGTCTGCCGTTTGATGTGGTTGGCGCGTTCTTTAGGCGAATCATGCTAGCGGATGGTCGCTTGGCTGATCTGCCATGGATGCCATGGTTTATCGTCGCGGGCTTTGGCATCGGGCTGATCATAGTCGGTAGCCATATTAGGCAGGGCCAAAAACACCTTTAAACGCGCTCGGCAGTGCCGCGCCGCCACCGAAGGGCGCAGTCAGGCAAGGCCAGCATGCTGGCCTTGCGCATTTATTTGCAGGGTTAATCGGCGGCCAAAAGCCGGGTTTTGCGGCCCGAAATTTGTTTTGCGGCAAGGTCGGAATAGATCAGCGTCAGCGCACCATCCTCAACCACAACCCGCACAACGCCACCCTTGACCAGCTTGCCAAACAGCAGTTCTTCGGCCATCGGCTTTTTGATATGCTCTTGAATGACACGCGCCAATGGGCGGGCGCCCATTTTTTCGTCATAGCCTTTATCGGCCAGCCATTCCGCAGCTTCCGGCGTCAAATCAATATGGACATTGCGGTCCATCAATTGGTTTTCCAATTGCAGCACAAATTTATCTACCACTTTCAGAATAACCGAGCGTGGCAGCGGTGCGAATGAAATAACCGAATCCAACCGGTTGCGGAATTCTGGGCTGAACAGCTTTTCAATCGCTGCCATATCTTCGCCTTCGCGCCGATCACGCCCAAAACCAATGGCCGATTTTGCTTGGTCGGCGGCCCCGGCATTGCTGGTCATAATCAGCACAACATTGCGAAAATCGACTTGGCGGCCGTTATGGTCGGTCATCTTACCATGGTCCATCACCTGCAATAGGATGTTGAACACATCTGGATGCGCCTTTTCGATTTCATCAAGCAACAGCACGCTATGCGGGTGCTGATCAACGGAATCGGTTAGCAAACCACCCTGATCAAAGCCAACATAGCCCGGAGGGGCACCAATCAGCCGTGAAACTGCGTGTTTCTCCATATATTCCGACATGTCAAAGCGCAGCAATTCCACGCCCAGTGTATCGGCCAATTGCTTGGCAACCTCGGTTTTACCCACACCCGTTGGCCCGGCAAACAGGTAATTGCCGATGGGCTTTTCGGGTTCGCGCAATCCAGCACGGCCCAGTTTAATGGCCGAGGCCAGCGCTTCAATGGCCACATCTTGGCCAAACACCACGCGTTTAAGGCTTTTTTCCAAATCACGCAGCGATTCCGCATCGCCTTTGGACACTGTTTTTGCCGGAATTCGGGCAATAATCGCCACAACAGCCTCAATATCCTTGGCGCCAATGGTTTTGCGGCGCTTAGATTCCACCAACAGCATTTGTGCGGCACCGGCCTCATCAATCACGTCAATCGCTTTGTCGGGCAATTTACGGTCATGAATATAGCGCGCCGACATTTCGACGGCGGTTTTGATGGCGTCATTGGTGTAGCGGATGTTGTGATGATCTTCAAAATAAGGCTTCAGCCCCATCAGAATTTTGATGGCATCCGGTACGCTTGGCTCATTCACGTCAATTTTCTGGAACCGACGCGACAGCGCGCGGTCCTTATCAAAATGCTGGCGGAATTCGGTGAAAGTGGTCGATCCCATGCATTTCAACTTGCCACCCTGTAGCGCGGGCTTCAGCAGGTTCGAGGCATCCATCGCCCCGCCGGACGTAGCACCAGCGCCTATTACAGTGTGAATCTCGTCTATGAACAGCACCGCAGACGGATGCGCTTCAAGCTCTTTTACCACGTCTTTCAGGCGTTCCTCAAAATCACCGCGATAGCGGGTGCCCGCCAGTAATGCGCCCATATCAAGCGAGTAAATCGTGGTTTTGGCCAGCACTTCGGGCACTTCGCCCATTACAATTTTGCGCGCCAAGCCTTCAGCAATGGCGGTTTTGCCAACGCCGGGGTCACCCACCAAAAGCGGGTTATTTTTACGGCGGCGACACAAGATTTGAATGCAGCGGTCCACCTCGGCCACGCGGCCAATCAGCGGGTCCACCTCACCCTTACGGGCTTTGGTGTTCAGGTCCACACAATATTTGGCCAGCGCGCCTTCGCCCTTTTCTTTCTGGCCACCATCGCTGCTTTGGCGCACTTCATCGGCACCCTTCACATTGCGCGGTTCGGCAAATGTTGGGTCTTTGGCCACGCCATGGCTGATGAAATTCACCGCGTCATAGCGAGTCATATCCTGCTCTTGCAGGAAATAGGTGGCATGGCTTTCGCGTTCGGCAAATATCGCCACCAGCACATTTGCGCCCGTCACCTCAGAATGGCCCGAGGTTTGCACATGGATGGCGGCGCGCTGAATAACGCGCTGAAATCCGGTGGCTGGTGCGGCTTCTGAACCTTCGATATCGGAAATCAGCGAATCCAATTCTTCATCAATATAGCGGGTCAGGTCTTGGCGCAGCTTTTCAATATCCACACCGCAGGCCTTCATGACATGCAATGCGTCGGGCTCTTCGGTCAGTGAAAGTAGCAGATGCTCCAGCGTCGCCAATTCATGGCGGCGGGCATTGGCAAGGCTTAACGCGCCATGAATGGCGGTTTCTAGCGTGCGGGAAAATGTCGGCATCGGGGCCTCCTGGCTCGTCCATTCGGGGCGTCTTGGTCGTAACCTAGCGCGCTTTGATTAAACATCGGGTTTATTTTGGTGGGTTCAAGAGCAAACCGTCGGTCGTCACATCACGTGTTGTTAATAGAATAGTGCACCTGCCGCCAAAGCCCAGTGCTAAAGCAGTGTCAAAACGAGTCTTTTTTGCGACGTAGTGCGGCAAAAACCTCGGCATCGCTGGCATTTGGCAAGCCAAGCCCGGCCCGAATGGCCCCATCATGTGCCCGTAGGAAAGGGTTTGTTGCCAATTCTAGCGATAATGCCGATGGCACGGTAGGTTGCCCGGCAGCCCGCGCCGCCTCAATCGCCTTAGCGCGGGCAAGCAACTCGGGGTTGGTGCTGTCAACACTTAGCGCAAAGCGGGCATTGCTGGCGGTGTATTCATGGCCGGAGTAAATAAGCGTATCAGTGGGCAGGGCGGCCATTTTTTGCAGACTTATATGCATTTGCGCCATCGTGCCTTCAAATACCCGCCCGCAGCCCAGTGCCATAAGGCTGTCGGCTGTAAAAACTGCATTGGCTAGCGGCACGTATAGGGCAATATGGTTGAGCGTATGGCCAGAAACATCCAGCACCTCGCCTGTCAGCCCGCCAATTTGCATCAAATCGCCCTCAACCAATTCAATATCAAGCGCGGGGAGGCGGCGGGCATCGGCGGCGGCTCCGGCCACCTTGGGGGCAAATCGGTCACGAATTGGGCCAAGCCCTTGCACATGGTCATCATGGTGGTGGGTTAGCAGCACATAATCCACGCCCCAGCCGCGCGCCTCTAATGCGGCCAAAATAGGGGCGGCCTCGGGCACATCCACAAGCATTGTTGTGCTGCTCGCCTCATCACGTAGAATAAACGCGTAATTATCAGACAAGCACGGGACGGTAACGATTTCTGCGGACATTGGCATCTTCCTCTGGTTTGGTATGCGCGGCTTATGCCAAGTTTGGCGGATTAAGGGTTGAATTTCAATGCATCTGGACGTTGTCGAACTGCGCGCGTTTTATTACCGCACCCAATTGGGGCGGGCCGTTCAGCGTGACCTGCAAGAGCGAATCCAAAGCCAATGGACAAGTGCGAAGGGTGAATATGTTGTGGGCTTTGGCTTTGCCGCACCACTTTTGCGCCCCTATCTAGCCGATTCGCGCCGTGTCCTTTCGCTGATGCCGGCTGCTCAGGGGGTTATGCGCTGGCCGCCGGGCGATGCGAATCTTTCAACCTTGGTCGAAGAAACCCAATGGCCATTGCCCGGCGGTGTGGCCGACCGGATTATCGTGGCGCATGGCTTAGAAACCTGTGAGGCGCCGGAGGCGCTGCTTGATGAAATTTGGCGCGTGCTGGCCCCCGGTGGCCGGGTCATATTCGTTGTGCCGAACCGGTCTGGCTTTTGGGCGCGGCGCGATACAACGCCGTTTGGCTATGGCCGCCCATATTCTTTGGGGCAAATAGAATCGCTTTTGCGCGCCCGTCGGTTTCAGCCCGAATGGCATACTGCCGCGCTGTATATGTGGCCAAGTCATCGCGCCTTTTGGTTGCGCACGGCTAAGTTATTTGGCCGTATTGGAGGGCGTTTTGGGGCGCGGTTTATGGCGGGCGCGCTGTTGGTTGAGGCCAGCAAACAGGTTTACGCGCCCCCAACCGGGCTGCGCGAAGCAGTGCGCGCGCCATTGGATGTGTTGCAAGGCTTGGCCCGGCCACGCCCTGCGCCGGCGCAGCGGCTACAGCATGGCGCTGTTGAGCCTGCGCCAAGCACAGCCAAATCTGCACCCAATAGGCCAGACCTTGTTTAGCTGGGGCGCAACAAAGCGTCGCACGCGGCGCGCGATTGCGTTATATCCGCCTATACAGGTGTTCGCTGTCGCATTTATTAAGCGGCTAATATCCGCCGATGGCTTGCCTGCTTTGAAATGCTCTGCTATCAGACCGTCGATTTAGAAGGGTTGCCACAAGCAGCCACATAATCTTGCGCCCCCGATTCTGGGGGTTTGCCATAACCAAAGGGGTGCCCGTGTCAGCAACTGCTTCATTGACCTCCGGAGCCGCAGGCCGCTATGCGACCGCTCTGTATGAAATTGCGGCCGAGGCAAAACGCCTCGCGCCCATCGAGACCGATCTTGATACGCTCGCCTTAGCGCTAAACGATAGCAGCGACCTGCGTGATCTGGTGAATTCCCCAATTTATCCGCGTGACCAGCAAGGTGCTGCTATGCAGGCGATTTGTGCAAAAATGGAGTTGGGCACCGAAGTGTCGAGCACTGTTGCGCTAATGGCCTCCAATCGCCGCCTGCCAGAACTGGCCGGAACCATTGCCGGATTTAAGGCATTGGCCGCCGCTGAACGCGGTGAAATAACCGCTGATATCAGCAGCGCCACAAAACTTTCCGCCGAGCAGCGCAAAGCGCTGGCTGCAACATTGTCCAAAAGTCTGGGCAAAAAAATCACCATGAATGAAACCGTTGATCCTTCCTTGATCGGCGGTCTTATCGTTAAAGTCGGTTCGGTGATGGTTGATTCGTCAATCAAATCGAAACTCTCACAACTTCAAAACGCAATGAAAGAGGTCGGGTAATGGGTATCCAAGCTGCAGAAATCTCTGCGATCCTCAAAGAGCAGATCAAGAATTTCGGCTCTGAGGCGCAGGTCGCCGAAGTAGGCCGTGTGCTCTCGGTCGGCGACGGGATCGCCCGCGTCCATGGTCTGGACAATGTTCAGGCCGGTGAGATGGTCGAATTCCCCGGCGGTGTCCGCGGAATGGCGCTGAACCTTGAGGTCGACAACGTTGGTGTTGTTATCTTCGGGTCAGACCGTGACATCAAAGAAGGTGACACCGTTAAGCGCACCAAATCAATTGTGGACGTGCCAATTGGCGAGGCCCTGCTTGGCCGCGTTGTTGACGCGCTTGGCAATCCGCTGGATGGCAAAGGTCCGATTGTGACCGACACCCGTTCGGTGGCTGACGTCAAAGCCCCCGGTATTATCCCGCGTAAATCGGTGCATGAACCGATGGCGACTGGCATCAAGTCGGTTGACTCGCTCATCCCAATTGGCCGTGGCCAGCGCGAGCTGATCATTGGTGACCGTCAGACCGGCAAAACCGCCGTGGCGCTTGATGCGATCCTGAACCAGAAATCGTATAATGATGCGGCTGGCGATGACGAATACAAAAAACTGTATTGCGTTTATGTTGCTATCGGGCAGAAACGCTCAACAGTGGCGCAGCTGGTTAAAAAGCTCGAAGAAACCGGCGCAATGGCCTATTCGATTGTGGTTGCTGCAACCGCCTCCGAGCCCGCGCCGATGCAGTATTTGGCACCTTATTCGGCAACTGCCATGGCAGAATTCTTCCGTGACAATGGCCGCCATGCGCTGATCATCTATGATGACCTTTCCAAACAGGCGGTAGCTTATCGCCAGATGTCGCTACTTCTGCGTCGCCCACCCGGCCGCGAAGCCTATCCCGGCGACGTTTTCTATCTCCATTCACGGCTTCTGGAACGTTCGGCCAAGTTGAACGATGATATGGGTAACGGGTCACTGACCGCGCTGCCGATCATCGAAACGCAAGGCGGCGACGTGTCGGCCTTTATTCCGACCAACGTGATTTCAATCACCGATGGCCAGATCTTCTTGGAAACCGAATTGTTCTATCAGGGCATCCGCCCCGCTGTGAACACCGGTCTGTCGGTATCGCGCGTAGGGTCATCGGCCCAAACGAACGCCATGAAATCGGTTGCCGGCTCAATCAAGCTTGAATTGGCTCAGTACCGCGAAATGGCGGCCTTTGCGCAGTTTGGCTCGGACCTTGATGCCTCAACCCAGCGTTTGCTGGCCCGTGGTGCGCGTCTGACCGAATTGCTCAAACAGCCCCAGTATTCGCCGCTGACCAATGCCGAACAGGTTATCGTCATCTATGCAGGCACCAAAGGCTATTTGGACAAGGTTGCCGTAAAAGACGTGAACCGGTTTGAAAAAGGTCTGTTGTCGCATTTGCGCGCCAATTGCACCGATCTTCTTGCCGATATCACCAAAAATGACCGCAAGGTTAAAGGTGAGTTGGAAGACGCGATCAAGGCCGCACTCGACGGTTTCGCCAAGGGTTTCGCCTAAACGGTAACGGAAAGGAGCGTTTGGCATGGCCAACCTCAAAGTCCTAAAACTCCGGATCGCCAGCGTTAAATCAACGCGGAAGATCACCAAGGCGATGCAGATGGTGTCGGCTGCAAAACTGCGCCGTGCGCAGGACGCAGCCGAAGCCGCCCGGCCCTATGCCGAGCGGATGAATGCCGTTTTGTCCAACCTCGCTCGTGGTGCGGCCAACTCGGCCTCAGCGCCGCGGCTGTTTCAGGGCACGGGTGATGACAAGGTGCATTTGTTGATCGTCGCAACAGCCGAACGTGGCCTGTGCGGTAGTTTTAACAGCTCCATCGTCAAACTCGCCCGCGCCCATGCGCACAAGCTGATCGCGGCTGGCAAAACCGTTAAAATTCTGACGGTTGGCAAAAAAGGCCGTGAACAGTTGAAGCGCGATATGGGTAAAAACCTCATCGCCCATGTTGATCATTCATCCGTCAAAAAACTCGGCTATGCCAATGCTCAAGATGTTGCGCGCGATGTCTTGGCACGTTTTGATGCCGGTGAATTTGACGTAGCAACGCTGTTCTTCAGCAAGTTCCAATCAGTTATTTCGCAGATTCCAACCGCGCAACAGCTGATCCCGGCCAAGTTTGAAGATACTGGCGAAGCGGGCACGCTTTATGAATACGAGCCCGAGGAAGAGGCCATTCTGGCCGATCTGCTGCCGCGGTCAATCGCGACACAGATCTTCACGGGCTTGCTTGAAAATGCTGCCAGCGAGCAGGGCGCGCGGATGTCCGCAATGGATAACGCAACCCGCAATGCTGGTGAGATGATCGACAAACTCACGATTCAGTTCAACCGGTCCCGTCAGGCGGCCATTACCAACGAGCTGATCGAAATTATTTCGGGCGCGGAAGCGCTCTAACGGACTGGAGATAGATATGGCGAAATCAGTCGGAAAAATTACCCAAGTGATCGGCGCGGTTGTCGACGTTCAGTTCGACGGCGTCCTGCCGGAAATTCTGAACGCACTTGAAACTGACAATAATGGCAGCCGTTTGGTGCTAGAAGTGGCGCAGCATCTGGGTGAAAACACAGTGCGGACCGTTGCTATGGCTGCAACCGAAGGCCTTGTGCGCGGCGGTAAGGTTACCGATACCGGTAAAACCATCATGGTGCCCGTTGGTGATGCGACCCTTGGGCGTATCATGAATGTAATCGGAGAACCGGTGGATGAAAAAGGCCCCGTTGAAGCGAGCGAATACCGCTCGATCCACGCTCAGGCCCCGGAATTTTCCGAGCAGTCAACAAGCTCAGAAATTCTTGTCACCGGTATCAAAGTTATTGACCTTTTGGCCCCCTATTCTAAAGGTGGTAAAATTGGTCTGTTCGGTGGTGCGGGCGTTGGTAAAACGGTTCTCATTCAGGAACTCATCAACAACATCGCCAAGGTGCATGCGGGTTATTCGGTGTTCGCTGGCGTGGGTGAACGCACCCGTGAAGGCAACGACCTTTACCACGAGTTTATCGATTCTGGCGTTATCAACAAAGATGACCTGACCAAATCCAAAGTGGCTTTGGTTTATGGCCAGATGAATGAGCCGCCAGGTGCGCGCATGCGCGTGGCGCTGTCCGGTCTAACCATGGCAGAACAGTTCCGTGACCAGTCTGGTACTGACGTTTTGTTCTTTGTGGACAATATCTTCCGTTTTACCCAAGCGGGTTCAGAGGTTTCGGCGCTTTTGGGTCGTATTCCTTCGGCAGTGGGCTATCAGCCAACATTGGCCACCGATATGGGCACGATGCAGGAACGCATTACGTCAACCAAAAACGGCTCCATCACTTCGGTTCAGGCGATCTATGTGCCTGCGGATGACTTGACCGACCCTGCGCCGGCCACCTCATTTGCCCACCTTGATGCAACCACTGTTTTGAACCGTGCAATTTCGGAACTCGGCATCTACCCCGCCGTGGACCCGCTCGATTCAACCAGCCGCATCATGGACCCACAGATTGTGGGTGAAGAGCATTACAACGTCGCCCGCGAAGTGCAGGGTGTCTTGCAGCGCTATAAATCACTGCAAGACATCATCGCCATTCTGGGCATGGACGAGCTGAGCGAAGAAGACAAACTGGCCGTTACACGCGCCCGTAAAATTCAGCGCTTCTTGTCGCAGCCATTTGACGTGGCACAGGTGTTCACCGGTTCGCCGGGTGTGCAGGTTCCTCTTGAAGTTACCATCGACAGCTTTAAGCGTGTTGTCGCTGGTGAGTTTGACCACCTGCCCGAAGCTGCCTTCTATATGGTTGGTGGCATCGACGAAGTGATCGCCAAGGCCGAAAAACTGGCCGCTGAAGCCGCCTAAGTGAAAGGGGCCCATAATGGCCGAAACGATGCAGTTTGATCTGGTTTCCCCCGAACGGCAGCTTGCCTCGCTGGCGGCCGACTCGGTTGAAATTCCGGGTGCCGAGGGTGACCTGACGGCCATGGCAGACCATGCGCCGTTCCTGACCACATTGCGCCCCGGTCTTGTGCGGGTACATGCGGGCAGTGCCACAACTGAATATGTGGTGACCGGTGGATTTGCTGAAGTCTCAGCAGCCGGCACCACAATTCTGGCCGAAGTGGCCGTGCCTAAGGCAGAATTTAAGGCCGATATGTTAGCCGATCTGATGGCCGAGGCTGAAACAGCCGCAGCCAATGCAGCCGAGGAAAACAAAGCCGCCACAGCGCTACGGGTCAATGACCTGAAAACCCTGGGCGGCCAGCTCGGCCTTTAAGCCTATAAATAGCTCAGAAAGCGGCGCCCATGTGGCGCCGTTTTTGCTTTAGCTTAGATGCGTCGCGAAATGCGCCAATGTCTGCTCCCAAGCCAAACTGGCGGCCGCTTCATCATAGCGCGGCGTTGAATCATTGTGGAAACCGTGGTTCACACCCTCATAAATAAACGCCTCATGCTGCGTGCCCGCCGCCTGCAAGGCCGCTTCATAATTAGGCCAGCCTGCGTTGATCCGCTCATCTAGCCCGGCATAATGGATCATCATTGCCGCCTTAATCTTGGGCACATCAGCAGCATCGGGCTGGCGTCCATAAAATGGAGCGGAGGCGGCCATTTCCGGATAGGCAACCGCCAGCGCATTGCAAACCCCGCCACCATAACAAAAGCCCACAGCACCAACTTTGCCGGTGCTGGCCTCATGGGTTAGCAAATGTTCAAAGCCAGCAAAGAAATCTTGCATTAGCTTGGTGCCATCAATTTGGCTTTGCATCTCGCGCCCGGACTCATCATTGCCCGGATAGCCGCCAAGCGATGAAAGCCCGTCTGGCCCAAGTGCCAAATACCCTGCTTTGGGACAGCGGCGCACAACATCCTCAATATAGGGGTTTAGCCCTCGGTTTTCATGAATAACCAAAATGGCGGGCAGGGGGCCAACCGCGGTAGACGGCCTTGCCATCAGACCATTGATCGCGCCATTTCCTTCGGGTGAATCATAGATGATCCGCGTGTCCGTTATATCGGGGTCATCCTCGGCCACTTGCTGTGCCAGCGCATAATTGGGTTGTAACATTTCCAACATTGCCGCAGCCCCAACACCGCCGATCGTAAACTTCGCCGCATGGTCCAAAAACCTGCGTTTGCTCATTTTACCATGCACATAGCCGTCAAAAAGTTTCAACAGACGTTGGTCAAAATCACTGGCGCGCATCCGTTTCATGGGGCCCTCCGTCCAAAAAAATGAGAAGTTTAGGCACACTGCCGCCTCGGTGGCATCACGATTGCGTGCGCTTGTCCGGGTCGTTATTAAAACACATGAAACGCACCGCGGGCCTTCCCTTTGCCATAGCAACGATCCTGCTTGATGCCATCGGCGTCGGGCTGATTTTCCCAATTATGCCCGACTTGATGGCCGAAGTCGGCGCCAGCACTATCGGCAATAGCGCAATTTGGGGCGCGGTGCTGATGTCATCCTATGCTGTCATGCAATTCGTTTTTTCACCACTCATTGGCAACCTGTCTGATGCCTTTGGGCGGCGTGGCGTGTTGCTTTTGGCGCTGGCCGCATTGGTGTTTGATTATTTGCTCATGGCTGTCGCGCATACATTTTGGCTGCTCCTGATCGGGCGCATCGTGGCGGGCATTGCGGGGGCAACTTATTCTACCGTAACAGCCTATTTGGCTGATATTAGCCCACCCGATAAACGTGCTGCAAATTTCGGGCTTATCTCAGCCGTGTTCGGCGTTGGTTTTATTTTGGGCCCTGCGCTAGGCGGGCTGCTGTCTACCATTGACCTGCGTGCGCCATTTTACGCCGCCGCCGCGCTAAGCGCCGTAAATTTCATATATGGCTGGCTATTGTTGCCCGAATCCCTGCCGGTCAAATCGCGCCGCCCGTTTCGGCTGCGCGGTTCTAGCCCGTTCAGGGCCCTGCGTGATGCCTTCGCCCTCAAATCCTTGCGCATTCCGCTTATCGTTCTCATGGTGTTTGAGCTGTCGAGCTTTGTCTATCCAGCCGTCTGGGCCTATTTCGGCAAGGCCGCCTTTGGCTGGTCAACCGCCACAATTGGCATCACGCTAACCGCTTATGGCGTAATGCTATTCATGGTTCAAGCCGGGCTTTTGCGGGTGCTAATGCCACGTTGGGGTGAAAAACGGGTCGCCCTGTTTGGCATGTGGGTCGCGGTCGCCAGCTTGGTCGGCGTAGGCCTAGCGCCCAGTTCCATTGTGGTTTTCGCTTTGCTACCGCTTTGTGCATTATCCGACCTAACGCCGCCTAGCCTGCAAGGCTTAATGTCTAACCGGATGGGCGAAGATGAGCAGGGCAAGCTTCAAGGCGTGCTGGGTAGCTTGGGCGCGCTTATTTCCATAATCGGGCCACCACTGATGACAGGCACGTTCTGGTTATTCACCAGCCCAACGATGCCCTATCTGCCGGGCGCCCCGTTTATTCTGGCGGCGTTGATGACATTGGCGATTGTTCCAATGGCACAGCGCCGCATATAGGTGCTTTAGGCTTGGCCGGGGTAATAAGCCTCATACAGCGCGGCCAGTGTCGCATCATCAAACAGCGCGCTCACCGAGGTGCCATTGGCGATATTCACGATCGCCTGTGCAAACATAGGCGCGGTCGGCACAAAGCGGATTTTTTTGCATTTCTTGATGTTGGGCGTTGCCTCTATCGAATCTGTAACCACCAAGGATTTCATGGCGCTGGCATTGATGCGGTCCACCGCCGGGCCCGATAAAACACCGTGGCTAATATAGGCATGGACCTCTTTAGCGCCCTTCTCAATCAGCAGGTCAGCCGCCTTACACAAAGTGCCAGCGGTATCAACAATATCGTCGATAATAATGCAAATACGGCCCTTCACATCGCCGATCACATTCATGCTTGCAACTTCGCCGGGGGCGGTGCGCCGTTTGTCTACGATTGCCAGATCGGCATTGATGCGTTCGGCCAATTCGCGCGCCCGCGCCACGCCACCCACATCGGGCGACACGACCGTCACTTGTGACAGGTCTTTGAAGTTATGCCGCACATCAAGTGCGAAAACCGGCGATGCATAAAGGTTATCCACCGGAATATCGAAAAACCCCTGAATTTGCGCGGCGTGCAAATCCATTGTCAGCACCCGCTCCACGCCTGCCTGGGCAATCAGGTTGGCGATGAGTTTGGCAGAAATCGGCGTGCGGGCCTTGGTGCGACGGTCTTGTCGGGCATAGCCGAAATACGGGATCACGGCGGTAATGCGCGCTGCCGAGGACCGGCGCAGCGCATCGGTCATAATAAGCAATTCCATCAGGTTGTCATTTGCCGGGTTTGATGTGGGCTGGATAATGAACATATCCTCGCCACGCACATTGTCATAAACTTCAACAAAAATTTCTTGGTCGTTAAACCGTTCAACACGCGCTTTGACAAGTTCAACTTTGCCACTGGAATGAAGCGTCATGCGCTTGGCAATGGTTTTGGCCAAACTCTGGTTGGCATTTCCGGAAATTAGTTTTGGTTGCAGGCTGCGGCTCATGACGGTCCCTCATGTCTTCGGCGCCAGCGCGCCAATTTACCCTGCGCGTGGCTTAACATTGCGCCGCGCCCTTGCAAACCCTGCAAAGCCCGTCATGCTGGCCCCGCGACAAACTGACGGAGGTTTTATGCCGCATATTGAGTATTTTTTCACCCCGCTGTCGCCCTATACCTATTTGGCGGGCACGCGGCTCGAACAAATCGCTGCTCAAACAGGGTCAACCATCGCCTATCGGCCCGTTTTGCTCGCAAAATTGTTTGAAGCGACAGGCGGCGTCGCGCTGCCACAGCGCCACGAATCACGCCAAGCTTATCGTTTGCAAGACCTTGCGCGCTCCGCTGCAATGGAAGGGCTGCCGATCAATCTCAAACCAGCACATTTTCCCACCAATCCAGTGCCCGCCAGTTGCGCCATTGTAGCCGCACAAGCTGCCGGTGGTGGCGATATGGGCGCGCTGTGCCATGCGCTGTGCCGCGCGGTTTGGGCAGAAGAACGCGATATCGCGCAGGATGAGGTGATTGCCACCTGCCTAACCAGTGCTGGCTTTGCCGCCAGCTTGGCAACATCAGGGCTGCTCACGGGGGTGGATGTGTTAGAGCGTAACACCCATGACGCGAAGATCGCCGGTGTGTTTGGATCACCCAGCTATGTTGTGGGTGATCAGGTGTTTTGGGGCCATGATAGGTTGGCGCATTTGGCCGCCCATCTAGGTTAACTGCCGCCTCAATACAAAATGCCGCCCCGGATCAAGTCCGGGGCGGCATGGTTGTAAGGCTTCCGCTAAGCGCTGGCCATCACGGCGTTAAAGTGTTCAATTTCAGCGCTTGTCGTGAACCAGCTTGTTACCAGCCGGGCCGAAATTTGCTCATCCGCCGGGCCGGAATCTTCCGGCTCATGCGGCCAATTGTAATATTTCGCACCAGCCTTGCGCAGCGCGTCATGGGCGCGGCGTGGCCATGAGGCAAAAATCATGTTTGCATCGGCTGGGTGCAACAGCGAAAACCCAGCGCAGGGTGCCAAGGCCCGCGCCAAAGCCTGCCCTGCATCATTCGCCTGCCGTGCCAGTTTCAGCCATAAATCATCGATCAAATAGGCTTCCATCTGCGCCGATAAATACCGATGTTTAGAAAACAAATGCCCGCCGCGTTTGCGCCGCAGTTCAAATTCCCAAGCGTGTTTCGGGTCAAAATAAACAACCGCCTCAACGCCCATAAGCCCGTTCTTGGTGCCACCAAATGAAAGCACATCAACCCCGGCTTTCCAGCTCATCTCGGCTGGTGTGCAACCGAGTTTCACCAAGGCATTGGCAAAGCGCGCGCCATCCAAATGTACCGGCAAGCCCTGCGCCCGTGCCATTTGCGCTAGGTCTGTCAGGTGGTCCAACGCATAAACCGCACCCATTTCGGTAACGGTTGAAAGTGATAGCGCCCCGCGCTGGACATTATGCACACCCGCAGGCGCGGCATATTTCAAGGCGCGGGCCAAAGCCGCCCTTTCAATCCGGGCATCCGGGCCGGTCAGCAGGCTTAGCTTGGCCCCACCGGTGTAAAATTCCGGCGCGGCGCATTCGTCTTCCGCAATATGCGCATGGGTTGCGCAATACACTGTGGCCCATGGCGGGCAAATGGTGGCCAAGGCCAGTGCATTGGCCGCCGTGCCAGTTGGCACCAAATAAACAGCCGCCTCGGGCGCTTCAAATATATGGCGAATTTGTGCTGTCACTCGT
>Ga0105055_10001597_pt1 | contig 36408 bp, 41 predicted proteins | sample BON03_FD_78090 | JGI IMG/M metagenome (GOLD analysis project Ga0105055, IMG submission 78090) | Freshwater microbial communities from Lake Bonney liftoff mats and glacier meltwater in Antarctica - BON-03 | ecosystem: Environmental > Aquatic > Freshwater > Ice > Glacier meltwater | place: Lake... | reverse complement strand
TCTCCAGGCTCTCCACCAAACAATGGGGATGAGGTCAATTTGTTGGGTTGTGGTTAGCCCGCATTGAGCGATGACGCGCAAGCGGTAATTGTGGAAGTTTCTAAAGCCATAAGCGCGGCGTTGAATGAGCTTCATCTTTCTGTGGAAGCCTTCGGTGATGCCGTTATTTTTTGTAAAGCGCCACATGGTGACGAGAGCGTCTCGCCAAGAGTGGAGCGTTTTGGCCAAGCGGGCGAGGGGCTCGAACGCGCTGAGCCGGAGTTCATCAATCAGGGCAATGGGGTGGCGGATAACTCATATACTCCAAAGCACATTCGCATTCCATAGCGTATTTTACGCCTCTGCTGGTCTAAAATCCGGATCCACCTCATTCGAAACCCTCAGTTCTGGCCAGCAATCCCATGAAGATCTTTATCACCTCCGACCCCACCTTGCCATCCCACCAGTCGGGAGCAGATTCCTGGCAGCGATGGCGGAGACCGTCCTGAAAGTAGAACCCAACGTGGTAGTTGTCGCGGGCGATCTCGGGACAGCCGCCGTCGCCGCGCTTGAAAGGCATGCCGCTCAGATTGATCTTGTTGCCTGCGGGCACACCCACGTCAAAGTCGAGGAGCGTTCGATTGCTGGCCTCCCCGTGTGCCTCAACGTCGGCAGCGACTACGGAGTCATGCGCGGCGTGATTTTCGACACGCAGAGAAAGGCTCTCGACTGGGTGGGCGCAGAATGAAACTTGTTTGCACTTCCGACCTCCACTGTGACGACACAAAGCTGTCTTCGGGCATTGGCGGAACCTCAAACGCCTGCTTCAAAAACGGGGAGTGACTCTCTCTTCAAATTACCTTCATAAAATCTCTGATGGAAACGTTTGGTAGTGTCGATGAACAAACTCCAACAACTCCTCCAAACTGAAAAATCCACAGATGACCTCTATCCTTGGGTGCTCGCCTTCGCCATCACCGACGGGCGCAGCACTTACAGCACTCTGATTTACGAGGCCTTGCTGGACGCGAACGAGCGCAGCAAATTCACTGGTCGGTTATGGGACAGGACGGATTGCAGGTTTTCTGCAAATGCATCGACACGGGATTGGGCAGCATTCCCTCCGGCAGGAAGGATGGTGCTGAGGGTTTCCAAGGTCCGATGAAATTCAAGACGACCGCTTTCAAGGACTTCCGTCGCCGGGGCCTCTTCTTGAACTCGGAGCATTTTTTCTCCGGACGGAAACCGAGTTGGTGCTGAAAAGCCGTCGCGTGGTACCAGGCCGACTCGTGGAAGAGGGATTTGTCTTTCGCTTCCCCTCCTGGGCCGAGGCGGCCCGGGACCTCTGCCGCCAATGGCGAGCCACAAACCCATGAACACTATACCTTCTCACCCTCCCGCTTGGCCGCGATGGACCATCTGGCTGATTGGCATCCTTTTGGCCAATCTGGCGATTGCCGTTTTGTATTTGGCATTCTCCGCCCTGTTCGCATTGTTCACCCGCTTGGAAACCTTCGAAGCAACTTGGAAGATGCTGGGTTTAACTGCGACTTGGTCTCTGGGGCGGCCCCGCCTGTTTTTAGTCCCCCTCTTTGGGGGGGCGGATGAAATTCTCATCCACGCTTCTCCGAAAAAAGTCTGGCCCCTAGTGACCGCCTTTCCGGACATTCCCAACCCGCCCCGATTTTGGCTCTTCCGCATCGGCTTACCCTATCCCATGTCCACCACCACGGAGGGGAATTCCCTTGGTGCCAAACGCGCCTGCATTTTTAGCGGGGACGCCGTTTTTGAGGAAGTGGTCAGTGAACTGGAAGTCGGTAAAACACTGACTTTTGGCGCAGACATGGCTTAGTGAGGGGAGGCTGCCCTGAGGCCGAGTAACACGGAGGTTGCCCCGGCGCCGCAAGCAACGGCAACGGCGACGGCCCGGGGTTCAAACCGCCGGTAATCCTCGGACCTGATAACGGTTAAAGGCATTTGTCCCCACCTATGAGGGAGCTCAGCGTGGCCTGGAGACCGGCGTCGAGACCGTGATCTGGAATCCAACCGGCTTGGTGCAATTTTTGTACCGACGCGAGCGAATGTTTGATGTCTCCGGCGCGCTCTTTTTCGTGCTCGATCGCAGAATTCGATTTGGTGGCAGAGAGAATTGTTTTGATCAGGGAATTGAGGGACATGCTCTTCCCGTAGCCACAATTGTAGACGCCGGTGGGTGCTTCGGTGAGGGCGCAAAATTCTAGGGCGGAGACAATGTCCTGAACAAAGATGAAGTCCCGGGTTTGTTCGCCGTCGCCAAAGACCCGCAGTGATTCGCCTTTGAGCGCCTTCTCGATGAAAATCGGTACAGCCGCTGCATAGGCTCCCTGAGGATCCTGACGGGGACCGAAAACATTAAAAAATCGCAGGCAGGCGGTGGACAACCAGCCCTCGCGGGCGAAAAGCCCGCAATAATATTCGCCATCGAGTTTGGTGATGGCATACGGGCTCCGTGGCTCAGGGGTCATTGATTCCACCTTGGGCATGGCGGGATTGTCACCATAGACTGCCGCCGAACTGGCGAAGACCAACTTGCGGACGCCCGCGCTCCGGGCCGCTTGAAGCAGATTGAGCAGTCCGTTGATGTTGATGGCCACACATTCGGACATTTTCTCCATCGACTCGGGGACGCTGACGAGGGCGGCCAGATGAAAAACATAGTCGATGCCCTCCATGGACTGGCGGACGATCGATTCGTCGGTGATCGAGCCTTCGATGATCTCGCAGTCCAGTCCCGCGAGATTGTGGCGGTATCCGGTCCGAAAATTATCCAGCACCCGGATCTCCGCCCGGCCCTGGAAACGTTCGACCACATGGCTCCCGATGAAGCCCGCGCCGCCGGTGACAAGAATCTTCATAGCGAATCGACGAAGTCTCGCATGGCGGGTTCCTGCTCCTCGATGCTTTCAACCAGTTTGAATTGGGTCCGGCAGCGGTCGAGGTTGTGCCCCGGGCGATGCGTCTTGAAGTAGGTGTCGCCGCTGAGAAAGTCGGTCAGAAAGCGCAGGCCGATTTCGAAGGTGATCAATTTTCCGGAAAAGGCCAGTCGATCTTTTTCAGCTGGGAGGAGAAACGCTCGGGTGGCTCCGACATAGCCTTCGGCCAACGCTTGGAACATGGGCATTTGCATCGTGACCAGAGTGAGGTCCTTTTCATCTTCGAGAGCAGGGCTCGTTGCCGTTCGCACCATGTCGCCAAAATCATACAAGACCAGTCCGGGCATGACGGTGTCGAGATCGATAACGCAAATGGCTTCGCCGCTGGCCGTGTCGAACATGACATTGTTCAGTTTGGTGTCGTTGTGGGTGATGCGCTCGGGCAATTCTCCCCGGGCTTGCTGGTCGAGCAATTCGTCCACCATGGCTTCGCGGGAGCGGGCAAAGGCAATCTCGTCAGCGACCGAAGCGGCCCGCCCTTCGGTGTCCGCGTCAACAGCCCGGATGAGAGCGTCAAAGCGGCTGCGGGTATGGTGAAACTTCGGAATGGTCTCATGGAGGCGGTCCCCCGGGAGATCGACGAGCAGTCCCTGGAATTCGCCAAAGGCCCGGGCGGCTTCCCGGGCCTGATCGATGGTCTCGATTTTGTCGTAGGTGACAGCTTCTTCGATGAAAAGATAGGCTCGCCAGGTCGCCCCCTCTGCATCCCGCACATAGGGCAGATTTTCGCGGGAAGGCAAAATGGTGAGCGCGCGCCGCAGGGGATCGGGCACTTGGCGCCGGGTGAGGACATTTCGCGAATGGGAGGTGACCCGGGAAATGTTTTCCATCAGGGCCGCCGGATCGGTGAAGACCTTGTCATTGATGCGCTGGAGGATATAGCGCACAAATTTGCCATCTTCCGAATAGGTCGAGGCATAGGTGTCGTTGATGTGACCGCTGCCATAGGGGGTCGCCTGAAGAAGATCTCCGGGAATCCCAAAAGATTGGCCCAAAGCGTGGAAGTCGGTTGATGACATGGCAGGACGTTAGGGAATCTCCCCTGCAAAAGGGAATCAAATTTCCCCCTCGATGCGGAAATAATCCGCTTTCGGGAGCAGAAGTTATCAACTTTTTGGACTTCGATTTGCCGCTCGGATTCCGGAGCGAAAAGTCACTTGAGGCAAAATCCCGTTGCGTGTCGCCTTGGGGTCGGGTATGGATTTTCATAATGTCCGATGACGATTCCGAGATGCCCGATGTGTGGGACGAGTACCAATGGGAGCGCTTTCTCCAGCAACAGGACAAAAACACGGAAAAATATTTTGGACTCCTTGAGCAATATCTTGATCACCCGGATCGCGATCAGATCATTTCCCGGGAGATGGGCTGGGAAGCCTTTGACGCCGACGAGGATGACGAGTGGGTCGACGCCTCCGAGGGTCTTTGTGAGGAGGAGCTTCTGACCTCCAATGCCGGGGGCGTTGACCCGGAGGAGGGAGAATTTGATCAATTTGCCAAGTCACCCATTTACCGGGACACGATCAAACTCCATGCTTGGATCAATTCATGGTTTGAGCGCGATGAATCGCTCAAAGAACATCCCGAGGCCATCCGGCTGGCGACCCAGTCCGCGGTTTGTGGCGCCAAACTCGCCGCGGCTTTATGCGGGGACGATTCGGCGGAGTTGGGGATGACGATTGCTTATCTCAAACGAGGACTAAAAGCGTCCAATAATGCCCTTGATGCGGGCCTCAAACTCGTCGCCGAAGGTCGGATGACCGCCCGGCAACATAGGTTTCTGCAAAGGCAACTTTTTAAGGTGCGTAATCGCATTGTCGATTTGATGAGCGAATACCGGAGCGAGTGGCACCGCCGGTATGGAAAACTCGATTAATTGAATGAATTTCCGCTTAGGGCGTTTAACTTAGTGGATGACGATTCCCAGCCGTATGATGAGGACGATCTTCTGGTCCGGGCGCGCCAAGGGGACTTATCGGCCTTTGATGGATTGATCACTCGCCACCGGGAAAAAATTTACATGCAAATTTGCTTCATGGTCCACAATGCCGAAGATGCCCTCGATCTGACCCAAGAGACGTTCATTCGGGCGTGGAAATCTCTTGCCCGCTTTGACGGGAAGGTGCCGTTTCTCGCCTGGATTCGACGGATTGCTACCAACGCCTCAATCGATCTCTGCCGCCGGCGGAAACGGCGTCCGCAGACGGAACTCGAACTCGGGCCCATGCGGATCGACGCGGCCTCGCGGACGACACCTTCGACCGGGGAGGTTCCGGGCAGCGGACTGGACCGGGCGGAGATCCGCCGCCGGATCGATGCCGCCCTTGTGACGTTGAGCCCGGACCATCGCGCGATCATTATTTTGCGGGAGATCGAGGAACTTTCTTATGAAGAAATCGCCCTCCATCTGGGATGCTCTCAGGGGACGGTAATGTCCCGACTATTTCATGCCCGCAAAAAACTCCAGACGCAACTAACCGACCTTCATGAAGAATTCTGACGACCTTCAGTGGAACCCCACGCGCCAATTGCTGCGCGAGCATCTGGTGGTCTCTCCGCCGGAGCATCCCGATTTTATTAACAGTCAAGTGCTGGCGGCGATCCGCCGCGAGGCCGCGCTGGCGTCTGTCGTCCCGGCGAAACCGACGTGGTCGCTTGGACGTTTGCTCTGGCCGGGTTTCGCCACTCTGGCTGCAGCGGTCCTCCTTTCGGTTTTTCTGCTTCCGCGTGATTTTGCCGGCCGGGGGAGTGGGGCCTTTATCTCCCAGGTGCTCACGGCTCAGGCGATGGATCCAAAGACCTCGGTTACGTCCTTTCAAGTGCCGGATGAGGGGGGGGTGGTCCTCTGGATTGATGGGGTGGACTATATCCCCGCAACCCATCGGGTACAATGAAGCGGAGCGTTCTTTTTGCCGTTATTCTTGGGGCGTTCCTGCTGGGGACGTTTCCCGCCCGGGCCGCCGGAGATCGAATCTGGACGGCGCTCGTCCTCGGGACGAATGAGAAACCTCCGGCCGAAGTGCCGGAGAAACTCGAAAACTACGCCCCGGCCCTGCGAAAAATTTTCGGTTATAATTCCTTCTATCTTCTGGGTCAGAAGAAGCGCGACTTGGTCAAAGGCAATGAAGCCTGGTTGATGCCGACCAAGGAATTCTTTCTTGGGGTGGATTGTCTGGCGCGGGAAAAGACGTATTACAAACTCCGGATCGAATTGTACCGGAGGGAGAATTTGCTCGTCACCACCGAGGCGAAGCTGGCCCGCGACGCGCCGCTCTATATTCGGGGGCCCCTCTGGGGCGGTGGACAATTGATCTTTTTGCTCGTGGTTCGTTGATGCGCGCGCCTCGCCGCGAGTGAAAGTGAAAGTGGGGGAGGGCCTCCGGGCCAAGCTCTGGATGTGGCCACGGGGGGGCGGACACACCGCCCTCCATTTGGCAGCTATGGGATTTCAGGTTACGGCGGCGGATCTTTCTCCCGGGATGCTGGAGTCCGCCCGCACCCTGGCCGAAGAGCAGGGCTATTTTCTGACCACTGTATGTCACGAAGCCGAGAAATTTCCCTATCCCGAGGTCCAATTTGATCTCGTGACCTGTCGGGTGGCGGCTCACCATTTTAGTGATCCTGTCGCTTTTCTCCGCGAGAGTGCCCGCGTGCTGAAACCGGGAGGTTCCTGCCTCTTGATCGATGGCAGCGTGCCGGATGGGGATACCGAAGCGGAGGAATGGATCCATCGCGTCGAGAAACTGCGCGACCCTCGCCATGCCCGATTTTTATCCCCGGGCGCATGGCCCCGCCTCTGTGAAGCTGCCGGGATGACCGTGGCGGATTGCCAGATAACCCCTCTGAAACAGCCTGACCTTAATTGGTGTTTTGAAACCGCCGGGACCTCTCCGGAAAATCAAGCCGCAGTCATGGACTTAGTTGAAAGCTCCCCAAAAGCAGCCCGGCGTGTCATTTCCCTCGGGAAGGAGGAAGGGCGCATCGTCTGGTGGTGGCCGCGTCGCACTTTGGTGGCGCATGCGGCAGATGGGTGTTGCCCCGGCAAGGAATTGTCGTGATCCGAAAGGGCGGACATCGCGGCCGGTGTCGCTCCAGATCAAACGGCGGAGGGGCCCCGCCCCCGGCGTCCGTCTTTCTCTCAACCATGAGCACTCCGAACCACCTGCCGAGAAGTTTGGCGATGGCGAGAACGACGTTGGCGAGGATCTCGGAGACCCAGCTGTGCCCGTGTGGCCAGCGGATCCATAACCGAGAGTCTGGCAGCTAAAAGTTGGTGAAACTCATCCGTCCGGCGGCGGGTTCATAATCTCCGGACTCCAGTTTGTTCAAATACGCGATCGTGGTCATTTTTTCCCGCAGGAGAGGCAATTCTCCCGGTCCCACCCAACCCTCCGGATGAACGGTGATCGTGTAGTGGATGTTGAGAATCTCATCGGGCGTCATGCTGGTCGAGGTGCGAATGACCTCGTTGACCATGGCGATGACATGTACCTCTTGCTGGGCGGGGTCTTTTCCCGGCGCGACATTGACCCGCATCACTTCCATGCGGATGTATTCGGAAGCTTTGGTTTGCATCGATTCGTAGGCGGAAGGAAGTAGCTCGGCCCGGACGAGAAGCGGAACGAACGCAACGACGAGGAAGAGGGACAGGGAGAGACGCATGATGGTCGGAACGCTAAAGGCTTTTTCGTTCGACGTAAATGCAGGAGTCGGGGGCTCCCGTTCCCGGTGGAACTTCCCAACGCGCTGACGGAGAAAATGCCTCGAGACAGCGGGGCTGGAAAAAATGTGAAAAAACTCACAACGAAAGCCTCCTCCATTCTGATCTTGGTTTGTGAGCAGATTGAGCCGGACTTCACAGTTTAAGAAGGAGGTGAAACGGATGGAGCGAAGAGGAAAGAAGCTGCTTTCTCTCAAGAATGTTCTTGATCTCCTGATTTCGGGAGTGACGCTGCCGCCGGAATATAAAGATCATTCTCTGTGAAGAGAGTTTTTGGGTCGTAGAGATTGTCAGGTTCAACCCGATGGGATTCTCATCGACACCTTGGAAAATCAGCCTGTGCGATTCGAGCGCAGCGGACCTCAGAGTGACCTTTTCAAGAATTGAGTCGGTCGGCGGATTTCCGGGTTTCGGACACATATTCGGCCACGGCTTTTTCGATCTCGCCGGCCAATTGAGCCTTGGGCTGGACGAAGCCCGGAGTGAACCAGGGAAAAAGTCCCAAAAGATCGTGGGTGACGAGGATTTGCCCGTCGCAGTCGGGGCCGCTGCCGATCCCGATCGTGGGGGCGGCGATGGCTTGGGAAATTTCCCGGGCGAGTGGAGGCAAGACGAGTTCCAGGACAATAGCGGCCACCCCGGCGGCATCGAGGGCCCGGGCGTCGGAGAGGAGCACTTCGGCCTGGGCGGGGGTCCGGCCCTTCACGCGGTATCCGCCCTCATTTTTGACCCGTTGGGGCAACATGCCAAGATGTCCCACCACGGGGATGCCATCGTCCAAAATGGCCTGAATCGCGGGGAGGGACTCGTGGCCGCCCTCCGCTTTGACCGCATGGGCTCCGACTGCGATGAGCCGGCGGGCATTTCTTAATGCGTCCTCTGGCGTGTCGATGGAGTGAATGGGCAGATCGGCAATCACCGGGGTTCGGGTCGCCCCGCGAGCCACCGCGGCAGTGTGGTGTTCCATGTCGGCCATGGTCACGGAGGTGGTGTCCGGGTGACCCAGGATGACCATCCCGAGCGAGTCCCCCACCAAAAGAAAATCTAGACTCAGTCCATCGAGGAGGCGACCCATAGGGTAGTCATAGGCGGTCAATGTGGCTAGCTTTTGGCCTGCCTTCTTCTGGGATCTGAGGCGTAGGAAGAGAGAATTCATTTTTATATTATATTAGTAAAAAAATAACTAATTGGCTTTTGCGCAGATGTTTACAAAAACGAACTATTATTAAGTTTTAGTGATTCGTGTTCGGGAAGCTCGGAGAGCCATTGATCGACGGTTTTTGTCTCAATGACTAAGTCGGGATGAATGTCGGCGAGAGGTTGGAGGACAAACCTCCGGACCGTGAGACAGGGGTGAGGGAGAACTAAGTCCTTTGTTTGGAGTGAGAGGTTGTTGAAATAAAGGATGTCGAGATCAATGGGGCGAGGGGCATTGAGGGCATGACGGGGAGGGCGCCCGAGGAGCGATTCGATCCGGAGGAGTTCGCTCAGGAGGGCGTGTGGCTCGAGGGTGGTGGTGAGTTCGAGAGCCGCATTGAGGAAGGGAGGGGAGTCTGGCGGACAATCCACGGGAGCGGTTTCGTAAACCCGGGACATGAGAAACGGGGTGTTGGGGACGGCGAGTTGGCGGAGGTGTTGGCCGGCGCGACGGAGATTTTCGAGGCGGGGTTCGATATTGGATCCGAGGGCGATGCCGGCCGTCTTAACGATTTCGGATTTCGGATTTCGGATTTGAACGCCTGGAGGTTCGGGCTTTGCCCGATCCGTTGCCGCGGATTGGTCGCACGCGGGAGGCTTGGGGAGCGGGCTCATGGGATTTGAGGATTCCTCGCCGCGGTTCGTCTCAGGTGAGGCCGAGGACATCCTGCATATCGTAAAGCCCGGGGTTGCCATGGGCGGCGGCCCATTGGGCGGCGCGGAGGGCGCCCTGGGCGAAGGTGTCCCGACTGGAGGCCTTGTGGGTTAATTCGATCCGTTCGCCGGTGTTGGCAAAAACGACCGTGTGGTCGCCGACGACATCTCCGCCGCGAAGGGCATGCATGCCAATTTCGGTGCGGGTACGTTCGCCCACGAGGCCTTCGCGACCATGGCGGACATCGGTTTGGTAACTCAGGTGGCGTTCTTCGGCCAGGATTTCGGCGAGGCGGCGAGCGGTGCCGCTGGGCGCGTCTTTTTTGTGCCGGTGGTGCATCTCGACGACTTCGAGGTCAAAGTCGGGTCCGAGGATTTGCGTCGCCTTGCGGGTCAACCAAAAGAGGGTATTGACCCCGACGCTGTAGTTGGGGGCAAAGACGATGGGGATGGTTTCGGAAGCTTGGCGAATGAGGTCGCGGGTGGGCTCATCTTGTCCCGTAGTGCCGATGACGAGAACTTTGCCTGCGGCTTGGCAGGCGGTGGTCAGAGATGCGGTACGATCCGCCAAGGTGAAATCGATGACGGCGTCGCAGTTCGGAAGGGCGGCGGCAAAGTCATCGTCGGCGTCGATTTGGGCGGAGACGGCGAGGGACGGATCGGCGGCAGCGCAGTCGATGAGGGCGCGTCCCATGCGCCCGCGGGCACCATTGATAAGAAGAAGGAGAGGTGATGAGCTCATAGTGCAATGTCGTTGGGCATGAAAGGGGGACAATGCCCGGGATGTCAATGCGGGAACCCGGTGGACAGCCGCCTGCTCGGGCTGATTGACGAAGAAAAGGAAAACGCAGGGCGAGAGGCGAAGAGGGATCGAAAGACATCGCGGGGGTGTTTGGCGTTCATCGCCGAGAAGAAGTTAGTGGTCGTTTTGTGATGGGATCGGAGTTGCTTGCTGATCCAATGAAGGCAAAGGCTGTTGCCTAAAGGCTGTGATGCGTTTGCTCTGTATATGTTCCAGAAAAAACGACGAGGTGTGCTCATTCCCTTATCCCTTGGGCGGGCGCTGAGAAGGAATCAGGATTTCCGAGCCATCACTCCAATCAAGAGGCGGGCGATGATGACATCGTCGGTCAAACTGCCGCTGAAGAGTTGTTGATTGGCGGTGGCGCAGGCGGCAAAGCCGACTTCGAGTTCGGGCAGGGAATAGTGGGATCCATTGATGGCGGCGATCCCGAGCGCGTAGGCGCTGACGGAGCCATCCTTTTTTCGGGGCAGGTGAGCGACGTCGTCTTCGGAAAGTCGGTCAAGTGAACGGGCAAACCCATTGGGCTGATTCGGGGTGGGAAGTTTGTGGCGGAGCATAAGTTCTTTCACGATGAGAAGGTTTCGCATCGTGGGAACAATGGCGGCGAGAAGGATGCCAACGCCTTTTTCGCCTTGGGTCATGAGTTGCTCGAGGGTTTCGAGGGCAAGGGGAAGGTCGCGGTGCGCGAGGGCATTGCTGAGATCGAAAATGCCTCCCTCCCGGGTCTGGGGCACGAGGGCTCGGACTTCGGCTGCAGTGACCGTGCGGGTCTTGCCGAAGGCGGTTTCAAGTTTATCTAATTCGTTGTCGAGTTGGCGGGTGTCCAGTCCGACCCGGGCGGTGAGGGCCTCGACGGCTTCAGCATCGAGTTGGATGTCCCGGTCGCGCACTCGGGACGTCGTCCATTCGATGAATTGTTCTTCGCCCGCGCCGAAGCCGAGTTCGGGACGGTTGTGGACTTCCGTCTGGGCGACTTTCGAGAGGGTGCGGAAGGCGGTCCGGCGTTTGTCGGCCAGGGGGGCACTGAGGACGAAGATGACTCCGTCGGGCAATCCTTCGACGAGAAGGTCGCAAAGTCTTTGCAGGGGCTCGAGGACGGTGTCGGAGCGACCGGTTACGGTATCGGCGAGGAAGGACGCGCTTTTGAGCCAGACGAGTTTGGAGCCTCCGAGAAAGGGTAGGGTGAGCAGGGCTTGGATGGTGCTGTGGATGGCATTGGCGGCTTGCTCGACCCCTTCGACGGCGCCATCAATGGTCTCCCGGCCAAAGGCATCGGCCCCGGGGGATAATTTTTCCACCAAGGCGGAGGCAGCTTTCTTCACCCCCGACTCGTCGGTGCCGGTGAGAAAGTGGATCGGAGCGGAGGGCGATTTTTTTGCAGCCATGAGATCCTGGGCGAAGGTTCTTCAGCTGGCCATAGCGACCGGACTGCCGGAGGGGCGCAATTGCTGGAGTTTGGCGATGACTCGGGGGATGGCCTCGCAGGCGGTCTCGATTTGAGCGGTGGTATTGAAGCGGCCAAAAGAAAACCGCAGGCTGCCGCGGATGCGGTCATTGTCGAAGCCCATGGCTTTGAGCACATGGGAGGGATGGACGGATCCGCTGGTGCAGGCCGAGCCGGCGGAACAACAAATGGTTTCTTCGTCGAGCAACATGAGCACCGCCTCACTATCAACTTGAGGGAAGGCCAAGTTGCTGGTGTTGGGGAGGCGATGCGCCCGGTCGCCATTAACTTCGGTGCCGGGGATGGAGGCCAGCAAGGCGTTTTCGAAGCGATCGCGGAGAGCGGCGATCGAGCCGGCTTCTTCGGTGAGATGGGAAGCTGCGAGAGCGGCGGCTTGTCCAAGGCCCACGATGGAGGCCACATTCTGAGTGCCTCCGCGGCGGCTGTTTTCCTGGCTGCCCCGCAGCCAGGGGGTGAAGCGCATCCGTTTGTTGACATGGAGGGCCGCGACGCCCTTGGGGCAATGAAGTTTGTGGCCAGACAGAGAAAGGAACTGGGTCCCGAGTTCGTTCACGTTGAGCGGAAGTTTCCCCACACCTTGGACGCCGTCGATATGAAGGGGGACTTTTTTGGCATTGGTGAGGCGGGAAATTTCCTTAATGGGAAAGAGGGTGCCCGTCTCGTTATTGGCCCACAGAAGCGTGACCAGAGCGGTGTCGGGACGGAGGGCCTGGGCGAGACGTTCGGGATCAAGTTGTCCGGTGGAATCGACCGGCAGGGAAGTGATCTCGTAACCCCGGCGCGCCAAGTGTTCACAGAGCTTGACGGTAGCACTGTGCTCGACTGCGGTGGTGATGATGTGGGTCTTGTCAGGATCGAGCGAGGCGGCGGAGAGGATGGCGGAGTTGATCGATTCCGAGCCGCAGCTGGTAAAGACAATTTCCGATGGTGCGGCGGAGATCAGGCTGGCCACTTGCTCGCGGGCGTGGTCGATGGCGGAAGCTGCGCGCCGACCCAAGGAATAGACGCTCGATGGGTTGCCGTATTCGTCGCGCAACCAGGGAGTCATGGCCTCAAAGACAGCGGGATCGACCTGGGTGGTGGCGTTGTTGTCTAGGTAAATAACAGATTGTGGATCGGTGTTCATTGCGGCAAGGTCCCATTTAATGCAAGAGAGGAGCCGATGGCAATAAGCAGAGTGTTGGTGGACGAATTGCTCGATGATTTGCCGCAGGAAGATCCGTCGGCTCAACGGAGCCGAAAAGACCTCGTGGGGCTCAATGCCCTCATGGGAAATTTCCGCTGGGTCGAAAACCGTATTGCGAGGCATGGGGGGAGAATGACCAAGGACCCGTCCGATCCGCTCCGCATTGTCGAAATCGGGGCGGGTGAGGGACGCTTAGGCCGTCGCTTGGCGAGACGGTTTCCCCGGGCGGAAATTCTCGGAATTGATCGGGCGCCGGCCCCGGCGGATGCGCCAACTGGTCTGTCCTGGAAGCAGGAAGATCTCTTTCGCGCCTTGCCGAACTGTCGGGGAGATGTGTTGGTTGGAGTGCTGATTTTGCACCATTTTGAAGAAGATGAGTTAAGAACGCTTCAGACTGTCTGGGCAAATTTTCGCGTGCTCTATTTTGCGGAACCCTGGCGATCGTCTTGGACCCTGGCTCTGGCCGGATTAGCCAATCCTTGGGTGGGAAAGGTGACCCGGCATGACATGCCGGCGAGCATTCGCGCCGGGTTTGTTCCTGGCGAATTGTCGAAGTATCTCGGCCTGACAGGTTGGAAGGTGCGGGAGTCCATTGATCTTCGTGGGATGCTCCGGCTGGAGGCCTGGCGGCCATGAGCAGACCGCTGACGATTGTCGGGGGAGGATTGTGCGGCCTCTCGCTGGGCTTGGCCTTACGGAAGCGGAATCTGCCGGTGACGGTGCATGAAGCTGGCAGCTATCCCCGCCATCGCGTCTGCGGAGAATTTATCAGTGGCGTCCGCCGCGAAGTGCTTGAGGCCCTCGGAATGGCGGAGGTGATGGATGGTGCCCGCTCTCAGAGGGGGACGGTTTGGTATCACGGGACCCGGAAGGTTTTGACTGCGAAGTTGCCCGAGCGGGCTTGGGGAATTTCCCGCTGGGTGCTCGATCAGGCTTTGCGGGAGAAATTCCAAGAAGCGGGCGGGGTTTTGATCGAGCGATCCAGGGTGGGTTCAGAAAATCCCGTTGGTCAGGTTTGGTGTGCCGGACGCGTGCCGGTGAAGGGCCCTTGGGTGGGATTGAAATGCCATCTTCGCGGGTTGGAATTGGAGGAAGATTTGGAAGTCCATTTGGGTGGGAATGGATATGTGGGGCTGGCGCAAGTGGAGGCCGGCCGGGTCAATGTCTGTGGCCTCTTTCGAATTGATCGCGCCCTCAGCGGATCGGATCTCCTCGGGGCATATTTGGAGGCGGGGGGGCTTGCTTCCGTGGCTCGAAGAATCCGCGACGCGGAGGTGGACGAGTCTTCCCGCTCGGCGATGGCGGGGTTTCGGCTGGGCCCGCAAAAGCGTCAGCCCAATCGCCTGGCCTTGGGAGATGCCTGGGGGATGATACCCCCCTTCACCGGGAATGGGATGTCGATGGCTTTTGAATCCGCCGAGTTGGCGGTGGAACCGCTGGTCCAATATGCGGAGGGAGCCTGCGACTGGGATACGGCCTGTCGGCGGGTGGGATGGCGGTTGCGGAAGAAATTTTCTTTGCGGCTGTTCGGGGCCTGCCTGCTCCATCCGGGCTTGACCTTGCCGGGCGGACAGGCCTTTCTTTCTGCCGTGTCTCGCTCCGGCTGTTTGCCCTTTTCTCTTTGCTTCCGACTTTTGCGTTGAATGTATCTCCAATCCCTTGCCAGCGCCTTTCCCGATCGCAGCCTCACTCAACGCGAAGCCTGGGAGCTTTTGGACGCCAACGCGGCTTCTACCACCCTGAGTCGCCGAGGGCTGAAACTCGTTCGGGCCATCCTGTGCGGGGCTTCCGGAGTGGAAACCCGACGCTATGCCATTCCTCCGGAAGAGCTTTTTCAAATGGATGCGGAGGCCTTGAACAACGCGTTCGAACGGGAGGCCCCCCGCCTGGCTTCGGCTGCCTTGGATAAGGCCTGCCGGGAGGCCAAGGTGGCCACCTCGGAGATCGATGCCCTTCTGATCTGCACCTGCTCGGGCTATTTGTGTCCCGGTGTTTCCAGCCACGTCGCGGAACAAAGCGGATTGCGCGGCGATGTCTTTCTCAATGATTTGACCGGACTGGGATGCGGGGCGGCGATTCCCACTTTGCGTTCCGCTTCCGGTTTTGCGGCCCAACACCCGGATGCGCTCATTGCCACCGTGGCGGTGGAGGTTTGTACGGCGGCGTTCTATTTAGACGACGATACCGGCGTGCTGGTCAGCGCCTGCCTTTTTGGGGATGGGGCCTCCGCGGCCTTGTGGCGGGGACGCGATGGCGGAAATCAATGGAAGGTGGGGAATTTTCATTCTCTCCATCGTCCGGAAGAGCGGGAGAAAATCCGCTTCGTCAATGCCGGTGGCCGCTTGCGCAATCAACTCCACCGGGACCTTCCCGGGGTGGTGGCGGAGGCCGTGGCTGAACTTTACGTGCAGCGCAGCGCGGATCCCGACCAAGTCATTTCCCATTCGGGGGGCCGGGATGTCATCACCGCAATCGAAAGCCGGTTGACATCCTACCGCCTCTCGGAGACTCAAGAGATCTTGCGCCGCTTTGGGAATTTGAGCAGTCCGTCCGTGCTCTTGGCTCTCGAAGAGCGGCTCGCCGGTGACCATGAGGATCAACTCCTTTGGATGACGGCGTTTGGGGCGGGGTTCGCCGCCCATTCCTGCGAACTCTCGCGGGGCCGACCCTAGCCCTCAGACTGTTTGCATGCGATAAAGTCGTCGACAGATTGTTAGGTATTTTTACAGATTGCAGAGGTCATTATCGACTTAAAATCAATCCCGGATATGTTTAAATCTGTGTCGATCTACGGAATCTGTGGACCTGTTTTTTCGGTTTAAAATGTACGGCAGTGAACTTTATTCGCAGAATGTCGGGCTCAAAACTTGGGATTTCTTCGGAATCGAATAGGATCTCCTTATGGTAAGCGCGCCTCCTGATATTCCGGAACTGGTTGATCGGGTCTCCACTAATGCGACCTGGATCGAGAGTCTGCGAAAAAGCGAGGCCCGGGATGTCGCCAACCAATTAGTTGATCTCCCCATCGATGGCATTAGAGAGGTGCTGCGGGAGCTTACGGATGAACAGACCGGCGAGGTCATCATGGAACTGGATCCCTCCTTGCAGGTCCGGCTTTTTGAGGAAATGCGCCTCCATCGGGTCTCAGGCATTGTGGACGAGATGTTCCTCGACGATGCCGCCGACATTCTGGGACGACTTTCGGTCGAGCGCCGCGATGCCATTTTAAAGAATCTTCCGGCAGAGAGCGTAGAAAAAATCACCGAGATCCTCTCCTACCCGGAAGATTCCGCCGGCGGGATCATGAACCCGGACTTCGTGGCGGTTTTGGAATCGCTGACCGTTCAAGAGGCGGTGGCTTCCTTGCGGGAGAATGAAGTCGCCACCAGCGATGCCCTTTTTTACATCTATGTTATCGACACGGAAGCCCGCCTGCGGGGTGTGCTCCGAGCGCGGGACCTGCTGCTTTGTCGGCCCGATACTCGCGTCAGCGACGTGATGATTCGGCAGGTCCGGTGCGTCTCGGTCAATGCCGACCAGGAGGACATCGCCACGCTTTTCCGTGAACATCATTTTATCGCTCTCCCGGTGGTCGACGATTTTCAACGGCTCTGCGGCGTGGTCACCAGTGATGATGTGCTCGACGTCATCGAAGAAGAGGCGACCGAGGACATGCAGCGAATGATCGGTCTTTCCGGGGAAGAGACCTTGGAAACTCCCTGGAATATTTCGCTGCGAAACCGACTGCCCTGGTTATACGTCAACCTTGCCACCGCCGTCCTTGCGGGGTGGGTGGTATCCTTATTTGAAAGCACGATCGACAAATACGCAGTCTTGGCGGTCTTTCTCCCCATCATCGCCAGCCAGGGCGGCAATGCCGGGATCCAAACCCTAACCATCATGGTGCGATCGATGGCTTTGGGAGGGATCGAAGGTCGGAAAAAGACTCGAATTTTAACCAAGGAACTGTTCGTCGCGCTGCTCACCGGTTTGGCCACCGGCCTGGCGGTGGGTTTGATCGGGTGGTGGTGGCGAGGAGATTTAGTCCTTGGTGTGATTGCCTGCGTTGCCTTGATGCTCAATGTGATCTGTGCGGCCGCGGCGGGCGTTTTGATTCCAATGGGACTGAAGGCATTGAAAATTGATCCGGCTCTGGCCTCATCGATTATGTTGACGACGGTGACGGATGTTTTTGGGTTCCTCATGTTCCTCGGTCTCGCCGCCGTCGGATTCCACTATTTCCCTCCGGCCTGAGATTGAGAGGCTTTGATCAGTTTTTGGACCGCTGGATGAGGACGAGATTGCGGATGTAAATGACCCAGCCGGTACCCTGGCCGAGGATGCCGACGATATCCCGCCGCCAGATAAAATAGACCAGGAGCATACTGGAGCCGATGAGGCTCATCCACCAGAAGGCAACCGGAATGACGGAGCGACGGCTTTTCTCGCTGGCCAGCCATTGGACAAGCATCCGTCCGGTGAAGAGAAGCTGGCCGCCAAGCCCCAAGGCCACCCAAGCCAGACCGATCGGACTGGTGATGTTAAAAACGGCGGACATCCAACCATTGGAAGTCTTTTGTTCGTAATAGAGAGTGCTGAATTCCTCCGGGGTGAGGATACGATCGGAATCCGCGCCCAAGCGTTTGACCACATAAACTAATGACCCGTCGCGCAGGCGGGCCAATTTGACATTATCCTTGGCCCCGGCCAGCTCGATTTTAAAACGGACCTCCGAACCGGGCTGGACGGCATTTCCCTCCGGGCGGCCAATCTCGTCGAGCGAAGCGGCAAAAGCCGGCGCTTGGAGGCAGACGAAAACTACGAAAACGAGAGAGCGAACCGACATGGGGATGGGACTGCAATTTCTAAACGCCTGCCCCGGTATGATGCCCTGCCGGTTCCGGTTTGCGGACTGCGGGTGGCGAATCTCCGTCAGGGGAAGAACGGGGCGGGCCCCCATTGTCATCGTCGCCTCCGTCGCCCCGATGATGGGGATCAAAAAAGAGATCCGTGGCCAGCCAGATGGCTTTGGAATGTCGGATAAATCCCACGCTGAAAATAAGCACGGGAGCAAGGACGGCGGCCATGAGCGTCCAAACGGGCAAATCGAAAAAATACTCCAAGGAGCCATAGAGAATGAGACCTGTGATCGCGGAGAAGGTGTAGTTCACCGCCCAAATAGCCATGAGAAAATACCCAGGCTCGCGTTCATACGGGTAGCCACAGCGCGGGCAACCGTCGAGGGGCGAGAACCAATCGGAAAGCCGCCGCACCCGAAACCAGCGTAAATAGAGCGGCTTCGTCCCGCAGGCCGGGCAACGAAGTAAAAGAGCCCGGAAAATATAAGCGCGGGCGGTCGCGAGGTTTTTCTTATGTGGCATGGTTGGAGTTTAGCTCTCGCCTGATTTGCTGCAATTATGCGATTTCGTCTGCGAACGAAGGGGGGCCTAAACAAAAAAGATCCCCAGCGCGATCACGGTCAGGACGCCCCCGGCGAAGCGGACCATTTGAGGCTGAGGATTGTTTTTCCAAGCCAGGCCGAGGACGGCTCCGCCGAGCACCAACAGGCTGCTGGTGAGAATAAACCCGCCAGCATAGAAGCCAGTGGCAATCCCGAGGGGAGCTTCGGCTCCGTGAGCCTGTCCGTGACAAAAGGCAAACATCGCGATCAGGGACGCGCTCACCACGACAGGCGGACGCAGGGTGGTCGCCAGAAAGAGACCAGGCAAAAGAACGGAGAGAAGAATTCCTTGTTCGACCCAAGGCAGGGCCCGGTCGGCGGTTCCAACCAATCCGCCGAGGGCGAGGACCCCGATAAATGTAAGCGGCAGAACGAAGCGGGCTTTGCCCTCGAATTGCAGGGCCCACAAGCCCACCGCGAGCATGGCGGCGATGTGGTCCAGACCGGTCAGGGGATGGATCAATCCCTGGGCCCAGCCACCGGAAGCGCCGATCGAGGGATGGGCCTGGACCAGCGAGGGGATCAGGCACATCAGGGCGGCCACACCAATAGAATATTTCGATCTCATGACCTGACACCCTGAGCGGCCGGGGGACGCGATTCAATAGGAAAAACCAACCGGCGTAAGGGGCTGGTAAAACAGAAACATCTCTTCGATCAGACGCCTTCGGCAAGAGATTGAAGATTGCGGATTAATTGAGAACCGGCACAGTGTTCTTCTTCTAAATTGTCATGGCAAAGTTTCCCACCGAAAACACCCAATCTCCCCGTCATGTGGCCATCATAATGGACGGCAACGGGCGTTGGGCCCAGAAGCGGGGGCTTCCCCGCCTCGCCGGACACGAACAAGGCGCAAAATCCATTCGTGCCTGCGTCGAAGCCGCCATCGAGTCCGGGGTGGAAATTTTGACCCTCTACGCCTTCTCCTCCGAAAATTGGAAACGCCCGGCGGTCGAAGTGGCCGGGTTGATGAAATTATTGGAACGATTTCTCGACGAGAAAGTGCGGGAGATGAAAAAGGAAGGCGTCCGGCTCCAAGCCATCGGGCGATTGCAGGAACTGCCGGTTTCCTGTCAGCGAAAACTTTCCGACGCCATTGCCGAGACCGCCACGAACACCCGCCTTACAGTCATCTTGGCTTTGAGTTATAGCGGACGGGCGGAAATCGTCGAGGCGGTCAAACAAATCGTGAGGGAAGCGCGGGAAGGAAAATTGTCGGAAGACGAAATTACCCAGGAGTTTTTCAGCAGTCGGCTCGACACCCGCGACCACCCCGATCCCGATCTCCTCATTCGGACCTCGGGCGAAATGCGGGTATCCAATTTCCTTCTCTGGCAACTCAGCTACACCGAGATTCATGTGGCCGATTGCCTTTGGCCGGATTTCGGCAAAGCCGAATTTCTCAGCGCCATCGAGGACTATCAGGGCCGCAGCCGTCGCTACGGGGGAATTTGATTTTCGGTGGTGAGCAAAACGGGTCGGCCCTCTGGGGACCGCACGTAGCTCGCGAGCATGGGCCGGTCCCGGCAGGTCGGGAGACCAAATTTGAAAGCCTGGCCGATCGGACTTCGCCCGATCCGTTGCAGCCTCGGCGAGCTGCCGAGGGTGCTCCCCGGAATCGCCCTGGATGAGTGCTCTTTTCTTGATTTCGAACGGCTCGGGTATTGCCGGGCATGCTGCCATCCGTTAGCCTCGCCCCATGCCGACGAATGTTTTGGGGGAAGAATTGAAGGGATGTTGTCACGATCCCATGACCGGATTTTATCGGGATGGTTATTGTCGCACCGGACCGGGCGATCAGGGGCTGCATACGGTTTGCGTGGTGGTCACCGCCGACTTTTTGGAGTTTTCCGCGGCGCGAGGGAATGATCTCATTACCCCATACCCTGAAATGGACTTTCCCGGGCTCAAGCCGGGGGACAAATGGTGTCTCTGTGTGGAACGGTGGAGCGAAGCGCTCGCGGCCGGGGTCGCCCCGCCGGTCGTGATTGAGGCGACCCAGATTTCCGCGCTAGAGTTTGTCGCTCTGGAGGATCTCCAGGCCCATACCGCCGAGGCTTAGGAATTCCCTATGAAGTGGAAAAGCTGACGCGCGGGCTCCAATGTGCAGGACGCCCGTGGACAGAATGTGGGCGGCGTCGGGGGCGGGCGAAGCAGCATCGGAGCACGCTGATTGACGCTGATTGGGCAGAAGTTCGGTCTCAAGGGCATGATTCTTACTCATGGATACGATAGTTGCTGCGATGGTCATCGGCCCGAACGGCGGTGGCGTACTGCCAGGATTGGCGGAAACGGGGATGCGGCCCCTGGGCCCATTCGCGAAAGGCCGTGGCATGGTGGAATTGGCCGGCATCATCTAACTCCCGGGCCAGATCCTCAGCCCGGCGGGCCGGGTTTTCACATTCCTCAACCCACTCATCGTGGACGAGGGGAGTGAAGTCGGCGCGTTCCATCCACTTGCGGAGATGAGCTCCTGTGTCCATGCGGATGCCGCGGCGTTCCTGAAGATGGCGGTAGGCATTTAAGGCCCAGGCCAAATCGGGATCCATCGAGAATCGGCTCCAATCTGGACTGCACACGGCGAGGAATCCCCCGGGACGCGTCACGCGGTGAAATTCCCGGAAAGCTGCTTCGGGATCGGGCAGATGTTCGAGCAAGGCATTGGCAAAAACCACGTCGAAGGAATGGTCGGCAAAGGGCAAGCGGGTGGCACTGGCGGCCTCAACGTCGATGTTCATGATTTCCCGGCCCTGGATGAGCCGGCGGGCGGTCTGAATTTGGGGGAGGGCATGATCGATGGCGGTCACCCGTCCGGGAAAGACGGCCTCGGCGATTCCTGTCGTGATGGTGGCGGGACCGCAACCGGCATCGAGCACGTCGAACCCAGGCTGCAGCAGCGGCATGAGGAAAAAACCGTGACTTTCGAGTTCGCGGGCCGTCGGCGAGTCCGGGGGTTGGTAATCTTGAGTTGGATTCATGGGATGTTTTCGGTTTTTGAAACCCCCCGGTCCGAGATCCGCCGTGAAACAAAAAATCCCACGGTCGTCATTGGACCGTGGGCGTTTCGGATGTCTGAAAGATCAGCTCCGCAAAATTGCCACGGCTCCTGGGCCTACTACGGCCAGGGAGACGACGCTAATCTTGACGGATACGAGCTGATTCATTGCTGAGATCTTAGAAGTAGGCGGTTTTTTTGATCTGACAAGTCGAAATGTGATTTTTTGAATTTCTTCCCGCTTGTCTAATTCTCCGCCTCCGGACATAATCCCCATCCCTACCCGGTTCGAGTTATGAGTTCTTCCTCTGCCACTAAGCGCGTTCAGCCCATCGTTTATTTTATTGGATTCACCGCGGCGCTCGCCGGGTTGCTCTTTGGTCTGGATGTGGGTGTCATCTCCGGAGCGGAGGGATTCATTCAAGCGGATTTCAAAGTTTCCGATGATCAGATCCAATGGATCGTCAGTGCCTTGTTGTGGGGAGCGGCTTTTGGAGCCTTATTCAGCGGGATTCTCTCGAGTCATCTCGGACGCCGGAAAACTATTCTCATCAGCGCGGTGAACTTTATTATCGGGGCGATTCTTTGTGCGTTTGCGCCCAACGAATACACCCTGATGGGGGCTCGCTTTCTTCTGGGAATTGCCGTGGGGGTGGCCTCCTTCACCGCACCGCTCTATCTGTCCGAAATTTCGCCCCAGTCGGTTCGCGGATCGATGATTTCCATGTATCAACTGATGATCACGATTGGCATCATGCTGGCCTTTCTCAGCAACACTTGGCTGGCCACCTATGCGACTTTTGGAGGGGTCACCGGTGGCCACTGGCGTCTGATGTTGGGGATCATTGCCCTTCCCGCGGCGGTGATGTTCGTGGGGGTGTTTTTTCTTCCCGAGAGTCCACGGTGGCTTTTTCTCAAAGGCTTCCACGAAAAGGCGGTTGCGGTGTTTCGTCAGATGAAACTCGATGAAGTCGAGATCGAGGCCGAGGTTCGGGAAATCGAAGACAGCCTGAAGGTGAAGCAAGATGGATTCACTCTTTTGCGCACCAATTCGAATTTTCGCCGGGCCATTGGGCTGGGGATGGGGTTGCAAGTCATTCAGCAACTGACCGGAATCAATGTCATCATGTATTACGCGCCGCGCATTTTTGGGATGGCGGGGTTCGAGGATACCAATGAGCAAATGTGGGGCACGGTCATCGTCGGCATGACCAATGTGCTGGCCACGTTTATTGCCATTGCCTTTGTGGACAAATGGGGGCGCAAGCCGATCATGTATGCGGGCTTTGTCACCATGGGGCTCGCTTTGACTGCGGTGGGAGCCTTGTTTGTAATCGGCGGGGAGACCCACATGGTGACCAATGCCAAGGGCGTTGAGGAAGCGTCCATCATGCTGAAGAGCCTCAATTATGCCTATCCGGCTATTTTTAGCCTCCTCGTTTTCATCGTCGGATTTGCCATGAGTGCGGGACCCATCATCTGGGTGATTTGTTCCGAGATTTATCCTTTGGGTGGCCGGGATCTGGGCGTGACCTTCAGCACCGGCACCAACTGGATCACCAATGCCATCGTGGGGATGACCTTTCTTTCCCTCATCAATGGGATGGGACCTGGAAACACCTTCCTCCTCTACGGAGGACTCAATATTTTGTTTATCATTTTCTTCCTCTTCCTCGTGCCGGAGACCAAGGGAGTCTCCTTGGAAAAAATCGAAAAGAACCTCATGTCCGGAATGAAGCTCCGTAAGATCGGGCGCTGATCGGGCGCTGACCGGCGCGAGGCAGGACAGCGAACATCGGTCGGAAACTGCCCTGAGGCACTTAAAACTTAATTCTTAAACCTGCGGCAACGGATCGGGCCCAGCCCGAACGGCCAACCTTTCAACCCTCCCCCTTTATGAAACCCCACCTCCTCCATGTTTTTATTATTTCCTGCACGGCCGCCATCGGGGGATTTCTCTTCGGTTTCGACAGTGGAGTGATCAACGGCACAGTGACCGCTTTGCAGGCGGCCTTTGGCTCATCTTCGGTCGGGACCGGATTTAACGTGGCCTCGATGTTGCTGGGATGTGCGGGCGGGGCCTTTTTGGCCGGAACCTTGGCCGATCGTTTTGGCCGCAAGGCCATTATGGTGGTGACTGCGGTTTTGTTTGGAGTCAGTGCCTGGGGATCAGGGATTTCAACCGGCTCGTTCGAATTTATTATTTACCGTGTCATTGGAGGATTTGCGGTGGGGGCAGCCAGTGTGCTCTGTCCCGCTTACATTAGCGAAGTGGCACCGTCAGCCATTCGGGGGCGACTTGCGTCTCTCCAGCAGTTGGCGATTGTCTTGGGGCTCTTCATTGCGTTTCTGAGTAACTATTTGATTGCCGATGGGGCTGGAGGGGCCTCGAGTCTTTTTTGGTGGGGATTCCCGGCCTGGAGATGGATGTTTTGGGTGGAATTAATTCCTGCAGTGATCTTTCTGGTTGCGCTCTTTGTGATCCCGGAATCTCCCCGTTACCTCGTGGCGGCTGGAAAACCCGAGGAGGCAGAAGCGGTCCTCTCCAAACTGGGGCATCCGGATGATGCGGCCAAAAAAGTCGTTGAAATCAAGCGGACCTTGCAGGTCGGCCACAAACCGAGCCTGCGGGATCTTTGGGATAAGGCGACCGGACGCCTCCATTCGATTTTATGGGTGGGGATTGGCTTGGCCGTCTTCCAGCAACTCGTGGGCATCAATGTCGTCTTTTATTATGGCGCGACCTTATGGGAGGCGGCGGGCTTTCCTCCCGAGCGGGCGCTGCTCATCAATGTCATCACCGGGGCGGTCAATATTGGGTCCACCCTCATTGCGATTTCCCTGGTCGATAAACTGGGACGCAAGCCGTTGTTGGTTTTTGGATCGATCGGCATGGCGATCTTTCTCGGGGTCTTGGCGGTCGTCTTTGCGAGCGCAAAATTGGATCCCAGCGGGAACCTTCAGCTTGAGGGAATGGCTGGACCTCTTGCCTTGGTTGCCGCCAATTTGTATGTGTTTTTCTTTGGTGTTTCCTGGGGTCCCGTCATGTGGGTCATGCTCGGAGAGATGTTCCAAAATCGATTTCGCGGAGCGGCTCTGGCCATCAGTGGGTTCGCCCAGTGGATGGCGAACTTTGCCATTACGATGACCTTTCCGATTTTGCTCACCCGATTTGGGTTGGGCGGGGCGTACGGATTTTACACTGTTTTTGCCCTCATCTCGGTGTTCTTTGTTCTCCTCATGGTCAAAGAAACCAAAGGCCGGGCGCTGGAGGAAATGTAGCGCGCGCGGAGCGAGGTGGGGAGGTGAAAAGGTGGGGAGGTGGGAAGGTGAAAGTGGCGGAGTGCAGATTTGTTTAATCCTTTCACTTTCGACTCCCGGCGGCTAAGCCGCCGGGCTATTTGCTGCCCGGTTTGCTGCCTTCGGTGGCGGCGAGGTCGGGAGGGAGGTTGTCGGCGTCGAAGGTTTCGACCTTCATTTGCACCAGAGAGACGAAGGGACAGCCAAAGTCGGGGAGGTTGCCACCGCTCCGATCTACGATGGAGCCGGCAGCGACGACTTCGCCCCCCAAATCGCGCACGATCTGGATGGTTTCGGCCAGGCGGCCGCCCTGAGTGACCACATCTTCGGCCACGAGAAATTTTTCCCCCGGAGTGACCGTGAATCGACGCATGACGAGTCCTCCGGAACCGTCTTTTTCTGCGAAAATATGTCGCTTGCCCAAATGACGGGCCACTTCTTGTCCGACAATGATGCCGCCGACGGCGGGAGAAATGACCGAGGATGCCTCAAATTTTGCCAGCTTCTCAGCGAGACGGCCGCAGACATCCGCCGCAATGGTGGCATCTTGGAGGAGGAGGGCGCATTGGAAAAACTCACGACTATGGAGGCCGGAGCGAAGAATGAAATGACCGTGCAAGAGCGCACCGGTCTGGCGGAAGAGATCGAGGACTTCAGACATTTAAGAAAATGATGAATGGTGCAGGAGAGACTGATTTCATTTCGCGGCAGGGATTGTGCTGAAGACCTGAAAACCTGAAAAGTTTGCTCTACTGATTGACGAATGCGAGGCCATTTTTTTGGCGTTCGAGGAATTCGGTGGCGAGGGCGCGATAGGCTTCGGCTCCGGGTCCGGAGGGGTCATGTTCGAGGATGGTCCGGCCGTGGCTGGGGGCCTCGCCGAAACGAATGGTGCGCGGGATATGGGTTTGAAAAACCACTTCCTGGAAATGATCCCGGACCTCTTTGACCACCGCAGGATTGAGATTGGTGCGGTTGTCGTACATCGTCATGACTAGGCCGCAGAAGGCGAGGTTGGGATTGGCTCCCGAGGCGCGGATTCGTTCCATCACATCCACAAGGAGGGCGAGACCCTCTAGGGCGTAATATTCGCACTGAATGGGAATGAGCAATTCATCGGCGGCCGCGAGGGCATTGGACATCCAGATGCCGAGGGAGGGGGGGCAATCCAGAAAGGCGTAGTCAAAGTTTCCGCTGTTTCGGAGTGGTTCCATCACGCGGCGAAGTTGAAGAAGTGGGGTCTCCATCCGGGCGACTTCGATTTCCGCGCCGGCCATTTCATGATCGGCGGGGATGATGGAGAGATTCTCTATTCGGGTGGGGACCACGAGGTCGGTGGCGGCACGGTCGCCGACCATGGCTTCGTAGAGGCTGTGGCCCTTGAGATCCGAAAGCCCGAGGGCGCTGGTGGCATTGCCCTGCGGATCGATGTCCGCTAAAAGGATGCGGATCCCTTTTTCGGCCAGGGCGGCGGAGAGATTGACGGCGGTGGTGGTCTTTCCCACTCCGCCTTTCTGGTTGGTGACGGCGATGATTTTCACAAGGGACGATTCGAGTAGTAGGCGGTAAGTCCATCCACAATGGCATCCGCATATTCTCGGTAAATACTTTTACGCTCCACCCCACCGATTTTTTTCAGCCCCTTGTAGTCGCCGGCTTGGATGCGGGCAAAGACGGAGCGGTTGTTCATCACATAGGGTTCGACATAAATGACCGGGCAGGCGAAGAGCCGATTGGCGAGCAGATTGCGGGCCCAGATGTAGGAACTGTCATTGACGCTGACCGCGTTGCTGCCGTGGTAAATGAACGGAGGCAGGCCGGTGGCGGCGGCCATTTTGCGGGCCACTTGGTCCGTGACGGCGATTTCTTCGGCATAGGACCGACTGAGCAGTTTGACCAACATGTCATGAAGTTGGTCCTCATAGCTCAACTCGTCTTCGCTGAGGGCGCCGGTGACCAAAAAGTGGAGGTGGTTGGCATTGACGAGGCTGGGTTTGGCCGGGTCGCGCCAGTCTTCGGCATTAAAATGCAGACAAACGACAAGGTCGGGGCGGATGGTCTCGTTGACGAGGCGGGCCCGGCGACGAATTTCTGCGACCCGATAAAATAGGCGTTCGCGTTCTTTTTGCAGGCGAAAAGCTGTTGGCTTGACGCCCCGATCGGCCAGCGAGGCGGCCGCAGTTTTTTTCAAACCGGAGGGACGGAGGCTGGTGACCGGAGTGGCCTTACTTCGGGTGAGAAAGACCTCGGCTCCGAGTTTTTCCAGTTGGGGAACCATCAATTTTGCCACCGCGAGTGTCATGTCGCCTTCGGCGACCGGTTTGCTCTTGCCGATTTGGAACCAACGTTCCTCCATTTTGGCCCATTGCCCGCCGAGATGGCCCGGGTCGAGGGCGATTTTGAGCCCGGCCAGCGGTCTGCCGGGTTCGACCGTAGGAAGCATGCGGCGGGAGCGCCAATAGGAGGGGACGGCCCGGGCTGTGGCGTGGGAGGACGCAAAGCGAAGGCGAAAAGGCGTCCCTCCGGTCCGGATGATGGCGTCGGTGTCGTGAAGGGTGATGAATTTTTTCCATGACCCGCTCGGGGCATAAACGTGATTGAGCAAATCAAGGAAATCCTCCCGGGTGATCGTTTCCTGATATGCATTGAGCGCCGACCAGTTCGGCTCGGGGGCAATGGGACTCAGTTTAGCTTCAGCGAGATCGATTCCGGGCAAGAACGACATGAGAAGCAAAATAAGAATAGATGAGGAGAGGCGTTTCAACCCAGAGGGTTGTAAGGGGAAACGGCTGGAAGAGCACGGAGAAAAATGGTCTTGGCGGGGAGAGGGGGCGGAATTTTAGAAATCCGCTTTGTCATTCCCGGCTCGGCTGTGCATAACCTTCCAACATGATACGGATTCTGTTTTTGGGCGATATTGTGGGCGAACCTGGCCGGAAGGCCGTCACCCGGGCCGTTCCCCAGTTCGTCAAGGAACAGGACGTGGACTTTGTCGTGGTCAATGGAGAAAATGCCGCTGGAGGCCGGGGCATCACGGGAAAGATCGCCATCGATTTGCTTCGTTCCGGAGTGGCGGTGATTACCACGGGCGATCATGTCTGGGACCAGCGCGAGACAGCCGAATACATCGCGACCGAACCTCGTCTCTTACGCCCCATTAACTACCCGGAAGGCACCCCGGGCCAGGGCAGTATCGTTTTGGAAACCTCCCGCGCCCGAGTGGGGGTGCTCAATGTCCAGGGGCGCACCTTTATGCAGCCGATTCTGGACAATCCCTTTCCCGCAGCCCAGGCAGCAGTGGAAAAATTGCGGGAGGAAACCCCCATTATTCTCGTCGATATGCATGCTGAGACGACAAGCGAAAAGATTGCTATGGCGCGCTTCCTTGATGGGCAAGTTTCCGCGGTGGTGGGGACTCATACCCACGTCCAGACTGCGGATGAACGAATTCTCCCCGGAGGCACGGCTTTTCTCTGCGACGCCGGAATGTGTGGGCCGGACGAGTCGTGTTTGGGACGGGCCCCGGGGCCCATCATCAAGCGCTTCATCAACTGCATGCCGACCGCCTTCCCCGTGGCCGGAGGACCCGTCCGACTCTGCGGAGCCATTATTGAGGTGGATGAAGTCACCGGCCACGCACTTGCCATCCGGCGGATTTCCAAATTAGAAAACCGGGAAGGCAATTTCTAAAAAGCAAGCAAGGGCGGATATCGAGGCCGAGGTTCCTCCAGACCAGGCGGTGGAGGGCGAGGGGGCAGCCCTTATTAAAGTTATCTTGTCGCCGTTTCTGGTGCCGCAAGAATGGCCAGTCTCTCCGTGACATCGGATCCCGCTTGCGCATCACCCCGAGATCCTTCGTTATCAGTTTTAAACTCCGCAGTTCTTCGGCTACCACCTTGACCTCTTCCGAGGTGTTTCTTGTCTCCGATCCGGAGGATGGCAAATCTAAGGCTACGCTTGAGGTGGAAATTCGGGACTAATGGATAACCCGCGGGCACTCCGGAAGGGCTCGGAGGAAGGCTTTGCCATAGGGTTTGTTGAGGATGCGACTGTCGAGGATGACAATGGTGCCGGTATCGGATTTGGTGCGGATGAGGCGGCCGACGCCCTGACGCAACTTGAGGATGGCCTCGGGAAGTGAGAATTGGTCGAAGGGCCGTCCGCCTTCGGATTCGATCCGCTCCATCCGGGCTTCGGTGAGAGGATGACCCGGAGTGGCGAAGGGGAGGCGAGTGATGATGACATTGGAAAGGGCGTCCCCGGGGACATCGACGCCGCTCCAAAAGCTATCCACGCCAAAGAGGACACTGTGCGGGTTGTCGCGAAATTCCTGCACCATGCGATGGACGGGCATCCCTGCGCCTTGGACGAGCAATTGCCAGCCTCGCTGACTGAAATGGCTCTCGAGAGCCTGAGCGGCAGTGCGCATCGTCGTGTAGCTGGTGAAAAGCACAAACGCATGGGCCTGACTTTCATCCACAAAATGGGCGATCCATTTTTCCAGTGCCTTGTCGTATTGGGGGTCCCGGGGCTCGGGCATGGTTTTGACGAGGTGGAGCGTCATTTGCTTTTGGTAGTCGAAGGGACTTCCGATTTGCACGGTATGAGAATCCCACGCTCCGATGCGGTCGCGAAAGTACTTCATGTCGGGACCGCCCACGGAGAGAGTGGCGCTCGTCAGGACGGTGGTGGTGTTATCACGAAAGAGCATCCGCCGGAGGGTTTCAGCCAGATCGACCGGAGCCGCCCGCAAGGAATAAAAAGTCTCCCGGCGTCCGTATTGTTCGACCCAATAAACGTGGTCGGGGTATTCCAATTGCAAAAAATTGGCGATGCCCCGTCGGGCTTCGCTGAGGCGGCGGGCGGCGTCTTGGAGTTCGCCTTGACGGATTTCATCTTCTTCCCGGGTGGCCTGGGCCTTGAGCGTCTCGGCCAGGCGGGTGAGCCCGCCGCAAAGCTCGGCTCCGTCGGCTAATTCGGTGTCCCGAACCCGGAACTCGCGACTGCGTTTGAAAACGCAGCGCTCGGCCACGGCCTCAAAAAATGCATCGGCCTGGGGTACAATCTCCGACACCGCCTGACAGGCGGTTCCGTTTTTAAGTGCCTGAAAAAGCCCTTTCTTGGTCCGGGCATTATAGAGGCGGTGCAAATTGCGGCGAAGACCGAATTGTGAGATCTCGATGCCGATATGCCGGGAGGCCACGTCTTCTACGGTATGGGCCTCGTCGAAAATGACAAAATCATTGGGGAAGAGAAGCCCGCTGCCCCGGGCCTCCTGTTCTTCGATGTCCCCGAGGAGGGTGAAGAGGAGGGCGTGATTGAGGATGATGATGTCGGCCGAGAGGACCCGTTTCCGCATCGCCTGGTAAAAACAGCGGGGGTTTTTGCCGCAGGTTTTCTGGGTGCAAATGTGATCCTCGCTGCGGACTTCCTCCCAGACGGAGGGATCGGGTTGTTCCAGAAAATCACTGAGGGAACCGTCTTTGGTGGTTTGGCTCCAGGCGTGGATGCGATCGAGGTCGCTTTGTTGGTCGCGGGTGAAGAGGTCGCCTGACGCCTGACGAACCCGTTCCAGCCGGGTGCCGCAGAGAAAATTGTGCCGTCCCTTCATGATGGCGGCGCTGAATTCGATCGGCAGGAGACCTTGCACCAAGGGGATGTCCTTGTAGATCAGCTGCTCCTGGAGGGCGATGGTGTGGGTGGAAATGACCGCTTTGCGGCGGGTGCGAACGGCGTGGAGAGCTGCAGGAATGAGGTAGGCGAGGGACTTGCCCACCCCAGTGCCCGCCTCGATCACCAGGTGGCGACCGGTGGAAATTGCGGTGGCGACCTCTCCGGCCATGACCTGTTGTTCGACCCGGTGTTCGTAGTTTTTGGCCTTGGACATCAGCCCCTCTGGACCAAAGAGGGCCTCGACTTCGCTCCGGAAAGAATCTTCCGCCGGGATGTCTTCTTGAAGAGAAATCATAACCAGGAAGGAGGCATATTGACGGGACTGCCGTTGGCCATTACTGATGGACGCTTACCCACGGATGAAAATACTGGACCGATATGTGCTGAAGGAGTTTTTGCTGCCCTTCATCTATTGCTTTTTTGGATTCATCGCGATCTGGTTTATTTTTGATTTGAGCGATAATCTTCCGGATTTCCTTGAGGGCAAGGTGGGAATTCCGATTTTGCTCGAGTACTACAAATCTCAGGTCCCGGAGATCATCGTCATCACCCTCCCGATTGGGCAGTTGCTGGCGCTTTTGTACTCCCTCACTGCGATGTCCCGGTCCAACGAATTGATCTCGATGTTGGGGGCCGGGTTGAGTGTGACTCGAATTTTAGTGCCGTTGTTTGCCGTCGGGTTCGTCCTGGTGGGAGTCACTGCCTACTTCAACTTCGAGAGCGCCCCTCACGCGGCCATGATCAAAAAGCAGATGTTGCGTGAGATCAAGCGGGGCGAAAAATTGGAGACGGGATTGGCCGCCCACCTCTATCGCAACCGCGAGGATGCCCGCACTTGGTTCATTCGCAAGATCTCGGCTGACCTGGAGCAATTCAACGATCTTCAGGTTTTGCAGCAAGATGAGGAGGGCAATATCATCAAACAATGGTATGCCCGTGACGGGTCATATGATCCCATCACCAAGAGCTGGATCTTCTCCCGGGCCAAATACGTTGAGATGGATACGAGCGGAGAAATCACCAAAACCGAGATGCTCGACGAGATTGTCATCCCCGGATGGCGGGAGACCCCGTGGCGGATCTCCAGCTCTGTGATGAATCCCAACTATCTGTCGGTTCAGGAACTGAAGGATTATCTGGCCTACAACTGGGATTTTCCTGCCGTGCGCTTGGCCCCCTACCGGACCCAGCTCCAGTACCGCTACGCGCTCCCCTGGGTTTGTCTGCTGGTGGTGTTCATCGCGGCCCCGCTGGGCATTGTCTATTCCCGCCGCGGCATTCTCGGTGGAGTCGCCACCGCGATCGCGATCTTCTTTTCTCTCGTTTTCGTCAGTGCCTTGTTTGTCGCTTTGGGTAAGGGGAACCGGCTTCCTGCCATGACCGCGGCCTGGGGTCCGATGGTGGCGTATTTAGGGATCGGCCTCTGGCTCTTGTGGTATCGATCAACGAACCGGGATCTTCCGAAAATTAAGCTCCCCTGGTCTTCCTGAGATGCAAAGCGATTGGGAAATCAAATCACGAGCGCATTCCTGTGCTCGATCAGGAAAAGAATTCTCTGAGGGGGAATCTTTTTACACCCTCTTGTTTCGCGACGGAGAAGGATTTCGCCGCGAGGATGTTTGTGAAGGAGTGTGGGAGGATCGAAATGAAAATATTCAGCCGTTTTCCTTTTGGCGGTCCAAGTATGAACCGCCAGCCGCGGCGGCTCCCGAGGCACTGCCCAAAGACGACGCCGAAGGATTGCTTCGCCGCCTTATTGCCGAGCAAGTTCCTGCGACTCTCAATGCCCGTTATATTTTGGCGCTGATGCTGGAGCGCAAGCGGGTCCTGCGTCCGATGGATTCGGAGGATGAAAGTGTTCTCGTCTATGAGCATCTTGCATCCGGGGACACCTTCGTGATTCACAATCCCCAGCTTTCCTTCGAGCAAATCCCGGCCGTTCAAGCGGAGGTGAGCGAACTGCTGGCGGGTTCGTTCGCCGCGTGATAAATTGCGGAATGTCCGCAGAATTTCCATTGTTCCTTGCGCCGATGGCGGGCGTGACGAATACGGTTTTCCGGCGTCTGTGTAAGAAGCAGGGAGCGGATGTTCTGACCTCGGAATTTGTGTCTGCCGAGGGCATTCTCCATCGCAATGAGCGGACCCGGTATTATCTGGATTTTCATGAGGAAGAACGGCCCGTAGGGGTGCAACTTTTCGGGGCCGATCCGGAGCGGCTCGCCTTGGCGGCCCGGGCAGTCATTGACTGGGTCCAGCCGGATTTTCTGGATTTGAATTTCGGGTGTCCGGTCAACAAGGTGGTTTGCAAAAACGGGGGCTCTGCGCTGTTGAAAGACACTCCGTTGCTGGCCCGGGTGGCAGGTGAAGTGGTCCGCTCCGCGGGTTCGGTCCCGGTGACGGCGAAGATTCGGATCGGATGGTCGGCGGATTCGATCAACGCGACCGAGACGTCCCGCTGCCTGGAGGAAGCCGGAGTCCAACGCATCGCTGTGCATGGACGCACCAAGGAGCAGGGATATTCCGGACGGGCAGATTGGGATGTGATCGCGGAGGTGGCGGCGGCGGTGAAGATTCCGGTTATTGGCAATGGCGATTTGAATAACGCTGCCGATGTCCTCCAGCGTCGCCGTGAAAGCGGGGTGTCCGGGGTGATGATCGGACGGGCCGCGATGTCATATCCATGGATTTTTGCCGAGATCCGGGCGGCGCTTTCTTCAGGGGAGATTCCGGTTCCGCCCACTTTGGAGGAACGGTGGAAACTTATTTGCGGCCATTGCGCAGCGGAAATTGCCTGGCGAGGGAATGCCCTCATGGCCATGCGATCTCTCCGGGGCCGTCTGATGGCCTACACGAAAGGCATGCCCGGGGGAGCGCGTCTCCGGGCGGGACTTTCCCATCTGGAGAGTTTGGGAGAATTGGAAGACTTGGCGGCCGGACACTTGGGGGGCTTGGCGGCCGAAGAGGTCATGAGCCCGGGCGAGCTTATTCCAAGTTGATGCGCTCGGGAGTCTCTCCTGGCATGAGGGCGTGAAGTTCGTTTATGCCGCCGCCAGGGAAGAGCGGGGTGTTGGTGATGGGGTGCCGGGAGGCTTGGACCTTGATCGTGACCGTCTTGCCGTCGCGGATGACGGTGATGGGCACGTTGTCGCCAGCGGTCAGAAAAAAGGAGGCATCGATGACGTCTTCGGCATGAGAAACCTTTCGTGTTCCCACCTGAATGAGGATGTCTCCGTCTTGTAGGCCCGACTTGGCGGCCGGGGTTTCGGGGGAGAGCTCGGTGATTCGGACATTCGAACCGTGAACAGTTTCGGGTTGTTCCTCCACGTTGACGCCGACCCAGCCATGGCGGGGTTCCCCGAAGCGCACATAGTCCATGCGAATTTTTTCGGCGGCTTCAATCGGGAGAGCGTAACAGGCTCCCCCGCCCCCGATGCCGGAAAAAACGATTCCGACCGCATCGCCATTGAGATTGAGGACGGGAGCCCCGCCGAATCCGGGTTCGACCGGAAGATTGGCCCGCAAATGGGTGGTCATGAAATGTTGACCGAGAAACTGGCGATCAAACCCGCCCAAGAGTCCAAAGGTGGCGGTTGCGTCCGTGTTGACAGGATATCCGATGGCCATGATCGGTGTGGCGATGGTCAGGGTCGAGCCGCTGCCGATGGGGATGAAGGGGGATTCGCAATCGGCTTTGATCAGCGCGATGCCACTGCGGGGGTCGGAAACCAGCAACTTGGCCGGAATTTGGCGGCCTTTGAAGATGATATAAATCTCGTCCGCCTGACCCACGATATAGTCGAGGGTATAGATGGTGCCGGCCGGATCGGCAAAGAACCCGGTCCCGCAGAGGCGACCATGTCGATCGAAGGCTTCCACTCGAACCACCGCCTCGCGACGCTCCTGAAAGATCCGCTTGATCTCGGAGGTGAGCTTTGCACCTAAATCTTCCGCCGCTTCCAGGGGAAGCAGGGTGAGTAAAAGGAGGACGAGCGGAACGGCAGTCCGCTTCGGCGAACTAGAAGCTGAGCGGTTGCTCATTATTCACTGGTCTGGACTGCAACACGTAATGCGAGGGAAGGGGGGCTCCGGCTCGCGCGGAGGCGGGAAGGGCGTCACTGATGGTCACCGGCCGTGGGGAGGTGAGCGAAAAAGAAGATGGCGACGCCATGGACTCTGCGGCCGCCAGAGCGGGAGTCTCGCCGGGACGTTGGGAGACAATCAGGACCGATGCGGAAATGGCCATGGCGACAATGGCCGCGTAGGCCATCCGGGGCACATGAAAGGTGGGAGCCAAGGAGAGCAGGCGTTCCCAAAGGACTTCCCGAGTGGGACGGCGCACAAGATCCGCGCGTTGGCGGCGGTGCATGTCGCGCATAAAATCATCAAAATATCCCTCCGGCGGTTGCTCGTAGCGTTTGAGGCGCAGGAGTTTGGCTGTGTCGATGGGATGTTTCATAATGGGATCAGTGGATGCGGGTGATTCTTAAGGACTAATAAACTCTCCGAGGTAGTTTTGCAACTGACGGTGTGCGTAAAAGAGCCGTGATCGTACGGTGCCTTCCGAGGTGCGAAGGATTTTCGCAATTTCAGCATGGGGCATTCCTTGGATATCAAACATGGTCACAACGGCTCTATGCTGGTGAGACAACTTCTGCATGGCCTCGTTCAATCTTTGCTGGAGTTCGCTCAGATTGGCTTCCTGCCGGGGATTGCGACCGGAGGTCATTTCGAGGAACTCTTCGTCATTGAGGACGCCGGAATCCACATCGTCCAGACTCATGGTGTAGCGGCGATTGCGCTTCTTGACAAAATTGAGCGTCATATTCACGCCGATGGCGTGGACCCAAGTGTGAAAGCTGGACTTTCCTTGGAAGCTCTTGATGGACCGATAAGCTTTGGCGAAGACATCCTGAAGGAGGTCGTTGGTGTCCTCGTGATTGGACGTCATGTGATAGATGAGGCCATAAAGCCGTTGGCGATAGCGGATGACCAATTCGTCAAACGCATCCGGGTCGCCGGCTTGTGTGCGGGCGACCAATTCGGTGTCGGGAATTTCAGGAACGTCTTCCATCAAGAGAGAACCCGCAGAGGTATCAGAAACTGCCAGCGAGGCGCAGTGCGAAAATTAAGAAATTTCCGGCAGGGTCGCGTGAAGGAGATTGACGAGCGTGTCGGCAGCGCGACGACCGGCTTCGGTGACCTCCTCGTGATTGAGGCAGCCGTCCGAGAGTCCCGCTCCCCAATTGGTCAGGCAGGAAAAGGCTCCCACCTGAAGTCCCAAGGCGCGCGCCTGGATGGCTTCGGGTACGGTGGACATCCCGACGGCATCGGCACCGAGGGTGCGCAACATGCGGATCTCGGCCGGAGTTTCGTATTGAGGCCCGGGGAGGGCGGCATAGACGCCTTCGTGCAAGGATTGGCCGAGGTGGGTGGCCTGGGATTGAAACGCGGAGCGGAGTTTTCGGGAATAGACTTCACTCATGTCAAAAAAATGGGCTCCTCCATGGAGCGGGGTTTGGCCGGTGAGATTGAGGTGGTCGGTGAGCATCATCCAATCTCCCGGAGGAAAATCCGGGTTGACGGTGCCGGCGGCATTGGTGAGGAGGAGGGTGGTGATGCCGATGTGATCCATGAGACGGACGGAGCGGGTGACCTCGGCTGCGGTCCAGCCTTCATAGAGATGAACCCGGCCTTGGGCGATGAGGAGGGGATGACCGGCCATTTCCGCGACCAGAAATCGACCGGCATGTCCCGGTGCCTTCGAAACCGGGAGACCGGGAATGTCTTCGTACGGAATGACGGCCTGGGCGGGGAGAGATTCCGCAAAAGGACCCAGTCCGGAGCCGAGCACGATGGCCAGCTTCGCCCCGCAATCACTGAGGGCGGCGGGAATCTGCGGAAATTCGGAAGTGGAGGCAGGCATCCGGTCTTAAATACCAGAAAATCGACCACGAAGGAGTCAAATTTCCGCGGCCCGAGAATGGATCTCGCCGTAGAGCCG
>Ga0105055_10001587_pt1 | contig 36527 bp, 34 predicted proteins | sample BON03_FD_78090 | JGI IMG/M metagenome (GOLD analysis project Ga0105055, IMG submission 78090) | Freshwater microbial communities from Lake Bonney liftoff mats and glacier meltwater in Antarctica - BON-03 | ecosystem: Environmental > Aquatic > Freshwater > Ice > Glacier meltwater | place: Lake... | reverse complement strand
ACCTCGACCGGTTCGGTGGCCTCGACCGGTTCGGTCACCTCGTCGGGTTCGGTCACCTCGACCGGTGCAGGCACCAGCAGCGCTTCGCCGCAGTCCTGGCAGAACTTCTGATGCTCCGAGACCTCGGCCTCGCAGCGAGAACACCGCATGTCACGACTGTAGGAGATGTGGCCGCGACTTGTGGCGTGGCAACGCGCCGGTGGGTGGCGACACTGTGGGCGTGGCTGGTCGTTTCGCTCCCTCTCCGACCGGTGACCTCCACCTCGGTAACCTCCGCACGGCGGTGATCGCCTGGTTGGCTGCGCGGTCGCGTGGTGACGACTTCATCGTGCGGATGGAAGATCTCGATCGCCACCAGTCCAGCATCACCATCGAGGGGTCACAGCTCCGAGACCTCTCGACACTCGGGATCGACTGGGACCGGGCCGTCATCCGCCAAAGCGAGCGATTCGACCGATACGAGGCGGCGATCGCTGAACTGGCCGACCGCGACGTCGTCTACGAGTGTTTCTGCTCACGCCGGGAGATCCGCGAGGAAATCGAGGCTGCCTCACAGGCGCCACACGGCCCGCCGGGGTCGTATCCGGGCACGTGCCGTGACCTCACCGCAGGCGAGCGTGCCGAGCGGCGTGCATCCGGCAGACCCCCGGCCCTTCGGCTCCGCACCGATGGTCAGGTGATCGAGTTCCACGATCGTCTGCACGGCACCGTGTCGGGGCTCGTGGACGACGTGGTGCTGCGTCGCAACGACGGAGTACCGGCATACAACCTCGCCGTGGTCGTCGACGACGAAGCCCAAGCAGTCACCGAGGTCGTTCGAGGCGGTGACCTCTTGGCCTCGACCGCGCGCCAGATCCACCTGCAAGAACTCCTCGGCTACACCCGACCGGTGTACATGCACGTGCCCCTGGTGGTCGATGCGGTGGGCGAACGCCTCGCCAAACGCAGCAGGATGCCGATGACCATGACCGAACTCGGTGCGATCGGCATCGGCGTCGACGAGATCATCGGATGGATCGCTGCGACCCTCGGATACGACGCAGCGGACCCGATCGCCACCCTGCGTGATCTGCTGGCAGTGTTCGACTCTGGGGACATTCCCATCGACCCTTGTGCGCTGCCGTCGTTAGCGCTCCCGACGTGAACGTCCGCTGAACTTCGGTAGGTGCCGGTAGCACGCCGGGCGCGGCCGGTAATCTTTACCCACCGTGGTCGACCAGGAGCGAAAGCGCGCGAAGATCGGCACCGTCTTGGTGTTCGGGCTCGTGGCCATCGCCGGCTGCTCCACTGCGGTCACCAGCGGAACCGTCAGCGGCGATGGTGCCAGCGCCGCTGAATCACCGACCGTGATCACCGTCGATGACACCAGCACGTCCGAGGCGGCCACCACGACGATGGAAGTGCCCACCACCACGGTTGCGCCCACCACGACACTGCCACCGACCACCACCGTTGCGTCCACCACGTTGCCGCCCACCACGACCGTGCCGGTCAACGTCATCGCGGTTGGCCTGGTGGATCCGCCCCTCCAGGCGGTCGGCACGAACGGCGGCGGCGAGACCGCACGCGTCCAACAGCGGCTCTTCGACCTCGGTTTCTGGCTGTCTGCTGCCGACGGCGACTACGGCCTCACCACCAAGCAGGCCGTCATGGCCTTCGAGAAGTACATGGGTTTCGAGGCCGACGGCAAGGTCGACCAGCGAACTGCTGATGCCCTCACCACCATGACCCTGCGTCCGATCGCACGGGCCAACTCGGGCACGCTGGTCGAGGTCGACAAGGCCAAGCAGTTGCTGTACTTCGTGATCGACGGCCGCACCGACTGGATCCTCAACACCTCCACCGGCAACGGCGAGGCCGACACCGAGGAAGACAAGAACACGCCGGGCGAGATGATCACCGGTGTGTCGGACACGCCGAGCGGGTTGCACAAGGTCAACCGTGAGCGCCCGGAAGGCTGGTGGGAAGGTGACCTCGGCGAGATCTACCGGCCCAAGTACTTCGTCGGCGGTGTGGCGGTGCACGGCTCGAACAGCATCCCGAACTACCCGGCTTCGCACGGCTGCGTGCGGGTCAGTGTCCCGGCGATGGACTGGATCTGGGACAGCGGCATCATGCCGATGCGCGTCCCGGTCTGGGTCCACGACGGCGCCTGATCCTGTTGCCCGAGTTGCCCGAGTCGCCGGAGTCGCCCACCTGATCGTTGACGGATCTCGCCAGCCGGTCTGGGAGACTGACCGCCATGCTTCCTGCCATCGGCGACATTCGGCCGTGGGCCGACCCCCACGTCGTGTCGATCAACCGGCTGTCGATGCGCCCGCCGACCGCTGCCGTGGTCACCATCGATGACGCACGGGCGGGACACGATTCGCCGTGGCGTCGGTCGCTCGACGGTCGCTGGCAGTTCCGGCTGTTCGACACCCCCGACAGCGTTTCGGCTGCCGCCGTCGCCAAGCCCGCCACCGGCTCGTCGTGGTCGGCGGTCACGGTGCCCGGCAACTGGACGTTGCAGGGCGTCGGTGACCTGCCGCAGTACACGAACGTGCGTATGCCATTCCACGGTCCACCGCCGCGTCTGCCCGAACGCAATCCCACCGGCGTGTACCGCCGAACAATGCAGATCCCGAAGCGCTGGCTCGATCGTCAGATCGTGCTGCACGTCGGCGGCGCCGAGAGCGTGCATGCGCTGTACGTCAACGGCGAGTTCGTCGGCTACGGCACCGACAGTCGCCTCGCCAGCGAGTACGACGTCACGTCGTTCGTCCGTGCCGGCGCCAACGACGTCGCCATCGTCGTGATGCGCTGGAGCGCCCACAGCTACGTCGAAGACCAGGACCAGTGGTGGATGGCTGGCCTGCATCGAGCCGTGTACGTCGAGGCTCGTGGCGTGGTGCACCTGGCCACGTTGGAGTGTGATGCAGGTCTTCGCTCCGCCGGGACACCTGACGTCGCCGGCACGCTGGTTGTTCGCGCCACCGTCGACGGGTCGAGGCCGCCGGGGCCGGGTTGGCGGCTGCGGTTCGGCGTCGAGACGCTGCGCTGTCGACGGCTGGGCCGACCACAAACCGTCGACGTGCCACACCAGTTCGCAGCGCCGTACATCTTCACCGGGCACATCGCGGCCGCCACGTTCGAGTTCCCGGGTATCGATCCGTGGTCGGCCGAATCCCCGACCAGGTACCGTGTCACCGCGGAACTGATCGACCCCGACGGCGCCGTGGCCGAGGCGCACACACAGCTGATCGGGTTCCGCTCCGTCGAGGTCCGCGACCGTCAGTTGCTGGTGAACGGCGAGCCGGTCTGGATCTTCGGCGTGAACCGCCACGACCATCATCCGACACGAGGCAAGGCGGTCACCCTCGACGACATGCGCGATGACCTGCTTGCGATGCGCCGCCACAACATCACCGCAATTCGCTGTTCGCACTATCCGAACGACCCCCGGTTCCTCGACCTGTGCGACGAGATCGGGATGTACGTCGTCGACGAAGCCAACATCGAGAGCCACGCCTACAACACCAGTCTGTGCAACGACGCCCGCTACCGCTCGACCTGGCTGTCTCGCGGTGCCCGAATGGTCGAACGCGATCGGAACCATCCGAGCGTCATCATGTGGTCGCTCGGCAACGAAGCCGGTTACGGAACGAACCATGACGCGTTGGCCGGATGGATCCGTCGGGCCGATCCGTCACGTCCACTGCACTACGAGGGAGCGGTGTTCCACGACGGGTGGGTCGACGGTGGTGCGGCTTCCAGCGACGTCGTGTGCCCGATGTATCCCACGATCGACTCGATCGCCGAGTACGGGCGCAACGGCGCCGGCACTCGACCACTGATCATGTGCGAGTACAGCCACGCGATGGGCAACTCGAACGGCTCGCTCGCCGACTACTGGGACGTGATCACCACCACGCCGGGCCTGCAGGGTGGATTCATCTGGGAGTGGAAGGACCACGGTCTGCTCACACGCCTGCCGAGCGGCAAACGGGGCTTCGCCTACGGCGGCCAGTTCGGTGACGAACCGAACGACGGAAACTTCGTGGCCGACGGCCTGATGTCGTCCGACCTGCAACCGCATCCTGGGGTGCAGGAGGTGATGTGGGTGTACCGGCCGGTGGTCGTGTCACTCGTCGGCAGCGCGCTTGCCGTCACCAATCGCCGCAGCTTCACCGACCTCTCCGACCTCGTCGGCTCGTGGGAGCTCCTCGTCGCCGGCGATGTCACGGCGTCAGGGGTGCTCGGCGACGACACGGGTCAGACCCCTGTTGTCCCGCCTGGCTCCACCGTCGAGTTCCCGTTGCCGTGCGACGTTCCCGTCGCTGCTGATGTCCACCTCACGATTCGCTGGACGCAGCGTCGCGCCACCGCATGGGCGCCCAAGGGCCACCTCGTCGCCTGGGACCAGCTCACCCTCTGCTTCCCAGACCCAGCCACCAACCCGAAAAATCCCGGCGGTGTTGCGCTCAGCGCAACACCAGCGCGCCATTTCGGTGAGATCCGGGTCGATCCGACCCTGGCGTTGTTCCGTGCGCCGATCGACAACGACGGGTTCAAGCTGTTGCCCGACCTCGGTCGCCGGATCGGTGTCGGCGGCGACGGGCTCGGTCACTGGATCGATGCCGGTGTCGATCGATTGCCGGCGGATGAACTCGTCGAGCATCATCACGACGTCGAGGAATTCGGCGACGGCTCGCAGGTGCACACCCATGTGGTCGTCGTGCCAGATCGTCTCGACGACGTGGCACGGGTCGGCGTCGCATTCGTACTCCGGCCCGGCTTCGACCGGCTGCGCTACTACGGCCGAGGGCCGCTCGAGAACTATCCCGACCGCAACCGGGGAGCGTTACTCGGTGTCTGGGAGTCGGAGGTCGACGAGTCGCCGTACCTCGTGCCGCAAGAGTTTGGGCTGCGCACCGACTGTCGTTGGTTCGAGTTCATCGACACCTCCAGCGGTGCGGTGCTGCGACTCGACGTGCTCGATCCCACGTCGATGCACGTCTCCGCCACTCGGTTCACCACCGAGGACCTCTACGCCGCCGGCCACGAGACCGACCTTCGGCCTCGCCGAGGATTGGTGGTGCACGCCGACATCACGCACCGCGGCATCGGCACGGGCAGCTGTGGCCCCGACGTCCTCGACCGCTACCGGATCGCTCCCGGCACCCACCGCTTCGCGTACCGGATCACATCAGGGGTCAGACCCGGGAGGTGATCCGCCGCCGATCACAACCCGGGTCTGACCCCTGATGTCATCCATGCGGTGATCGATGGGGCGCCTTGCTGGTCGTTGCTGAGGTTGTCGATGCGGTCGCCGATCCACTCGAACAGGCTTGCCTGCGCGACCACCTGGAACACGAAATAGGCGACGAGGAGCACGACAGCCACGATCGCCGCCAATCGGATCCACTTCACGATCTTGTTCGTGTACTCGGACACGAGAGGCACGAGATCTCGTTGCATCTCGCGGGCGCGCTGCGAGAACAGATCGGCAGCCCGGTCGACCTCGCTGCGAGTTGCGCGCCGTACATCTTCGACGATCTGCTGGCTGTCGGGTCGCCCCATCCGATTCGATACGGCCTGCGTAGCGACTTGCGCCGACGGCGCCACGTAGCGGTGCGCCGCTGCGAATGCCTCGCGCTGCTCGAACGACAGCAATTCGGCCGCGCTGGGGGGCGAGCGCCGTGCGTCGGTCCAGTCGAGGCCGTCCCAGAACCGCAGTGTGGTCTGGTTCTCGGGATCCGGAAACCAGCCGGCTTGGGGTGCGTCGACGCGGCGCACGACTATCGCCGCGTCTCGGACCGGTCCGGCTCGGGCAGGTCGACGCGGTTGTCGTCGTCGGGGATGGGAAGTCCACGCTTGGGGCGCACCTCGTCGTCGGTGTCGTCGTCGCCGCTCGCCGCAGCGAGGGCCGCAATCGTGCCCAGCAGTCCGGAGAACTCCGCCGGGATCACGAGCTTGGTGGCCCGCCCGTCGCCGATGCGTTCCAACGCCTGCAGATACTCGACGGTCAGCACTGCTTTGTCGGCGCCGGCTGCCTTGATGCCGCTGAGGCGGGCCTTCGCAGCGTTGCCTTCGCCCTCGCCGATCAGTTCCAGCTGGAACTTCTCGGCCTTGGCACGCAGTTCGATTGCCTGTGCCTGGCCCTCGGCGTCGAGGACCGCAGCCTGCTTGCGACCCTGCGCGGACAACACCGCTGCCTGCTGTTCGCCGTCCGCTCGGGCGATCGCCGCTTCCTGATAACCCTTTGCCTCGGTGACGGTGGCACGACGGTCGCGCTCGGCGCGCATCTGGGCGTGCATGGCCGACACGATGTCTGGTGGCGGATCGATCCGCTGGATTTCGACTCTGACCACTCGCACACCCCACTTGTCGGTGGCGTCGTCGAGCACGTCTCGCAGCTGAGTGTTGATCGTGTCTCGCGAGGTGAGCGCACGGTCGAGTTCGAGATCACCGATGAGGTTGCGAAGGTTGGTCTGGGCGAGCTTGGTGAGTGCCATGAAGAAGTCGGCGACGTTGTACACGAGGCGCTGCGGGTCGGTGGCCTCGTAGTACACGACCGCGTCGACCGACACCACCACGTTGTCGGCCGTGATGACCTCCTGGGGCGGCACGTCGACCACCTGTTCACGCATGTCGATCAGCTGCATCGTCTCGATGAACGGCAAGATCAGGTTGAGACCCGGCTCACGCGTGGCCTTGTACTTACCGAGACGCTCGACGAGGCCACGTTGATATGGACGCACGATCTTGACGGCGCTGACCAACACGCCGATGCCGATGAGGGCGACGACGATGAGGACGATGGCAATGGGGTTCATGAGTTCTCCCGGTTAGCTGGACGGTGGCGCATTCGAAGCGGTGTTCGGCGGTGATGACGGTGAACTGGATGGCGGTGCCGGTGGTGGTGAACTGGACGGCGGAGTGGTCGGCGGAGTCGCCGGCGGAACGACATCAATCGACTCGACCGAGACCTTGGTACCGGTGACGGAGACGATGCGGACGTGAACGCCCTTGGCAAGTGGTCGACCGTTCTCGGAGGTGGCACCCCACACGTCGCCGTGAGCGCTGATGCGGCCGCGACGCTCGGTGTCGTCGGGGTCGATGGCGGTGGTCACGATGCCGGCCAGGCCGATCAATCGATCAGCACCCACACCGGGTTGGAGTTCGTTGTCGCCCACGAATCGTCTCAGGTAGCGGTAGAGCACGACCCAGATCACGCCGCCGCCGCCGAGGAACACGAGCCATTGGATCTCGATGGCGATGTCGTAGAAGCCGAGGAGCGCAGCGCCGAGCGCCGACACGGCGAACGGGAGCAGCACGAACGACCCGGCGAGCACTGTGAGTTCGATCAGCGCGAAGAAGACGGCGACGCCGAGCCACACCCATGGCCAGAGGTTCAGGTCGATCCCGAGATCCAGCACCGTTCCAACCTATCCCAGTCCCGTTTGTGTCGCGTTTCCGGTGGACCGTCGCACCGGAACCGTCACGCAGACGGGGTGACGGCTGGCCAGACCCGTTTGTGTTGCATTCCAGGTGACCCGGTCCACCGAGAACGTCTCACAAACGTGGTGGAGGTTGCGGGTGGAGGCGGAGCGCTCAGTCGGTGTCGGTGTCGGTGGCGCGGCGGATGCGGATCGGCTGGTCGGCGGCGGTCTTGTTGCGGCCGGTCTCGAGATCGAATCGCCAACCGTGGAGCGTGCACACGAAGTCGCAGCCGTCGATCTCGCCAAACGCTGCGAGATCGGCGTTGCGATGCGGGCACCGGCGCTGCACCACGTGGTCGCCGATACGGATGTCAGGTTCGTGGAGCCGTTCGAGCACGTCGACGGGTGTGAGCTTGCGGACCACCTCGGCCTCGGCGCGCCGCATTCGCTCACGCGACAGCGACTTCAAGAAGTTGTAGACGTACTCGTTGAACTCGCCCTCTCGCCACGCCGTGAACCGGCACGACAGCAGCAGCGAGTTGCTCCAGTCGACGGCTCGTCGAGCGACGACGGTCTCGACGAGCTCGCGCGGGATGTCGAAGCGGAACGAGAACGGCTCGCCATCGTGTCGACGCACCTCGCCGGCGGGGAAGTCGACCAGGATCGCCAGGTCGCCGGCATTGATCAACACGTTCGCGCCCACCTGCGACCTCAAGCTGGGTGCCATCTCGAGCAACGGCTGCCACCACTCCTGCAGCGTGGCCAACAGGTCGGTGCTCGGCGCATTCCACGACGCCTTCAGCTCGTCGAGCCACGGCTTCCAGTCGGCACGATACGCCTCGAGGTAGGCGCGCTTGTCGGTGAAGATGGCCTCGACGTCGGCGACCGGCATCGGATGGGCGACCTCGATCGAGTCGGGCCCGATGTCGATCGTGGTGCCGGGGATGTTCATCACCCCGTGCCGACCGGCTGCAGTGAGTCGCCGCAGGAACTCGGTCTGGTCGGGGAAGATGGTCGGCTCGTCGCCGTCGATCATGTTGAGCGCGAACAGATCGTCGTCGAGGAACGCCGGCGGTCCAGCACTCGGCACCGCGTAGCGGGCGTCGATGTTCTCGACGTAGCGCATCGCCCGGGCGAATTGGGCGTCGACCTTCGCCGTACACAAACGGCGCTTGTCGTCGTCGGGCATGTCGTACACCATCGGATACCAGATCGCCCCCGAGAACTGCAGCCAGTGCAGATCGACCGGGCCGTGTGCTCGCAGCTGCCCGAGGTCGTTGGTACGGCAGTCGTTCTGGTTGACGAGTATCGAGGTGCCGTCGGACACGACCAGCGCCGAGTCGCCTCCGGGGCCGTCGGTGATCGATGTCTCGACGTGGATCGCCACGGTGAGTCCGGGCGCGATTTCGAGTTCCTCGGTGTCGATGGTGCGGATGAACTCGGTGAACCCGAGCGCCTGGAGTGTGCGCTGCTGTTCGCGTGTGGGAAAGCCTGGCAGCAGGATCGGGATGTCCCGGCGCAGGTGATCGCGCAACCAGGGCTCGTCGTGGTGGTCGCCGTGGAGGTGCGAGATGTAGAGGAAGTCGGCGTTCTCGATGCGCCCGCGCAGGTCGTTGCTGAGTTGGTCGTTGCGTGGGAACACGAACCACGAACCGAAGAACGCGGGCACGAACCACGGGTCGCAGACGATCGAGCCCGCCTCGGTCTCTATGAGCATCCCGGCGTGGCCGATGGAGGTGGCGCGCATCAGTTCAGGGTACGTCGATCAGACGGCTGCGTCGCAGCGGGCGCTGACCCAGAAGTGGGTCAGGCGACGGGCGGGTCGGTGAACTGCTGACCGGCGCGTGACACGTGCTCGGTCCACGCCGCTCCGTCCCAGTAGCGCAGCTCGAAGCGGCCAGAGGGGTCGGCGTACCATCCGGCGGGCACGGTCGATCCGGCAGCCGGAGCGGCTTCGGCCACAACGGGCTCGGCGGCAGCGACCGGCTCGGGCTCGCTGACCTGCGCCGCGAGATCGGCGATCGAGGTGTCGGCCGTGTCGGCAGCCAACACCGGTGTCTCGATGGTCTGCTCGGGAGCGTTGGCCCAACCGGCCGGCTCGTCGACGGGGGACGCGTCGGGTGTTACGGCTTCCTCGACCGGGGCTTCGTCGGCGGGCGCATCGTCGCCCGGCGTGTCGCCGTACGTCGGCACACTCGCAGCCACGTCATCGACCGTGTCGAGGGTGGTGTCGGCCGTCTCGTCTGGCGTCGTGGCGTGGTCGTCGGCCTCTCGCTGGAGATAGGCGACGATGTTGGTGCCGGCGGCCACGATCGACACGACCGACCAGCCATCAGCGGCCTTCTCGTTGAGCAATGGTGCGAGCGAATCAGCGTCGTAGGACGAAGCGGTGACCGAAGAGAACTCCTGCATGGCGGAGATGCTAGACGACGGATCGGCCGCTTCTGGTTCTCTTGAATGAACTCGTGGCGATCAGCTGCGATCCTGCCGCACGCCCTCGGTGAGAGCGGCGAGATCAGCGTCGGCCGGGGCGCCGTCGTAGGTGACCTCACCACTGCTCAACGCGATCAAACGGCTGCTCTCTTTCACGCTCGAGAGTTCGTGGGTGGCCACCACCAGCGTTGCCCCGTCGCTGTGGGCGAGCGTGAGTAATTCGAGGAGCGCTTCCTTGCCCAGCCGATCGAGACCGACGAACGGTTCGTCGATGAGCATCAAGTCGAACGGGCGCACGAATGCCATCGTGAGCGCAGCCTTCTGTTTCAGGCCGCGGCTGAACGTCACCGGCAGGTCGTCGACGCGGTCCATCAGACCCACCATGTCGACGAGGTCGACTGCTTGTTGTTCCCAGTCGTCGGTGCCGTGCAGTCGGGCGATGTATTCGAGGTGCTCCCACACGGTGAGGTCGTCGTAGAACACGGGCTGGTCGGCCAGATACGACACGGCAGCACGTGCTTCGATCGATCCGATCGGATGCCCCGCGATCGTGGCGGTGCCCTCGGATGGTTCGAGCATGCCCACGAGCATGCGCATCAGGGTGGTCTTACCGCTGCCGTTGTGACCGATCAGCGAGATGCGCTCGCCGGCACCGATGCGCAGGTCGAGCGGCCACAACGCCGGGGCGTCGCCGTAGCGCTTCGCCAGCTCGACGGTCTCGACAGCAGGCGGTGGGCCGGCAGGGACCTCGACCTTCGCAGCGGGCTCGGAGTGCGCTGCGGGCGAAGCCGACGAGGCGCCGGATTTCGTGCCGGCTGCCGGCTGGGATCTGGCAGCGTCCCTGGCTCGTGTGCGCTCCGATTGCGGTCGGTTCGATCGTGAGGTGCTCATGCGCTGGCGGCTCGCCCTTCTTCGAAGAAATTTCGGAGCTTCAGGCCCCATGGGTCGCGGCGCCGTACCCAGAGCACCACGATCGTGATGAACAACACGAGTGCGATGAGTGAGCGGCCGACACTCGCGGCGTCATCGGCGAAACGGGCGACGAACACCGGCACCGTTCCGATGGCGCTGACGAGCACCGGCAGCAGCGTACGCAACGCCGTGCTGAACCCGGCGAACTCCGGCGGCACGAGGCTGGTCTCGGCGTTGCGTGGTGTGCCCAGCAGGGTGGTGGGCGCCGGAGCGGTGGGTGCGTCCAGCATGGTGACCACCACCGGACCCATCGCGCCGGCCCACACCATCGGGATCGCGACGGCGAACGCGATGGCATCGATGTCGGGGTCGACGAGCACGGCGACTGCCGCGCCGATCAGGCCGACGAACACGAGCAGGATCGCCGAGGCGACGAGGTGGTGCGCGTACATCCATCCGCGTTCGATCGGGATGCCGTCGGTGAGGTCGGGACGGTCGATCTCCTGCGACAGCGGCTCGAGCGATTCGAGACCGGCGAAGAACAACGCGCCCAGCAGCACAAGGCCGAACAGCGGTGATGCCGAGATGGTCAGCGCGGCTCCCACCCCTCCGATCGCGGCGAGCAGGGCGATTCGGAACAACCTGGCGGCCGGCAGCCGTCGGAGCGATCGGCTGTCGCGGCGCCAGATGACGGATGCCGACGGCGACCAGTCGCTGGACGCGCTGGTCGACGCGGTGGTCGCCGCGGTGGTCGCCGCCGCACGTCCGTGAGCCATCACGGCAGGGACGGGCCGAGTGGGGCGCTGTCGCTGGCCCCATGGGCGTGTCCGCAGCATCTCCGAGCGCAGCTGTCGCCGGAGTTGCACGACGGTGCGCAGGTCCTGCACCGTGGCGGCGAAGCGGAGCTGCGACACCAACTCGCCGCGTCGTGCGAGCGCCTCGAGGCGGAGTTGGCCGCCCAGGAACAGCGCAGCTGCGGTCATCGCCACTGCGATCACGATGGCGATCACATCGATCGGTCGCTGGTCGATGCCCCACAACGCGAGCCGACCGGCCAGATTTCCGGGAGCGACGCGCGCCCATCCGGTCGTCTCGTCGTTCCAGATGCCCCAGGCCACCGCGCCCTGCCAGGCCAGTGCGAGCGTGGCGAGCACCGTGGCGAGCCAGCGGGGTACGCGCAGCGTGTGCGCGATGACGGCGGTCGCCACGAACGTGACGCCGACGATGGCGCCGAACGCGCCGCACGCCGCCGCCCATGCGGTGCGTGATCCCTCGACCTCGGTGGCGATCAACTGGCCGAGCACGGCGCCGCCGAGTCCGAGCGCGAACGCGGCGGCGCGCAGTCGCTGGGCCACGGGCCGCAGCATCACCGACCGTCGAGAGATCGGCGCAAGGAGTATGTGGCGGATGTCAGCGACCTCGATCGAGACCGGTCCGCCGTCGGCGCCGCTGCGGACACCCAACGCGAACGCAGCCACCACGAGCAGCCCGATGATCGATGGGCCACGGGCAAGCAGGTCGGCACTGTCGATGCCGTCACCGATCACACCGTCGACGGCGTCGGACACCCACACGACCAACGCCAGCCCCACCAGCCCGAACAGGTAGACGCGATAGGCGATGTCGTACCAGTCGGTGTCACCGAGACGACGTGACTGGCGAGTTCTCCGGAGGTCGTTGAGGGTGGCTTTCGACGTTCGGTGGTCGGGTACCACCACGGGTTCCTCGAACGCGTCCGACGACATCGTCGATTGAAGGTACTGCCGTCGTTGCATACTTGTGCGGTGGACACCGAAACAGCCCAGCTGTTCGTGGGGCTCCTGACGATTGCAGCTGGTGTCGGAGCGCTCACGCTGGTGGTGCTGCGTGTGTTTGCAGCAGCGGGCAACGTCGGCGCGAATCGCCTGGGTTCCTCGGTCAGCGACTCGGGTGTGTGGCTTGCGTGGATCGTGGCGCTCGGCGCCACGCTCGGCAGCCTCTACTTCTCCGAGGTCGCCAACTTCGCCCCGTGCCGATTCTGCTGGTTCCAACGCATTGCGATGTACCCGCTGGCGGTGATCCTGCTGGTGGGCGCCATCCGCAAGGACCCGACCGTGCGATGGTACGCCGCACCGCTCGCCGCAATCGGCGGCGCCATCTCCGGGTGGCACAGCCTGATCGAGTGGCGTCCTGCGCTCGACAACGGAGCCTGCGAGTTCCAGGGTCCGTCGTGCACGTTCATCTGGTTCCGCGAGTTCGGCCTGAGTCTCGCCAACATGGCGCTGATCGGCTTTCTCACCATCCTCATACTGTTGCTCGTGCGCTTTCCGGCCAGACTAGATGCACCGCCTGACGTCTCGAAGTCCGAGCCCGAACTGGAGCCCTCCTCGTGAAGAACCGCACCGTGATCACCATCGTCGGAGTCATCGTGCTCGTGCTCGGCCTCGCCGGTGTCGCCGTGCTGCTGACCGGCGGCGACGACGCCAACTCTGGCGTGCTCGCCCCGGGTGCAGCCCCGAGCGAAACGTTCGGCGAGAACATCGAGTCGAACCAACCGGTCGTCGTGACCGGCGATCCGCTTCCCGGTCTCGACGCCGTGGTCGACGTCGATCCGGCGATCGGTACGGCGATGCCCCTCGTCGAGGGCGCCAGCTTCGATGGCCGGCCAGTCACCGTGGGTGGCCCCACCGACGGCCCGACGCTCTACGTGTTCCTCGCCCACTGGTGCCCGCACTGCAACGACGAGATCCCCGAGCTGATCGAACTGGAGAACCGCGACGGCATTCCCGAGGGCGTCGGCATCGTGGCGATCAGCACTGCCGTCGACGAAACGGCGCCGAACTATCCGCCCTCGGTCTGGCTGGTGGACAAGAACTGGCCGTTGCAGTGGCCGGTGATGGCCGACAGCCCAGAGTCGACGAGTTTCGTGGTCAACGGCGGCGGTGGGTTCCCGTACCTTCTGATCGCCGACGCCGACGGCAACGTGCTCGACCGAGCCAGTGGCACCAAGTCCACCGAGGAACTCGCCACCTGGCTCACGGACACCCTCGACACCAGCGCCTGACCGTTACAACACGGGTCAGACCAGCGTGGTCACTACTCCCAGGCCTCGGGAAGGGTGGTGTGATCGCTGACGGCGCAATCGTCGCCGAACACCACGAAACGGTCGAAGCCGCGCCGGAACCAGCGGTCGTGAGTGACGGCGATCACCGTGCCGGCGAACTGCGCGAGGCCGTGCTCCAGCGCCTCGGCCGACATCAGATCGAGGTTGTCGGTCGGTTCGTCGAGTAGCAGCAGCGTGGCGCCCGACAGCTCCAGCAGCAGGATCTGGAACCGGGCCTGCTGGCCGCCCGACAACGTCTCGAACGTCTGCTGGGCACACCCGTGCAGTTCGTAGCGCCGCAGCATGCCCATCGCCGGGCCGAGCACGACGTCGTGGCCGTAGAGGATGTCGACGAGCGCACGACAGCGCCACTCGGGGTGCTCGTGGGTCTGATGGAAGAGCCCCGGCGCGACGCCTGCCCCGAGCCGACAGACGCCCGTGTGCGCGACGGCGCGAGGCTGGTCGAGGAGTCGCAGGAAGTGGCTCTTGCCGACCCCGTTGCCGCCGAGCACGGCGACGCGTTCGCCGAACCAGAGTTCGAGGTCGAACGGATCGGTGAGCCCCTCGATCTCCAACGACTCACAGATCACGGCGCGCTTGCCGGTGCGAGCCCCACGTAGGCGCACGTCGATCTGCTGATCGCGCACCTCTGGCGGACGGTCGTTCCTCTCCACGAAGTGCCGCAGTTTCGTCTCGGCTGCCTTCAGCTTCGGCGCGAACGCCTCGCTGATCTTCGCTCGTTCGCGCATCAGCTTCACGTAGTCCTCGAGGCGCTGCCGCTCGTCGTCGTAGAGGCCCCGATCCCGGTCACGCTTGTCGTGCTCGCGCTCCTTTGCTTCGGCGTAGCTGGCGAACGAACCGCCGTGAGTCCACGCGCCCCAAGCCTCGACGGTGACGATCTTGGTGGCGGTCGCAGCGAGCAGTTCGCGGTCGTGGCTGATGAACAGCACCGTCTTGCGGGTGCCGTTCAGCTGGGCTTCGAGCCACCGTTTGGCGGGCACGTCGAGGAAGTTGTCGGGCTCGTCGAGCACCAGGATGTCGAACTCGCTGCGCAGGAGCGCTTCGAGTGCGAGCCGCTTCTGTTCGCCTCCGCGCAGGGTGCGCAATGGCCGGTAGCGCACCTCGCTGAAGCTCTCGCCGAAGGCCCGGGTGACGCACTCGTTCCACGTGACTTCGAGGTCGTAGCCGCCGGTGTCGCCTCACGCCGATCTGGCCGTCGACGCTGATCGTGCCGTCGCTGGCAGTCAGGTCGCCGGTGATCAGTTTGAGGAGGGTCGACTTGCCGACCCCGTTGGCGCCGACGATCGCTACCCGTTCGCCGTCGCCGACACGAAAGCCGACGTCGCGGAACAGTTCGTCGCCGCCGGGCAGCTGCCAGGCGCACTTGCTGACGGCGATCGAACCCACGAGGAGGCGAGCCTACGGAACCGAGGGGACCCCGCCGTCGTCGATTTCTCCGACGAGCACCGCGGCCCGTTCGAGAACGGTTCGCACCGGAACGCCGAGTGCCGATGCGGCTGCCGCCGCATCGTCGAATTCGACCTTGACTCGGTGGCCGGCGAGCTTCACTCGGACCATGTGACCGTCGACGTAGACGGTGCTCTCGATGCGCCGTTGCGGCCAGCGACGCATCGACGACATCCGCACTCCGAGGGTGCCGGTTTCCTGCACGAGTAGTGCACGCATCGCGCCGGTTGTCGCCGGATCGCACAGCACGCTCACGGTGTGGGCCGGGCGTCCCTTCTTCATCACGATCGGCGTGACCCAGGCATCGTGGGCTCCGGCCGCGAGCAGCACGCTCACGGTGTGGGCGAGCACTTCGCCGGTGACGTCGTCGACGTTCGCGTCGAGCAACGCCACTGGCGTGCCGTCATCGTCGCCGCCGGGGTCGCCGGGGCCCCCGATGTCGCTGCGGTGACCGACCACCACCTGCACGACGTTGGCCCGCTCTGGCGAGTCGGCGGTTCCGGCCCCGTAGCCGACCGATCCGGTGGTCATGGTCGGCATCGCACCGAAGCCGGACGCGAGCGTGGTCATCAGGGCTGCCCCGGTGGGGGTGGACACCTCGAGGGTGGTGTCGAGCCCGACGGTTGGAACGCCGGCTTCGGTGAGGAGCGCCATCGTGGCCGGTGCCGGGTTGGGAATCACGCCATGGGCGCTGCGGACCGAGCCGTGGCCGACCGCGATCGGGCTGCACCACACTTCGTCGACGTCGAGGGCCTCCAATGCCGCGCACACGCCGACCACGTCGACGATCGAATCGAGTGCGCCGACCTCGTGGAGTTCGACCTCGGCGAGCTCGACGCCGTGGATCGCGCCTTCGACCTCACCGAGTCGCACGAACACGGCCCGCGCCCGCTGACGCACCCGATCGGGCAGGTCAGCGTCGTCGAGCAGCGACAAGATAACGCGCAGCGGACGATACTGATCGTGATCATGGCCGCCGTCATGTTCATGTTCATGTTCGTGATCGTGATCGTGTTCGTGTTCGTGATGATGGACGACCACGTTGGCCCAGGTGGCGCCCACGCCGCAGCGTTGGACTCGTTCGAACGCCAGGGCGTAGCCGTCGACGCCGAGGCCGCCGATGGTGGAGGCAACGACGTCGGGGTCGGCTCCGGCATCGACCAGTGCGGCCATCGTCATGTCGCCCGCAACGCCTGCCTGGCAGTTGAACCACGCGACCCGGCGCCCGGTCGATGGCGCAGTATGGGTCGATGGGCCGGATTTCGTATCGGTCAACGCTTCGGCCACGTGAACATCCGAGCGATGGCGCATGCCGCGCCGAAGCCGTTGTCGATGCCGACCACCGTGACGCCGCTCGCGCAGGTCGCGTGCATCGCCAGCAGCGCCGTGACGCCGTCGAGTCCGGCGCCGTAGCCGACACTGGTCGGCACCGCGACCACCGGAGCACCGGTGAGTCCACCCATCACGCTGGCCAGCGCGCCTTCCATTCCTGCCACCAAGATCAAGCCATCGGCGGCGGTGAGCTCGTCGAGGCGGGCGAGCAATCGGTGCAATCCGGCGACGCCGACGTCGGTGATCAACGTCGGATCGAACCCGTAAGCGCGCAGCGCGAGCACCGCTTCGTCGGCGACGGGGATGTCGCTGGTGCCGGCGGTGACGACGACCACGTTGGCCGTCGACGTGGGGTCGGGGAGCCGCCACAGCATGCTGCCGCTGGCCTCGACAGCCGGGCCGTGGGCGTCGACGCAGGCGCTGCGTTGGGACTCGTCGGTGCGGGTCAGCAACACCGGGCCCGTGCCGTGAGCGAGGAGTTCACCGACGATGGCCACGCATTGGGCGGGGCTCTTGCCGGGGCCGTAGATCGCTTCGGGCATGCCCGACCGAAGGTGTCGATGATGGTCGACGGTGGCGCCGTCGACGTCGGCAAACGGCAGGCGTCGCAACTGGACAACGGCATCGTCGGGCGACATCGCTCCTGACTGCACGTCGTCGAGGAGTGTTCGGAGGCTGAGTTCGTCCATCCGCTCATCGTGCCACGTCGGTAACGAAACGGCCCGTGCGACCGGAACGAAGCCCCGTGCTCGACGACCGCGCCCCTAGTCTTGGCCGTGATGGCATCGAGCGCAGTGACACGGGTGGGGTTCTTCGGCCCATTCGGCACGTTCACCCAGCAGGCGCTCCTGTCGCAGCCCGACCTCGTAGAAGCCGAACACGTCGCGTATCGAACCGTGCCCGATGTGCTCGACGCGGTCGAGCGGGGCGAGGTCGACCTGGGTGTGGTGCCGATCGAGAACTCGATCGAGGGAATGGTCAACTTCACCCAGGATGCGCTCGCCTTCGACCACGAGTTGTTGATCCAGCGCGAGATCGTGATCGACATCGAGCACTGTCTGCTGGCCAAACCGGGTGTCGATCTCGTCGATGTCACCGAGATCTTCTCGATCCCGGTTGCCACGGCGCAGTGTCACCACTACCTTCGCGAACAGCTTCCCGACGCCGAGATCCGCGCCGCCTACAGCACCGCTGACGCGGCGCGTCTGGTGAGCGAGAGTGACGCCTCGAACGCGGCCGCGCTCGGCCCACGGGTCGCCGCTGACGTGTACGGCCTCGACGTGCTTGCTGCCGACATCGCCGATCACGACGGCAACCAGACCCGGTTCGTGGTGGTGGCCACCGAGGGCGTTCCGGCCCCGACCGGTAACGACAAGACGGCGCTGGTCATCTACCAGCGCGCCGACGAGCCCGGCAGCCTCGTATCGATCCTGCAGGAGTTCACCGCCCGGCGGATCAACCTGTCGAACCTCACCAGCCGACCCACCAAGGCGGGTGGGCTCGGTGACTACTGCTTCATCGTGTACGCCGAGGCCCACGTGTCCGACGAACTGCTCGCCGACACGATGCGAGCGCTGCACGCGAAGCAGGGCGGCGTGAAGTTCCTCGGTTCGTACCCGGCCGCCGACGACCAGGCCGACGACACACGCGAGCACGCCGATGGCCGTTGGCGTGAAGCCGACGACTGGGTGCGCGACATCCAGCGCTCCGTTCACGGCTGACGGCGCCGCCTACGCTCGGGACCATGGCGAACGAGCAGACCCCCACCGATGACCGACCCGTGAGCGTGATCACGGGCGCGAACTCCGGGATCGGTCGAGCGACTGCGATCCATCTGGCGAAGCAGGGGCATCGAGCGATCGGCACGGTGCGCTCGATCGACAAGGCCGACAAGCTGCGCAACATGGCGGCTGACGCCGATGTGTCGGTCGAGTTGTTCGAGCTCGACGTCGCCGACGACGAGTCGGTGCGCCACGGCTTCGAGCAGATCCTCGACGCAACCGGCCGCGTCGACCATCTGGTCAACAACGCCGGCGTCGGCGGTAACGCGGTCACCGAGGAGTGTCCGACCGAGCTGTACCTGTCGGTGATGAATGTCAACCTGTGCGGCGCGGTCCGCTGCATCCAGGCGGTGCTGCCTCAGATGCGCGAGCGAGGCAGCGGCACCATCGTCAACATCTCCTCGGTCGCCGGCCGCATCGCAGCGCTGGCGCAGTCGCCGTACGTGGCCTCGAAGTGGGCGTTCGAAGGGCTCAGCGAAGGCCTCGCCCAGGAGTTGGCGCCGTTCGGCATCCGGGTGGCGATCATCGAACCAGGGGTCACGAAGTCGGCGATCTTCGCCAAGAACATCGACGCCCCGAATTCCACCGGAGAGTACGACGCTCACTACCGGCGGATGTTCCAGTTCTACATGACTGGGGTGGCCAACGCGACCGACCCGTTCGAAGTGGCCGAGGTGATCCACGAAGCGATCAGCACCGACGCCCCCCGCTTGCGCTATCCCGTCAGTTGGGGAGGCGCCGAGATGGCGGCACTGCACGACCGGATCGACGACAGCGACTGGATCGCGTTGGGGGCCATCGACGAGGACGACGACTACTACCGGACCTTCAACGAGGTGTTCGGGTTGGACCTGCGTTGAGCTCGTTGCGGATCCTCACCGTGTGCAGCCACAACCGAACGAGGTCGGTGGTTTCGGCGGCCATGCTGCAGTCGATGCTCGCCGAGCGGCTCGGTGAGGGTGCTGTCGAGATTCGAACATCCGGGTTCGGCCCGGTCGACCTGCCGCCGATCGACGACGCCGTCGACGTCATCCTCACCGCCGAACGCGACCACGTCGTGAAGATCGCCGCGCTGTCACCCGAGGCGTTCCGGCGAGCGATGACACTGCCCGAGTTCCTCTCGTATGCGGCGGATGCGCTGGTCGATCCGGGCGCGGCGGTCGGCGACGCCGGTGGTGATGCCGTTCGCCGGTGGATCGAGCAGCTCACCGCCTCGCGCCGTGCCGTGGAGTATCTGCGCGACCGGATTCCCGAGGTGGCCGACCCGACCGGTTCGATGCCGAAGGCCTTCGAAGCCGCCGTGGTGGCGATCGAGCAGCAGTGCCGAGAGGCAGCGATGCACTTCTCGGCGCGCGCGCATTGACCCCCGTTGCTGGCGTGGGTCCACCCCGGCCTGCATCGGGGGGCGGAAGGTTCGTCACGTGGCTGATCGGGTACTCAGGCGCTCATGTCCCGAGCGATGAACACTGCGGAGCCGTTGAAGATCGTCATCGTGAACGACTACGAGATCGTCGTACGCGGTCTCGCGGCGATGCTCGAACCGTTCGACGAACGGGTGACGATCGTGGAACTCGAAGCCGGCGGATTGCCGACCAGTCGAGCGGACATCGCCCTGTTCGACACGTTTGCCGGTCGCCGGTCGGCGCTGGCGAGAGTTGACGCGATGGTGGAGGACCCGTTGCTCGGCAAAGTGGTGCTGTACACCTGGGACCTGCCGGACGGGTTCGCGAGCTACATCGGTGACCGAGCCGTCGACGCAGTCATCTTGAAGAGCACGACCGGTGAACAATTGGTCGATGCGCTCGAACGAATCCATCGCGGCGAACCGGTTGCTCCTGGAGGTCAGGAGCCGCTACCGGGCACCCCGACACTGAGCGAACGAGAGCGCGAGGTGCTCGCCCTGCTCGGGTGCGGTCTCGCGAATCAGGCCATCGCCGACGAGTTGTACCTGTCGGTCGACACGGTCAAGACCCATGTGCGCAAGGTGTTCGCAAAGCTCGGTGTGAACAATCGCACGCGAGCAGCGTTGCTCGCCACCGAGCACGGCCTCACGGCTCGGAGCCGCTGATCGGCGCTGCTGGGTGCCGCTCAGTCGGAGGTGTCGAGCTGCGCGTCGACGTGGAGGTGCGCGACGAGGCCGGCGACAGCGATGACGCGAGCGACGGGTCGAGATGGGGCGACCAGCACGAGCCTGCGACTGTCGCTCTCGAATGCCTGGTGTGCTTCGAGCACGACTCGAAGCCCAGTCGAGTCGATGAACGTCACCTGTGACATGTCGATGCGGAGGTCGCCGACGAGAGGCGTCGGGAACAGGACCTCGCGAAGGAGTGAAGATGTGTGGGCGTCGATCTCGCCCGACAGCACCAAGCCGTCGGGGTTGCGATCGATGCGTAGCGGTGGATCACCAGCAACCATCACTTCCACCGTAGCGGTGTGGAGACCAATCACTCGTGAGGGGGCAACGTTCACCCGAAAGAGTGAGAACTGCGCAGCGGGGTGCCTGCAAAAACAGCTGCTGGATAGCGGTAAAAACGGTTGTCGGCTATACTTTCATGCATGAGTGGTGTACACGGAGCCCACTACTTGCCGCGTGAACTCGATGGACCATTGGCCGACGCGGTGCGATCGTTCCCGATCGTCGTGCTCGATGGTCCACGTGGTGTCGGCAAGACCACCTCGGCGTTGCGACTGGTTCGATCGACGGTGGAGCTGCCCCGTGACCTGGAGCGGATGCGCATCGACGCCGAGGCATTCCTCGTCGGATTGCCCACCCCTGTGCTCATCGACGAGTGGCAGATCGCCGGGACCGATCTGCTGTGGACGCTCAAGCGGTTGGCCGATGCCGACCCGACTCCCGGACGCTTCATCCTGACCGGCAGTGTCGAACCAGCGACGTACGGGCCCACCTACCCGCTCACCGGTCGAGCGGTGCGACTCGTCATGCGGCCGATGACGATGAGCGAGCTCGATGGTCGCGGTGGCCAGCCCAGCTTCATCGCCGGCCTCGCAGCGGGCGAACGTCCGTCACCGACAGCGGGCGAACCCGCCCGGTTCGAGATGGGCTGGCTCACCCGAGCAGGGTTTCCGGCGATGCGCAACATGGCGGATGCAGCGCTGTTCCTCGAGGGCTACGGCGCATTGGTCTCGCAACGCGCCGGCGACGAGGGTCGCGACGCATCGCGACTCCTCAGGACGATGCGGGCGCTCGCAACACTGGAGGGCCAGGCGGTTCCAGATCAACGAATCTGGGAGTCGGCCGACATCAACAAGGCGACGTGGAAGGACTACGACGACCTGCTGGAGCGCACCCATCTCGCCGTTCCGAGCCCGGCATTCGAGAGCAATCGACTCAAACGGTTGACGACCTACCCGAAGCGATTTCTGGCCGACACGGCCCTCGCTCTCGCTCTCGCCGGGCTCGATGCTGCGCGCCTCGTCGACGACCCGACCTTGGCTGGCCCGTACGTCGAGTCGTCTGTCATGCAGCAGCTGCGCCCGCAGATCGATGGCGTGGGAGGAACGTTGTCACACCTGCGGACCGGAGCGGGTCAACACGAGATCGATGCAATCGTGGAGATCGGCCTCGACGTGTACGCGTTCGAGGTCAAGCACGGGTCGAACCCGTCGAGGGCCGATGCGCGCCACATCGAATGGTTCCGAGATGGCCTCGACGATCGGTTCGTGGCTGGTTTCGTCGTGCACACCGGCGGCGACACCTCGTCGCTGGGAGACAGGATCTGGGCGATCCCTGTGCATCTCCTCGGTGGCTGACGTCGCTCCGCACCGACCACACCCCACACCCTCTGCAACTCCGGCGCCGAGCGATGCAGAAGCATCCGGTTCGCCGGTGTCAGCCGAATAACGGCGGCAGGGGTCGTGTCGAGCGTCGGGGTCGGCGGTGCGACGACCACTGCAACTGGCCGATCGTGACGGCCAGCGTTACGTCGGCGGTATGCCGCGCGTACTGCATTTCGGAGACGCAGTATCGACGGCTCGAACCGTGTCGGTGTCGTACCGATCACTCCGCAACGAATCGTCGACATCGACGGTTGGTGGGTGCGCCCGGCCGAGTGAACGTGATTGGCGGAACGGACAGGATTCGAACCTGCGGGCCTTGCGGCCGGCCGCTTTCAAGGCGGCTGCATTCGTCCACTCTGCCACCGTTCCGGTCACGAGGTTAGCGGGCTACACTCCGGCTCCCCGGAGAGGTGCCAGAGCGGCCGAATGGGGCGCCCTGCTAAGGCGTTGATCGCAGCAATGTGGTCCGTGGGTTCAAATCCCACCCTCTCCGCCAGCCGACCGGCGCGCCATCACGGTGCGCCGGTCGTTGCGTTTTCTCGCTGGCGTCGTTGACTCCCCGAATGACAAGCGTGTCGTTTGTGTGACGGTGATGTTGCGGTTTCGTGACGAACGGGGTAGACCGGGGATCTGTTCCCATGACGACCTACCGACACGACCCCGACGCCACCGCAACTCACCAGGACGAGTTCTGGGGCGGACTGACCGAATGGGCCCCCCAGCGGCGGCCATCGGCTGAACGCCGCGGGCTCGGTAGCACGATCGGGCGATGGTGGGATGGACTCCTCGGTGGCGGTACCGGTGCCGAACACGCTGGCGGCGACGGTCATCGTGCCCACGGCCGCTCCAGCACGTCCGGCGCACCGATCGATCGTTCCGAGGATCGACGCGGCAACGACGCCGGACACGACGGTGCGATGATCGAGGACGATGCAACGGTCGACGCTGGCGATGATGCCTGGACGTTCGAACCCGAACCACTACCGGTCCGCCGTCTCGGTGCCGACCCACTGTTGACTCGTCTCGGCGGACTCGCCGTGATCGTCACGCTCGCTTCACCGCTCCTGCTGGGCTTCACGTCGTCTGGTTCCGACTCGCCGAGCACCGATCCGCTCGCGACGATCGCCGGCGTGTCGAGCGTCGAACCGGCCGCTCCCGCCACGGCACCATCGACTGATACCAATGCGGCAACCACTGCGGCGACCACCCCGGTGTCCGCTGAGGTTTCGCCGAGTGCAGCGTCGACATTGGCCACCGCACCCGTCACCGTCGAAGCGACGACGCCTGTGTCTGCGTCTGCCGCAACCGCATCACTCGAAGTTGCTCCCGAGCCGGCGACAACCGCACCGGCGACAACCGCACCGGCGACCATGGCACCGGCGACCATGGCACCGGCGGTCACTGCGGCTGCATGTGGCAAGGAGTACGAACTCGCTGCGGGCGACTACTGGATTCGCATCGCCGACGCCGCCGATGTCTCCCTGGCTGATCTGCTCGCGGTGAACGACTCGTCGGTCGACACGATGCTGGTACCCGGGCGCTCGATCTGCCTCCCGGCGGGAGCCTCCACGCCGCCGCCGCCCCCGACAGCCCCGCCCCCGACGGCCACCGCCACGACCGTGCCCGTGACCACTGCAGCGCGGGCCCCGGCCACCACGACGCCGAGTCGACCAGCGCCGACCACGGTTGCTCCGGCCCCCACCGCACCGGCCCCCACCGCACCGGCCCCGACCGCACCGGCCCCGACCGCACCGGCGCGGCCAGCGGCGGTGCCCGAATCGCAAGCCACCGCCATCATCCGTCAGGTGTGGCCCGACGATCTCGAAGAACGTGCGCTCGAAATCGCGTGGGGCGAGAGCAATCACAAGTCGAACGTCAACAACTTCTGCTGCTACGGCCTGTTCCAGATCTACTACAGCGTCCACAAGAGTTGGCTGTCGACGATCGGCGTCGACTCCGCTCAGGACCTCTTCGATCCACGACTCAACGCCCAGGCGGCGTACATGCTGTATCAGCGGGCCGGGGGCTTCGGCCCATGGGGCGGCTGACCGAAAGTTCGTCGTCGCCAAGTCGGCGAGTTGGGTCTACACTGTCGCCCGTCGCAATCTGCGCTCGTAGCTCAATGGATAGAGCACTTGATTACGGATCAAGCGGTTGGGAGTTCGACTCTCTCCGGGCGCGCTGGAACAGAAGGGGCGGAGCCGAACGGCCCGCCCCTTCTGTCGTTTTCGCTAGGGAGTGCCGCTCGGTGCGAGTTGGCTTTCGTGGGAGGCTCTCCTGTTTCGTGCAACGTCAACAATTCCTCAAGTTCTCGCGGCGTGGTGCCGATGACCGCTCATGAGATCGATCCGCCTCGGAGCGCTGGTCGGCAGCGTGATCCTGCTGGTGGCCACATCGGCCTCGATGGTCAACAACCGCTCGGAGTTGCGTAGCGCGCAAGATGCTCGCGTGACGGCAGCGGTCCTCGCCGCTGACCAGTCGGTGGAGAGCACGATCGCCAGGGCGATCGCCGTCGTCGTGCTGGCCAACGAACTGACCGACCCGGCCGACCTCGCCCGCTCGTTCGGCGCCGACGTGTCGGCGTGTGTGTCGGTGGGCGACACGCCGAACTGCACCGACGTCGACCTGTTCGCCCTGTCCACATTCGGCGCAGCCGCGGCAGGTTCCGCCCAACGAAGGGAACCGGCTGTCGTCGTGGACGAGTCCACCGATTCGTTGCTGGTGGTCTCGCGAGGGGCGGTGACGACTGCGTTCCGCCTACCCGCCAGGGCGCTGATCGACGAGCGGGCGAGAGCGACGATTGCCGGTTACAGCGCCACTGTCGACCTCGAGTTCTCGGCGACCTCCGTCAACGACGTCGAGCGACTGGGCCCGGTCACCAATGACGGGCGCCGCATCGTCGACGACACCATCGGACTGCCCGACGACGGTGGCTCCGTGGGCGTCGCGGCCTCGATCCCCGACGAAGCCGGCCTCGTCGGTGAGGGAATCGCCGGCTACCTCGCACTGCTCGCTCTCGGCACGGTGCTGATGGCATTGGCGGGGTGGACGTTCCTCCTGGATCGCCGCACACTCGAACGACGTGCCACCACCGATGAGCTGACCGGCCTGGTGAACCGTCGCGAGTTCGAGCGCATCAGCCAAGACAAGCTGCTCGCTGCCGACCGATTCAACACGGGCGTGTGTCTGATGCTGATCGACCTCAACGGCTTCAAAACGATCAACGACACGCTCGGGCACCAGTTCGGCGACCTCGTCTTGAAAGCTGCCTCGCAGCGACTGCAGTCGGCGGTACGCGACACCGATGTGGTCGGTCGGTGGGGCGGTGACGAGTTCGTGATCCTCCTGCCCGGGATCGAAGACGGCACCGGTGTTCGCGCGAGCGCCGAGCGGATCAGCCAAGCGCTCGCGGGCCAACCGCTCGCCGGCGACATCGCCGTGACCGCCGCGATCGGAGCAGCCCTGTTCCCCCGACACGGTCGCGAGTTCGACGATCTGATCAGCGCCGCCGACATCGCCATGTACAGCGCCAAGTCCACCGGTGTCACCCATCGACTCGCCGACGTGCATGCCGTCGAACTCGCTGCGGAGCAACTGGGCATGACGTCGGGGTACCAGAGCCCGGATCGTCGCCTGCACCCCTCCGAAGTCGACGTGGGGAGACGCGACTGACCACAACAGTGCGTGTCAACAGAATTTGCCGGGAGAATCGGCCAGCCCCCTGGCTGCGTACAGTGACGCGGTGGCCCTGAACGATCCGCTCACCACCAAGCTCGCCGGCTTCGGCACGACGATCTTCGCCGAGATGTCGGCCCTCGCCGTCGAGACCGGAGCGATCAACCTGGGGCAGGGTTTCCCCGACACCGATGGCCCCGTCGAGGTCCTCGACGCCGCGGTTCACTCCATCCGGAGCGGCGTCAATCAGTACCCGCCGGGGCCGGGGATGTCCGAACTGCGGCAGGCGATCGCCGATCACCAGCAACGGTGGTACGGCATCGAGCTCGATCCGGCGAGCGAAGTGGTCGTCACCGCAGGCGCCACTGAAGCCCTGGCCGGAGCGCTGCTCGGCATGCTCGACGTCGGCGACGAGGTCGTCGTGTTCGAGCCGATGTACGACAGCTATCAGGCCGGCATCGCGCTCGCTGGCGCCCGGTCGGTCCCCGTCCTGCTCGCACCGGACGCAACCGGGCGCTACGTCTTCGATCCCGACGAACTCGCCGGCGCCGTCACCACCCGCACGAAGCTGATCCTGCTCAACACGCCCCACAACCCGACCGGCAAGGTGTTCACTCGCGACGAGCTGGAAGTGATCTCTCGTGTGGCGATCGAGCACGACCTGATCGTGGTCACCGACGAGGTCTACGAGCACCTGGCGTTCGACGGTCGCGAGCACGTGCCGATGGCGACGCTGCCCGACATGTGGGAACGCACGCTGACGATCTCGTCGGGCGGCAAGACGTTCCACACCACTGGCTGGAAGATCGGATGGATGTCGGGGCCGGAACCGTTGGTGACCGCCGCCAAGACCGCCAAACAGTTCCTCACCTATGTGAACGGAGCGCCCTTCCAGCCGGCGATGGCCGTCGGTCTGTCGTTGCCCGACTCGTACTTCCACGATCTCGTGTCGACGCTGCAGACCGCCCGCGACCATCTGATGGCCGGGCTTCGCGAGGCGGGCTTCATCGCCTACGAACCGGAAGCGACGTACTTCACCACCGTCGACATCCGACCGGTCGACGCGAGCGGTGACGGCATGACGTTCTGCAGGTCACTGCCCGGGCGGGTTGGAGTGGTTGCCGTTCCGAACGAGGTGTTCTACGCCCGACCCGAGCACGGCCGACACATGGTCAGATTCGCCTGCTGCAAACGCCTCGACGTGATCGACGAGGCCGTCGAGCGACTGGTGAAGGGATTCGCAGCGTGACTGCGATTCGAGTAGCGGCGATCCAACACGACATCGCCTGGCACGACCGCACCGCGAACTTCGAGCACCTCGCGCCGATGATCGTCGGTGCGGTGGCGAGTGGCGCCCGCGTGGTGCTGGTGACCGAGACGTTCTCGACCGGGTTCTCGTTCGACTCGCCCGATCTCGCCGAACCCGAAGGGGGTCCGTCGTCGCAGTTTCTCACCGAGATGGCGACCACCCACGGCGTGTGGGTGGGCGGTTCGTGTCCCGAGATCGCATCGGATGCGCCCGACGACGACCAGCGTCCGTCGAACGTGTTCGTGCTCGTCGCGCCGGACGGCACGGCCACCCGGTACCGCAAGATCCACCCGTTCTCCCACGCCGACGAAGAGCGCTACGTCCGTGCCGGCACCGACTTCGTCACCGTCGACATCGACGGGCTGCGCTGCGCGTTGTTCGTCTGCTACGACCTGCGCTTCGCTGACGAGTTCTGGGCGCTGGCCACCGACGTCGACGCGTACTTCGTGATCGCGAACTGGCCGACCAAGCGTCGGCTGCACTGGTCGACGCTGCTGCGCGCGCGGGCGATCGAGAACCAGGCCTTCGTGGTGGGCGTCAACCGCGTGGGGTCGGGCGGCGGACTCGACTACTCCGGCGACAGCGCGATCATCGATCCGCTCGGTGAGGTCCTCGCCACCGGCGCCGGCGTCGAGACGGTCCTGCTCGCCGACCTCGATCCCGCCCACGTCGCGTCGACCCGCGAGCACTTCCGCTTCCTCCAAGACCGTCGCTGACAGCTCACATCGCAGAGCCGACGAGGCGCATCTGCATGGAGACGCGAATGCCGTAGGGCGTGTCCTGCTGGCCGATCTCGGTGAAGCCTCGGCGGGCGTGGAACGCGAGCGACGCCTCGTTCGGCGGGTCGACGTTCACTTCGAGTGCGAGGTGGCCGGCGCCACCCATCTCGACCATCAGCCGATCGACCTCGGCGTACAGTAGGGTGCCGAAACCTCGGCCTTGCGCATCGGCGTCGAAGGCGACCCGGTCGAGGTACATGAAGTCGTCGAAGCGCTCGGTGAACCAACCGAAGTTGACCGAGTCGTAGGGCGCCGTCGACGGCATCACGAGACAGAATCCGACGATCGCGTCGTCGAGTTCGACCGCCGTGGCGATGGGGCTCTCACCCAGCAGGAACGCCATTCTCGTCGCGTCGACCGAGCCGACCTCGGGCACGTTTGCCTCGTTGATCTCCAGGATGCGATCGAGATCGACGGGCTCGATCGGGCGGATCACGACATCAGACTGCTCGGGCACGCGCCGCACGGTAACCGCGTTGGCGTGCGCCGCCGACTGCCGTACGGTTCGAAGCCGTGTCGGTGATCAGCGCTCGCAATCTGCGAAAGGAGTTCGGTGACTTCGTGGCGGTCGACGGCATCGACTTCGACGTGGCGCCGGGCGAGTCGTTCGGATTCCTCGGGCCGAACGGCGCCGGCAAGACCTCCACGATGCGGATGATCGGCTGCGTCTCACCGGTCACGTCGGGCACGTTGCGGGTCTTCGACCTCGACACCGCGACCGACGGCTCCACGATCCGCTCGCGTATCGGCGTGGTGCCCCAAGCCGACCAACTCGACTCGGAGCTGACGGTGGTCGAGAACCTGGTGATCTACGGCCGGTACTTCGACATCCCTCGCGCCGAGTGCAAACGCCGTGCGGCAGAACTCCTCGAATTCGTGCAGCTCACCGAACGTGCGAACGATCGTGTCGACCCGCTGTCGGGCGGCATGAAACGGCGCCTCACCATCGCCCGCTCGCTGATGAGTGAGCCCGACCTGCTGCTGCTCGACGAGCCGACCACCGGCCTCGACCCGCAGGCCCGCCACATCCTGTGGGACCGCCTCTACCGCCTCAAGCAGCGCGGGGTCACGCTCGTGCTCACCACGCACTACATGGACGAGGCCGAACAGCTCTGCGACCGGCTCGTGGTGATGGACGGTGGCCGCATCGTGGCCGAGGGGTCGCCGCGTGGGCTGATCGACGAGTACGCCACGCGCGAGGTATTGGAGCTGCGACTCCACCGTGGCGCACTCGGTGAGACCGCTGATGCCGTTGCCCGTGAGGACGCATCGGCCCTCGCGTCGATCGACGGTATCGGCGATCGCAACGAGGTCTTGCCCGACCGCATCTTGATCTACGCCCACGACGGCGAGGCCGCGCTGTCCGAAGTGCATCGACGCGGCATCGAGCCCGTTGGCAGCCTCGTACGCCGCAGTTCGCTCGAAGACGTGTTCCTCCGCCTGACCGGGCGCACACTGATCGATTGATCGGGCAACGACGATGAGTACACCGACCACGATCCGCGTCTGGGAGAGCGAGTTCGCGGTGTACCGCAAGGTCTGGAAGTCGCATGTGCTTCTCGCGTTCGTGCAACCGTTGCTGTACCTGCTCGGCATGGGCCTCGGCGTCGGCGCGTTGATCGACGTCGACACCGACTCGACGTCGTCGCTCGGCGGCATCTCGTACTTCGCGTTCCTCGCCCCGGCGCTGCTCGCCACGACCGCCATGATCAGCGCCGGCCAGGCATCGTTGTGGCAGGTGCTCGACGGGTTCTTCTGGGGCAACCGTTACCGGGCGATGGCGGCCACGCCGCTCACACCGGGCGACATCGCCACCGGCCTCACGATGTGGCATGCCACCCGCACGGCCATCGGCGTCACCGGCGTTGCCGCGGTGCTCGCCCTGTTCGACGACACCCGTTCGTGGGGGCTGTTGGTGGCGGTGCCGGCAGCGGTGCTCACCGGGTTGGCGTTCGCGTTGCCGATCTCGGCGTGGTCGTCGACACGCCACAGCGACGGCTCGTTCCCCACGGTCATCCGCTTCGGCTTGCTGCCCATGTTCCTGTTCGGTGGCGCCTTCTTCCCGGTCGATCAGTTGCCCGGCTGGCTGCAGCCGGTTGCCTACATCACACCCCTGTGGCACGGCATCGAGCTGTGTCGAGGCGCGGTGGTCGACTCGGTCAGCCCCGGCAACGTCGCAGTCCACCTCGTGGTACTGGTTGCCTATGTGGTCGTCGGGTGGGTTGCGTGCCGCATCGCCTTCGCCAGGCGGTTGGCGCCGTGACGATCCTGATGCGCATCGTGCCGATCGAGGTGCTCGTGCGCACTCGCCGTCCGCATCGCATGATCGAGCGAAGCGTGATGTTCTACCGCCACGCCTGGATGGTGTTCGTGTCCGGTTTCTTCGAGCCGTTGTTGTATCTGCTGTCCGTGCAGGTCGGCTTCGCCGCGCTGGTCGGAGACATCGTCGTGGGCGGTGTCACGTACGACTATGCCCAGTTCGTCGCACCTGCGCTCCTCGCGGCGTCGGCGATGAACGGCGCGATCTTCGATGCCACCGGCAACGTGTTCGCGAAACTCAAGCACTCCAAGCTGTACGACACGGTGCTCGCCACCCCGATGAATGCGGCCGACGTCGCGGTCGGCGAGATCCTGTCGGCCGTCAGTCGTGCGGTGATCTACTCCGCCGCGTTCGTGGTGACGATGTGGGTGCTCGGCCTCGTCGGCTCGGCCTGGATCGTGCTCGCGATCCCGGTCTGCGCGCTGATCGGGTTCGCGTTCGCGTCGGTCGGCATGGCCTACACGACGTACATGCGCACCTGGTCCGACCTCGAGTACGTCAACGCTGTCACCCTGCCGCTGCTGTTGTTCTCGGCCACGTTCTACCCACTGTCGAGCTACGGCGACTGGGGTTGGCTGGTGCAACTGAGCCCGCTGTATCACGGCGTGGCGGTGGTGCGAAGTCTGAATCTCGGCCAGTTCGAATGGACGATGTTCGGCCATCTCGGTGTGCTCGGTGCCCTTGCGCTGGTCGGCCTCGGCGTCACCTCTCGCCGCATCGAAGGCCTCCTCCTGCGCTGATCGGCGCGCAGGGCCCGGTCTGGCGCGTTCCGGGATCGACTCGTAGGCTGGAAGCATGCTTTTCCGCAAGAACGCTTCCATGGTCGCCCCCGAGGATGCCCTCCCGGGTCGGACCGACCAGCCGATGCCCGTTCCGGACGCGCACTTCGTCAACGGTCATCCCATGGTCGGCCCGTGGCCCGACGGCATGTGGACCGCCGCGTTCGCCATGGGCTGCTTCTGGGGCGTCGAGCGCAAGTTCTGGCAACTCGATGGCGTGTACTCCACCTTCGTCGGCTATGCCGGTGGTTACACCCCCAACGCCACCTACGAAGAGGTCTGCTCGGGCCGAACCGGCCACACCGAAGCCGTCGTGGTGGTCTACGACCCCGAGGTCATCAGCTACGAACGCCTGTTGCAGACCTTCTGGGAGGAGCACGATCCCACCCAGGGCATGCGTCAGGGCAACGACGTCGGCAGCCAGTACCGCTCGGCGATCTTCGTCACCGATCCGGGCCAGCAGGCCGTCATCGAGTCGTCGAAGGCGATGTTCCAGGAACGCCTGAGCGCGGCTCGATACGGCGAGATCACCTCCGACATCGAGCCGCTCAACCTCGACACCGGGTTCTACTACGCCGAGCCGTACCACCAGCAGTACCTCGCCAAGAACCCCAACGGCTACTGCGGTGTCGGCGGCACCGGCGTCAGCTGCCCCATCGGCCTCGCCACCTGAGTCGCACCCCAACCTCGAAACCGCAACCCGAACCCGAACCCGAACCCGAAACCCAAACCCAAACCCGAAACCGAAACCCGGAAAATCCCGCTGGTGTTGCGCTCAGCGGGATGAAACCGAGCCATTTCGGGTCGAACGGACGATTTCACGTCCAGCCGGAGCGGCGGATCTCGTCGCCGTCGGCGTCGAGGGTGCGGCCGGGCCACTGCAGTTGACCGGGTGTGGCCGACAACCGTGCGATCAGACCCTGCATCGGGGTGCCATCGACGTCGGCGATGAGGCCACGCGCTGCGTAGTGCGGATCGGCGGCGATATCGGCCATGTCGTACACCGGACCGATCGCCGCTTCGGCCGCAGTGAACGCGTCGATCACCTCGGCCTGTGTTCGAGCGAGGCACCAGTCGGCCATGATCTGCTCGAGTTCGTCGCGGTGACCGGTCCGACCGTCGAACGTGACGAATCGGGCATCGTCGCCCACGCCGAGGAGCGTCATTACGCGCGCTGCCACGGAATCGCTGCTCGTCGACACCGCCACCCAGCGATCATCGCTGCACTGATACGTGCCACGGGGCACCGTGTACGGCAGCCCGGAGCCGAGGCGTTGTTGCTGCTCGCCTCGCACTGCGTACACCGATGCGAGTGGCCCCATCATCTGGAACATCGTCTCGAGCAGGTTGGTGTCGACCACCTGGCCGACGCCGGAGTGCAGCGCGACCATCGTGGCGAAGGCGGCGGCGAGGCCGGTGACCTCGTCGGTGAGCGCGATCGGCGGGAGCAGCGGTTGCCCGCCGGGTTCGCCGTTGAGTGCAGCGAAGCCCGACATCGCCTCGGCGATCGTGGCGAAGCCCGGTCGTGACGCGTACGGCCCGTCCTGGCCGAATCCGCTCACCCGCGTGATCACCAATCCTGGGTTGCGTTCCAGCAGCACGTCGGGCCCCAAACCGAGTCGTTCCATCGTGCCGGGACGAGAGTTCTCGACCAACACATGCGCGTCGTCGACGAGTGACAGCAGCACGTTGCGGTCGGCGTAGTCCTTCACGTCGAGCACCACGGTGCGCTTGTTGCGGTTGACGAGCTTCCACCACAGACCTTCACCGTCGCGAGGATCGCGCCAGGCCATGTTGCGCAGGCTGTCGCCGCCGGGCCGTTCGACCTTGATCACGTCCGCGCCGAAGTCGGCGAGGTAGCGGGCGCAGTTCGGCCCGGCGAGCACGGTCGACATGTCGATCACCCGCAGCCCGGCGAGCGCTGCGGTCACGGCGTCCACCCGGAGAGCAGCTCGCAGGCTGCGGCCAGATCGGCGCCGGTACCGGCGTACGAGAACCGCACGTACTCGTGGCCCCGTGCGAGGTCGAAATCGATGCCCGACGTGGCGGCTACGCCGAGTTCGTGCAACCACCGTTTGGTGAGCGACAACGAGTCGACACCCACGGCGGTCGTGAACTGCGGCACGTGGGCGTATACGTAGAACGCCCCGTCGGCGGGGGCGATGTCGGTGATCCCGGCTGCGGCGAGCCCGTCGATGACGATCGTGCGGTTCTCGCGATACCGAGCGACGTGCCCGTCGAGTTCCTCGGTGGCGTCGAGTGCGGCGAGCGCCGCCACCTGCGACACGTGCGGAGCGCAGATGTACAGGTTCTGCTGGAGCCGTTCGACGGTGTCGATCAGCGAGTCGGGTACGACCACCCAACCGACGCGCCAGCCGGTCATCGACCAGTACTTCGAGAAGCTGTTCACTACGAAGGCGTCAGGATGACGGTCGAGCACCCGAGCCGCTGGGGGTCCGTCGACGATGCCCTGGTAGATCTCATCGGCGATCACGGCGATGCCCCGTGCCCGACAGGCAGCCGTGATCTCGGCCAGCGCGTCGGCGCTCAACACGGTGCCGGTCGGGTTCGAGGGTGAGGCGAGCACCAACCCGTCAAGGTCGCCAGCCGCTTCGAGGTGGGCAGGGGCCGGCGCCCATCGGCTCTCCGGCCCGACCGCGATGGCCACCGGTTCGATCCCGAGCGCGATCAGTGCGTTGCGGTAGCAGGGGTATCCGGGCTCCAGCACGCCCACCCGGGCACCAGGCTCGAACAATGTCAGGAACGCAAGCGTGAAGCCGGCTGACGCCCCAGCCACCACCAGCACCCGCCCGGGGTCGACGCCGTCGTAGCGGTCGGCGAGCCGTCGGCGCAGCGACTGCAGTCCGGCCGCGTTGGTGTACCCGAGTGGTTCGTTGAGGTATGCCCGCACGGCGTCACGGGCGATGGCCGGCAACGGCGTCGACGGTTGGCCCACTTCCAGATGCAGCACCCGCTGCCCTGACGCCTCGAGCGCCAATGCCTCGCGAGCCATCGTCATCGCGTGGAACGGCGGCACGGCAGCAGCACGGAGAGCGGCTTCGATCACAACACGAGTCTCGCATCTCGGCGTCTGGCCGCCTCAGTTGCGCGTTCCGTCAAGGCTTCTTGACTTTGCAGTCCTCTGACACTGGTGAGGGGCGTCGCTGACAGTGGTCGCTCTACCTTCGTACGTGACCAGCGGAATCTTGGTTCTCAAGACGTCGCAGTCCCATACCGATGAGGAACAACATGCAACGCAACTCCGAAGCAACTCGGCAATCGAACCCGACGAAGACGGAATCCGATCGTGGGTTCTCGATCGTCGAGATTGTCGTTGCGATCGTGCTGATGGGCACCGTCGGCATTGCGGTCATGAGCTCGGTCTGGACGGGGGTCAAGGCATCGTCGCAGGCCCGCACCGCAGCGCAGGTCGAGACGGCCGTCGTCAACGCCGTCGACCGAATCGTCCGAGCGCCGAAACGGTGCGATTACCTGATTTACGCACAGGCGGCGGTACAGACCGAAGAATGGCCGCCGAGCAGCGCGTCGGTGGTCCAGCAGTACCTCGTACCTGGACCCGATGCGACGACCAACGGGCAATGGCTCACCGGGTCGGCGTCCACGCCGGCGTGTGCCGGACCCGCTCCAACCGATCTGCTGGTTCAGCGGGTCACTATTCGAATCACGAGCCCCGACGGAAAGATCAGTCGGGAGATTGAGGTGGTGAAGTCAGATGTCTGACATCGATAATCAGTCGCGAACAGGCGACAAGGGAATGACCCTCGTCGAGCTGGTGGTTTCGATCTCCATGCTCGGACTGCTGACGGCGGTCCTGTCGAGCGCGATCATCGTCACGCTCCGTCAGCAGGACAACACCACCGGTCGGCTCAACGTCGCTGTTGCCGAGCAGGCGATCAGCATGTTCATTCCGCCTGACCTTGCCTCGGCCAACATCGTCGACACCAGCCCGCAGGCCACCCCGTGCCCCGATGATCGGCTCGTCGCCTTGGGCGGCGCCGCGGTGTGCGACGGGATCGATCTCAGCACCGGCTCCAACGTGCTCCAGCTGGAATGGGACATCGAGAACGGCGACGGCACCACCACGTCGACCAAGGTGTCGTACCACTTCGCCCCAGCCGCCGATGGCGAAACCTACGAGGTGTCGCGGAGCGAGTGCCGGTCGACGGCGGGGAGCGCGTGGGTGTGTTCCTCGCGCGTCGTGCTTCGCGACCTTCCGGGGCCTCCAGGAGGCGAGACGTTCGTTCCCGGCGTCGCCAACGGCGCCGCGTGTACCGATGCGGTGAACCCGGCGCCGTGCACCCGGCCCACCTGGGTCATCATCGTCAGTGAGCCGCTCGCGGCTGACGCAATCGCCAGTGAGGGCGACCCCACTCCCATCGGCCCGGCCCGCACTGAGCGCAAGGATGCGAACCGCGTGATCGTCTCGATCAACGGCGGCGGCGATGCCGCTGGAGCCGGCGGCGGTCTCAACCAGATCAGCATCACCGCCGGTGGCACGGTCCGCCAGACGATCAAAGCGAACAGCGTGCAGGGTGCGCCGTCGTTCACCGAGGCCAGGAGCCGCTGTGGTGGCCCGATGACGCTCGTCGTCGACGAGTCGGGCTCGATCGGTAGCGGTGCCATCGTTTCAGTCCGGAACAGCGTGCGAGCGTTCATCGAGAAGCTCGCCGGCACGCCGGTGCAGCTACAGATCGTGCGCTTCGACTCGATGTCCAGCATCCTCGGCAGCACCGAGTGGCAGCGCTACTTCAACATGACCAACCAGGCTGATGTCGACACGCTGCTCGGCGCAGTCGGGCAGTTGCGGAGCAACGGCGGAACGAACTGGGAGGACGCACTGTTTCGGACCTTCTACCAGCCGGATGGATCCGTGGCAGCGACGATTCCCGAGACGGTCGTGTTCTTCACCGACGGCGTCCCCACCTACGACCGCCTCGACCGAACCGACACGAGAGGGCCGTTCCGAGCGAGCCCAGGGGTGCTCCCGCCGCTGCCGGCTGTGCCCGGCGCACCGTGGACACAGTCGACCGGTAACACCTATACCCAGGTCGGCTTCAACCGTTCCGACTACATCGCCAACAAGTTCCGCCAGAGCAGCCGCTTCGTCGGCGTCGCGGTTGGACCAGATGTCACGAGAACCCAGACCTGGATCAGTGACCCGGGCGCTGGTTTCCGCGAGGTAAGGGAACGCGGTTCATACAGCCACGTCCGTGACACGTACCGGTACGAGGGTCGCTATCGAGTGAAAAACGCTTCGACCAACTGGTCGTGGAAGTACGTGAACAAGGACATTTACGGGCGCTTCGGATCTCAGCGTGAGTTGAGGTCGAGGAGCGACCAGTTGGGTTGGCCGGCGTAGAGCAGTGATCGGGTGCGGTAGTTGGTCCAGTTCGTGATCCCGAAGGCGACGCGTTT
>Ga0105055_10001582_pt1 | contig 36587 bp, 15 predicted proteins | sample BON03_FD_78090 | JGI IMG/M metagenome (GOLD analysis project Ga0105055, IMG submission 78090) | Freshwater microbial communities from Lake Bonney liftoff mats and glacier meltwater in Antarctica - BON-03 | ecosystem: Environmental > Aquatic > Freshwater > Ice > Glacier meltwater | place: Lake... | reverse complement strand
GCCGCCGCCGCCGCCCTCCTCCCCGCCGCCGCCGCCGCCCGCCTCCTCGCGCGCCCGCTTCCTCGCCTGCTCCAGCTGCGCGCCCAGCTCCCGCGCCGCCCGCCGCGCCTCCTCCTCCTCGCGCGCCGCCCGCCGGCGCCGCCGCTCCTCCTCGGCCCGGCGCGCCGGATCGTCCCGCACCATCTGGATGAACCAGCCGCGTTCCGTCTCGTCGACGCGGCACACCCCCTCTTTCCCCAGGTGCTTGACAAACTCTGTTAGTGTGAGCCACCGCGTCGCGTTCATGTGCACGTGGTGGCGGTCGTGCACGAGCTCGTTGTACACGCGGTTGGCCTCGACGCGCGCCGAGGGGTGGCAGCGGCGCATGTGCTCCAGGAACGAGGCCTCGAAGTCGGCGCTGAAGCGGTCGACGGCGCCGGCGCCGGCGTCGGACGACAGAAGCGCCATCTGCCGGAGGTGCGCCTCCGAGGCCTGGTGGCACTTGAAGCCGTTGTCGTCGCGGCACTGCTTCTCGCAAGCCTGGCAGTAGTACCGGAGCTTGCCGAGGCCCTTGGCCTTGATGGCGTTGCCGATGGCCTTGACGGAGCCGGCCTCAGCCTTGCCCATGGTTGCTCCCTCCCTCTTTTTTTTGGCGGCGAGCGCGACGGCGAGCGCGCGCTTACGATCGGCGGCGGCGGCGGCGGCGCGTCGTGCGCTTTGTCGTTTGCGTCGCCCTGCTGTGTGATTCCTCTCGCTCGGAAGACGGGCAGGTTTGGTGTGGGCGCGCGCGTCGCCCAGTCGCGGTGATCGACCCGCGCGCTGTGAGGACCGCGCGACGAATGAGAGAGACTTCTTCTCCTTTCCGCCCGCTCTTGGTGCTGTGAACACGCGCTTTCTATTGGGTTTTGGGCTAGTCGGTTGAGTTGGTTTGTTTGCGTCCGATTGTGTCGATTGGTTGTAACAAGACGATTTGGAGAGAGAGGACCCCCCTTTTTGTGTCAGCGCGAGTTGGGCGGCAAAACGGGACGCGCGCCCCAAAAAATCGGCGCGCGCTCTCGGCGAGAGCCTCTCCCCGCGAAGGAACACAAAAATCACAAAACCTGTTGTGCCTCCCTATCACAGCAGCGGCAGCGCCGCCGTGCCGAGCCGCTCCGCCAGCGCGATCTGCGCGCGCACCAGGTGCGCGAGGTGGTCCACCAGCAGCGCGTCCTGCACGCCCTGCGCCACCAGCGCCTCGAACTCGGCGGCGGGCAGCGCCGGCGCCGCGCCCAGGGCGTCGTCCAGGCACCGGCCGACGGCGGGGTCGCCCTGCCGCCTGCCGGCCGCCACGTCGTCCGCGTAGGCGCGCGCGATGGCCAGCAGGCCCTGGAGCCGCCGCACCGACGTCTGGAGGGTCTCGTGCTCGGTGGCCACGGCCTTGCTGGACGAAGGGCCGCCGGAGAGCATCAGGTCGGCGCCAACGCGCTCAAGATCGGCGTACAGCACGCGCGAGGGCACGGGGACGAACTCCGTCGCGAGCGCGCGTCCGCCGAGCAGCAGGGCGCGGCTGACGTAGGCGCGGACGGCGACGCGGTCGCCCGTGAGGGAGGTGTCGACGGTCAGGTGGACGGGCGAGGGCCCGGCGGGGCCGGCGGCGGCCGAGGCGGCGGCCGAGGCGGCGGCGGCGGCGGCCGCCGCCACGGCGGCAGAGGCGGGGGCCGGCGCGGCGCCGCCCGCGATGGCGCCAGAGGCGGCGGGCGCGGCGGCGGCGGCGGCGGCGGCCGAGGTGGGGGCGGCCGGGGCCGAGGCCGCGGCGGCCGCCGCGGCGCTGGCGGTGGGCGCGGCGGCGCCGCCCGTGCTGCTGGCGGGTCCGCCTGCGGCGGCGGCGGCGGCGGCGCTCGTCGGCGGCGCGGCCTGCTGCTGGGGCGCGCCCGAGAGCTCCTTGGCGTAAAACTCCTGGATGAGCGCGTCGCTGCTGCTGATCGTGGGCCCCGTGGAGAACCACCCGACGATGTTCTCGGTGGGCGCCACCTTGTGGTGCAGGTCGTACATGGTCTTGTGGTGCACGACGTCGACGGCGACCTGATGGGTTGTGCGTATTTGCGTTTTGTTTTTGTTTTTTGGGTTGGCGCGTGCGGGGAGAGCGGTGGGTTTTTGCTTTTGGTGAGTGTTTTGTGTTTTTTGCGTGGAGAACCGCGCATGGACTGTTTGAGGAGTCCCGAGACTCTGGATGGGAGGGGGGCGGACTGGCGCCAGGTGCCGTGTTTTTGGGGGGGGGGCAAGGACAGAGAGAGGCAACACGCCTGCCTCCACGCAAGGATCGAAACTCGGCGGCGGGCAGCAGCGGCGGCGGCGGCGGCGGGACCCGCCGCCGCCTCCGCTCGAAACGGAAAACTGCCCTCTGCACACTTGGGCGCGCGCCTCCCTCCCTGCCCCCCCCCCGCCCCCCACTCGGCACGACACGTCCGGAACCCACCTGATCCGCGCTCTCGTTGTGCGGCACGACGTAGCACGACTTGATCTCGACGACCTTGCCGTCGGCGGTGGTGTTGCCGAGCAGGGTGCCGATGACCCGCTCCTGCTTCTCGTTGCGGCGGATGTACGCGTCGCAGATCTGCAGCAGCACGACCGGCTGGATTTTCACTGTGCTGGCGTTGACGCTGCCGATCGGCAGCAGCGTCGCGTCCATGGCTTCGCGCCTCCTCCTTTTGCGCGTCCGGCAAACTCGACTTTTGGGGGAGAGAGAGAGAGAGGAGTGAAAAAACGGCGGTGGGGGTGTGTTTGTCCGTGTGCTGTCGTTGGTCTCGCGATCGGTTTATGTGTGTGAGAAGTTGACCGAGGGGCAAGAAGAGATTGGGGTTGCTTGCGTGTGTGGGAGGAGGGGGTTCGGGACTCGGCGCGGCGACGGATACGAAGCGGCGGCGGCGGCAGCGGCGGCGACACTCGAGTTCGTTCGCTTCGATCAGCGGCGGCGTTGATGCTGTCTCAACAAAGGCTCCCGAAGGCATCGGCTGGCCCCGCACGCGACGAACACGACTCGGAATCCTCACCACACATACCCTGTCGTTGACGCATTTGACAGGCCACGCAAAGAACCAAGCTCTCGACCTCAACACCGCAATCGATCAAACGCGTCGCGTGTGTGTGCACGCGCAACGCTCAAAGCGCGCAGGGGTCCACGACCGCATTGACAGCAGCAGCGACACCATCTCTCGCGCGCGCGCTCTTCCAGGCCAAAGCGGGAGAGGAGGAGGCAGAGAGGAGCCCCACTCTTCGTCTCTCTCTCTCCACCAAACGCTGGTGGGCCCTTGTCCTCCTCTCACCCCGACATCAAACATGGCCGACGATCGCGACCGCTACAAGCAGTATGACTACCGCGCCACCTCCAACATCGTCCTCGCGCCGGACAGGCGCACGGACGCGGGCGGGCGCCGCGGCGGTGGCGGCGGTGGTGGCGGCGGCGGCGGGGGAGGCGGCGGCGGCGGCGGCGGCGGCGGCGGCGGCGGCGGCACCGAGCCGACAGGCGAGCCCGGTTCGCTGGCCGGCCGCCTGATCGGCAAGATGGGCGACCGCGTCGAGCGCACGCGGCCCGAGGCGCTGCAGGACGGCGCGGCCGCCAAGCGCAAGCGCCGCGCCCCGGACGCCGACGCCGCCGCCACGGGCGAGTTCCTCGTTGGCGGCGCCGCAGGCCGGCGCGGCGGCGGCGGCGGCGGCCTCGGCGCCTCGGTGCTCGACGTCGACACGGCCGGCTTCTACCGCCCTCGCACGCGCGAGACCCGCGCCGCCTACGAGGCCCTCCTCAACGCCGTGCACGCCGCCTTCGGCGACCAGCCGCGCGACGTGCTGCGCGGCGCGGCGGACGAGGTTTTGGCCGCCTTGAAAGACGAGTCGCGGACCGGCCGCGAGCGGCAGCGCCTGTCCGGGGAGCTGCTCGGCGCCGACCTGGGGGACGACCGCTTCGCCGAGCTTGTGGCCATCGGCAAGCTGATCACCGACTACGTGCCCGAGGGCGAGGCGGCGGCCATGGCCGAGGACGACGGCGGCGACGCGTTTGGCGGCGAGGACGGCGCGCCCGACGCCGACGCCGGCGTCGCCGTCGAGTTTGAGGACGAGGACGAGGAGGGCGGCGCCGACGAAGAGGTGGGCGTGTTGGTCGACACCAGCGAGGACGAGGAGGACGCGGGCCGGCGGGCGCGGAGGGCGGGCGGGCGCGCACCAGGCGGCGGCGGCGGCGGCGCCGAGGGCTCGGGCTCGGAGGACGGCAGCGGCAGCGAGGGCAGCGGCGGCAAGGGCGAGGAGGGCGCCGCCGGCGCGGCCGGCCGGCGCCGCCGCCGCCGCGCCAAGGACGCCGCCCAGGCCGAACAGCAGCAGCAGCTGCCCGTCACCGAGATCGACGCCTACTGGCTGCAGCGCAAGGTCGCCGCCGCCTTTGCCGGCGCGCTCGACGCCCCGGCGGCGCAGGCCCTGGCCGACCGCGTCGCCGAGGCCCTGCGCGCCGCCCCCTCGGCCGCCGCGGCCGAGCCCGCCGTCGTCCGCCTCCTGGGCCTTGAGCGCTTTGCCCTCGCGCGCGAGCTGCTGCGCCACCGCGCCAAGGTTGCGTGGGTGACAGCGCTGCGCCGCGCGCAGACCGAGGGGGAGCGCGCGGCGGTCGAGCGAGAGATGCTTAGCGACCCCGAGGCGGGCGCCGTGATGGACGAGCTGCGCGCGACGCGCGCCTCGGCGCGCGACCGCCAGGCGGCGGTCGAGGAGCGCATCCGCGACGAGGCGCGGCGCCTGCGCGACGGCGACGGCGGCAACGGCGGCACCAGCGGCAACGGCGGCAACGGCGGCGGCGCTGCTTCCGCCGCCGCGAGCGCGAGCGCGACCGCCGGCCGCCGCGAGGTCGACATCGACGCCCTCGCCTTTGCCGCGGGCGGGCACGTCATGACCAACAAGGCCGTGCACCTGCCGCCCGGCACCACGCGCGTCTCGAAAAAGGGCTACGAGGAGGTGAGCGTGCCCGCGCCCCGCGCGCCGCCGCTCGCCGAGGGAGAGGCGCTCCGCGAGATTTCGTCCCTGCCGGCGTGGGCGCGGCCCGCTTTTTCCGGCATGAAGTCGCTCAACCGCGTGCAGTCGCGCGTCTGCGACTGCGCCCTCTTCTCGGGCGAGAACATGCTCGTGTGCGCCCCCACGGGCGCGGGCAAGACCAACGTCGCGCTGCTGGCCGTGCTGCGCGAGATCGGCCTGCACCGCAAGCCCGACGGATCTCTGGATCTCGGCGCGTTCAAGATCGTCTACGTGGCGCCGATGAAGGCGCTTGTCGCCGAGATGGTCGGCAACTTTTCCAAGCGCCTCGGCCCGGGCACCGAGTACGGCCTGACCGTGCGCGAGCTGACGGGCGACGCGGGCCTCACGCGCGAGGAGGTCGAGGCGGCGCAGGTCGTGGTGACGACGCCAGAAAAGTGGGACGTGGTCACGCGGCGCGCCGAGGAGCGCGCGTGGGCGCGGCTGGTGCGCTTAGTCATCCTCGACGAGGTGCACCTGCTGCACGACTCGCGCGGGCCCGTGATCGAGGCGCTGGTCGCGCGCACCTTGCGCCAGGTCGAGGCCACGCAGCAGCCCGTGCGCATCGTGGGCCTGTCGGCGACGCTGCCCAACTACGAGGACGTCGCCGCCTTTCTGCGCGTCCGCCCCGACAAGGGCCTCTTCCATTTCGACGCCTCTTACCGCCCGTGCCCGCTGGCCACCCAGTTTGTCGGCATCACGGTCAAGAAGCCGCTCCAGCGCTTCGCCCTCATGAACGACGTGTGCTACGACAAGGTCCTCGCGTGCGCGGGGAGGCACCAGGCCCTGGTCTTCGTGCACAGCCGCAAGGAGACGGCCAAGACGGCGCGGCACCTCAAGGACCGCGCGCTCAAGGACGACGCGCTGTCGCGCTTTGTCCGCGACGACTCGGCCTCGCGCGAGATCCTGCAGGCCGAGGCCGCCGCCTGCAAGGACCCCGACCTGCGCGACCTCCTGCCCTACGGCTTCGCGGTGCACCACGCCGGCATGGCGCGCGCGGACCGCACGCTCGTCGAGGACCTGTTCGCGGACGGGCACGTGCAGGTGCTCTGCTCGACGGCGACGCTCGCGTGGGGCGTCAACTTGCCCGCCCACACCGTGATTGTCAAAGGCACGGAGGTTTACTCTCCCGACAAAGGCGGGTGGGCCGAGCTGTCGCCGCAGGACGTGCTGCAGATGCTCGGGCGCGCGGGCCGCCCGCAATACGACACGGCCGGCGAGGGGGTCATCATCACGGGCCACGGGCGCCTGCAGTTCTGGCTGTCGCTGCTCGGCGCGCAGCTGCCGATCGAGTCCCAGCTGGCGGCGCTGCTGCCCGACGCGCTGAACGCCGAGGTCGCGCTCGGCGGGGTGGCGAGCCTGCGCGACGCCGCCGCGTGGCTCGGGTACACCTATATGTACGTGCGCATGCTCCGGTCGCCGGGCACCTACGGGGTGGGGCCCGCGGACGCCGAGGCCGACCCGTCGTTGCTGGCGCGGCGGCTCGACCTCGCGCACTCTGCCGCGCTGGTGCTGGACCGCGCGAAGCTGGTCCGCTACGACCGCCGCACGGGCGCCTTGGCCGCCACCGACCTGGGCCGCGTGGCCAGCCGGTACTACGTCACGCACGGCACCATCTCGGCCTTCCACCAGGGCCTGCGGCCGCACATGGGCGAGATCGAGCTGCTGCGCCTGTTCGCGGCCGCGGACGAGTTCAAGCACGTGGTCGTGCGCGAGGAGGAGAAGCTGGAGCTCGCGCGCTTGATCGATCGGGTGCCTGTGCCCGTGAAGGAGTCTCTCGACGACCCGGCTGCCAAAGTCAACGTCCTGCTGCAGGCGTACGTGTCCAACCTGCGGCTGGACGGCCTGGCGCTCGCGAGCGACATGGCCTACGTCACGCAGTCGGCCGGCCGGCTGGTGCGCTGCCTGCTCGAGGTGTGCCTGCGGCGCGGGTGGGCGCGGGCGACGGACGCGGCGCTGACGCTGGCGCGCGAGGTGGCGCGGCGGCAGTGGTCGTCGCAGACGCCGCTGAGGCAGTTCCGGGGGGTGCCGGGCGAGGTGCTGGTGCGCCTGGAGAAGAAGGTGAGGGCGGAGCTTGCAGAGGCTACGGGTTGCGAGTTTGGTCGTTTGGTTGCCTTGTATTTTTCTTTTCGGTCACTCGACGCGCGTCCGAGACCCTCCTCCCCCCCCCGCACTGCCCCCCCCGCCCCCCCGCTCACGGCTCGCCGGCCCCCGTCTCCCCTTCTCCCTTCCCCCCCCTCCTAACAAAAACAAACACGCCCGACGAAAACGACAAACAGGACATCCCCTGGGAGCGCTACCACGACCTCACCTCCCAAGAGCTGGGAGAGCTCACCCGCCTGCCCAAGATGGGAAAAGCCTTGCACCGGCTCGTGCATTCCGTCCCTCGCCTCGAGCTGTCGGCGCACGTGCTGCCGCTGACGCGCTCAGCGCTGCGGCTGGACCTGGCGATCGCCGCGGACTTTGTGTGGGACGACAAGATCCACGGGGGGGCGGAGCCATTCTGGGTGTTCGTGGAGGACGCGGACCAGGAGGTGAGGATGAGGGTTTTTTTGTCGTTATTGGTTTTTGTTCGGCCTCTCGCGCTTTTGGCCGGTTCCTCGCTCGCTCGAGAACGACAACAACGACGCCGTTCATTTTTCCTTTTCGCTCAACCACGCCTTCCCTGCCCCTCTTCCCCCCCCCATCCCCGAAACCCCAAACCTCTACAAACACGCCCGAAACAACAAAACCACAAAAACAAACAGACCATCCTCTACCACCAGTACTGGCTCCTGCGCCGCGCGGGCGCCGTGCCCGCGGGGCAGGAGCACCGCCTTTCGCTGACGGTGCCGATCGGCGAGCCGCTGCCGCCGCACTACTTTGTGCGCGTGGTGTCGGACCGCTGGCTGCAGAGTGAGTCGACCCTGCCGCTGTCCTTCCGGCACCTGGTGCTGCCCGACCGCTTTCCCCCGCCCACGGAGCTGCTCGACCTGCAGCCGCTGCCGCTGGCGGCGCTGCGCGACGCCGCCGCCGAGCGCGCGCTTGCGCGCCGGACGCCGGCCGACGCGTGCCCGGGCGTCGACGACGGCGCGCCGCGCCTGTCCGCGTTCAACCCCGTGCAGACCCAGGCGTTCGGCGCGCTGTACCGCGGCGACGGCAACGTCCTGCTGGCCGCCCCGGCGGGCAGCGGCAAGACGGTCGCGGCCGAGCTCGCCATCCTCCGCATGCTCCGGCGCGCCGCCGACGGCGCCTGCCCCGCGCGCTGCGTGTGCGTCGTCCCCTCGGAGGACGGGGCGCGCGCGCGCGCGCTTGAGTGGCGCGCGCGATTCGGCACCCCCGTAGAGGAGGGCGGCATGGGCCTGACCGTGGTCGAGCTCGCGGGCCCGGGGGCGGACGCGGCGGCGGACCTGAAACGGCTCGAGCGCGCGCAGATCGCGGTGGCGACGCCGGAAGCGTGGGACGCGCTCTCGCGGCGCTGGCGGCAGCGCAAGGCCGTCCAGGGGGTGTCCTTGTTCGTGGCGGACGACCTGCACCTGGTGGGCGGGCCGAAAGGGCCGGCGTACGAGGTGGTCGTGTCGCGCATGCGGTACCTGGCGGCGCAGCACGCGCAGGAGCACAAGCAGCAGGCGGGCGGCGGCGGCGGCAAGACAAAGGGCAAGGCCGCGGGCGGCGGCGGCGGCGAGGACGGCGACGAAGGCGGCGACGGCGGCGGCGACGGCGGCGACGCCTACCACCCGATGCCCCGCATCGTCGGCCTCGCCCACTCCATGGCCGACGCCAAGGACGTCGGCGAGTGGATCGGCGCCCCGCCCCAGGCCCTGTTCGCATTTCCCCCCGGCGCGAGGCCGCTGCCGCTTGAGGTCCGCATCCAGGCCTTTGAGGCCGCCTCGTTCGAGGGGCGGCAGCAGGCCATGCTGCGCCCCTGCTACGCGGCCCTGCTCGCGCACGCGCCGTCGCCCAGGCCCGCCGTCGTGTTCGTGCCCACGCGCAAGCACGCGCGCCTGGCCGCGCTCGAGCTGCTGGCGCTGGCCGCCGCCGACGGCGAGCCCGCGCGCTTCCGCCTCGCCGACGAGGCAGACGTCCGCGCCGTGGCGGCGGGCGTGCGCGGGGACGGCGCCCTGGCGCACGCCCTGCTCCACGGGGTGGGCTACCTGCACCCGGCGCAGGCCGACGCCGAGCGCGAGGCGGTCATGCTGCTGTACGGGGCGGGGGCCATCCGCGTCGTCGTCGCCGCCGCCGCCGCCGCGCACGGCCTCGCGCCGAGGGCCGCGCTGGTGGTGGTGGCAGGAACGCAGCACTACGACGCGGCAGAGGCGGGCGGCGCGGGCGGCGCGGGCGCGAGCGACTATCCCGTCGCGGACCTGGTGCAGATGCTGGGCTTGGCCGGGCGCCCGGGCGTGGACGACGTGGTGAGTGTGTGCTTTTTGTCTTTGTTTTTGTGCTTTTTGTTTTTGTTTTTGTTTTTGTTTTTGTTTTTGTTTTTGTTTTTGTTTTTGTTTTTGTGCGCACACTTTGGTTTCACGTCTCGCTTTTGCGCTCTCTCCTCTTTTTTTCGACCGCGCCGCCCGCTCACCCGCAACGGCCGCCGCAACGACCCTCCTTTGCTCCCCCGCCCCCCAACAAACCAACACCCGACCCTCCTTGCTCCCCCCCGCCCCCAACAAACCAACACCCGACCCCAAAAACAAACAAAAACAAACAACACTCAACAACAACAGGGCAAGGCGGTGCTCATGTGCCACGCCCCCCGCAAGGCCTACTACGCCCGCTTCCTCCACGACCCTTTACCTGTCGAGTCGCACCTGGACCACGCGCTGGCGGACAGCCTGAACGCCGAGATCTGCGCGGCGCAGACCGTGGCAGGCCGGCAGGACGCGGTGGACTGGCTGACGTGGACCCTGCTGTACCGGCGGCTGGCGCGCAACCCCAACTACTACGGCATGCCGGGCGCGTCGCACCGGCACCTGAGCGACCACCTGAGCGAGCTGGTGGAGGGCACGTGCGCGGACCTGGTGGCAGGCAGGGCGGTGGCCGAGGAGGAGGAGGGCGGCGGAGGCGCGGGCGGCGGCGCGGGCGGCGGCGAGGGCGGCGGCGGCGGCGGCGAGCTGTCGCCGCTCAACCTGGGCATGGTCGCGGCCTACTACTACGTCTCGTACGCCACGGTCGAGCTCATGGCCGCGAGCCTCACCGCCAAGACGCGCGCCAAGGGCCTGCTCGCCGTCGTCGCCGCCGCCTCCGAGTTTGAGTCGCTGCCCGTGCGGCCCGGCGACGACGAGGCCGTCCGCCGGCTGCTCGCGCACGCGCCCGTCGCCGTCGACGCCGCGCCGGCGCCCGGCGATCCCCACGCCAAGGCCAACGCCCTGCTGCAGGCGCACCTGTCTCGCGCAAGCCTGCCGGGCGGCGGCGCCAGCGGCGAGCTCGCGGCGGACCAGCGGCGCGTCGTGCGCGACGCCGCGCGGCTGCTGCAGGCGGCGGTCGACGTCGTCGCGTCGAGCGGGTGGCTCACCCCGGCCCTCGCGGCCATGGAGATGTGCCAGATGGTCGCGCAGGGCATGTGGGACCGCGACCCCCCGCTTCTGCAGCTTCCCGGCGTCGGGCGCGCCGCCGCCGCCGCGCTGGCCGACGCCGGCGCCGCGGGAGTGTTCGACCTCTCCGACATGGAGCCGGCGGCGCGCGACGCGCTGCTCTGCTCCGCGGTCCCGGGCATGGCCGAGTCCGCCGAGGCGCGCGAGGCCGTGTCCGCGGTGTGCGCGCGCTACCCGGACATCTCCGTGACGACCGAGCTGCTGGTCGGCGGCGGCGGCAAAGGGGCGGCGGCGGCCGTGCGCGCGGGCGGCGGCGCCGTGCTGTCGGTGGCGCTCGCGCGCGACAACGCGGCGTCGGCGCTCGACCCGGCGACGGGCGCGCTCACGCCCGCGCACGCGCCCCTGTTCCCGGGCCGGCGCGACGAGGGGTGGTGGCTCGTGCTCGGCGACGCCAAGGCCAACCGCCTGTACGCGGTCAAGCGCGTGGCGCTCGCGGCCAAGGCCAAGGCCAAGCTGGCGTTTGAGGTGCCGTCGGATCTGTTTGCGGCGGGCGGCGGCGGCGGCGGCGGCGAGGGCGGCGGCGGCGGCGGCGGCGGCTCGGGCGGCGGCGGCGGCGGAGGCGGCGGCCGCCTCAACCTGACGCTCTTTGTCATGTGCGACTCGTGGGTGGGCTGCGACCAGGAGTTCGGGGTGGCGGTGGACGTTGCACCGGCGGAGGAGGGCGGGGGGGCGCCGATGGAGGAGTGATGGCTCGCGCGTGGTGAGGAGGGGGTGAGCGGGCTGGCGCCCGCTCTCTCTTCTCTCGCGCCCACACACACGTGCGTCCCTCCGGCGCCCAACGGAAGGTGCGAGCGCGCGTCGCCTCGGCAGAACATTGCCAAGAGTGATTCGCTAGTCGACGCCCCATTGTTTTAAGCAGGTCGTCTTATTGAAGCTTAATCGTCGAGTCCATGACCTCGGCGTTCTATGGCGGGTGGGGGGGAGTCGGCGATTCGTCAGCCGCCGTGTGCGGGCGAGCGCGATTTTTCGAATCGGCGTCTTTTTCGCCGATGCGCCAGGCGCTGGGTTGCCGCGGCGGCCCCGTCTGACCAGAAAGAAAACTTTAAAAAAAAGGAATGGCTTGCTCCGCCAACCGCACGGCGCGCGTCGCAAATCTTACGGCTATAATCGACTCTCGATGCTCGATCCGGCGCGGGGGGTTGGGTTGGCCGGACGTGCTGTGGAGCAGAGGGGCGGGCCCGACGACAAAAAACTTGGCCCGAGAATTGGTGGACGGGCATTCCGCCGCCCCTGGATCATTTTGCCTCTTCCACGGCCCTTTGGCCATTCACACAACAACACAACTTCCGATTCCCTGCTCGAGCGTTTCCTCCGTGTCCACTCTCCCTCCATTTCACATTCTCCGCCCCCCCTCCCCCCCACGTTTCCCGAAGAAGAAACCAACAAAACCGGAAAAAACGAAGAACGCAATCGCCCCTGCTTTCTCTCCACCACCCGCACCCTTGCGCCCCGTCCGTACCGACGATGGACGCCATGGCGGCCAAGTCTCGCCTCATCACGGCCAGCCCCTCCACCGAGAGCCTCGGCGCCTGGCGCATCAGCTCAAAGGCGGCCCCAAGCGACGGCGGCGGCAGCGAGGCAGTCTCGTCGCCGCCCACACCCCTCCCCTCCACGCCCACGCACCAGCACGACCGCCGCTCCCCCGACGGCCAGGAGCTCGAGTCGCCCGCGGCCGCGCCCGCCGCCGCCGACAAGGCCGCCGCCGCCCCCGTCCCGCAGGGCCGCCACCTCCCGTTTGTGCCGCGGCCCGTCTACTGGACGCTGCGCGCCATCTGGACGCGCGAGGAGCTGGCCTCGCTTTTCGACGACGCCGTGCTGCCCGACGCGGGGGACCCGGACGCCGACGCGGAGGACCGGGCGGGGGCGCGGGCGGCACTGGCGGCGCCCGACGCGGGGGACCCGGACGCCGACGCGGAGGACCTGGCGGCGGGGGCGGCACTGGCGGCGCCCGGCGGCGACAGGCCCGGCGGCGGCCTGCGCCAGCGCCAGCCCGCGCAGCAAGAGCAGCAGCAGCAGCGGCAAGAGCAAGAGCAGCGGTGGGGGCCGGACGGCGGCGCCGGCGGCAAGGGCGGCGACGCCGACGTGCAGGAGCGCGTCCGCCTCGTGCGCCGGGCCCTGACCGAGGCCGCCGAGGCCGTGCGGGCCGAGAACCCCCTCCTCTACTCGGCGCGCACCCAAGACGCCGTCGGCCTCGCGGTGCTCGCCGGCGCCTCGCTCGCGCTGCTCGCCTTGTTCTCGCTGCACTACGTCGGCGCGGCGCCGTGGTACGCGGTGGTTCCGGCCGCCGCGCTGCTCACCTCGCTCCTGCACGAGGTCGAGCACGACCTGATCCACCAGCTCTACTTCCGCGGGCGCCGCCTGTCCCTGCCGATCGTGTCCTCCTTCACCGATGCGTTCAGCGTCAGCGCCGTCGACGCCGCGCTCGCGCTCTGCTACGCGTTCCGCCCGTCGACGCTGCAGCCTTTTGCCCGGCGCGCGCTGCACCTGCACCACCACCGCGCCGCGGGCAGCGCCTCGGACCTCGAGGAGCGCAGCATCACGAGCGGCATGCCGTGGGGCCCGCTGCGCCTGGCGACCACGGGCGACAACCTGCTGGCCGTCCTGCTCCGGCCGCGCCGCACGGTCCACGAGATGCGCGCCTACCTGCGCGCGCAGCCGGCGGCCGTGCGCGGCGACGCACGCGCGCGCCTGGGCCTGGTGTACGCCAACGCGCTCGGGTACGCGCCGCTGGGGGTCGCGCACTACCTCGCGTGGTGGTCCTTCCTGGCCGTGGGCCTGGCCGCGCGGCTCGCGGGCGCCGCGCCCGCGTCGCTGCTGGCGCCGGCGCTCGGCGCGCTCGGCCTCGGCGGCGTCGGCGGCGCGACGGCCGCCGCCGCCTCGCTCTGGGGCGCGCTGCGCTTCTACGCCGTCACCTTTGGCGCGCCGCAGTTCCTGCGCACCTTTTCGCTGCACGCCGTGTCGTCCAACATCCACTACTACAAGGGCGGGCGCAGGGCGCACTCGATCGTGGACCAGTGCCAGGTCGTCGACTCTCCGCTCTTCTGGCCGCTCCAGCTCTTCTGCTTCAACTTTGGCGCCACGCACGCGCTCCACCACTTTTTGCCCTCGCAGACGTTCTACGTGCGCCAGGCCGTGTCCGCGCGCGTGCGCCCCGCGCTGGTGGCGGCGGGCGTGCGGTTCAACGACCTGGGCACGCTGGCGCGCGCCAACCGCCTGCCCGCCGCCTGAGCGGGGGGCGAGCAGCGGCGCGTGGACGGCGGCGCGGGGGCGCGAGCGGGCGCTCCAAAAAAAAGAGAGAAAGCAAAAGAGACGCGACGCGGAGACCGATCGAGACGGCGGCCGTCGCCCGGCTGCGAACAAGACGCACAACAGTCGCCCCCAATTTCTCCTGTTTTTTTGGCCAAACCTGACCCCAGCCTCGATTCTCCTCCCTTTTTCCTCACGTGCACTCAACCACACAACGGGCGTTTTTTCGTACGAGAGTTAATTCCCCCCCGGGCCACGCGTGAGCGTCCCCCCCGGGCGAGGAACCTCCCCCCCCCGCCGTCCCCTTGTTTTTTTTCTCACCTTCTTCAAACTCGCACACACGACATACGCGGGAAGCTGGATTTCTCCCCTTCCTTCACCCCTCCTTTCACTCACATGCACTCAACCACACGAAGGGCGTTTTTTCTTACGAGTGTTTTCACCCTTCCGGGCCGCGCGCTGGTGAGCGTCCCGCCGCCGCCGCCGCCCCGGGGGCGAAATCCCTCCGCCCCCCCTCCACTTTTTTTTCACGTCAGCTTGACAAACTCTCACACACGCACGCGGGAGGCTCGATTCCCCCCGCCCCTCCCCACCTCCTGATGACGCTCTTTCTGGCCACGCGCGCCGACGTTACGGGCAGCCGCGGGCCGCCGCCAAACAAGCCGAACAGGCTTTCATTTGGCAGTCGCGCCGCGCGGTCCTTTTTTTTTGCCCCCCTGCCGCCCACCGGCCCTTATGTTTGTTTTCTCTTTCCGAAGACACCAAAAAACCCATTTGTTTGTCGAATTTTTTTCCGTTTTTCTTTCCCAAGCATGCATCCGCCCCCTGAAGAATGCCGGCGCCCGCCCCGCCCCCGGGGCCCGCTCCGAGGCCCGCCGCTCTTGGCCGGCCCGCCTCGCGCGGCGCGCGCGCCCCTGCCCGCGCTGCGCCGTAATTTCTGCCTGTGGTTTCCATCGCCCCCTCTTTCTTCTGGACAGACCGCTTTGCACCATCCGGTCGCGCCTCAGGCACAGCATTGGACTGCCGCGACGCCGCCACGCGAAGAATCAGACACACAATCAGCCACGCGCACACGACAGCGCAGAGCAGCGCCCCCTCGTCCACCACTCGAAGGGGGGGGGGGGGGGGCGCCCCTGATTCGCTTGCCCAGTTGCCCGCCCCGACAATTGCCCCCCAGAAGAGAGAACATGCCCGAGTCAAGATTCGACAAGGCACCATCCACACAGAGAGAGAAGAGTGAGACCCCGCAACGTGTCAGAAGAAGATTCCGCCCCCAAGGCAAAAGAGCGCGACCACCCGCCCCACCCCCCCCCCACCCCCCCCCCCCCCCCCCCCCCCCTCGCCCCCCCCCCGCCGTGACGCGGCCTCCCATTTGTTTCCGGCCGACTCCCAAGGCCACCACCCTCCGCGTGCATCGACTCCCCATACGTTAGCGCCCTCCCATTGTCAGTTATTAATACCACACAGCGCGCCAAAAACCATCGCTTCCTCTAGTCACGTCTCGCCGCGTTTGCGGGAAAAGAAAAGAAAACACAGAGACGCGCCGTCGCCTCGGAAGAGAGAGAGAGACAGGAACAAATCCAACTTTTTACTTGTCTCGGATGATAGTATGGTCGGTTCGGTTTGGTTAGTCGGGCTAGTGTACAGTGTAGCGTTCCACGGGTGTGAAGAAGTAGGAGGAGGGGAAGGAGGGAGAGAGAAAGGGGGTCAACCAACGGGAGGCTCATTTGAATCGGAATGGCGGGAAAAAAACATTGGCGTCTGTGCGCAAATCAGGGGGGGGGGTGAGCGGGAGGCAACGATGATCGCCAAGGGGGCGGTGCTGCTTTGGGACGGGGGACCTGGGCGAGAGGGCCCAGGCCGACTGGTTTGGGGCAGAAAATTGGGGGACGAGATCACAGAGAGCAGCGGCGGCGGCGGCGGCGGCGGCGGCTGCAAGGGCGCCCGGCGCTTGCGGGGTTGGGGCGAGACGCGTCCGCGCGAAGAAAGGGGAAAAAACGAACGCCACCCCAAAGCGAAACCTCTCGCCCCCGGGCATCTCAGCGCACCTCGGCGGCCATCGGCTCCCCGCCGCCGGCCTCGTCGCCCGCGCCGCCACCGCCCGCCCGCGCCCGCGCCGCCGCCGCCGCGCCCGAGCCGGAGCCCGACCCCGCCGCCGCCGCCGCCGCCGCCGCCCGCTCGACGCGCGCGCTGCCGGCCAGCACGGCCGCCTCGTCGACGACGATCCGGGTGCCGCGCGGCAGCTCGGGCGCCTCGAACATGGCGTCCGTCAGCAGCGCCTCCATCAGGGACCGCAGGCCGCGCGTGCCCGTGCCCCGCGACCGGGCGCGCCGGGCCACGGCGCGCAGGCCGCACGCCGTCGCCTCGAGCCGCGCGCCGCTCATCGCCAGGAGGGCAGAATACTGCCTAGTCAGCGCGTTCTTCGGTTCCGTCAGGACGCGGACGAGCTCGCGCTCCGACAGCTCCTGCAAGGGCACGATGACGGGCAGGCGGCCCACGAACTCGGGGATGAGGCCGTACTGGATGAGGTCGTGGTGCTCGGCCTCGCGGAGGATGGCCGAGGCAGGGGCGCGGCGGAGGGCGGCGGCAGCGGCGGCGGCCTTGGCCTTGGCCGCCGTGGCCGCGCCTCCGCCGCCGCCGCCGCCCACGACGCTCGTCACCGCCGCCACCGCAAGCGCCGCCGCTTTCTTCTCGGCCTCGAGCTGCTCTTGCCTCGCCCCCGGGCCCCCCGCGCCCGCCGCCCGGACCTTGTTCCCGAACCCGATCGACGACGCGTGCCGCGCGTCGTGCAGCTGCCGCTCCAGGTCGACGAACGCGCCGCCCACCACGAAGAGCACGTCCTTGGTGTCGACGGCGATGAACTCGCCGCGCGGGTTTTTCCGCCCTCCCTTTTCCGGCACGTGCACGACGCTGCCCTCGAGCATGCGCAGCAGCGCCTGCTGCACGCCCTCGCCGCTGACGTCGCGCGTCACGGCCACGCCCTCCCCGCCCCGGCGCGCGATCTTGTCGATCTCGTCGATGTAGACGATGCCGTGCTGCGCGCGCTCGACGTCAAACCCGCTCGCCTGCAGCAATTTGTGCACGATCGATTCCACGTCGTCGCCGACGTAGCCCGCTTGCGTGAGCGTGGTCGCGTCCGCCATGGCGAAGGGCACGTCGACCAGGCGCGCGAGGGTCTTGGCCAGGAGGGTCTTGCCGCTGCCGGTGGGGCCGAGCATCACGACGTTGGACTTTTCGACCTCGGTGTGCGGGTGGGCGTCGGGCGGCGGCGCGGGCGCGACGGCGGCGAGCGCGGCGGCCGTGGCGGCGGCAGAGGCGGCGGCGGCCTTGGCGTCGGCGGCGGCGGACGGCGACATCATGCCCGGGGAAGAGGAGCAGGACGACGAGGGCGAGCCGCTGAACTGGCCATAGGGGCTCGAGGAGCGGGCGCCGGCGGTGGTGGCCGAAAAGGGGTCGGGCATCACGGAGGAGGAGGAGGGGGCGCCGCTGCGCGAGGGCGACAAAGACAGCGGCAACGCGGACGACGACGACGACGACGACGGCGACGACGACAGCGGCGCCACCCCCATGCCCATGCCCTGGCCCCCGCCTCCCTGCTGCTGCTGCTGCTGCTGCATCTGCATCTGCTGCACCTGCTGCGCCTGCTGCGCCTGCAGCGCCTGCTGCGCCTGCTGCTGCTGAGTCAGCGCCAGCGCCTGCGCCGCCAGCGCCTGCTGCAGCTCGCGCCGCGCGCGGTGACGGATGCGCTTGTAGTGGTTGTGCACGGCCACGGCCAGCACGCGCTTGGCGTGGGCCTGGCCGATGACCCACTCGTCCAGCTTGGCCACCAGCTGCCGCGGCGTGGGCACCTCGCGCGTGGCCCAGCCCGCGCCCGCCGTCGCGCTGGCAGACCCGAAATTCTGCCCGCCAAAATGAGGGGTTCCCTCGCCCGTGGCGGGTCCGCCGGGGCCGCCGGGGCCGCCGCCCCCCGTGGGGTTGGACGGGTGGGCGAATCCAGACTGCTCGGCGTAGTGCTGCTGCAGCTGCTGCTGGAGCTGCTGCGTGGCGGCGTCGACGGCCGCGCGCGGCGGGGGCGGGGCGGGGGCCGAGGCGAGGAGGGCGGCCGCCGCGGCGGGCGGGAGGTGGTGGTGGGGGTTGGCTGGTGCGGACGCTGCTGCTGTCGCTGCTGTCGCTGCTGCCGAAGACGACGCCGTGAGGGTCTGTTGTTTGACGTTTGTTTGGATCGGTGTGGATTTTGTTGAGGAGGAGGGAATGAGCGTTTCCGTCGCCGGCGGGGGCCGGAGAGCATGAGGGGCACGCGCTCTGGCCAGACGTGTTGGCGTCGGCGGCGTCGGCGGCGTCGCGGCGTCCCTCTCTCTCTTTGGACGACGAAGCGACGCACCTCGCAGTTGTCGCACCAGCGCAGGTCGGCGGGCACGTGCTGGTCGGCGTTCTTTTGTGAGGCGGTCGTTGTCGTTGGTGTGGTGGCGGTGGCGGTGGGTTTGGGGAGGACGGGTGGTGAGGACGTCAGGAGTAGGGGGGGGAGGCGAGGAGGAACGAGAAACACGCGCGCGGCAAAACGAGGCCCACGCACCTGCAGCGGGACCGTCTCGGTCGCGCTCTCGCACGAGGCGCACGTCGCGGGCGCCGACGACGAAGTCGACAGCGCGCGCGCGGCCTGCGTTGAGGTGAGTTTTGGGGAGGGGGGGGCGTGTGAGTGTGAGTTTTTTCTGGTCGAGTGTGTCGACGACGTGTGTCGGTCTGCCTCTCTCTCTCTCCCTCTGTGGTGCGCCGCGCCCTCTCTCGCATGAGGCGCGATGATTGATCCCCGACCGTCGTCTCACCCTGGCCACCGCGGCGAGGGGCGCCCTCGCGGCGCGCGAGAGCATGGCGATTTCGTTCCGTTCCTCTCTCTCTCTCTCTCTCCCTGTCTTGGTCGCGTGCGCACGACGACGATCGTTTCGGTTGCGGCGTCGAAGGATGGGACGCCGAGGGGATGCGTGTGATTTGGTTGGTATATCCCTGAAATATGGGCGTCGGGCGCCGGGCTTTGAGCGAGAGCAACGTCGCCGACGCGACGGGCGCGCGGCGGACAGCGTCCGAGCCGCCGTCGCGCGCGAGGACTGCTCTCTCCGTCTCTTGAGGCGCCCTCTCCCCCTCCCTCGCCCCAGCAACACTTCGTCCCACGTTCAACTGCTAGCTCGCCACCACCACATTGACATCGCACCCTACCAAGGAGCAACGCAGAAGCACTTTCCCTCCACTCACTGAACAAAAAGCAAAAGGAGGAGCAGGAAACGCAGGCACAATGCTGTCCGCGCGGCGCGCCCTCTCGGCGCAGCAGCGGCCAGTTCAGCAGCAGCGTGGCAGCCTTCAGGTACGCTCGAATCGATGCGGCGCTCGATCGATCGATTAGCAGCAAGCGGGACAGAGAGGAGAGCACAGGCAGAGAGAGAGTGGGAGTCGCCGCCGCGCCGTTCTCCTCGCCTCGTGTGCCCGCCGATGAATGCCCAGAAGCGGCGGGGTGATGGCTCGGCCCCATCAGCACGCGCTGGCGCTCATCCCGCCACTCAAGGAGCCCGTCTCTCGCGCGCGCCAACTCTTGCGGCCGCGAACTCTCCTCTCCTTCCTCATTTCGCCCTCTCTTTTCCCACACAAACGCCACACACAGGTCTGCAACGCGCTCACCCGTACAAAGAAGGAGGCGGTGGTCGTGGACCTCAAGGAGCGCCTGCAGAAGAGCGCCGTCGTCTTCGGCGTCCGCTTCAAGGGCCTCGACGTGAGTTTGCCGAGCGCAAAAACGCGCCCGCCGTCGCCGCCGCCCATTTTCGGCCCGCCCCTCGCCGTTGAGGGCCGCCCTCTTTTCCTATTCTAGGCGCCGCCCGCCGTCCACTCCGTCCCTCCCCCCTCCTCCGACCACTCAAAATTCCTCCACTCCTGACACTTTCTAAAACAAAACAAAAACGCCTCAGGTCGCCAAGATGGAGGCGCTCCGCCGCGGCATCCCGGCGGCGTCCTCGGTCGCCGTCGCCAAGAACTCGCTCATGCGCGTGGCCGTGCGCGAGGTCCCCGGCTGGTCCGCCCTCGAGGACAAGGGCTGCGACGGCGACAACGCCTGGATCTTCGTCGGCGAGGACGCCATCGCCGACACGGTCAAGTTCTGGAACAAGTACTCTTCCGACCTCGAAAAGGCGGCGGCGGCCAGCGCGCCCAAGGGGTCGGCCAAGAAGCTCGAGGCGCCGACCTCCGTGACCTGCGCCGTCATGGACGGCAAGTACATGACCCCCGCCGAGCTCAAGCGGTGCGAGAGCCTGCCCACCAAGGCGCAGCTGCTGGCGACCGTCGCGCGCATGGTGCGCACGCCCGCCCGGCAGATCGCCGTCGGCGTCAAGATGGTGCCGACAAAGCTGGCGTACGGGATCAAGGCGCTGGCGGAGCTGGACGAGGACAAGAGCAAGCTGGTCGGGGACGTGGCCAAGCCCAAGGCGGCGTGATCGATTTCCGCGCTCCTTTTGGCCCCCTCAATTTCATTCTTTTTGGGGCGGAGGCGGGGCGCGGGAGCGGGGAAAGGCGACGAGGGCGCTGGGTTGGGGGTGGGAGGGAGACTCCCCCATTCTTTCCGCCCAACTCGTGTTTGGCTTCCGTCTCTCTGTCCCTTTCTCGCGTCGGCCCTCGCACTGCTCTCCCTCCCCTCGCCCGGATGTTTCTCCTTCTATTTTTGTGTAAAGAGATACCGCGTGGCGGCGCGAACGACGGGGGCCGCAGCCATTGCTCCTGCTGCTGCTGCTGCTGCTCGTGCTGCTGCCGGACGACCTCGTCATCTGCCTCCCAAACGTTGCCGCGACGCAGGCGCGATGCAGACGTCGCGCCGCTTCCGCCGGCGAGGACGGGTCGCCCAAGCAAAGAAAGGGCCCGCGTTCGGGTCGCGTCGAGCCTCACTTTCCGGGGGCGAGCCACGGACCCCGTGCTCCCTCACTCGTCGATCTTTCTCTCTCGATTCGTTCGTCCCACCTCGTGTTTAGCGCGCGTAACCCTGTCACCTGTTTGCTCTCACCTGTTTTTCTCTCTGAAACGCTACCAGAGTGGCACTCGGTCCCCCGACCGACAAGGCGCGCACAACATCGACCCGCGCGCGCGCGATTCACCGGCCCCAATCCTCGCGCAGACACGCGGTGTGGAAGAGAAAGCGAAGAGAGAGGGTGGTCTCTCTCCCGAAAGAAGGGAAGTTCGGGAGACTTGCGCCCAGCTCTGGGCCACGCCGGCAGAGGGCCCCGGGCAATAAACCGAGCGGGGAGATGTATCCACCGGGGTACAGCAGCGAATTCGCCGCGGCCGTGGCATCGGCAACCCCGGCGGCGGCCAACGACGCCGCTCTCAACGCGGCGGCAAACGCGGCGTCGGCGTCGGCGGGCGACAACGGGATGGCCGAGGCGGCGGCGCCTCCTGCGCCGGCCCAGCACCACCACCACCGCCGCACCGTCAGCGACACGCCCGCCCGCTTTGGCGCCTGCGAGGCCGACGCGTTCCTGAATCTGCAGAACCAGCACAGCTCGGCGGCGGCGGCAGCGGCGGCATTGGCGGCGTCGGCGGGAAGGTGGGGCCCGCCGCCCCAATCCGCCGCCGCCGGCCCGCACCACCGCCGGACGGCCAGCAGCGACCCCCAGTTCCAGCACGCCGCCGGCGGCGGCAACGGCCTCCTGTCGGACGACGCCGCCGCCGCCGCCGCCGCCGCCGCCACCGGCCCGCCGCGCGCCAACGCCCTGGACACGGCGCTCCTCGAGCCGCGCCGCGCCCGACGGATCCTGGCAAACCGCCAGTCGGCGCAGCGCTCGCGGCGCAAGCGCCTGCAGCAGGTGTCCGCCCTGGAGACGCAGGCGCAGGACGCCGAGGGGGAGGCGCGGGCCGCGGAGGAGGAGCTCGCGCGGGTGCGCGCCGAGCGCGCGGCGGCCGAGGCGGAGGCCGAGGCGGTGGGCGGCGGCGGCGGCGGGGGCGACGGAACGGCGGCGGCCAGGCGGCGGGCCGGCGAAGTGGCAGCGCTGCGCGCGCGGCTGGCACAGGAAGACGAGTGCACGTCCGCCCTGCGCATGGCTCTGGGGGAGCTGGCCAGGGCGGTCGCCGATGTGCAGCAGCAGCAGCAGCACGCGCAGGCGGTCGCGGCGATGAGGGCGGCGGCAGCGGCGGCCGCGGCGGCAGCCGCCGGGGCCGCCCTCTCCGGCGCCTCCCCTCGTCCTTCTTCTCCTCCTGCTCCTCCTCTACCTCCTTCTCTGCCGCATCACCGCGCGACCCGCAGCGATGGCGCCGTCGCATTCGACCCGCAATGCATGGGCCCGTTTGGGGGCAGGGGAGCAGCGGCAATGGGAGCCGGGCCCGAGGCGGCGCTCCCCCCGCGGCCGCGGCCGGCGCTCGTCTCCAGCGTCGACGGCGGCTTGCCGCCGGCGGCAGCAATCGCGGCGGCGGCGGCGGTGGCGGCGGTCGCAGCAGGGGTAGGGAGCGTGGCGCCGCTACCGCCGTCGATAGGGCCCGAGGGACCGCGGCCCCTGCCCATGCACGCCTCGGCCGCGGCCGCCGCGGCCGTCGCAGCAGAGCTGGGCGGCGGAGGCGGAGGAGGTGTCGGAGGCGGCGGCGGCGGCGCAACAACAACGCCGCAACGGGCAGGGGCGGCAGGGAGGCCCCTGCCGCCGTCGCCGCCCCTCGAGGGCATCCTGGGCGTCGCCGACGCCGTCCCGCCGCTCCCCATGCTGTTGCCCGGCGCCATGAGCGAGGACGGCACCTCCTTGCTGACCCTGGGCATCCCGACCGCCGCCGCCGGGCGCAGGGCGGCGGCGGCGGGCGGGAGCGGCGGCGGCGACCTGGCGTCGACGTCGGGCGGCGGCGGCGTCGGCGGTGTCGGCGGCGTCGGCAGCCTGGGCTCTGGCGATTTTCTCGTGGCGGAGACGGCGGCGGCGGCAGGCGGCGGCGGAGGCGGCTGCGGCGAGGCCACGGGCCGACTGGTCGCGACGACGACGGCCGCCCTCCCGATGCAACGGAGGAGGCCGCCCGTGGCGCCCGGCGCCCGCGCGTCGCCCGCCGTTGGCTCCCTGGGGGGCATGATGGGCATGAGCGTGGGCGCGGGCGCCGGGGGCGCGGGCATCTCGCTCGGCAGCCCCATGCAGCTCGCGGACGAGCTCGAGAACGAGCTCGCGAGCATGCTGCTCGGCGGCGGCGGCGGCGGCGGCGGCGGCGCGCAAGGGGACGCGTCGGTGGATTTGACGCGAGATTGACCGATCGACGGACGGGACGAACGGACGGGCGGGCGGCGACCCTCTTTTTTCTGTGTGCATCGATAGATTTTGCTTTTTGAAACACGCCAAGAGAGCTCAAAAGTACTCGTCCGCCAGCTCCTTGCTTGCCTCGAGCAAGCCCAGCGCCACCTCGTCCGGCAGGCCCGACGCGCCGTACCGCGCCTCGTGCGCGCTGCTCACGATCGCCGCCGCCGCCTCTTGCATCCTGCGCGCCGCGTCCTCGGCCGCCTCGGCGTTGTTGTTGCCGGGCTCACTCCCGCTGCTCCCGCCGCCCGCGGCGAGCGCGGCCGCGGCCTGCCGCCGCTGCCGCGTCGCGCGCCGCAGCAGCGCGTGCGCGGAGAGCACGTGCACCTCGCTGCCGCGCGCGACGCCGTCCAGCACCAGCGCGCAGCGCGCCAGCGCGGCGGTGGCCGCGTGCCTGGCGCCGCGGTAGGCCGACGCCCGCCGCGCGCGGTCGGCCTCGCCCTCGCCCTCGGCCAGCTGCGCGGCGGGAGGGACCCCTTCGTCGCCGTCCGCCGCCGCCGCCTCCTCCAGCCCCGCGCCGAGCGACGCCTCGGCCAGCGCCGACGCAAAATAGGCCAGCTCGTACGCCTCGTAGGCCACGGCCTGCGCGGCCAGGCCGTCGGCGCCGCCCAGCTGCTGCTGCTGTTGCGGCGGCTGGTGCTGCTGCTGCTGCTGCTCCCCGCCGTCCTTGCCGCCTTGGGCCGCAGGCGGGGGGGCGAGCCCGCGCTCGAGCGCCTCCTCGAGCGTCTTTAGCAGGGACGACACCTCGGCGGCCACCTCTGCCGCGACGGCGCCGTCGCCGGCCTCGACGGCGGCCTCAAAGCGCGGCCGCAGGCGCCCGACCACCTGCTGTCGCGCGCCGGAGGCCGCCTCGCGCACGGCCGCGGGCAGGCGCGCCTCGGCCTCGCAGCGGGCGCACCGGCACAGGAAGCCGTAGCGCTCCGAGAGGGCGCGCCGGCGCTCCTCGAGGGGGGCGAAGACCTCGCGCGCCAGGTAGGAGACGGTCGCCTCGTCGCCGGGACGCAGGTCGGCCGCCGCGCGCACGACCATGGTGCTGCCGACGCAGTAGTGGACGCAGGTAGGGGCGCAGCTGTGGTTGAGCAAGGAGAAGGCGGGCCAGACGCCCGCGACGGCGCGGGGCCTGCCGCCGCCCCCCTGATGCAGGGGGTCGAGCGCGGCGGCGGCTGCCAACGAGGTGGCCTCGCGCGGCCGGCGCCGCCGCCGCAGCGCGGCGGCAGGCAGGTCGTCCTCGTCGTCGCCGTAGGCGTTGGTGGCGACGAGGGAGCGCGCGGCGTCGTTGACGTCCTCCGCCGCGGGGCGCCCGTCCGCAAGCGAGGACGGCTCGAGCATCCAGTGGGGCATGGCGGCCAGGTCGACAAGGCCGCCCGCCGGGGGCACGGGCGCGCGGGCGCGGTGCTGGTGGGGCGACGGGCCGCTTCCGCCGCCGCCGCCGCCGCTCGACGGGGGCGACGCGGGCCCGGGCCGGGCGTCCCACTGCAGGGTCGCGGCGGCGGGGGTCTGCCAGAGGCGCTTCATGGCGATGACGTCGGCCAGCCGGTCGGGGCTGGGCTGGTGGTCCTCGGGCGCGTCTAGAAAGGCCAGCGGGCGCGCGAGCAGCAGCGTCGCGCCGATTAACACGGACGCCGGCGCCGAGGGCGACACGCGCAGGCAGACGCCGCGCTGGTCCGCCGTGTTGGCGGCCTCAAGATGCGGGTGCGCGTAGCCGTAGTCGCGCGGGTTGAGCGCGCCCGTCTCGTACAGGCTCGCCTCGTTGTTGCGGCGCTCTTGATCGCTGGCCGGGTCCGCTGCGCAGGCAAGACGGAGGGTTTGGTGGATGCGCCCGCCAACGATGCCGCTGCTGCTGCTGCTGCTGGCGCCACCGCGCAGGGCGCGCGCGGCCGCGCGGAGTAGTGGAGCGGCGGACATGATGGTGGGGATGTGGGTGTTGGAGCAGCAGAGTGGCTGGTGATTGGATTTTCAAGAGATGGGAGGGTTTTTCCAGAGAGCGACGGCGACGGCGATGTCGGCGCGAGTCGCGCGCGATGGCGCAAATTTCAAGTCGCTCCGCTCGACCCTCTTTCTGTGTCTGAAAAGTCTCATATGGCAATCAGACATCCAACCCATCCCACCAATCTCGCTCGCGAACAAAGAAGTGGAACCAAAAGACCATGCCGGCGTAAGCTGGGAACCGATTCAAACCGAAGGAGAGAGCAGCGAGACAGATGGGGGACGCCTCTTGGCGCGCCGGAGACGCCGCGCGCTACCACCTGTTCACGGCCGAGCACGAGCTGCGCAAGGCGAGCGACGCGGGCGCCACGCCGCAGGTGGCGGCCATCGCGCAGCTGCACGCGCTGCAGCTCGGCGCGTCGCTCGACGCCGGCGCCAGCGGCGCCGCCGACCGCGGCGCCGGCGGCACCCACCACGACCGCCGGCCGACCCACGACCACGACCACTTTCTCGCGTGCGCCCCCTTGCGCGCCGAGGCCCTGCGCCTGGAGCTGGCCGCGCAGGCGCGGCACGAGGCCGCGACAGGGCACGCGCTCGTGGCCTTGGTGGCGGCGGCCGCGGACCAGGCGGACGCCGTCGCGGCGGCGGCCGCCAACGACGAAGGAGGAGGAGCAGCGGGCGGCGTCGCGGCAGCGGCGACGAGCCGCCGCGCGCGGATCGCGCAGGCGCTCGCGGCCGCGGCGGCGGGCCTCGCCGCCGGCACGTGCCCGGCCGACAGCGACGACGACGACGGCGGCGGTGACGAGGAGGACGAGGACGACGTGGCCAGCGGCGCGCGCGCGTGGGAGCTGTCCGCGCGCCTCGAGGCGACGGCGGCGGCGTGGGAGGCCGCGCAGCAGGAGCGGCGGCGCCAGCGGGAGCTCGAGCGGCGGCGGCGGCGGCTTCGGCAGCAGGAGCAGCAGCAGCAGCAGCAGCAGAAGCAGCAGCAGCAGAAGCAGCAGCAGCATTACCAGCAGGCGCGCCCCGGCCTCCCTCCCTCTGCACGCGGCCACTACCACCAGCAGCAGCAGCAGCAGCAGCAGCAGGAGCTGCTGGCCGCGCGGTGGGGCGGGGGCGACGCGGCCGCCGCTGCAGCCGCAGCGGCAGCCCCCCCCGCCAAGCGCCCGCGCCAGGACGATCCAATCCAGCTCGGCGGCACCAGCAGCGACGACGCCGACGCGGCGGACGGCGACGACGACGACTGCATGCCGGGGGCGCGCGGGGGAGGGGGGGGGCAAGGGTGGCGGCGCGGGGGCGCGGGCGCGACGGCCGGGGGAGCGGGCGGCGGGGGCGGCGGCTGGCCGCCGGCGACAACGGCGGCGGCGGCGGCGGGCTGGCGTGCGGGAGGCTCAGGGGGACGGCCGCCGCCGCCCACGCTGGCGCCGCCCTTTGCCACGGCGGCGGCGGCGGGCATGCAGCCCTCTGCTGCAGGCTTTGGCGGAGGAGGCGGCTTTGGCAACGGCGGCGGCGGCGGCCAACACCAACAGCATAACAACGGCAACAACGGAGGCCACGGCAACAACGGCAACAACGGAGGCCACGGCAACAACGGCAACAACGGCGGCGGCTTCCAGACCGCGCGCCTGCAGCTCGTGTCCGACCTGCGCCGCAAGGGCCAGCACCAGCAGGCCGCGGCCCTGCAGCACCAGCAGCAGCATGCGCCCCGCGCGGGCCTGACGCGCCCGGGCCGCCACGGCGGCGGCAACGGCGGCAACGGCGGCAACGGCAACGGCGCGCAAGGCTTTGTGCCGCCGTTTGTGAGCAAGGCCATCGACTCGGTGTGCAACAACGGCAACGGCAACGGCAACGGCGGCGGAGGAGGGGGCGGCAACAGGCAGGGCCAGCAGCAAGGAGGAGGAGGGGGAGGAGGAGGGCACGCGGGAGGCGGCGCGACGGCCGAGGCCGACGGCCCGCTGTCCGCCCGGACGCTCGAGCTCCTGCGCGCCCCGAGCGCCGCCGACCTGCCCCCCGAGCTCGCGCGCCACGAGCCCCGCCTCCTCGAGCTCGTGTGCTCCGAGGTGGTCGACCCTCCGGGCAGCGCCGGCGTCTCTTGGGACGACATCGCGGGGCTCGCCACCGTCAAAGCCCTGGTCAAAGAAATCGTCGTGTGGCCGATGCTCAACCCGTCCATCTTCTGCGGCGCGCGCGCCCCGCCGCGCGGCCTGCTGCTGTTCGGCCCGCCGGGCACGGGCAAGACGCTCATCGGCCGCGCCATCGCCTCGGACGCGAACGCGGCGTTTTTCAGCATCAGCGCCTCATCGCTGACGAGCAAGTGGATCGGCGAGGGCGAGAAGCTGGTGCGCGCCCTGTTCGCGGTGGCCGCGCACCTGCAGCCGTCGGTCATCTTCGTCGACGAGGTCGACTCGCTCCTCTCGGCGCGCAAGGCCGAGGGCGAGCACGAGGCGTCGCGCCGCCTCAAGACCGAGCTGCTTGTGCAGATGGAGGGGTGCGACCCGGCCGCGGCCAAGGCGCGTGTCTTGGTGGTCGGCGCGACCAACCGGCCCGAGGAGCTCGACGAGGCGGCGCGCCGCCGCCTGAGCAAGCAGATCTACATCCCGCTGCCGTGCGCGGCGGCGCGCCGACAGATGCTTGCGCGGCAGCTCGGCGCGGGCGCTCAGGTGAGCGCGGCGCTCAGCGACGCCGACGTGGACAAGATTGTCGAGCGCACGGCGGGCTACAGCGGCAGCGACATGCGCGCCCTGATCCAGGAGGCGTGCCAGGGACCCGTGCGCGACGCGGTCGCCGCGCACGGCGAGCGCGTCGCCGAGCTCGAGCCGGCCGACCTGCGCGCCGTGCTGCGGCGCGACTTTGCGGCGGCGGCGCGCGCGCAGCGCGCGAGCGTGGCCGAGGAGGAGGTGGCGCGGTACGAGGCTTACGACGGGAAGCACGGGGCACGGTACGTGGCGGGGGCGCTCGGGGGCGGGGCCAAGGGCGGGGGGGGTGTAGCCGGGGCTGACGGCAAGGACGACGAGGCGCTCGGGGACGATTGGGACTGATGAGTGGCTGAAGCGAGGGGGAGAGGTGGGAGAAGGGGGGGAAGAGAGGCGGGTGGAAGCGGCGGCGCGGCAGCTGCCCGGCGGTTGGAGGGCGTAGACCACGAGCCGACGAGCCGACGCCGACGGGACAAAACACGCCGGCGCGACGGGGCCAAGGCAAACCAAAGGTCTTGAACACAACATCAACCTCAAAGCCAAACAACATCAAACAACCGTGAACACGCAACCATGACCCTCGCCGGAACAATCCACCACGTCGGGAACAAGGTGCACCGCGTGGAAAGGGTGGGGCACGCGGGCCGGCACCCCGTCCAGCACGGGCGAAGCAGCATGCAGTGGCGGCTCCGGCGCGCCATCCACCGCGTCGTGGACAAGGTCCTTAGGGTGGTCTGCTGCGGCAGGATTTGAGCGGAAGCGAGCAGCTGGGCTGATGGTGCAGCGGCGTTTGTTGGCGCGCACGCATGCGGCGCCGATGCGTCGGCGGCGTCGGCGGATGAAGGCGCTCATTTTTTTTCTGGGTTTTCAAACGCGCGCAAAAAACACAGAGGGCGCACAGTGGTCTATTTCTCTGCTTGCCCTCGTAACACACAAATCTTGTCACAATCACCCTTTCGGAACGAACACAAATCACCCCTTCCTCTCTTTCCTCCTCGTCCTCTCTCCGTGGACCCCAACCATGGGTCCGGTCGCGACCGCGTTCGCCGCCCACGCGGTCCTCCTGGGCGGCGCGACGGTCGCGTCGATCGGCGCGATCAACGCCGGTGAGACCAGGCGCCGTTGCCGCTGGCGGTTTGTTGCTGTCGCGCGCGCGCCGCCGTTCGCCGCCCGTCGCCGCTCCGGCTCACCCGAAAACCAAAAACCAACAAAGCAGGCATGATCCGCGTGCCCCTGCCCTACCCGGCGACGCCCGAGAACTACGTCCACGTCGTCCCGCCGCACGTCCTCCCCTGGGTCTGGCGGTCCATCGCGCCCCAGGCGGCAGCAGCAGCCCCTCCTGCGGCCCCCGCCCCCGCCGCCGACGACGGCGCCGCCCCCGCACCTGCGCCCGCGCCCGCGCCCGCCACCCCGCAGTTTCAGGAAAACACGTTTCTGCAGGATTCAGCGGTTCGCTTGTTCAAAGGGCGCGTGTTCGGCTCCGAGTCGGTCACCTTTGACCCGACCGACCCCACGGGCTCGCGCCTCGTGATGATGGACCAATACGGCGCCGTGTGGGAGGCAAAGCACCACGGCGCGGGCGCGCGTGCAGGCGCGGGCGCGGCTTCCAGCGGCGGCGGCAACGCGGCGCGCAAGGCCGCCAAACGGCTGCTCTCGTCGGTGCTCAAGGGCGCCAGCGGCGGCGCCGGCGAAACGCCCGCCCCTTCACCCCCGCCCCCCTCGGAGGACGAGTTCGAGCTCAACCCCGAGCCCGTCGCCTGGCTGGGCGCGGGCCGGCCTCTCGGCGCCGCCTTCCGCCCGACCACGGGCGAGCTGGTCGTCTGCGACGCGCTGAAAGGCTTGCTGTCGTTGGCGCGCGGCGCCCGGCGGCCGCACCTGCTGGCAAACCACGTGTCGCGCCTCTCTTCGCTGGATGCCGGAACGCCCGTCCGCTACTGCAACGACGTGGCGGTCTCGGCCGACGGGTCCACGGCCTACTTCACGGACAGCGTGGACGTGACGATCCAGCGGATGCTGCTGCCGCTGGGCGCCGCCGGCGCGCCCTCGGTGGCCGGCGGCGGCCCGGGTTCAAGCGTGTACGATACGAAGACCGGGTGGGCCATGGGCATGGTGCAGTCCAAGGCGGCGGGGCGCCTGCTCGCCTACGACTTTGCCACGGGCCAGGCGCGCGTACTGGCGCGCGGGTTCCGGTACGCCAACGGCGTGGCGCTGCCGGGCGACGAGGCCTTCGTGGCCGTCGTCGAGACGGACCGGCTGCGCATCGTGCGCGTGCCGCTGCCGCCGCCCGCCCGCCCCGGCCGCGCCGCCGCCGCCGCCCCCGCTTACGCCACCGAGGGGCAGCCGGCCGGCGCCCCTGCGCTGACGGCGGACGACGTCGAGCTGGCGCCCGAGCTCCTGCTGGCGGCGACGGCGGGCGGCGGCGGCGGCGGCGGCGGCGGCGATGCCGCGCGCCCGACGATCCTGATCCAAAACCTGCCCGCCGCGCCCGACGGCATCCACACCGCGGGCGACGGTTCCTCGTTCTGGGTGTCCCTGCTGGTCAAGATGCCGCCCGTCGCGCGCCACTTTCGGCCAGCGGCGGCGCGCGCCCTGATGGCGTGGCTGCCGCGCGCGCTCCGCCCGCGGCCCGTGCGGTGGGGCGGCGTCGCGCGGCTCGACGGCCGCAGCGGCGCGCTCAAGGCTTTTCTGATGGACCCCTCCGGCGGGCGCGTGGCGACGATCTCGGCCGCGCACGAGCACGGGGGGCGGCTGTACTTCGGCAACCTGGACCTGGACTACGTGGCGGTGGCGCCGCTGCCGGCGGACGGGGAGGTGGTCGGGGTGCTCGGCGGAGGGGCGGTCGAGTGAGAAGCGGGTTGCGGCGGCGGCGGCGGCAAGGGCTGCGGCGGCGCCGGCGCCGTCGGGTGGCCGCCGCGCGCTGAGCTTTGCGCTCGGGTCGTCGCTTCTTTTTTGTGTGCGCTCCCCTGGTTTGGAACTGCGTGCTCCGTGGCTGCCTATTGGCGCAAACCATCCCCCCCCGAATCGCGGCGGCAAAGGTCCCCGCCCGCCCCCGCTTGCACTTCGAATGAATTGTTCCCCCGCGTTGCGCTTTTGCCGTCGATCTGCTTTTTTGTCGTTTTCAAATCTACGACACGCAGAACTTCTTTTTCGGCCAGCTTACGCGCCTTGCTGCCCGTCGTGCGCGCCGCCTGACCCCTCCCGTCTCCTGCGCGCGCGCTGCTGCGGCTGCTGCTCCTGCTGCTGCAAGTCGGCGAAGCGCGGGAGCGGCAGCGCGTCTTCGTCGTCCTCGTCTTCGTCGTCGTCGTCGTCGTCGCTCGCCGCCGCTCGATCGTCGTCGCAAGCGCTCCCGCCGCTGCTGCTGCTGCTTCCGCCAACGCTCGCGTGCTCTTCGCCCAAAGGTCCGCCCTCCTCCCCTCCCCGCCACCCTTGCTCCGTCTCTTTGTAGTCGCCGCTGACGTGTTCCCAGAAATCGTCGCTCTCGCTGCCGCTCTCGCTCTCGCTGACGCCGCTGCCGCTGTTGCTGTCGCTGGCCCGGCCCGCTCGCCCTTTTAGTTTGGCCGGGGATCTCGACGGCCTGGGCTCCCCCCGCTCGCCCGCCGCTTGCGTCGACCCCGCTCCCGGCCCCTTTGCCACCCGCGCCTGCAGCGCCGCGATGCGCGCCTCGAGCGCCGCGACGTGCTCGACCGAGACGGAGGGCGGCGAGGCGCCCGCGCCCGTGCCCGCGCCCGCGCCCTGCCGCAGCTCGCCGCTGTCGACCTCGGCCTCGAGCTCCTCGAACAGGCGCTCGAGCTCCGCCGCGGTCGGCGACGAAGTTTGGTGCTGCTGCTGCTGTTGCTGCTGCTCCTCTCCGTTGTCGGCGTCCGCGGGCGCGGGCGAGAAGGACGCGGCAGGCTGCGCGAAGAAGCGCCCGCCGCCCTCGCCCGAGAGGCTCTCGGCGCGAGCCGCCGAGCGCAGCATGACAAACCCGCCCAGGCTCGTCGGCGGGCGCTGCTGCTGCTGCCCCTGTCGCTGCTGCTGCTGCTGCCGCCGCTCCTGCAGCGCGATCGCCGTGAAGGGCAGGCTCGTCGCTGGCGGGCGCAGCAGCGGCTGCTGCTGCTCCTGCCGCTGCTGCTGCCGCTCCTGCTGCTGCTGCTGCGAGCCCCGCGCCGCCAAACTGGAAAGGCGCGCGAGCAGCCTGCCGGTCGCCGTCGCCTCGGGCGGCGGCCACTGGCGCGCGGTCATGCGAAGGTACATCTCGCGCTCCGACAAGCGGTACTGCGTCAGGTCGTGGATAGTGCCCTGTGTGTGTTTTAAATTGCGTTTATTTTTAGCGGCGGCGCCCGTTGTCGTCGCCGCGTCTCGGCCAGAAGACTTTCTCTATTTTGCACCCCACTTACGTCCCATGCGGCCGCCGGCAGCGAGGTGTTGTGCTTCCGCCGCTCCCACGCCCGCTCCGCGCGCGCCCCGCCGATGAGGGGCAGGGGAAGCATGATCGCCACGAGCACAAGAGTCGTGCCTCCTTTTCTGGGTCGTGCGCGTCAGTAGTGTGCTCTCTCAATCGGCGGGAACGAGCGCACGCGCAGCAAGTTCATGTGGAGTGTGGCCCAGTTGGCGGTCAAAGCGATCTAACGCGATCGCGTGCGGAGACAAATCGTCAAAGAGGCGACGGTCGTTGGGCGCGCGCGGGAAACGCGCGCGCTCCGTCTCCATCAGCGTCGGCGGCGAGAAACAACGACAGACTTCAAACCACTCTCCCTCTCTTTTCCACTGCAGCGACACCCACCAGTCTGGATCGTTCGCATCGACTCTCTTTCTTCTTGTCGTGGCGCGATCCGCCCGCCCCCCCCTTGCTGCGCACGAAACCAAAACCACCTTTTTGCTATTTGCTTCCGCCCACGCCACCGTCGTCGCCCGCCGCGATGGCGCGCGCGCGCGCCGCGGCAATGGCACTGGGCGTCATGCTGGTCGCCGCGGTCGCCCTGCTGCCCGGCACCGCGGCGATTTGCGACACGAATCAGCTGCCATTGCTCAAGCCGGTGAGAGGGAGGAGGAGGAGGAAGAGCTGGGGCGCCTGGCAAACGACGGCCGGCTTGATGGGCACGTGCCGGCCACGTGCGCGTCGGCGAGATGCGCGCCGCCCGTGGCTCGGTGATGAGCATGTCGCTTCCTGAACGAGGCGCTCGACCGTGGGGCTGAGCATGTCGACCACCCTCTCTCTCTCTCCCTCTCACACAACATCGCCTCCTCCCAAACAACATCGCCAACCCCCTTACAAACAGACCGTGACGACCGAGTCGAGGCCAACCTCGCTGCAGTGGGTGGGCGCGGAGGACCAGGTGCGATGATGGACGTGAACAGACGACGCGAAGACGCCGCGGCGCCGACGAGCGCGCGCGAGCGCGAGAAGCGGCAAAAGGTTGTCCTCGCCGGCACGCTCATCCACCCACCCAAAAACAAAAACAAACACACCGAAAACAAACAGTACATCTTTGCGATCACGGCCGCCAACGGCCTCTGGCGCTCCCGCGACGGCGGCAGCTCCTGGGAGGACATCACGGGCAAGCTCAACGCGACGCTGCCCGCGCCCCCCCCTCCCGGCGGCGGCGGCGACCCGCCCGCGCCCCCGCCCGCCTCCTCCTCCGCCCGGCTGGCCATCGCGAGCATCCTCGTCGACAAGGACCGCCCCGGCACCCTGCTGTTCGCGGGCGCGGGCGACCACAGCTGGGTCACGCGCGACCACGCCGACACCGTGTCCCTGCGCCCGCACCCGCCGGGCGTCGACGGGTCGCACCTGTCGGTCCGGCAGCACCCCGACGCCGGCAAGTCGGCCCGCGCGCTGATGCTCGCCCGGCGCGCGGGCTGCCGCCAGTCCCTGGACGCCTACGCCCCGCGCTGCCCCTCGGACCTGTTCGTCGCCGACGACGCCTTTGCCCTCGGCGCCGCCGACGGCTCTGGCGTGTGGAAAAACCTCACGGCCGCGTCCGCCGGCGCCGTCGCCGGCTTCGTCGACTACGACTGGGCCGTGAGCGCCTGCCGCCGCGCGGGCCCGGGCGGGGCCGACGCGTGCGGCTCGCTGGGCGTTGCCGACGCGTCCGTCATGGCGACCTACTACGTCCGCGCGGGCGACTGGGACTCCGTGTGGGACCCCGACGTCCACTTTGCCCGCTCGGACGACGGCTCGTTCCGCGCGGCGACGCTGCGGGCGCAGGTGCCGTGCGGCAACCAGTTCGAGGTCGTCGGCGGGCGCGAGCTCTACCTGGCGCGCTCGGCGCGCTGCCCCGTGACCGTGGACGGCAAGCCGCGCAAGGCGCGCGGGTCGGGCTCTAAGGGAGGCGGCGGCGACGAGGCCCCCGCCTCCTCCGAAGTCCCTGGAATCGAGCTCTACACGTCGGTGGAGGCCGGCGGCCGCTGGCGGCGAGCGTGCGTGCCCGTGGCCGTGCGCCAGGAGGGGTACGAGCTGGTCGAGACGCACGACGGCGCGGGCACCATCATCGTGGTGGACTACCGCCTGCGCGCGCCCGGCGGCGGAGGGGGCGGCGGCGGACCTGGCGGCGGCGGCGGCGGGCCTGGCGGCGGCGGCGGCCTCGACCTGCGCGCCGCCGCCGCTTACACCTCGGGCCCGCGGCACGCCGTCTTCTCGCTGTCGCTGGCCAACATCTACGCGCGCGACGGCGCCGCCGTCACCGGCACGTCCGACCTGGCGCGGGTCGAGGGAGTTCCGGGCGCCTTCTTTGCAAATGTGATGGTCCCGCGGCCAACGGGGGGCGGCGGCGGCCGGCAGCAGGAGCGCCCGATGGTCGTCTCGCGCCGCACGTTCAACGGCGGCGGCGCCTGGGCCGCCTTGCCCGCCCCGGCCCGCTTCAACAACCCGCGCTGCGACCGCTGCGCGGGAAAGAGCGGCGGCGCCGGCGGCGGCTGCCACCTGCACCTGCACGGCGCCAGCAGCTGGTTCTTCGGCGCGGCGCAGGTCCCCTCGGCCTACAGCCACCCGTCCGCGCCCGGCCTCGTGGTCGGCAGCGGCAACGTCGCGCCCGCGGGCGAGGCCGGCCTCGACGACAACGACGGCATTTGCACCTACGTCTCCTCCGACGGCGGCGCCACCTGGACCGACGCCGCCGAGGGCGCCTGGATCTACGAGTACGCGGATTGGGGCGGCGTGATCGTCATGGCCAAGCACGAGGTGACGGGGGCGGCGGACGAGGTGCGCGTGAGCACCGACTACGGGCGCTGCTGGCGCTCGGCCCCGCTCGACGAGGCCATCTTTGTGGAAAACATCAGGGTCGAGCCCGACGGCCAGCGGCCGCGCGTGGTGCTTCACGGGCGCCGCTGCCGGCAGGACCAGCACGCGCGGTGCGCCTACCGGCCGGACGACCCGCGGTCGGCGCCCGAGGGGGTGATGTACCTGCTGGACGTGCCGGGCGCGCTTGCGGGGGCGGCGGGCGGGGCGCTGGTGCCGCCGTGCCGGGCGGACCGCGACTTTGAGGCGTGGGAGGTGCCGGCGGCGGGCGAGGGCGAGGCCGGCGGCGGCGGCGGCGGCGGCGGCGCGGGCGGCGGAAGCGACGCGGGCGGCGGAAGCGACGCGGGCGGCGGCGGCGACGGCCCCTCGCCGCCGGCCGGCCGCTGCCTCCTGGGCGCCCGCCGCGCCTTCACCCGCCGCAAGCCCGACGTCATGTGCGTCCAGGGCGCCGGGTACGTCCGCCCCCCGCCCCAGAACACGACCTGCGCCTGCGGCCTCGGCGCCGACACAGAGTGCGACTACGGCCTGTTTTCGGACGGCCGCGGCGGGTGCGCGGCGCTGCCCAAGGAGCGGATGCCCTGCTGCCCGTTGCTGGACGGCATGGGCGGGGACTACCGCGTCTCGGGGACCGGGAGGCGGCTGGTGCACGGGGACGTGTGCTCGGGCGCGGACGCGCTGTTCCCCGACACGGACGGGGCGGGCGGGGCAAAGGGGGCCAGGAGGGGCGGCGGCGGCGGCGGCGGCGGCGGCGGCGGCGGCTCGGCGGGCACCAGGGGCGGCCGCCTGCACCGCGCCTTTACCTTTTTCTTGGTCGCGGGCGTGGCCGCGGGCGTCTTCGCCGCCTACGTCGCCTTTTTCGCCCCACCGCGCGTGCGCGAGCGCGTCGACGCCGCCGCTGCAGAGCTGCAGGCGCTGGGCGTCGCCGCCTTGTGCACGGCCGGCGAGCTCGGCGCGGTGGCCGCCGACAGCGCGCGGCGGCTGCTCGGGCGCCTCGGCGTGGGCGGCGGCGGCGGGGGCGCCGGGGCGGGCGGCGGCGGGGCGTCGACGGCGGCGGGCTACGCGTCGCTGGACGACGACCTGGGCTATTTCGAGCCGCTGGCGGGCGCGGGGGACGGGTTTGGGGGGAGCGCGGGCGGCGGCGACCAGAGGGGCGGCGGAGGCATCGGCGGCGGGTTTTGAGGTTTCTCTCTCTCTCTCTTGCGATTTTCTTTCCTTTCCGCCCGCAACAAATAAACCGACGCAAAACGTTTAATCAATGTGAGTCTATGACAAAATAAGCAAAAGAGGCGGGGGGGGGGGGGGGCCGGGGGGCGGGGGGTCCGGCCGGGGGGGGGGGGTCCAGAGGGGGGGGGGGGGGGGGGGCCGCGGGCGGGCGCTGGTTCGGCCTCAGGTGTTCGCTTCCAAGGAGGGGCGGCGGCTAGGGCCTGCCGGGGAAAAAAGACACAAGATAAATATCAGTCTCGTTGGGAGAGGGGTGCGGGGTGACGCCTGCGAGCGCCACAGGGCGTCTGCGCACAACAAGGGGGAGGAGGGGGAGGGACGACTATTCAAATGTGTGTGGGGGGGGGGGGGGCGGCGCCGGAAGGGGCGACAACGGGGGCTAAAGGAAAAAAAAAAAAAAGATTCTAGAGAAAACAAAGGGGAAAAAAAAGGGGAG
>Ga0105055_10001581_pt1 | contig 36591 bp, 33 predicted proteins | sample BON03_FD_78090 | JGI IMG/M metagenome (GOLD analysis project Ga0105055, IMG submission 78090) | Freshwater microbial communities from Lake Bonney liftoff mats and glacier meltwater in Antarctica - BON-03 | ecosystem: Environmental > Aquatic > Freshwater > Ice > Glacier meltwater | place: Lake... | reverse complement strand
GCATCGTAGGTATACTCGTAAGAAGCGTCGTGGACTGAAGAACCTCCCATATCTGAGTAGAAAATAATACTCGATATTTTTCCAAAATTGGTATATCTAATTCTGGCTTGGTTCTCCAATTGCCAAGCTGATCCATCCCAGCCGTAGGTCAACATTGAATCTGGAAAACCAGAAGCCGCTACACGCAACTGTGCATCGCTCATGTATAAACGTGTGTCTTTCATGAGCTTTTCAACTTTAGGATTCATTTTTTTCAATCCAAAAGGTAAATCTGCTTTTCCTGCCTGAGCAATAAAGGCCAGGAGAACTAGTCCAAGGGTTAAAATTTGTTTCATGATTGTTGAGTTAGTTTTTTGTACTGCAAAATTAGGTTGATTTCTATTGTATTCGCATGTAACTACGCGTTGAAAATGTTAAATAATTGGCTTTATATGATAAATATATTAATCAGGGTAGCTCATTGAGTGTTTTCGATTGAACAGGGAGTAGCGTTTAATTTGATTTGCTAACTTCATAACATTACCGCTTTTGAACTTAACTTCGCAAAACACTTGCGCATATGTTGAACTATATCCATTGGAACGTACATCCTGAAATATTTCCCGATTTTTTGCCTGTTCGCTGGTATGGCATATTGTTCATGTCGGGCTTTGTGTTTGGGTATTATATGCTTGAACGCATATTTAAAGCCGAAAACAAACCAGTGGCCTGGCTCGATAGCTTATCATTGTATGTAGGTGCGGGTACCATATTAGGTGCAAGACTCGGCCATTGTCTTTTCTACGAACCTGCTTATTATCTCAGTCACCCCATCGAAATACTCAAAATATGGGAAGGCGGTTTGGCCAGTCATGGCGCAGCAATCGGCATATTATTATCGCTTTGGCTTTTCTCACGTAAGTTCAAGGAGGTTAACTTTCTTTGGATTACCGACCGCCTCGTCATTGTAGTGGCCCTTGGCGCGAGCTGTATTCGTTTAGGCAATCTAATGAACTCCGAAATTATTGGAGGCGCAACAACCCTTCCTTGGGGTTTTATTTTTGAGCGTTTGGGTGAGGATTTCCCTCGGCACCCAACCCAGCTCTACGAAGCCTTTGCCTATATGATCATCTTTATCTTTCTTTTCCGGCAGTACTGGCAAAACAAGGCAGGTCAGTATTCGGGGCGCTTATTCGGCCTATTTCTTATTCTGGTCTTCGGATTCAGATTTTTTATCGAATTTATCAAGGATGTGCAAGTTGATTTCGAGAAATCGATGGCATTGAACATGGGCCAATGGCTAAGCGTACCTCTGGTTTTACTAGGCGTGGTATTGCTCATGCGCAGCCGAAAAATGGCACCTAAAACGGCTTAGTAAGTCTGCAAGAAACGTTTCGACGCCAATATATCGTCGTGTAATAATCTGTCTTCATTCAAAAAAGAAACTTCCGAACGGTAAGCCAGCATCAAATTGGTTAGGCTGGTAGATGTTTTCCAATCTCCTCTGAGCTCAAATGCCTGAGCGGCGTTCATAAGCTCAATGGCCAATATAGTTTGCACATTTTCTAGGATGCGGTGAAGTTTGGTGGCTGCATTGGCACCCATACTCACGTGGTCTTCTTGTCCGTTCGAGGAAGTAATTGAATCGACGGAAGCAGGTACTGCAAGTTGTTTGTTCTGACTCACAATGGAGGCAGCGGTATATTGGGGTATCATCATGCCACTATTCAAACCTGAATGTGCAATTAAAAAAACCGGCAAACCACGGCTGCCCGATATCAACTGATAGACACGCCTTTCACTAATTGATCCTATTTCGGCCATGGCAATGGCCAAGAAATCTAAAGCATAAGCCAGGGGTTGTCCATGAAAATTACCAGCCGAAATAATCAAATCCTCATCAGGAAACAGATTCGGGTTATCGCTCACCGCATTCATCTCGGTTTCGAAAACGGAGGCTGCATATAACCAGGTATCGTAACTCGCCCCGTGTACTTGCGGAACACAACGGAAAGAATAGGGATCCTGAACCGTTGCTTTTTCGCGGGCTGCAGTCTGGCTGCCCGCCAACCAATTGCGGATACTTGCTGCCACTTGCTGCTGGCCAGTGTGTGGCCTCACTTCATGCACCAAGGGATGAAACGGCTCGGTCCGACAATCAAAGGCCTCCAACGACAAAGCAGCTATCATATTGGCCTGGTTTAGCAGCTGTTCCCCTTGAAGTATAGCATAAACACCATAGGCAGTCATAAACTGGGTGCCATTTAACAGTGCCAACCCTTCTTTCGCTTGCAAAACAATGGCTTCCCACCCAAAGGTGGTATTTAAACTACTACTGTGGGTGATGCTGCCGTTGAGCTTCACCTCGCCAAGGCCTAGTAGTGGTAAGGAAAGATGCGCAAGTGGTGCCAAGTCGCCAGAAGCACCTAAAGAGCCTTGCTCATAAACCACGGGAAGAACATCGTGATTATATAAGTCGACCAGACGCTGCACTGTGGCGAGTTGAACGCCAGAATGTCCATAGGCAAGCGACTGAATTTTCAGCACCAACATTAAACGAACAACTTCGTTGGGCACTTGTGCACCTGTACCGCAAGCATGCGACATCACGAGGTTACGCTGTAAAGTGGAGAGGTCATTTTTTGAAATAGCAATATCGCAAAGCGCACCAAACCCAGTGTTGATGCCATAAAACAGCTTATCACTTTCCTGAAGTTTTTGATCTAGATAGGCTTTGCAGCTTTCAATACGCGCGGTAGCTTGCCTACTCAACGCCAAATGATTGCCAGCAAACATTAGCTCGCCTAAGGTTGAAAAATCAAGGGGATCGCCAATGTAGATGGTCTTCATAATGCGTTTTTAAGATGCTGTGCGAGTTGTTTGGTGCTGATGGCTTCCTGCTGACCTGAATGTATGTTTTTCAACATGACATTTTGCTGTTCGGCTTCCGTATCGCCGATCAACGCCAGATAAGGGATATTTTTGGCCTCGGCATAAGTGAAAGCCTTTTTCATCTTGCCTGCCTCCAAATAAAGTTCGGCAGCCATTCCTGCTGAACGAAGCATTTTCAAAATTTGGGTTGCATAAACAAACTGTGCCTCATCAAAGAGGTAGAGCAACACATCACTGGAACGCTGTACACTAGCTGGAAACAGTCGAAGCTGTTCCATCACATCGAGTATACGCTCTGCACCAAATGAAATGCCAACGCCCGTAAGGCCATCCACGCCAAATATACCCGTAAGATTGTCGTAGCGACCGCCGCCGCCTATGCTACCCATATCAACCTCGTGGGTAACGACTTCCATTATGGTACCGGTATAATAATCTAAACCCCGAGCAAGCGTGGGGTCAAACCGAACATGTTTTCCAAGGTCAAAGCCTTTGAGTAAATCAAATAAGGTCCTCAATTCTGTTAAACCAAGCGCCAGCTGTTCGTCATTACTAAATTCAGCCAAAACTTGCCACTGTGCTTCGGCGGTATTTAAACTAAGTAGATTATAAAAAGCTTGAATTTTAGCCGAATTTGCGCCTTTAGCAACTAACTCAGTCCACATAGCTTCTTTGCCAATTTTGTCAAGCTTGTCGAGTATGGCTATAAATTCATTCACCTGCTCACCCATATCTAGGAAACTAGCGATGCCTGCAAACAATTTCCGATTGTTCACGCGAACGGTAAAATCTTTAAAGCCTAGCTGTTTAAAAACCCCGACATAAATCGCAATTAACTCGGCCTCATTAAAAAGCGAAGCTGAGCCAATTACATCTGCATCGCACTGATAGAACTCCCTGTATCTCCCCTTTTGGGGTCTATCCGCTCGCCATACTGGTTGAATCTGATAGCGCTTAAACGGAAAAGCAAGTGCATGTCGGTTCATCGAAACATAACGGGCCAGTGGAACCGTCAAATCATACCGCAATGCTTTTTCTGATACTAAAGCTGTAAATGAACGAGATTGGTTGGTTTTTGCTTGACCAAAGGCAGTTTCATCCACCTCTTTCAGATAATCACCCGAGTTCAAAATTTTAAAAATTAATCTATCCCCCTCCTCTCCATATTTCCCCGTGAGCGTACTCAGGTTTTCCATGGCAGGTGTTTCGAGCGGTTGGTAGCCATATTGCCGAAATACCCCTTCAATGCTGTTGAAGATGTACCTCCGTTTGGCCATCAACGCTGGGCCGAAGTCGCGGGTGCCTCTTGCGAGACTGGGTTTAATGATTTGCATCCGGTTAGGTATTACCGGGCAAAATTACACGGTACTGATCTTAATTTTCTTCTGAATATCTTCAACGAAGCCTTTAAACTTACGGTCGGTCTCCATCAGATCTTCTACGGTCTGACAAGAGTGGATAACCGTGCTGTGATCACGACCACCAAAATATTCACCTATGGTTTTAAGGCTATTTTTGGTGAGTTTTTTGGCAAAGTACATCGAAATCTGGCGAGCCTGTACGATTTCACGTTTGCGGGTTTTGGCTTTAAGTAATTCTACAGGTAAGTCAAAATATTCGCAAACCAGCCCTTGTATACTTTCAATAGAGATTTCAAGAGACACATTGCGCACAAAATTACGCATAACCACCTTGGCCAGCTCAATATCTGGCTGTTTATTGTTGAGCGTAGTGTAGGCCAGCAAAGAAGTAATCGCTCCTTCGAGTTCACGAATGTTGGTGGTGATGTTGTGGGCGATAAATTCTACCACTTCACGGGGAAGTTCAATGCCGTCGGCATACATCTTCATCTCCAATATGGCCACACGAGTTTCAAAATCGGGCACCTGTAGGTCGGTACTCAAGCCCCACTTAAAACGCGACAACAAGCGCTCTTCCAAGCCTTTCAGGTCCTTTGGAGCCCTGTCGCTGGTAAGTATAAGCTGTTTTCCTGTTTGATGCAGGTGATTAAAGATGTGAAAGAAGACGTCTTGGGTTTTTTCTTTGTTGGCAAAATTATGAACATCATCAATCACCAATACATCGATGAGCTGATAAAAATTCACAAAGTCATTGGCCGAATTGTTTCGCAGTGAATCGATAAACTGCTGTGTAAACTTCTCAGCGGTAACGTAGAGTACGGTTTTGTTCGGGAAATTCAGTTTTACCTGATTGCCAATGGCCTGTACCAAATGTGACTTGCCTAAGCCTACATTGCCATATATCATGAGCGGATTAAACGAAGTGCCACCTGGCTTAGCTGCCACGGCCATACCAGCCGAGCGCGCCAAACGGTTCGAATCACCTTCCACAAAATTATCGAAACTGTAACGTTGATTCAGTTGTGAATCAATGTTGATTTTTTTCAGCCCTGGGATGATGAAAGGATTTTTGATGGATGAGCCAATATTCATGGGCACCGTTAGGTCAGGATTTTTGGCTTTCATGCCATTACCCGGCATATTGATGGTATACGGTGCCTTATCGGCGGTAGCATGTTCCATCACTATGCTGTATTCCAAACGCCCTTCAGCCCCGAGCTCACGACGAATGGTTTTATGCAGCAAGTTAACATAGTGTTCTTCAAGCCATTCATAGAAAAACTGACTCGGCACTTGTATGGTCAATACGTTATCCTTTAGGCGCACCGGTTTGATAGGCTCAAACCAAGTCTTAAAGCTCTGTGGATTTACGTTGTCTCTGATGATCAACAAAGCATTGCTCCATACCATTTCCATCGTTCTCTCCATGGGCTCGTTCATAGTTTTCAAATTACTCGGGAGGTCGAATATGAGACAAAAATTCTTCTCTAAAAAACGCATCGCGCCTTTTATTTTTTCAGTTGCGAGACAATCGGCTGAATAGCACCTCATTTACCAACATCTAGCTGCAAAACTTTTTCTAAAAAGTTTTTAGATGAATAGCTTGACTTTTATTTTTAAATTATATTGTCCTGACAATCAGATGTTTGCAACATGCTTAACTATTTAGTACTGATTTGTCAACATAGTTATCCCTATTCTTTCTAATGTAAAGTGCTTTAAATCAATACCCTTCCATTTGTGCATTTGAGGTACTAATGTATTATCGAACAAAAGTGCTTTTATCTCGAAAACTTCGCCTTCTTTTTGACGATTTTTCAAATCTAAAATCTATGCGTCCCAATCGAATGCCGGAGTGCCCAACCTGTGCAATTAAAGTCTTCTCTCCTTCCGGATTCTGCACCCCTACTGGCTGTTCTAGGAAGCTGTGCGTATGCCCTCCAACGATAAGGTCGATGCCACTAACTTGAGCGGCGAGCAGCCTGTCGGAGATGCGGCTACCATTGTATTGGTAGCCGAGATGTGAAAGACATAAAATGAAGTCGGCACCTTGGGCTCGCAAACTAGCAACCTGGTTTCTGGCGATTAATACGGGGTCGAGATACCGTATTTTACCAAAAAGTTTGGCCGGTATCAGCCCATCTGGATCTATGCCTAACCCAAATATGCCTATTTGTAAGGGACCTTTTTTAATTAGGATATTGGGCGCAATGCGGTTAGCTAAAACTGTGTTGCTGAAATCATAATTGGCCACCACAAAAGGAAATTTGACGTGCTGTAACTGCTGAGCGAAGTTTTCTACGCCTTCGTCAAAGTCATGGTTGCCCATGGTTGCCACCTCATAACCCATCGCTTGCATAGCCTTCATTTCGGGCTCTCCCTTAAAGAAGTTGAAATACGGTGTGCCTTGGAATATATCGCCCGCATCAACCAACAAAACATGTTCTGTTTCGCTACGTATGTTGTCGATAAGCTGCTTTCTTCGTGCTACGCCCCCCATACCTGAGTAACGGTCACCTTTAGCGGCTGGATAGGGGTCTAACCTACTGTGGGTGTCGTTGGTATGCAGTATGGTGAGTTGAACGACTTCAGCTGCAGGCAAAGCCCACAAGCCTGAGGGCAACAAGCTCATACCGGCAAGGGCCAATCCGCCTCGTTTTAAAAACAGCCGGCGACTTTTATCGAATTCTATCATCCAATACAGCTTTTAAGGATATTCCTTGCTGATGCATGCCCTGAAAGGCGGTTATATATAAATCGCGAACAAGCTCAGGAGTGACCAAGCGTACTTTGGCAGTTTTCAAAAAACCGCAGCCATCCCCTCCCTCAGCAAGATAATCGATGGTCGCCAACTTATAGGTGCGGTGCATATCAATAGGCCGACCACCAATGGTCACCGCTATGGCTTTGTTTTCAACCCGACTAAAACGGGCGCCACTAATTGGCGTGCCTCCTTTGGCCGCCCAGTGATCGAGCAATTGTTGCATCAAACGACCATCTAATTCGAGTATCACCACATAATTCATAAAAGGCAAAATTTCCATAACGTCTCCCATCGTAACGTCACCCTTTGGTAAACTTGCCCGGATACCTCCATAATTAAGAAGGGCCACATCGACAGCTTCGTATTTACGCCCTACTTCAATCAACATGATATCCGCCAACATATTTCCCAAGGCCGATTCAGGTTGTGCCTTCGCCATGGCCACATCGCTGCGAATGAGGACGGCATTTACCTGACTTTCAAGGCTGTCACGATAAGGCGACAAAATAGTTTGAAGTTCAGCATTTCCCTGTTGATAGCTGGTGTCGATGGCGTATTGTTGTTTCTGGGAACTTACTGGTGCATAACCAAACCTGCCACAAGCTGCTAAAGTGACAAGTACCAGGACCCAAATAAAACGTTCAAAGCCCCTCATAAACGTTCAGTTTCGCGACGAAGCTGGCTAAGTGCAGGCGCTGTAGGATAGATAGAGCGTTTGCGTAATAGTTCAAGCAATTGCCGACTGTAGTCCAAGGCTGTCGCATCGCCATTTAAACCATTTGCAGCCTGATTAACCAACGAACTAATGTCTTCTTTCGCCGATCGTATGCTGTCCCATGTTTCTGCCTTAAGATAAATTTGCTGGGCCATATTGTGCTCATATTCTCCGCGAATGCTCGCCAACATGGCCATGTGCAAACTTTTTGCGCCCATCCCTGGCTCGCTCAGCCGGTGAATCATTGCTTCTGGAGAAATACGCTCAAGAAACAATGCCAAACGTTCTGCGGCTTGCAAACGGACAGGCAATAATTGTTTCAACTGCTCCCCTTTTAAAGTCTGCTGCTGAAAGTCTAAGGTTTTTCGAAATTGCCAACGTAAAACACGCTCCACTGCAATTAAGACCACCAAGGCTGGCAAAATGTATTTGAGTATTTCTAAAAAATCGAACATAAAATAAATTGCTTAGCCAAAAATACGCGCTTTCACACGGCTTTTGACCTTCAACTGATTGCCTTTTGGTTAAAAGGATGCCAACATTTTTGAACCTAAGTGTGTAACTTTGTATTGATAAGCCGTATGAGTACAGCAAACCCCAAATTAATCGCCCTCAGTCCAAGCGCGCTCAGCGAATTACGCCAGCTAGCCGCCGACCAATCCACACCCGGTAAATTAGTCCGCGTTGGCGTTAAAGGTGGTGGATGTTCAGGTATGACCTATATACTGGACTATCAGGAAGCACAAGCCAATGATATCTTACTCGATTTCGAGGGATTACAAATCGCCATCGCTCCTGCCCATGCCATCTACCTTGAAGGGGTAAAATTGGACTTTGGTACCGGCCTCGACAACAGGGGATTTATTTTTGAAAACCCCAATGCGAGCGAAACTTGTGGCTGCGGCACCTCCTTCGCAGTTTAAGATAATCCTACTCTTCTTTCTACCATAAAAAAAAGAGGCTATCCCTAGGGAATAGCCTCTTTTGATTTATATGAAATTTGTTTAGTAGCGACCACTGCCGCGGGGTTTGCCACCACCGAAACGGCGCTCTTGACGATCAGGAGCATAAGATGCACCCTGACGGCCGCTGCGCTCCCGGCCACCGCCGCTGCTACTACTGCTTCCGCCGCGATAACCTCCGCGGTCACCGCCACTGCGTTCAGGACGATCACTGCCACCACGGTAGCCACCGCGGTCACCACGACCTTCGCGACGACCGCCGTCGCCACTTCCTCCACCGATTGAACCTGCCATCATGTCCATACGAACCGGACGACCGTTGTAAGTGGTGCCATTAAAAGTCTCCACCAATACAGCAGCAGCAACTTCCTCAGCTTCTATGAAGCTGCGGGTGTCTTCCATGTCGATGCGACCCAGATCGGTTTTCGTCAGACCTGAATTATCGAGTAAGAACTGGAGGAAACTGGCTTTATAAAAACCATCCTTCGCTCCCAGATTGAGATATAATTTTTTCATGCCCGGACGGCTGTCGCCACGGTCACGGTCTCTGCGATCGCCTTCATTGAGGTCTTTCGCATTGCGGTAATAATTCAAGAAGCGCTGGAATTCCAACGATGCTACCCGATTAATGATATCTTCCTTGGTCAGCTCCGCTAGTTTCTCCTGAATCATCGGGATAAAACGCTCGTACTCGCCATGGTCGATTTCTGCGCCGGTGATTTTATCGATAAAGCTGAGAAATTGTTTTTCGCATACATCTTCGCCTGAAGGAACCATCAGCTTTTGCATTTGGCGGTCAATCATCTTTTCTATCTGACGCAAACGGCTGGCCTCACGGCCACTTACGATGCTGATACAAATACCTGATTTACCAGCACGTGCGGTACGACCAGCGCGGTGCGTATACACCTCTGGATCGTCGGGTAAAGAATAGTTGATTACGTGAGTGATGCCCTCTACATCGATACCGCGGGCGGCAACGTCGGTAGCAATCAACAATTGCAACGATTTTTCGCGGAAACGTGCCATTACTTTATCACGCTGCTGCTGCGACAAATCGCCATGCAAAGCTTCGATATCATAACCTTCACGAATCAACTTCTCGGTAATGTCTTGTGCCTCGAGTTTGGTACGGGTAAAAATGATGCTATACATACCCGGATTCACGTCTACCAAACGTTTGAGGCTTTCGTATTTATTGGAAGCCTGTACCTGATAATACACGTGCTCAATATTTTTGGCAGCACTATTCTTTTTACCCATTGATAACTCGCGCGGGTTTTCCATATAGTTTTTGGCTATTCGGCGAACCTCATCTGGCATAGTTGCAGAAAACAACCAAGTCGATTTTTTGTGGGTAGTATTTGATAAGATGTAATCCAAATCGTCGCGGAAGCCCATATTGAGCATTTCGTCGGCTTCGTCGAGGATGACATATTCAACAGTTTCGAGATTAACCGCCTTACGGTCGATTAAATCGATCAAACGACCGGGGGTAGCAACAATTATTTGCACACCATTGCGGATGTCACGGATTTGATTCTGGATGCTGGTACCACCATAAACGGCGGTGATGTGAACAGCAGGCTGAAAACGAGAGAAATTCTTCAGGTCCTCGGCAATTTGATTGCAAAGTTCCCGCGTAGGACTGAGTATCAACACCTGGACCTTGCGCTCCTGGGTGTTAACGTGATGAAGGGCCGGTAGGCCAAAGGCAGCAGTTTTACCCGTGCCTGTCTGAGCCAGTCCGACAAAATCGGTTGTGCTTTCTAATAGGATTGGGATGGCTTGCGCCTGAATTGGAGTCGGCTCCGTGAAACCTAACGCTGTTACGGCTTGTACAAGCTCAGGCTTCAGCTGAAGCGATTCAAATGTGGTCATGAAAAATAATAAAATCTAAAATTGACTGCAAAGGTAGCTTTTTTATACCAAAATCCGACATAATTTGCGATATTTCCCGACACTAGTCATAAACTGCGCTGTAAGACCTTACTTTTGCGGCGTGGAACGCATTATCATTGCCATAGATGGCTATTCTTCCTGCGGCAAAAGTACGCTGGCCAAGGCGTTAGCAGCTCGATTGGGTTATGCTTATATCGATTCGGGCGCCATGTACCGGGCGGTTACCCTCTATTTTCAACACCGCCACATTCCGCTCGACGATGAAATAGCGATAACCGAAGCGCTCGACAACATCCATATTGAATTCCAATACAACCCTGTTTTACAACAAAATGAAACTTGGTTAAATGGTGAATCTGTAGAAAATGCCATACGTTCTCTGGAAGTTAGTAATGCTGTAAGCCCAATTTCGGCCATTAGGAGTGTCCGCCAGTCGATGGTTGCCTTACAGCGCAAAGCCGGTCAAAACAAGGGTATTGTGATGGATGGCCGGGATATCGGAACCAATGTATTCCCGTTGGCCGAACTGAAAATATTTATGACGGCCGATTCGGAAGTACGAGCTATTCGGCGTTATGAAGAGTTACGCGCTAAAGGAGAAAAGCATAGCCTAGAAGCTATACGTCAAAACCTAAGCGAACGTGACCGCATCGATACCAGTAGGGCCGAAAATCCTTTACATCAGGCAGCAGATGCCTTGATTCTTGACAATAGCGCCTTAACGCCTGAGCAACAATTAGAATGGGCGTTGGGAAAGGTCAAAGATTCCAGAACTCAAAAAGATTGAGTCCGAAATAAATATCTGCACCAGAACTGCGGTGCAAACCAAATAAACGCCCAAGTCCATCGGTACCTATCATAACTGGGCCAAAACGAGCCGATAAGCCGATATTCAGCCATTCGTATTCGATCAAAGTCATGGGGATATTCACTTCTATTTTGGCAAGCTCAAACCGTCCCGCAGCAGTTAAGTAGTTGGTGCGGCGCATGCTGTAATCACCAAAAATTGGCAAACGTTGCACCCATCCAGCGTAAAAATAAAACTGCTCATAAATTTTCCCATCGAATTGCACACTGAGTGCCGTAGGCATACCTACAGAAAATCCTTTGGCAGCAATTACAGCACCGTTGGCCAATAAAGGGTCCATAAATCCAGCATCATAATTTTGTTGACTCAAATCAAAAAACCGCGTAACCGTATTATAAGTGGCTTTCGCATTTAATGCATATTGGGTTGAATTGTAGCGAATCATCCCCAAATCCAAAACTGAAACACCCAATTTCCACAAATAATCTGGCGCCTCTTTTCTAACCGAACCACGCCGCCTGAAATTAAAACTGCCCGTGCTTCTTCTCTTTTTAGGCCTGCGACTAGAATAAGTGTCAATTTTCACAAAAGTGTAGCCTACGTCCACTGCAAAACCCAACCCGTTGTCATCTGGCCCCAAAGATCGTGCGTAGCGGCCTTGAATATTGTTGATCCGGACACTATCGGGCAAACTTACCGTATAGTCCAGCTGATCGAGGTCCATTTGAAGGGTCTGTAGCCCTATTAAAGCCTTCGCAGTTATACCCACCGACATTGATTTTGTCCAGCTTTGATAGAGTCGATAACTGTACGTTGCTCCTATTTCAGACCAAGCGTCAAATTGAAATTGGAGCTGTTGACTTGAAACCAAACTATCAAGGAGTGGCTCATATAAAAAGCCCTCCCACATTTGTTTAACGCTCCTAGCGGCAAGCTGATCAACATGAAGCTGTTGTCGGATTTGGGTGAAAAAACCAAAACCATGTTTACCCAATTGAAAAGTAGCTGCCAACGGCATAGCGAAAGCACTTTGCCGAAGCCGCATGGGCTGATCGATATGTTCCTGTATCAAAGCATCGGCATCATCCGTGCCAAAAGGTCGGGCGCGGGCCTTGTCATTATCGACTAAAACGAATTGATTTGTCCCTAAGAGTACAGCCGGAAAGCTGAGTTTTTTCATACTCAGTAGGTTATTTTGAAAACCAGCACCTGCACCCATCAGCTGTACAGACCAAAACGGCCGGTTGAATGCTAAAGTGGAGGGATTTAATTGTGCACCGTAGTTCCCTGAATAACGTCCAGATGCCAACATTATGGGATTTTGGGCATCTACTTCCTGCATAGTGTGAAGAACACAAAAACAGCTAAGAACCACCTTCAGAAAAGCAGAAACATACCGTTTCATGGAGAAAATTTCAGCTAAAAATGTCTCCACGAACCACAATCTCAGGATTTAAGCCCAATAAATCGTGGTAAAGCCCTAGGAGCTCTTTGTCCTGGCCGATACCGTAGAAAAAATATTTCTTCCCTTTAATCTCAATCAAAATCCAGTGTTTTTCAGGAATTATATACAATCCTTTCGCCGCTTCTGTTTTACCCAATCCCAGAAAAATAATATTTTCTGCAAGCACTTCCCTTTTAACCGGAAAAAATAGCTTGTGGTAATGAATAAGCAGTCGTTTGCCTTCGAAAGTCAAGCTAACCCTTGTAATATAGAGTTTTTTATAAAAGATACCCAACAACACCAATGTAACCACAAACATAACATTGGTGAACGCGCCACTATAAGCAGGTTGCCACAAGTGAACAAAATAGCTCAAGGCTCCCATGATCAGGGCAAAGAAGCCCAAAATGCCGTATGAAACCGACCACTCGTTAGAGAAGAAGACGAATTCCCGACGCACCTAAATCACAAATTGGCCTTCGAAGTGCTGCGCTTGCGGTCCATTTCTCTCAAGAAAATCTTACGCATACGAATCGACTTAGGTGTTATTTCGATGTATTCATCATCCTGAATGTATTCCATAGACTCCTCGAGCGAGAACAAACGTTTAGGCGCAATACGTGCGCTATCGTCTTTTCCAGAGGCACGCATATTGGTGAGGGCTTTACCTTTAACGAGGTTTACGACCAAATCGCCGGGGCGGCTGTGTTCACCCAATACCATTCCTTCGTATACTTCTTCGCCCGGATCAACGAAAAATACGCCGCGATCCTGAAGTTTATCAATAGAATAAGCCGTGGTCTGGCCTGCTTCCATTGAAACCAATGACCCATTCACACGACCTGCAATCACGCCTTTATGTGGCTCAAACCCGATAAAACGATGCGCCATGATGGCTTCACCCTGTGTAGCAGTTAATAGATTATTTCTCAAACCAATGATACCACGCGAAGGGATATTAAACTCAAGATGTATCATGTCGCCTTTAGGTTCCATAATCAACATCTCTCCTTTACGCTGGGTTACCTGCTCAATTACTTTACCCGAAAATTCCTGCGGCACGTCTACTACGAGCGACTCGATTGGCTCGCATTTTTTACCATTGATTTCTTTAACAATTACGCGCGGTTGACCCACCTGTAATTCATAGCCCTCACGACGCATGGTTTCGATCAAAATTGACAAGTGAAGAATACCACGACCGAACACCAAATGGCTGTCGGGGGACTCTGTTTCTTCAATTTTCATCGCGAGATTTTTCTCAATCTCTTTATATAATCGATCACGAAGGTGACGGGAGGTAACAAATTTGCCATCCTTACCAAAAAAAGGTGAGGTATTGATAGTAAAAAACATGCTCATCGTTGGCTCATCCACTTTGATTGGGGCAAGACCTTCTGGAGCATCAAAATCAGCAATAGTATCACCGATTTGGAAATCTTCGAGTCCAACTACGGCACAAATATCACCTGCTTCAACTTGCTGTACTTTCTGGCGACCTAGGCCGATGAAGGTGTGTAATTCCTTTACGCGGGCTTTTACAAAACCACCATCGTTTTTAACCAGTTGAATAGGCTGGTTTTCTTTAATCGTACCACGTGCTACTTTACCAATAGCAATACGACCAACAAATGAACTATAATCGAGGGAGGTTATCTGCATCTGCAAATTACCTGCTGGCTGTTTAGGTGCAGGAACGTGCTCAATGATGGCATCCAGCAAAGTCGTAAAGTCTGTAGTCTGCTTTTTCCAGTCGGTACCCATCCAACCCATCTTCGAAGAACCGTAGATAGTCGGAAAATTTAATTGCTCTTCTGTCGCGTCGAGATTAAAAAACAGCTCAAATACGCCATCATGCACTTCGTCTGGGCGGCAATTTTCTTTATCAACCTTATTGATCACTACAATAGGATGCAAACCCAAGTTAAGTGCCTTCTGTAGTACAAACCTGGTTTGTGGCATTGGACCTTCAAAGGCATCCACGAGCAACAAAACGCCGTCGGCCATTTTGAGTACACGCTCTACTTCACCACCAAAATCCGAGTGCCCAGGGGTGTCGATAATATTAATTTTGGTCCCTTTATAATTCACCGATACGTTCTTCGAAAAGATGGTGATACCACGCTCTCGTTCTAAGTCATTGCTGTCAAGAATGAGGTCGCCAATTTCTTCGTTATCACGAAATAGATTGGTTTGGTGCAGGATTTTATCAACTAAAGTAGTTTTACCGTGGTCGACGTGTGCGATAATCGCGATGTTGCGTATGGCTTGCATGTAACTTAAATTCGCCGCAAAAGTAAGATTTTTCAAGCACTTTTCGGTATTGTTTATAAACTAAGACAACAAATCGTTTGTGACTCAATCGTTTTGTTTAGATTAGGTGATGCTTAAGCAGTACCTATTTCTGTTTCTGATTAGCTTTTCCGTGCCACCTGAATCAAATGCACAGGAAGCTACTTTTCAACATTACCAAGATGCAATGCGGAGCAGTCATAAATTGGTATTGTCGTTTAGCCTGCAAACTGCGTTACCCCAAGGCAGTTTTGCCGCAGACGTTCCTAGTGCAGGTTATGGTGTTAATTTGCAACTTGGTTATCGTCTGAAGGACTTACCCATTGAATTGGTGGGTTCCTTTGACCTTATTCTGTACGGCTATCAAGGCGCGACAAAGGCAATCGGCCCAAGCCAGCCCCAGAGTTTCGAAGTAGTAGTAGACCGTTTTCAGTATATGCTACCGCTACACTTACATCTGCGCTATGCCCCTGTATGGGGTAAATTATCTCCTTATACCGAAATTTTTGGTGGTATGCGCCTTATTGCATCTCGCACTAGGGCACTAGGAAATGCACTTTTCAGCACTCCTGACAATCCTGAAACGTTCAGCGCCCGTGCCGATTATTATGACTTCACCCATAGTTTTGGAATTGGTGCGGGAGTAAATTATGCGCTCGCTGATTTTGGAAACGTGCAATATAAGGTCAATCTCGGGGCTCGTCTATTACGCGGCGGCAAAGCGAACTACTTGAGCACAGATGATATTCGCCTTAATGGCAATCAACTGATTTATACGCCGCGCTTTAATCAAACAAACCTCGCTCTACTTCAAATTGGGTTTACTGCTCTTTTTTAAGAGACTGCCTTTACTTTCCTGGCAACAAATACGCTTAACACGCACATAAGTGCCGCGAAGTAACCAACATATTGAAAATTCAATAACTGTCCAGCTTCATTTTTGGTAACGATTAAGCCGGCGATTACCGATGCTGCTGCTGTACTCAATTGCTGCACAGATGAACTAAAGCTAAGAAAAGCGCCTCTTTTGGCAGGATCAACTGCGCTGGCAATCATGGTTTGAGACGGAATCATTCGTCCTCCACTAAAAATGAAGAAGGAGGTGGTGATCATGAGCACAACAGGAACAGGTGTAACGGGTAAGTTGGTGATAAGTAAGAGTGGCAATAAACACAACAGCACAAAAATGGTATAGATGTTTTTGGGGCCATGTCGATCGGACAATTTACCTATCCACGGGGAGGTAAAAATGGTAAAGAAGCCACCAAAAAGATAGATGTAGGTCAGCTCTCTTTCGCTGAAACCTACGTTTGAGACCATATATGGGCTGATAAAGGGCGTCACTGTAAAACTACCAAACATGATCATCATCATCAGTAGCAAAGCAAGACGTAGGTTAGAAGAGCCGGCAACAGATTTCAATAATGCTGCAGGGGACGGTTTTTCATGAACCGATTGTATGTGGCCAGCCATAGCAGGTATCCAGTTCCATATACCGAACCAGATAAAGAAGCCCACTATCGCCAGAAACAAAAAAGGTGCATGCCAACTAAATACGGATGCTATATATAAGCCAAAAGGCACCCCAAATACCGAGGCTGCTGAAAACGCCGCTGTGACCAATCCCATAGCGCTGGCACGTCTTTCCATTGGGATTGTATCCCCAACTGCACTCAACACAAGTGCGCCTAACATACCGCCAAACGCACCCGTAATCATACGTGCTACAATCATAGCAGTATAACCTGAGGCCAGCGCGCATACCAAAGTACCGAGCACGAAACCTGCATAGACTATCAATAGCGCCTTGCGCCTATCGAACCGGTCGATGAAAAATGCACTCAAAAAACCAACAACCCCTGCACTAAAAGTATATGCCGACACCAACATGCTGAATTGTCGGGGTGAAATATCAAACAAGCGCATGAGCTGTGGCCCAAGCGGCATGATGATCATAAAGTCAACGATGTTGGTGAACTGTATGGCTGCTAAAACAAAAAGCAACCTTTTTTCATTAGGCATGGCGAAGTAAAAGTACTAGAGCATTTTAAACTGCTATTCGTTCAATTAAAAATACTATTTAAGTAACCATAATAGCTTTCAATTGATTCACGCGTTGTATTTGTTGCATAAAAAACTTGTTTCTATACTTCTCAGAAACGCCACTAATCAGCATTGACTTCTGCATCATTCCGTCCAGCCAAATTTCGGTTTGATTCGAAAAATTAAAATCGGTAGTGAGCATAAAATTAAAGCTATGGTGACTCAAGTAGGTGAACTTGCTATGCCCAGCTTTAATCAGGATACAGTTATTACCAATCATAATATCATTCAGGTAAAATCGAAAAGACGCCCCATTTTTATTGCCGCGTTCACACAGGCGTTGCAAGTGCTGTAGCTCTTCTATAAAATCGTCACAAATGGCAATCGCAGTAGTCTTGTCTTCAAACAAACCTGCATCCCAATAATATTCAATTTGTTTCAGCGTGCTTGAGGCTGTTTCGTAAGTCCATATCTCTACAGAAGGTATTTGCTGATAAATATCATATATTTCTTTGGCCGTAGACAGCAAATCATCTGTGAGCGTTCCCGGTTTAAATCTTTCCCCTTCCAATTCCGGCACGTTCATGATTGAACGCATCCAATAAAACATCTTGAAGGCCGTGAGTAGTGGATGATTAAAATGGTGAAAAACTGGTATGTCCTCTGCTGCGTAAAACAATTCACCATTATCGAAGCTTTTAATTCGTTTTAAGTCTAGTAACAATCGCTGCAAGTACTGATGAAAACTATCAAAATCGGGATTAAGCTGCTTAAACTCAAAAGTTACAGCATCGGGATTCGCCAACGATTCAAATGTGATACGGTAATGTTGGCAGATTACGAGTACCTCTTCCAATGACAAAGCTGTTTCATCGCGTGAACGACGATAAACACTGTCTTTGCTGATGTTCAGCACATCCGCCAACTCATCCGCCAAAGCATAATTCGGAGGCACAATTTGCCTTACCTTATTAAAAACCGTTGTTGTATCTCGTTTCCCATGGATTTTTTCTGCGATTCGCACCAATACAGTCCCCGACTTTAGTAAATATCGCAATTATCATTGGCCTCACTTGCATTTTCTAATACAAACTGAGCTCCGGAAGCATTTTATATTTAGAAATAGGTCTAGGCCCTACTACTTCACTCTAAGTCGTCTTGAGTCCGTTTTAAGTTCCGTTACTGCTACGTTACGTTTGTAATACAACCTTAAAAACAAGGCAATGAAAAAAATAATGCTCCTGTTATTTGCTGGGATAGTCTTGGCGTTGACAACAAAACAACTTGCTGCGCAAGTACAAAAATCATCTGTCGCTGTTTTATATATCGACACCCGTGGGCTCGGGTATGAACCCATTGCTATGGGGCATTTGGTGAGATTGGAATTAGAAAAGCTCAATAGCTACGAGGTAGTTGACCGGTATGATGTGGACTATCTCATCAAAAAAAATCAATTGGATGCAACCGGCTGCTATGGCAAAATTTGTTTGGTAGAAATTGGCAAACAATTGCAAATCGATAAAATGTTTAGTGGTTCTGTTGAGATGCTTGGCGAAAAAATTATCATCCAATTCCGATTGGTGAATGTTCAAGCAGGGGTAATAGAAAACACAATGGTTAAGGAATTTCTGAATCTGCCTAAAAGTTTACAGGAAATGATTCAAATTACTATTGCCGAAATGTTTAACCGCCCTGTTGACAAAGAAGTTGAAAGACAATTAACAGCCCACTACGACCTTGAAAACTACTGCAACAATCCAGGGCGATATCGACTACAGAATGATGGTCCACGCATGGGATTTACGGTCTTAGCTGGAAATGCCGCATCCACTTTTAAGGGGCCCATTATTGATGGTGGATTCGGCTTTAACAACACCCTGATGTTTCAGTTTGGCTATCAATTTGAGAAACAATACCTCAATGAAGGTCGTTGGCAGGCATTGTTTGAATTCTTACCCATGATTAGCGGTATCGATAAACGGCTCATAATTCCGAGTTTAACTTTTATGAACGGCATACGTGACAACAAAAGTGGGTGGGAATTCGGTTTTGGTCCGACATTAAATTTGGTCAGATACAAAACTGGCTACGTAGACCGCGCAGGCGTTTGGTACGACAACCCGGTAGATGGTATTGAGCTGATTAAAACGCAACGCTTTGATTCGCGCGGAAACCCAGCTTTTAATACCGGCTTCATACTAGCTATTGGCAAAACATTCCGGTCTGGCAAACTAAATATACCAGTGAATGCATATTGGATACCGTCCAATACAGGTGCACGATTCGGTATTTCCTTTGGCTTTAACGCTAAAAATGACGAGCGACATAAAGATTTGTAAGCCAAAAAAACAAAACATTTGAAAGTAGGGGGCGTGCCCCCTACTTTATATTCTGCCTATATTGCATTAAAATTAGACGTGTTAAAAACGTCTATTTAATCGTAAATTCATGATTAAAGCCGCTATTCCAGCCAATGAAGCTCAGCGCTTACACGCTCTGAAACAGTACGGTGTCTTAGACACAGATCCAGAGCCTGCGTACAACGAATTGATTGAGCTGGCTTCAGAAATTTGCAATGTCCCAATATCGATGATATCGTTAATCGATAGTGACAGACAGTTTTACAAAGCAAAAATTGGGCTACCCGGAAAAAGTTCCGCAAGAGATACCGCCTTCTGTGCCCATGCTATCTTGGATGACAAGTTAATGGAAGTGGAAGATGCCAAAAATGATATTCGTTTTTTTGACAATCCACTTGTCAGTGAGGACCCGAACATCCGTTTTTATGCGGGCATGCCACTTGTAAATCCAGATGGCTATAAACTAGGCACTTTATGTGTAATTGATAACAAGCCGAGAAAGCTAAACAAATTGCAACGACAAGCGCTTGAAACACTGAGTAGACAAGTCGTTAAACAGTTTGAACTTAGGCTTAAAAATGACGAGCTCAGTCGCTTGAGCGATATACAAAACAAGATGTTATCGGTTATTTCACATGATGTGAGAGGTCCCTTAAACAGTCTTCAAATTTTACTTGAATTTATTGACCCTACCGAGACTGACACGCAAGAGCTGAAGGAAGTTCTAATTGATGCCCTAAAGCTGGTAAGCAATGGCAGGGAGCTTTTAGAAAACATGTTGGCGTGGGCAAATTCAATGCAAAAAGAAGGTGGGTTTTATCCTGAAGAAGTAAAACTCAAAGTATTAACGCAAACCTTACTTCAGGATCATGAAGTGAAGGCTCGTAAAAAAGGGATACAGCTTATTAATCAAATGCCTGACCATTTAGAAGGAAACATCGACAAACAAATGACAACTTTTGTCTTGCGAAATCTACTTACAAATGCTTTAAAATTCACGGCAAGTGGAAGTATTACCCTAGGAGGAGAAGCCATTGATGGAGGTGTGGAACTTTATGTACAAGACACTGGCTGCGGTATTTCTGCTAACGATTTGCCCAAACTTTTGCATTGGGGAAATCGTTTTACTACCCAGGGCACCGCAAAAGAGGGAGGAGCCGGCGTAGGCTTACTACTTGCAAGGGAATTCATTCACAGGCATGGAGGCAAATTAAACATTGAAAGTGTTTTAAACGAAGGAACCACCATGCGATTGGTGCTTATGAATCAAGAAGCCTAGCGCCATGACTAGCCTGCTCCTAGTGCTATTTTAGGCTATACCCTATAGAGGGCATCAAAATGCCAATAGTAAGGGATTGTTTACATTTTTTTGTGCGGCGAACTTGCATGAAAATTCATCCTATGAAAAATTCTGTTTTATTCTTAATGTGTTGCGCTTTGACGCTTACCGCCTGCGAAAAAGAAGAGGTAACACCAACGCCAAATGCACCAACCCCAGTTAGTGGCAATGCCAATACAGCCTTGTATTTCAGCGATGCAGATGGTGTTTTAGTAAGTATTGAATCGGCTACAACCACCCAAACTCCCATCGGCCCAATTGATGTTCCTGTAGGTTTAGCTTCTGCCTTTTTCACAAACACCACTGGTGACTTCACCACATTTGCTAACGTAGGTGCAGTTTCGGTTGATGGTCAAGCAATGACTAACAATAACAACATCTATATTAGTACCCTCTCGCCTACCAGCCCTAGTGGTATTTCTTGGACAAACGGCACCCCTTGGGAGGTTGCCGGCGCTGGATCTTTTCCAAGAGTTTCAACTTTTGCGCAAAATTTCCCGGGTAGCAGCTGGACAATCAACAGTGTAGCACCTAGCACCACTGCAGCTTACGTATTGAGCTGGTCTAGCGTCTCCAATGCGGATAGCGTTATTTGCATGATTGTCGGAGGAAGTAGCTTTGTCACCAAAACTGTAGCTGGCAATCAAACCACCTGCAATTTTACAGCAGCACAAATAGCTAGCGTAGGTGCTGGTAGTGGCCTGCTTCAGGTCACGCCTTATCAGGTTGAGTCGAACAACTTCAATGGAAAAAAAATCTACCGGATTATGGAAGTCGTAAAAACAAAAACAGTAACAATCAACTAGTTGCTTGGATAATAAGTAAAATCCCTGCTTCACAGCGGGGATTTTTTTTATTCCAAGGTTGCAGGAGTAGTTTCCCGTTCTATATTTGCAGTCCCAATCACAACCAGGGTTCGGTAGTTCAGTTGGTTAGAATACATGCCTGTCACGCATGGGGTCGCGGGTTCGAGTCCCGTCCGGACCGCAATAAAGCCTTAGAGAAGTCTAAGGCTTTTTGCTTTTGCCCCTTTTCCAATTCATCCACTGGTACTTAGCTGCCTTTTTTCTGCAAGCTCCTTCAGGTTGCCGTCTTTTCAATTTCAATTACCCGTTCAATCGAAGCTTTTATCCCCATTTTCGGTGCAATACCGACTAATGCCTATATTCGCAGGTCAAAGTAAGCTTATGATCTTCCTCGATTTCGAAAAACACATACAGGAGATGTACCAGGAACTGGAAAAGCTCCAGGAAATCCAAGAAAAAGGCAAAACCGATGTATCAGCTTCAATAACAGATCTTAAAAAGCGGATTGGTGAGGAAAAAACCCGCCTGTATACTGGCTTAACTGGTTGGCAAAAAGTGCAGTTATCACGTCATATGGAGCGTCCGTATACCCTTTATTACGTGAACCAGATGTGTTCTGATTTCATAGAATTATTCGGCGACAGGAATATTAAAGACGATAAAGCCATTGTAGGTGGTTTTGCTAGTTTGGAGGGTCGCACAGTTATGTTTATTGGGCATCAAAAGGGCATCAATACCAAGATGCGTCAGTACCGTAACTTTGGCATGGCCAATCCTGAAGGTTACCGCAAAGCCCTTCGCTTGATGAAGATGGCTGAGAAATTTAATAAACCTATTGTCACCTTTATTGACACCCCAGGTGCTTATCCTGGCATTGAAGGGGAAGAGCGTGGCCAAGCCGAAGCTATTGCCCGCAATATCCGCGATATGTTCATGCTTAAGGTACCAGTGATCTGCGTTATCGTTGGTGAGGGTGCCTCAGGTGGTGCTATAGGCATAGGTGTAGGCGACCGCGTATTTATGCTTTCTAATACTTGGTATTCGGTAATTTCGCCTGAATCCTGTTCTTCTATCCTCTGGCGCAGCTGGGATTACAAAGAAACCGCAGCAGAGGCGCTCAAGCTCACCGCCGATCAAATGCTATCTAACGGTTTAATCGACGGAATCATCGAGGAACCTATCGGAGGCGCTCATACTGAACCAGAAGGTATGGCCGATTTACTCAAATCAAAACTCATCGAAACACTCGATACCCTTGAAAAACAAACGGCCGATGAGCGCATCGCCAGCCGTATAGATAAGTTCTGTAAAATGGGTGTGGTAAACGAATAGGTACTTATCGGTTATAAATAAACTCGATAGCTAAAGGCCGACCTGCTAGCTGAACCATATCGGAAGTAAGGCCCAGTCTATCTAAAAACACCTTGTAACCATTCGGTTCATTTCGATTAAAGAAAACCCAAGTTTGGGTAAGTGGTTCATAACGACTCACGCCAAAACCCGTTTGCCAACCAAAGCCAGTGTTGAGTTGATCTGTGTCGGTATTGTAGGTAAACAGTTCTTCATTCAAAACCAATTGAAAGACCGTAAAACCACCTAGTTCATCGTAAAAAACGCTATCAATTTTTTTACCAGAAGGAAATTCACGCAGTGTAGTGAAGAGGTTACTACTAAAATAATAACGTACTATCACTCCTTTCCCTTGGCGGTTGCCGAAAAAAACCAAAGTGTTTGGGCTCTCTTCGAAAACATAAACGGGTACAAAATCCAAAGACCGACTATTAATTATCCCCTTAGCCACGGGGTGAATCATATACATATGGAATGCATCCACATTGGCCCGCTGCTGCTCTACAATAAGTAAATGCTGCGGCAAACGATGAATAAAAACAGGGAAAGCTGTTGATAGGCTGCTATATTGGAATACTTGTTTTAAATCTCTTGAATAGCCCAATACCTGGCCATTTTCGAAGGCTGCATATACCAATTCACTTGCATGTGACGTGACAGAAAGGGTTTTCGTATTTGGAACTGCAGGGACAAAACCAGCCAACACATTAAAATCTGGTGCCGTTAGTACCCTTACTTGAGGGCGATTTGCTTCAAATGCAAGATAACTCGACGTTGCGGCAATAGCCGCACCGCCAGCGTAACTGCCCGTCCAGCTCATTGTGTGATGGCTAAAATTAGGCTTAAAGACAGTTACATCTGTTTGGCTGCCGTTTTCAGAAAGCACTAGAATCCCGTTTAACCGTAAAGGCGCTTCCTTCAACAATATTTTAATAAATTTCCGTCCTTCGGAACTCCCATTGGAAGCTGTTGCCAGTAGATAATAGGCTCCTGAACGCAGTTGTTCACTGGTAACACCAAAATTAAAGGTATGACTGTAGCTTAGTTCACCAGTAAGCGGCACTTCCTGAACGGCGCTAACACGTTGAAAAGAGGCATCTACCAATGTCAAACTCAATCGTTTGAGACCAGCAGCATCACTGGCTACAACGCCAATAATGACTGAATCGGGAATTTGCAACGACAGCTCATTGGCTCCAGTGCTAAAATTAAGCTGGGGCGGAGTCCGTTGTTCTGCCACTTTTTTACACCCAAGTAGGGATAATATCAACAGGCCTAACCAAAGCAAGCCTAGCAGGTTTAAATTTGCGAATCGCAGCATCATCGAAATGTACACTATGTCTGACAAAAAAACAATAAGTGAAGTGAATTTGCGAGAACGAATCGCTCAATTGACCACAGAATTGTCGCAGCACAACTTTCAATATTATATACTCGACAGACCCAGCATCAGTGATCAGGCCTTCGATTTGTTACTGAAAGAGCTTGAAACACTGGAAAACGAAAATCCACAGTTTAAACTGCCTGACTCCCCTACCCAAAGAGTTGGTGGGCAGCCACTTAAAAAATTTACATCAGCCAGACATATCTTTCCGATGTTATCGCTCGGCAATACCTATTCCGAGACTGAATTAGAGGAATTCGATCAGCGCATCCAAAAAACACTTGAGCAACCTTACCGATACGTTGGGGAATTAAAATTTGATGGTGTGGCGATTAGTCTGACCTATGAAAAAGGACAACTCGTCCAAGCCGTAACCCGCGGTGATGGCCAAGCCGGTGACATTGTCACCCAGAACATCAAAACCATACGTTCTATACCACTGCGACTCCAAGGAGACACTTATCCCGATTTTTTTGAAATTCGTGGCGAAGTGTTTATCCGGCGACAAGATTTTGATAAGCTGAATAAACAGCGCATCGAAGTGGGTGAAGAGCCTTATGCCAATCCCCGAAATTTTGCTTCCGGCACACTCAAGTTACTCGACTCTAAAGAAGTCAGCAAACGTAAACTCGACTGTTTTCTCTACTACCTAAACATGGAGAAACAACAGTTCAAAACCCATAGTGAAAGCCTAGTGGCGGCTAAAAGTTGGGGGTTTAAGATTTGTGATCACTCCACCTCCCCTACAACTTTGAAAGGTATCGCGGATTTCATTCACCACTGGGATATTGCCAGAGATACTTTGGCTTACGACATCGATGGCATAGTCCTAAAAATTGATGATTACAATCAACGTGAAGAATTAGGTTTTACCGCTAAAAACCCAAGGTGGGCCATCTCGTACAAATACAAACCAAAAAGTGCACAGACACTACTGGAAAACATCGGCTATCAAGTTGGCCGAACTGGCGCCGTTACGCCAGTTGCTTGGCTTAAACCCGTCCTTCTAGCTGGAACAGTCGTAAAACGGGCATCCTTATACAATGCGGACGAAATCGAACGCTTAGACCTTCATCAAGGAGATATTGTTTTTGTTGAAAAAGGAGGAGAAATAATCCCCAAAATCACAGCAGTTGACTTAAGCAAACGAGGTCCTCATGCCATAGCTTTTCGGTATATCAGCCATTGCCCGGACTGTAACACGCCGCTCATCCGTCAGGAAGGGGAAGTCATTCACTACTGCCCGAATGAAAGCAGCTGTCCACCCCAACAACTTGGCAAGCTCGAACATTTTGTGAGCCGCAAAGCGATGGATATACAATCGATTGGTAAAGAAACGCTCCAACAGTTGCTTTCAGCCGGCTTGGTACGTTCTTATGCCGAATTATACCGCTTGCAAGCAGATCAGCTCAAAGGCATGGAGCGAATGGGTGAAAAGACCATCCAAAACATCTTGCTAGGCATCGAAGCATCAAAAAAAATACCTTACGAAAGGGTTGTTTTTGCCTTGGGCATTCGCCATGTTGGCGAAACGGTTGCCAAAACTTTGGCCCGCAACTTCCCTGATATCCATTTAATGGCTACTGCAAGCATTCAATCCTTAACGGCAATTCATGAAATCGGTGGTCGTATTGCAGAAAATGTGGTGGCCTGGTTCGCCGAGGCAACGAACCAAGATATTATCAGACGGCTCGAAACTGCAGGTGTTCAGTTAAAAGGAGAATTTAAAGTGCCCCAAAAAATGGGAAACCAGCTCGAAGGCAAAAACTTTGTAGTAAGTGGTATTTTTGAAAAATACGAAAGAGAGGCGCTTAAAACGCTGATTGAGGCACATGGTGGTAAAATTCAGGCTGGCGTAAGTGCAAAAACAGACTATGTAGTTGCTGGAAGCAATATGGGACCCAGTAAGCTTGAAAAAGCCAAAGCCTTGGGTGTACAGCTTATCGATGAGAAGACATTTGAAGGATTAATCACATGAAATTACCCCGCTTCATCCGCCAATGGCTTTGGGAAAGACAAATGGCATCCCAGCTAAAAAACGCAAAAAATGGGATAATCGAAAACCCATTTATCCCCAAACGTTGCGTACTCCTCTACCCCGCCGATCATCCCGCCTGGGAACAAATCGTTCGTAAAAACAAGCAGTTATGGCCTAGTGAACAGTGTGATTTTGCCTTTATAGGTTACCACGAACGGACGCCTGAAGGTTACATTGCAAGTCCACCCCACCATAATTTCGATGATAAAATGTTAGGTGCGGCGTATAACTTGCCTGCAACTTGGTTGGCCAATTGGTCGAAGCCAACGGATTTACTGTTGGTAGCCAATCCGAAGCATGCCAACTCGATTAATTCGCTTGCAGCGCAGCTTCCCGCTTTTTTTAGGGTAAGTGTATATGAAACAGATTTTGGCGAACTTTACAGCTTCGTTTTACAAGCTGGACCAGAAAACCCGGTCGACCGGCTAGAAACGCTTCGCGCCTATCTTCAAAAAATAATGCAGTTATGAAATTTGATTTCACAGGAACAGGTGTTGCGCTGGTAACCCCTTTTCACGCCGATGGTAAAATTGACTTTGCTTCTCTTCAAAAAGTGGTGGACTACGTAATTACTGGCGGGATTGATTTCCTTGTCGCCTTGGGCACCACAGGCGAAACCCCTGCTTTAAGCAAACACGACCGTATGGAAGTCACGCAGGCCATTCTTCGAGCGAACGCAGGTCGTAGGCCGGTTGTATTGGGCATGGGGGGCAACGACACTGCCGAGCTACTGGACTACCTTCAGGCCTTCGACATGCAAGGCATAGCTGGTCTGCTATCTGTTACGCCCTATTACAACAAACCGAGCCAGGAGGGCCTCTACCAGCACTACAAAGCCATGCTTAGTGCTACCGACCTGCCAATTCTGCTTTACAACGTGCCGTCGCGCACCGCTTGCAATCTAAAGGCAGATACTACCCTTCGATTGGCTAATGATTTCAAACAAATAGTTGGGGTTAAAGAGGCCAGTGGTGATATGGCCCAAATCATGCAACTTATACTGCATCGTCCTAAAGGCTTTAAAATATTGTCTGGCGACGATTTACTCACCTTGCCCATGCTTAGTTTGGGCGCTGAAGGTGTCATCTCGGTAATTGCCAACGCCTATCCACGTCAATTTAGCAGTATAACCCGTGCAGCTTTGGCTGGTGATTGGGACGAAGCCCGCCGTTTGCATTTTAACTTGCTGCCAATGATGAATTTAATTTTTGAAGAAGGCAACCCAACGGGTGTAAAAGCGGCCATGTATGCTCAGGGATTGCTTGAAAACGAATTACGTTTGCCGTTGATCGCCTCCAGTACAAACCTGCTCGACCGAATAAAGGCAGCACATACGCGCCTGTAGTCCTTTTACATTTTACCATAAACGAGAAAAGCTCACCCGAAGGTGAGCTTTTCTTTTTGAGTGCCAAACGATAATTACTCGGCGTTTTTGCGGTTCTGAACGTCCAGGCGGATTTCCTGGCAGTGGTTTTTCAGGTCCTGTAGACCTTTACGTACGCGGGTTCCAGCTGCGCTGTTTTCTTTGTCGTAGAATTTTTCAAAATCTTTTTCCATCGACATTAGGAGGTTTTTCAGTGTTTCGAATTGATTCATTATAGTAGCGTTTTTAAGTTAGACTTTCCAAAAATATGCTTTTCCAGCAAAGGGCAAATAAAACAACGATATTTTTTATTTCAACTCATCGAAACTACACCATCATTGGCATAGGCGCCAGCCTTGAGTTTGGCCGAAACTTGGGAGAAGGCACGTAACGTTTCCTCCACATCTTCAAGGCTATGTGAGGCTGTAGGGATGAGCCGGAGGAGGATTACATCCTTCGGAACAACAGGGTAAACCACTACTGAACAGAATATGTTAAAATTTTCTCTTAGATCAACAACCATGGCTGTAGCCTCGCCTAAACTGCCTTTCATCATGACAGGCGTGACAGGTGAGCTGGTTTTGCCGAGGTCAAATCCTCTTTCTTTTAAACCTTTTTGCAGCGCGTTAACAATTACCCACAATTTATCTTTGAGCTCCGGACAATCGCGCAATAGTTCTAAACGTTTGATGGCACCGATTACGATAGGCATCGGCAAACTTTTCGCAAAAATTTGTGAACGCATATTGTAGCGCAAAAAGTCTGCTATCTCCACAGTGGTAGCGAAAAAGGCTCCGATACTTGCCATGGATTTGGCAAAAGTGGAGAAGTAGATGTCAATTTCGTCAGTTACACCTTGTTCTTCAGCTGTACCTGCCCCAGTTGCCCCCATGGCACCAAAGCCGTGGGCGTCGTCAACCAATAAGCGGAAATTATATTTTTTCTTGAGCTCGACGATTTCTTGAAGTTTGCCCTGAGCACCCGTCATACCAAACACGCCTTCGGTGATGAGTAATATAGAGCCTTTGTGTTCACCGGCTTCAATAAGTTTTGTAGCTCTTTCGAGTTGTTTTTCGCAGCTTTTAATGTCGTTGTGTTGAAACATGAAACGTTTGCCCGCATGCAGGCGAACGCCATCGACGATACAAGCATGCGATTCGGCATCGTACACAATCACGTCATGGCGATCTACCAAAGCATCGATTGCAGACAAAATACCTTGATAGCCGTAGTTTACCAGTAGTACTTTGGGTTTACCAATGAAAGCTGCCAATTCATTTTCGAGTTGCTCATGGTAATTCGAGTTTCCCGACATCATACGTGCTCCCATAGGATAGGCCATGCCGAACGCAGCCGTTGCCTCTGTGTCCGCTTGGCGAATTTCAGGGTGATTGGCCAGTCCGAGGTAGTTATTTAGACTCCAAACCAAACACTCCTTGCCACGAAAAATCATTCGGCTGGCAATATCACCTTCTAGTTTAGGGAACATATAATAGCCTTCAGCGGCTTTGCGATGTTGCCCGAGTGGGCCCATACGGTTGTTTAGCTTCTCAAATAAATCCACGAAAAGTTAGTTTAACAGGTTTATTGCTCAAATTTAAGCTTTATGTCCTACTTCTTACTGCCTCCTGAAAAAAATCAAAATAAAATACCTGCAACATATACAGGATATCTAAAAATGTTGTTTGAATGAGTGCTGCTTTAATGTTAATTTTACAGGCTATGACCAAAATGCGGACAAACCGCTTCTTGCTACTTTTACTTGGCTTGGTGCTGATAATCATCACCCAATCATGCGACCCCTATAATAAGGTGCTGAAAAATCCTGATTTGAATTTCAAATACAAGATGGCACAGCAATATTATTACCAAGGCTCTTATTACCGTGCTCAACCGCTGCTGGAAGAGCTGATAACTGCTTTTCGTGGTTCCGATCGGGCAGAAGATGTTTACTATCTGTATTCCTGGTGCGATTACCACCTGAAAGCGTATTCATTGGCCAGTTTCCATTTCAAAAACTTTTCTACAAGCTTCCCTACAAGCAAACGTGTGGAGGATATGGATTTCATGTATGCCTACTGCTTGTATCTCGAATCTCCAAATTTTTCATTGGACCAGATCAGCACCAGAAAAGCTCTAGAGGCTTTTCAGTTGTTTGTGAACAAACATCCGTCGAGTAGTCGTATCGGTGAATGTAACCGAATGATGGATATTATGCGCGCCAAACTTGAGCATAAGTCTGTTGAAAGTGCGCTTTTATTCTACCGAATGGAAGATTATCGGGCAGCAGCTGTGATGCTTCGTAATACATTAAGTGATTATCCAGACATCGATGAGCGTGAATATCTCTCCTTTTTGGTTGTAAAATCTTATTATAACCTTGCGCAGAACAGCATTGAAGTAAAAAAGGAGGAACGTTTTAATGAAACTATACGTCAGTTTCAGGAGTTAAAAGAAGATTACCCGAACAGTGCCTTCTTAAAAGAGGCTACAAGTTATGCAACCAAAGCTCGTCAGGAGCTTCAAAAACTGGCGGAAAAACCACCGGTTCCTCTTCAACCCAAAGTAATTAACTAAGTACACGATATGGCAGCCAACAACACCGAAACCCGCAATCTGCACCAGATTGACCAAAAAACGGGTAATTTGTATGAGTCGATAGCAATTGTAGCAAAGCGCTCCAATCAGATCAGCATCAAAATCAAAGAAGAGTTGAACGCTAAGCTGGCCGAATTTGCCTCTTCGAGCGATAACCTCGAGGAAGTATTCGAAAACCGCGAGCAAATTGAAATCTCGAAACATTATGAGCGTATGCCAAAGCCATCTCTCATGGCCATCGAAGATTTTATGGAAGACAAAGTGTACTTCCGTAACCCAGCGAAGGAAAAGAAAGGCTGATTTCCATGCTCACCGGTAAGAAAATCTTATTGGGGATCACCGGGAGCATAGCCGCTTATAAATCGGCCTCGCTCGTGAGGCTGCTTAAAAAATCAGGCGCCGAAGTACAGGTGGTCGCCACCCCTTCGGCGCTTGACTTTGTTACCCCTCTTACCCTTTCGACACTCTCTGAAAGACCTGTTTACAGCCAGTTTGTGAAAAATGAGCAAGGCGAATGGGTGAACCACGTAGATTTGGCGTTGTGGGCCGACTTGCTTGTGATTGCGCCAGCGAGTGCCAATACTTTGGCAAAAATGGCTACTGGCGGCTGCGACAACCTTTTACTCGCCGTTTATTTATCCGCCAAATGCCCTGTTTTTTTCGCCCCTGCGATGGATCTCGATATGTATAAACACGGGAGCACGGAATCCAATATCAATACACTACTAGGCTACGGCAATAACTTTATTCAGCCAGGAAACGGCCTTTTGGCCAGTGGCTTGATTGGTGAAGGCCGAATGGCTGAACCCGAAGAAATTCTCGAAAAAATCCAGCATCATTTTCAACGTAGCCTCTTGGCCGGTAAAGACATTTTAGTCACGGCTGGACCTACTTACGAAGCCATCGATCCAGTTCGATTTATAGGCAATCGTTCATCGGGTAAGATGGGTTATGCCCTTGCGCGTCAGTTGGCACTTGCCGGCGCCCGTGTTCACCTCGTTAGCGGACCTACCGCGTTGGCTGTTCCAGCAGGATTGAGTTCGTTTACGCGGGTAGAAAGCGCTGCTGACATGTATACGGCTTGTGCAAATCGCTTTCCCGCAACAACTATTAGCATTATGTGTGCAGCCGTCGCCGATTACAGTCCGGAAATGGCTGCAGATCAAAAAATTAAAAAAACAGACGCCGCCTTACAAATCACTTTAAAATCTACTACCGACATACTTGCATGGATGGGTAAAAACAAGCGTAAAAACCAGTATTTACTCGGTTTTGCGCTTGAAACCAATGATGGGATTGCCCATGCTAAGGGAAAGCTACAACGAAAAAACCTTGATGCTATAGTCCTGAACAGCTTACAAGATAATGGCGCTGGTTTTGGACATGATACCAATCAGGTTACGATACTTTCGGCAAGTGGTCAGGAAGTACACTTATCTTTAAAGTCGAAAGACGAGATTGCTTCAGAAATCGTTGATTATCTCAATGAGCAAATTCGGGATGCGAAATAAACTTGTATTACTACTTCTATTATCACCTCTCCTAGCGCTTGGCCAGGAATTAAACTGCCGGGTGACGGTCAACTTTGCACAAATTGGTGGTTCTGACCAACAATTTTTCGCGAATATGGAAAACACCATACGTGATTTTTTGAATACCCGTCGTTGGACCGATGATGTTTTCCTCGAACAAGAAAGAATCAGCTGCAATATCACTATTATCTTAGAACAACGGCCTAGCACCAATCAATTCATTGCGAAAGCTCAGATTCAATCTGTACGTCCAGTTTACAATGCCTCGTATAGCAGCGTACTTGTCAACCACACCGATCCGGACTGGACGTTTGTTTTCAATGATTTTGAACCACTGGAATTTAACGAAACTACCCACTTGAATAACTTGAGTTCAATGTTGGCGTATTACGTTTACATTATACTGGGCATGGATTACGACTCCTTCGCGCCCATGGGTGGAACGGAGATGTTTCAGAGAGCACAAACAGTTTTGCAAAATGCGCAAAATGCCCCAGAAATGGGATGGAAACAAGGTCAGAATTTACGCAATCGTTTTTGGCTGTTGGATAATATGATCAGTCCGAGTTTCAAACCTTTTCGCGAGAGTATTTATCTCTACCACTTGAAGGGTCTGGATGGCATGCATAAAATGGAAAAAGTACCAGATTGTCGGAAAGAAATCACCAATGCCATTAAAAAAATGCACGAAGTGCACCGTCAGAAGCCGGGATCGATGGCGCAACAAATTTATTTATCTGCCAAAATCACAGAAATTCTTGGCATTTATTCCAAGGCCACGCCAGAGGAGAAGTCGACAGTGTTGACTATTCTTTCTGAAATTGACCCTTCTAACATCCTCCAATATCAAAAAATTACCCAACCATAGTTCCTACTTAAGCTGCATCTCCTTTCCTTTGTAGGACGCATGATAAAGCAACTCAGCATACGCAATTTTGCCATTATTAGTGAGAGTGAAATTCTATTCTCGCCAGGGCTCACTGTAATTACAGGAGAAACAGGCGCCGGTAAATCTATACTCTTGGGCGCCTTAAATTTATTGCTGGGTGCGCGGGCAGATGCTGGGCAGCTTTACAATGAAGCAGAAAAATGTATCATTGAAGGCCATTTTCAGTTTAATACGCCAAATATTACTGCCTTTTTTCAGCAAGCAGATTTTGACCAAGTAGCCGATGAAATCGTTTTGCGGCGGGAGTTATTACCCAATGGTAAATCGCGTGCATTCATCAATGACAGTCCTGCCTCTGTAAGTCAACTACGTACTTTAGGCAATCTACTGGTAGACATCAGCGGGCAGCATGAAACGCTTGAATTAAATACCCAACAGTTTCAATTCGAGTTTGTGGATGCCATGGCTGCGCAGCTCCCACAGGTTTCGGCCTACTGTGTCAACTACGAGCATTTACGCAGGCTAAATCAGGAAATAATTACGTTTGAAGCCGCAGCAACTAGTCAGCAGAAAAGCTTCGATTATGACCAGTTTTTATTCAATGAGCTTGAGCAAGCCCGAATTAAAAACCCAGAGGAACTGGAACAGATAGAGCATCAGTATAGCGTTTTGCAAAATGCAAATACAATTGGGCTAGCGCTTCAACAGCTACATTATGGGCTTTCGGAGGCCGATAATGCCCCAGAAAGCAGTCTATCAGCGCTGTTAGCGTCTGGACAAATCATTAAAAAACTGGATTCGCGGCTTTCGGATTTATATGAACGCCTACAGGATACCAAAACCATCTTATCAGAAATTGCCCAGGAAGCTTTTCATTTACAAGAAGATTTTCAAGCAGATGAGGAAAAACTACAACAATATGAAACCCGATTAAACGAGCTCAATCGTTTGTTGCAGAAACATCGTTTGCAAACGTTGTCGGAATTAATTGAATTACAAAATACGATTGCCGATCGTTTAGATGCGGTACAATCGAGTGGGGAACAGTTAGAAAATCTGCGTTCAAAAGCGGCTGAATTAACTATTGAGCTCCAAGAGCAGGCTGCTTCTATCTCTAAAAAACGTGTGGCAATACTTCCTGAGTTAGAAAAAGCCATTCATATTTTACTTCCAGACATGGGTATGATACATGCCCATTTTCATATTGAGCATAAACACCTAGATCAATTGAATGCTCGTACTGGTCTAGACCAGCTTCGTTTTTTATTTACGGCCAATCAGGGTAGTGCTGCTCAGGAAATCCACAAAGTAGCCTCTGGAGGGGAGCTTTCGCGTTTAATGCTGGCTATTAAGAGTCTTTTGCATGACCAACTATCCTTACCCACTGTGGTTTTTGACGAGATAGACACTGGGATTTCAGGTGAGACGGCCATTCGTATTGGGCGGGTACTCAAAACACTATCAAGTAGGCACCAGGTCATCTTGGTAACTCATCAACCACAAATAGCTGCCAAAGGAGATTTACATTTATTTGTTTCAAAGCAAATGAATCAAGGTAAAACGACTTCCCAAATCCGTGTTTTGGAGGCGGAGGACCGTATTGAGGAGTTGGCAAAAATGATAGGTGGGGCACAGCCCAGTGAGATTGCAAGAGAACACGCCCGCGAATTATTCCATATCTAATATTTATCTATTTTTGATACAAATATATAACCCATGTCATACCAACTTCTTAAGGGAAAAAGAGGCATCATTTTCGGTGCACTCGATCCCAACTCGATTGCCTGGAAAGTAGCGGAACGTGCTCACGCTGAGGGAGCTCAATTCACCTTGAGTAATGCACCTATAGCCTTGCGCATGGGTAAAATCAATGAATTAGCGGCTGCATGTGGCGCCGAAGTGATAGGTGCAGATGCAACAAGTATGGAAGATCTCGAGTTACTGTACACCAAGAGTGTCGAGATTTTAGGTGGCAAAATTGATTTTATCCTTCATTCAATCGGTATGTCACCCAATGTGCGTAAGGGTATTCACTATACGGAAACCAATTACGACAATTTCCATAAATCACTTGATATTTCGGCATTGTCGTTTCACAGGGTAATGCAAGCTGCCATGAAGAAGGACATTCTTACAGAAGGAGCTTCGGTTTTGGCGCTGAGTTATATAGCTGCGCAAAGGGTATTCCCAGATTATAACGACATGGCCGACGCTAAAGCTCTTTTAGAATCGATTGCTAGAAGTTTTGGTTACCACTTAGGTAAAGAAAAAAAAATACGTGTAAATACCATTTCTCAATCACCAACCCGTACGACTGCAGGGAGCGGGGTAAAAGGATTTGATGCCTTTTATGAGTATGCTGACAAAATGTCGCCATTGGGTAATGCCAGTGCGGAATCTTGTGCAGATTACTGTGTTGTCATGTTTAGCGACCTTACACGTATGGTAACGATGCAAAACCTTTTTCATGACGGTGGATTCTCCTTTACAGGTGTAAGCCAGGAGTTGGTTGAAGAAATGCAAACAAAAAACGACTAAAATTAACTCAATGGAACAGGCTAAAAGACCCATTTTGGTACCAGTTGACTTCTCGGAAAGTACAATTACCACCACAGAACATGCTGCCATTCTTGCCCGTACACTTCGGGTCGATATAGTCTTTCTGCATGTAATTGAAACCTTGTTTGATGGATTCAGCGTAGCAGATCTCACTTTTGACAGTTCTTCAAAAGAGAACAATATAGTTGAAGAAGTAGAGCGACGGATGAAACTTCTGGTTCAAAAATTTGAGGACCAGGGAAGTCATTGTAAGTACCAAATTGAAATCGGCAGTATCCATAAAACCATCGTAAAAGTGGCTGAACAATTAGATGCTGGTTCTATTGTTCTCGGTGCACATGGTCAGGCCGGCTTTGAAGAATTCCTTATAGGCAGTAATTCTTTTCGGGTAACAGCAACAGCCCCTTGTCCGGTGATAACGCTTCACGACAACAGGCAATTCACCAGTGGCTACAAAACCATTGTAATGCCTATTGACACAAGTTTTTATAGTCGGCAAAAAGTAAAGGCTACTGCTTTACTAGCACAAGCCTTTGATGCCAAGATTCATGTATTAGGCGTTTCAATTGATGATGACACTGAAGCCGTACGAAAGGTACATGTGCTTTGCCAGCAGGTGAGCGGCTATTTAAACGCGCACGCCATTAATCACGACATATTTTATGAAACAGGCGGTAATATCACAGATAAGACAATTTTATATGCTAAAGCCTTAAAAGCGAATTTGATTTCAATTATGACAGAACAAGAACCATCTGTACGTAGTTTGATAATGGGAGAATTTGCCCAGCAGATGATTAATAGATCTCCTATTCCTGTAATCAGTTATCGTCCTAGGGAGGTGAGTTCCTTAGTAGATTTTTCGCTTTAAATAAGTGCGTATTCAGAAAACCGGCTTATGGCCGGTTTTTTTGTTCCCGCTCTTTTAGTTAGTGGGGATTTTTGTTCTGATAACTCAGAACTTACCCGGTAGGTAACAAGGTATGATATGGTTACATTACACTATTTCATGACAGAAAGTCATCTTCTTTTATTTTAAATTGCTAAACGCTTAACAGCTACTTCGGGTGACGTACTGGCATTTATGGAGCAAAATTCAGGCAAAAAAAAATCCCATCCTTTTGAGGGGACGGGATTTGTACCAGGCTGGCAACGATCTACTCTTCCACATTTTACTGCAGTACCATCGACGCTGTAGGGCTTAACTTCTC
>Ga0105055_10001579_pt1 | contig 36621 bp, 36 predicted proteins | sample BON03_FD_78090 | JGI IMG/M metagenome (GOLD analysis project Ga0105055, IMG submission 78090) | Freshwater microbial communities from Lake Bonney liftoff mats and glacier meltwater in Antarctica - BON-03 | ecosystem: Environmental > Aquatic > Freshwater > Ice > Glacier meltwater | place: Lake... | reverse complement strand
GCCTTCGCGCGACGGGCCGAGCCCCTGGACCTCATATCATTGAAATAGATGGGTTTCCAAAGGCCCTCGGCCTTTGGCGGGTCCAGGGCAGAGCCCTGGTCTTGCCTTTCTGGGATCGGTCATTACCAACGGCGGCTGGTATTAAGCCGCAGATTGTCGCGCTTCAGACCTGACCGAGGACGAGGCCGAGTCGTAACAGGAACGCCTCGAACGTAGATGGGCGAGCGTCGAGGTCCCGCTGGGAGCGGAAAAGCGGTTGGCCCTGGTAGCCGAGGACCTGATGCGCCACTTCGAGGAACGCGTCGCAGCCCTCGACGACGAGGCCGGTATGGTGAAGGTGGCAATGACCGCCGCCGCATCCGATCCCCCCGCCTGGCAACGGCATATCGGCAAGCGCCCGAAGGCGCGGCGCGATGCACTGGCCAAGCGGGCCAAGAAGGCCTCCGACCCCCTCAAGCTGGTCATCGTGCGCGACATGTGACTGACCGGATTCGACGCGCCGTGCATGCACACGATGTATGTGGACAAGCCGATGAAGGGCCCCGGCCTGATGCAGGCCATCGCCCACGTCAACCGCGTGTTCAAGGACAAGCCCGCCGGCCTAGTGGTGGACTACATCGGCGTCGGCCAGAACCTGAAGAGCGCCCTGGGCCAGTATTCCGGCAGCGACCGCGACCAGACCGGGATCGACAAGGCCGAGGCGGTCCGGGTCCTGATGGAGCAGTATGAGGTCGTCCGTGCCATGGACCGCCCCGAGACGGCCGGCGGCTTCGACGACCGCCCAGCCCTGGCGCCAGGGGCGGCCGCGCAGATGCGCCTGGCGACCATGGCCGGCGCGATCGACTGGGTCCTGACGATGCAGCAGAACGACGCTGCCAAGGAGACCACGGACGAGGCCAAGAAGCGCGCCCACCGGCGATACGCCGGTGCGGTGTTGGCCGTGTCCAAGGCCTTTGCGCTAGCGTCCGCGAGCGATGAGGCGAGCAGGATCCGCGAGGAGGTCGGCTTCTTCCAGGCGATCCGCGCCGCCCTGGTCAAGAGCGTGCCCGGCGATGGCAAGAGGAGCACCGCGGACCGGGAACTCACCATCCAGCAGATCGTCAGCCGTGCCCTGGTGTCCACCGAGATTGTCGACATCATGGAGGCCGCCGGGCTGGAAAGCCCCGACATCTCCATCCTGTCAGACAAGTTCCTCGCCGAGGTGCGCGAAATGGAGAAGCGCAACCTGGCCGTCGAGGCCCTGAAGAAGCTGATCGCCGGCACCGTAAGGGCGCAATCCCAGCGTAACGTGACCCAGGCCAAGGGCTTCACCGAGCGTCTGGAAGCGGCAATCGCGCGCTACCACACCAACGCCATCACCATCGCGCAGGTGCTCGAGGAACTCATCCAGATCGCCAAGGACATCCGGGCTGCCCGAGCGCGCGGTGAAGAAGCGGGCCTCTCGGAGGAGGAGATCGCCTTCTGCGACGCCCTCGCCAAAAACGAGAGCGCCCGTCAGCTGATGGGCGAGCCCGGCCGTCGCATGACATACTCCAACGCTATCATGGATGAAGGTTTTGATCCCAACCCTGATAGCGTTGGGATGTGTCACCGCGACATTGTTCGGTATAGGAGGGTCCAGGACCCTGGACCTCATCCTTCTACAAATATTGGGTTTCCACCTGGCCGGCATGCCTGGCTTTGCGGCCTGGCGCGGTGGTGCGGGTCGTCGCACCGGCCGGCGCGGATCAGCCTTCTGCCGCGGCCCCGCGCCAGGCGGCGCTCGATATCCGCCGGCATTGACCAGGTAGGCGGGGCAACGTGCCGGCTGCCCCGGCTTCGGCTACCTCGGCTATTCGGCGGCCTGTGCGACGGGACCGACAACGCGGGCTCGGGTGCGCATGGTGACGAATTCCTCGGCGGCGGTGGGGTGGATGCCGACGGTTTGGTCGAAATCGGCTTTGGTGGCGCCGGCGTTGATGGCGATGGAGAGGCCCTGGATGATCTCGGGGGCGTCTTCGCCAAGCATGTGGGCGCCGAGGATTTTTTGGGTGGCCTGGTCGACGACGAGTTTCATGATGGTTTTGCGGGTGCGTTTGGACAGGGTGTGGCGCATCGGGGTGAATTTTTCGAAGTAGATGTCGGCGGGTCCGCGGGCGGCGGCTTCGGCTTCGGTGAGGCCGACGGTAGCGATGGGGGGGGACGAGAACACGGCGCTGGCCACGCGGTTGAGGTTCCAGTGGCGGGGGCCGGGGCCGTACAGGCGGTCGGCCAGAGCGTGTCCCTCAGCGATGGCGACCGGGGTGAGGTTGATGCGGTTGGTAACGTCGCCGATGGCGTAGATGTGGGGCTGGCTGGTGGCGTTGGTTTCGTCAACCGGGATTGCGCCATGGCTGCCGATTTTGACGCCGGCGGCGTCGAGCCCGAGATCGGCGGTGTGGGGCGTGCGGCCGAGGGCGGAAAAGACCATGCCGGTTTCAATGATATCGCCGTTGTCGAGCGTGACGCGGCGGCCGGTGCCGTTGGCCACGACACCGGAAATGGTGCGGCCGGGGTGCAGGGTAATGCCCTGGGCGACCATGGCTTCGGCCAGGCCGGTGCGCATGTCGTCGTCGAAGCCGCGCAGAGGCAGTGGGGCGCGGTAGACCAGTTCGACCTGGGCGCCGAGACCCTGGAACAGGCCGGCAAACTCGACGGCGATGTAGCCACCGCCGACGACGGTGATGTGGCTGGGCAGGCCTGGCATGTGGAAGATCTCGTCGGAGACCACGGCCAGTCCGGCGCCGAAGAACTCCGGTGTGCTGGGTCGGCCGCCGACGGCGATGACGATGCGCTCCGCGGTGACGCGTTGGCCCCCGACCTCAACCGTGTGCGGGTCGATGAAGCGGGCGCGGGCCTCGAAGGCGGTGCAGTTGGCCATCAGGCGCTTGTAGATGCCGTTGAGGCGGGAAATCTCGGCGTCCTTGGCGGCGATCAGCTTGGCCCAGTCGTGGGTTCCGGGCTTTGTGTTCCAGCCGAAGCCGTGGCTGTCGATGACGGCGTTGCCGTATTCGCTGGCCATGACCATGAGCTTCTTGGGCACGCAGCCAACATTGACGCAGGTGCCGCCCCAGGCACTCTCCTCGGCGATAGCTACCTTGGCACCGTGGCCGGCGGCCATGCGGGCGCAGCGGACGCCGCCGGAGCCGCCGCCGATGACGAAGAGGTCGAAGTCGTAGGGCATCTGCTAGGCTCCTTCAGAAAGGCCAGGGCTCTGCCCTGGACCTGCTGGGGCCGGCGGCCCCAGACCCCCATCATCTTACCGAAGTCTGCCTATCACAAATGACAGAACGCCAGCCCTGAAGCGGACTGGCGTTCTGGGTGACTTCATAGCAGACGGTCGCTCTATCCAGCTGAGCTACGACGGCATAAAATGGCGCCGCCGGCAGGACTCGAACCTGCGACCTACCGTTTATCGTGTGGATCACCGTCACTCGATCGAGTAGAGTAGCATATTCAGTCGACGAAGTCAATCATGTTTACAGTCTGGCACCTCGTTCTGAGGATTGTATGTTGCGTTAGCCTGATGGATGAGGGTCCAGGGGGCTCGGCCCCCTGGCCGGCGGAGCCTCTTTAGGTTCCGATCCCCCCAATCGCGAGGTATTTGATTTCGAGGTATTCATCGATCCCTTGGTGCGATCCTTCGCGGCCGAGGCCGGAGGATTTTACGCCGCCGAAGGGGGCGACTTCGGTGGAGATGATACCTTCGTTGATGCCGATCATTCCGTATTCGAGGGCTTCGGCGACGCGGAAGATGCGGCCGATGTCGCGGGCGTAGAAGTATGAGGCGAGGCCGAATTCGGTGTCGTTGGCGAGTTTGATGGCTTCGGCTTCGGTTTTGAAGCGGAACAGGGGGGCGACGGGGCCGAAGGTTTCTTCGCGGAAGATGAGGGCGTCGTGGGGGACGTCGGCGAGCAGGGTTGGTTGGAAGAAGGTGCCGCCGCGTTCGTGGCGTTTGCCGCCGGTGATGATGCGGGCGCCGCGCTGGAGGGCATCGGCGATGTGTTCTTCGACCTTGGTGACGGCTTCGGGGTTGATGAGGGGGCCTTGGGTGATTCCGGGTTCCATGCCGTTGCCGACTTTCAGGGCTTCGACGGCAGTTTGCAGTTTGGCGGCGAAGGCGTCGTAGACGGCGTCTTGGACGAGGATTCGGTTGGCGCAGACGCAGGTTTGGCCGGAGTTGCGGTATTTGCTGGCCATGGCGCCGAGGACGGCGGCGTCGAGGTCGGCGTCGTCGAAGACGATGAAGGGGGCGTTGCCGCCGAGTTCCATCGACGTTTTCTTGATGGTGGGGGCGCACATGGCCAGGAGTTTGGCGCCGACTTCGGTGGAGCCGGTGAAGGTGAGTTTGCGCACCAGGGGGTTGGCGGTGAGTTCCTGGCCGACGGGGCCGGAGGGGCCGGTGATGACGTTGCAGACGCCGGGGGGCATGCCGGCGCGTTCGGCGAGGGCGGCGATGGCCAGGGCGGAGAACGGGGTTTGGCTGGCGGGGCGGATCACGCCGGTGCAGCCGGCGGCCCAGCCGGGGCCGGTTTTGCGGGTGATCATGGCGGCGGGGAAGTTCCAGGGGGTGATGGCGGCGAAGACGCCGATCGGTTCCTTCGTCACCACGATGCGGCGGCCTTTGGCGTTTTGCGGAATGGTGTCGCCGTAGACGCGTTTTGCCTCCTCGGCGAACCATTCGATGAAGCTGGCGGCGTAGGCGATTTCGCCTTTGGATTCGGCCAGGGGCTTACCTTGTTCGGCGGTCATGATGATGGCGAGGTCGTCGGTGTTGGCGAGCATGAGGTCGAACAGGCGGCGCAGGATGGCGGCGCGGTCTTTTGCGAGCATGGCGCGCCAGGCGGGTTGGGCGCGGTGGGCGGCCTCGATCGCGCGGCGGGTTTCGGCGGTGCCGAGGGCGGGGACGGTGCCGACGACCTCCCCGGTGGCGGGGTTGCGGACGGTGAGGGTGGCGCCGTTGTCGGCTTCGACCCATTTGCCGTCGATGAAGTTGGCTTGGCGGAACAGGCTGGGGTCTTTCAGGGGAAGCGGGGCGAGCTGGTTGAGCATGGCGGGGGTTCCTCTCCCGGGGGTTTGTCAAGAGATAGGACGGAATGGGGCTGCTGTCAGCGTGGGGCTATCTCGACTTCTCGCCGAAGTAGAAGCCGATGACGGTGCCTACGATGCCCATGATGGGGGTGAGGACGGTGGCGACGATCTTGTCCAGGTCGGCGACCTTGACCACGCTGGTCAGGATGGCCAGGAACAGCAGCGAGATTAGGCCGATGAGCAGGATGATGAGGGCCATGGCGATCCGGCCGCGGAGCTTTTCGCGGTCTTGCGCCGGATTGTAGGCGGTGGCGCCGACCGTGGCTCCCTGTGCCGGCGCAGGCTCGCCGCTGAGGTCGAGGGGGCCGGTGCCGCTCATTTGCGGATGATCTGCTGGAACTTCTTGTCAGGGGTCTCGATCAGCAGCTTGCTGCCTTCCTTCTCCCGGTCAGTCAGGTATTTGTTGATTTCGATGGAGCGCTTGATGGCGTCGGTCAGCGTGGTGTTGTTGGCGGCGGCGAGGGCGCGGAGCTGCTCGATGACTTCGTTCGGCAGGTTGACGGTGACTTTTGTGACGCCTGACATGGCACGTCTCCCGTGACTTCGCCTGGACGACGCTGGGTTATACGGCAGATATACGGTTGCGAGCCGTATGGTTCAACCGGTCCAGGTGGGCCGCCTGGCGGGGCGGCGCGCGCAGCATATGGGGAAACGAGATGTCCGACCTTCCGACCGCGAGCCGCGTGACCGATCCGGGGGTGCGGGCGCTGTACCGGCTGGAGCACCGGTGGCAAGCGTGGCTGGACGTGGAGGCCGCCCTGGCGGTGGCGCAGGCGGAGCTGGGGATTATCCCGCAGGCGGCGGCCGATGCGATCGTGGTGAAGGCGAAGCTGGCGCTGATGGATCGAGTGCGGATTGACGAGGGGTTCGCGCGGACGGGGCATACGCTGGTGCCGCTGGTGTGGGAGCTTGGGCGGATCGTCGGCGAGCCGCATGGCGGCTGGGTTCATTGGGGGGCGACGACGCAGAACATCACGCAGACCGGCGATCTGCTGGTGCTGCGGCAGGCGCATGGGATTTTCCTCCGCCAGATCGGCGACTGCCTTTCGGCGATGGCGGCGCTGGCGGAGCGGGGCGCGGAGATGCCGATCGCCGGGCGGACGCATGGGCAACACGCGGTGCCGGCGACGTTCGGGTTCAAGGTGGCGGTGTGGATCGACGAGTTGTTGCGCCATGCCGAGCGGTTGCAGCAGGCGGCACCGCGGCTGTTCGTGGCGATGCTGGGGGGTGCAGCGGGCACCTATGCCTCGCTGGGCGAGCAGGGGCCGGCGGTGCAGGCGGGGATCGCGAAACACCTGGGCATGGGGAACATGACGGTGCCGGCGCGGTCGATCGGCGATCATCTGGCGGAGAATGTGTGCCTGCTGGGGCTGCTGGCGGCGACCTGCGGGAAGATCGGGCGGGAGGTCTACACGCTGATGAAGACCGAGTTCGGCGAGGTGGAGGAGCCGGTGCCGGCGGGGACGGTGGGCAGCTCGACGATGCCGCAGAAGCGCAATCCGAAGCTGTGCCAGGATATTATCGCCGCCGGGGCGGAGGTTCGCAGCCAGGTGCCGCTGGCGCTGGAGGCGATGATGACGGAGCACGAGGCGGACCGGACCTCAACGCTGATGATGGATGCGGCCGAGGCGCGGGCCTGCATCGCCACCGGGGACATGCTGGCGCGGATCGGCGAGGTGTGCCGGGGGCTGAAGCTGGACCCGGCGCGGATGCGGGCCAACCTGGACCTGGGCGGCGGGTTGATCATGGCCGAGGCGGTGATGCTGGACCTCGGGCTGGCGCTCGGGCGGCAGCATGCACATGACGCGGTGTACGACGCGGCGCAGGCGGCGTTCGTCGAGCGGCGGTCGTTCGCCGAGTTGCTGGCCGCCGACCCGCGGGTGACGGCGCATATGAGCGGAGCGGCGATCGGGCGGTTGCTGGACCCGGCGGCCTATACCGGGCTGTGCGCGGCCATGGCACGCGACGCCGCCGCGCGGGCGCGGCACGCGTGTGCAGGGCTTGCCAAGCCATTTTAAGGGCCGTCTGATCCGCTTCTCCGGCATGCTGGCCGGGGCCGCGGTGACAAATGCACGATCAAGGTGAGCACCCCATGAGCCGGCACATGCACATCAACCTGTTCATCCATGGTCGCGGCCATCACGAGGCGGCATGGCGGCACCCGGGCGCATCGGCGCTGCCGCTGACCGACATCCGCTATTTCGCCGAACTGGCGCGCAAGGCGGAGGCGGGGCTGTTCGATTCGATCTTCCTGGCCGACTCGCTGGGGGTGGGCGAGGACGTGGCGCAGGCGCCGCGCGGCTGGCTGGAGCCGCTGACGACGCTGGCGGCGCTGGCGGGCGCGACCAGCCGGATCGGGCTGATCGCCACCTGCTCGACCACCTATACCGAGCCGTACAACCTCGCGCGGCAGTTCGCCTCGATCGACCACATCTCGAACGGGCGGGTGGGGTGGAACATCGTGACCACTTGGCTGGCCTCGGCGGCGGGGAATTATGGCGTACAGGGGGGCGTGCAGGGGCCGCTGAGCCATGCCGAGCGCTATGAGCGCGCCGAGGAATACATGCGCGTGGTCAACGGATTGTGGGACACGTGGTCGGACGACGCGGTGCTGGATGATCGGGCGGGCGGGCGGTACGCGCGGCTGAACGGGCTGCGCGTGCTGAACCATGACGGCGCGCGCTACAAGGTGGCGGGGCCGCTGAACATGCCGCGCGGGCCGCAGGGGCGGCCGGTGTTCGTGCAGGCGGGCTCGTCGGAGACCGGGCGGCGGTTCGCGGCGCGGTACGCCGAGGCGGTATTCACGGCGCAGATGGAAAAGACCACGGCGCGGGACTTCTACACCGACCTCAAGCGCCTGGTGGCGGAGGAGGGGCGGGCGCCGGAGAAGGTGGTGATCCTGCCTGGGCTGAGCCCGGTGATCGGCGGGACGGAGGCGGAGGCGCAGCGGATCGGGCGGGAGCTGAACGACCTGACCGACCCGGAGGTGGGGCGGCAGCGCCTGTCGGGGCGGTTCGGCGGGCATGACTTCTCCCACCTGCCGCTGGACACGCCGCTTTCGCCCGAGGATTTTCCCGATCCGGGCACGGTGGAGGCGGCGCGCAGCCGCACCGAGGTGATCGTGGGACTGGTGCGGCGCGAGAAGCCGACGCTGCGGCAGTTGCTGAGCTACATGGCCGGCGCGCGGGGGCATTTCGTGACCGCGGGGTCGCCGGAGCAGATCGCCGACCTGATGGAGGACTGGTTCCGCGACGGCGCGGCGGACGGGTTCAACCTGATGCCGCCAGTGCTGCCCCTGATGCTGGATACGTTCATCGCCGAGGTGGTGCCGCTGCTGCAGCGGCGCGGGCTGTTCCGAACCGAATATTCAGGGGCCATGCTGCGCGACCATTTCGGGCTGCCGCGGCCGGATCTGAGCTTCCACGCCGGCCCCGGCGAGCAGCTGGTGAAGGGCGCGTCGACCTGAGGGGACGTCGACCTGGGGGGCGGGCCGGACGCCCAGCCTTCCAGGGCATGCGCGGCGCTGCTAGCGTTCGTGAACCAACCTGGGGGAACGACCACATGCGCGCCAATCGTCTTCGCGAGAAACTCGCCGCCAACCAGCCGACTCTCGGCACCCACATCCTGTCGGTCTGGCCGACGCTGGTGGAATTGGTGGGGGCGACCGGGCAGTACGACTACATCGAGTTCACCGCCGAATACGCGCCGTTCACCATGCACGACCTGGACAATCTGGGCCGCGCCTTCGAACTCGCGGGCGTGGCGGGGATGATCAAGGTGGAGCAGGGCGAGTACACGCACCAGGCGATGCGGGCGGTCGGCTCGGGTTTCCAGGCGGTGCTATTCGCCGATATCCGCACCGCCGAGGATGCCCGGGCCGCGGTGCAGGCGGTGCGTGCGGAATCGCCGGGGCGGCGCGGGCTGATGGGCGTGGGCATGCGCCGCGACGTCGGCACCAACCGCGATGTGGGCAACCCGAACTACATCCAGTCGCTGGACGACGTGGTGGTGGCCATCATGGTCGAGAAGCGCCAGTGCGTTGAGGATTTGGAGACGATCCTGTCCACGCCGGGGCTGGACATGGTGCAGTTCGGGGCCGCCGACTATGCGATGTCGATCGGCCAGCCGCACAACCGCGCGCATCCCGACGTGAAGGCGGCCGAGCGCAAGACCATCGAGATGGCGCTGGCCAAGGGCCTGCATCCGCGCATCGAACTGGGCGATATCAGCGGCGCCGCGCCATATTTGGAAATGGGCGTGAAGCATTTCTGCATCGGCTGGGACGCGACGATCCTGGCGGGATGGTGGAAGGACAACGGCATCGCCATGCGCAAGACGCTGGGGGAGAAGTTTCCAGGGTAGGGTTGTTCTTTTTTTAAAAAAAGAACCAAAAAACTTTTATCCGTTGGCTTGGACTGGCAAGGCATTGGCCAGGGTCTAAACGGGTAGAAGTCTTTTTGCTTCTTTTTCTTCATAAAAAGAAGTGCTTGGTTCCTGACCTTTCAGGGACAGGCGAGCTGGCGCTGGGCTTTGGCCGTAGCCGGGTCAGCGCGGTGATGCAACACGCCTGAGTGCCGTGTGCGGGGCCGGCCGGTTGCCTTCAGGGGCGTCGGCAGGTGCCTTCGCACGGCAGATACACACTTGCAGACATAACGATATCCTTATACATCGCGCTCCAACCACAGGAGCGGATCATGGCAGCAGCCAACGACTACAAGGTTAAGGACATCTCGCTGGCCGAGTGGGGCCAGAAGGAAATCGCCATGGCGCAGGACGAGATGCCTGGGCTGATGGCGATCCGCGACGAGTACGGCACCAGCAAGCCGCTGGCCGGGGCGCGCATCGTGGGCTGCCTGCACATGACCATCCAGACGGCGGTGCTGATCCAGACGCTTGAGCATCTGGGGGCCACGGTGCGCTGGTCGTCGTGCAACATCTTCTCGACCCAGGACCACGCCGCGGCCGCCATCGCCGCCGCCGGCACGCCCGTTTTCGCCTGGAAGGGCATGAACGAGGAGGAATTCTGGTGGTGCATCGAGCAGACGCTGCGCGGGCCGGCCCAGGCTGACGGAACCGCGTGGCTGCCGAACATGATTTTGGATGACGGCGGCGACGCCACCCAGATCATGCACGAGAAGTATCCGCATCTGCTGGACGACGTTCGCGGGATCTCCGAGGAGACGACGACGGGCGTGCACCGGCTGTGGGAGATGGCCAAGGCTGGCACCCTGCGCGTGCCGGCGATCAACGTGAACGACAGCGTGACGAAGTCGAAGTTCGACAACCTGTACGGCTGCCGCGAGAGTCTCGTGGACGCCATCCGCCGTGGCACCGACGTGATGATGGCCGGCAAGGTGGCGGTGGTGAACGGCTTCGGCGACGTGGGCAAGGGCTCGGCCGCGAGCCTTCGCAATGCCGGCTGCCGGGTGATGGTGACCGAAGTGGACCCGATCTGCGCGCTGCAGGCGGCGATGGAGGGCTACGAGGTCACCACCATGGAGGATGCGGCGCCGAACGCCGACATCTTCGTGACCGCAACCGGCAATGTGGACGTGATCACGCTGGACCACATGCGTGCGATGAAGCACCGCGCCATCGTGTGCAACATCGGCCATTTCGACAGCGAGATCCAGATCGGCGCGCTGCGCAACTTCACCTGGGACAACGTGAAGCCGCAGGTGGACGAGGTGGTGTTCCCCGACGGCAAGCGGCTGATCGTGCTGTCGGAGGGCCGCCTGGTGAACCTGGGCAACGCCACCGGGCACCCGAGCTTCGTGATGTCGGCGAGCTTCACCAACCAGGTGCTGGCGCAGCTGGAACTATGGACGGCGCCGGCAGGGAAGTACCAGAAGAGCGTGTACACCCTGCCCAAGCACCTGGACGAGAAGGTCGCCGCCCTGCACCTGGCCAAGGTTGGCGCCAAGCTGACCAAGCTGACGCCTGCCCAGGCCGAGTATATCGGCATGCCGGTCAGCGGACCGTTCAAGCACGATCTGTATCGCTACTGACGCAGCCGGCGATCGGGTGGCGTCGCCCGGTCGCCGCATTTGCATTCTGCGGACGCGGCCTGGAGTGGGGACGTGGGCGGATGCGTCCGCATCGGGCGCCATGCTCCGGCTGCCTGGCTGCCGCATCCCCTTGCCCGGCGGGCAGGGGAGAATGCATGCCGCGATAACCGTCTGTTTACTATTTGCCTGCCATTCCTCCGGTAAGTCTTCGACCGGGGGAACGCCGTGGCGCGATTGGCCTTCTCCCTGCCGAACCGGGGTTCGCCCCATGGGGAGTTTCGCTTGCCATGCCATTTGACGCCAACCTGCGCTCCATGCCTTCGGGCGCATCCGCTTCAGGCCGGTCCGCCTTGCCCGGCCCGGCTTTGCCTGGATTGCCGTCTTCCGGTTCTGCACTGAAAGCCTCGGATCTCCCCGACCTGTCCGCCGCGTGGACCGCCGCCCTGCGAGGCGCCCTGCACCGGATCCATGACCGCACCGCACGCACCGACTTGCTGTTCCTGGAACGGTGGGAGATGGCGCCGCAACCCGGCACCGCGCTGGCGCTGCGCGTGCAGCAGATCCGTCGCGCCAATCCCGAGCTTGCCGCCGCCATCCGCGCGGAGGTGGCTGCCTTGCGATCCTCGCCCACTCTCCGCGGCTGAACGGCCTACCGCCACCGATCGGCGCGACCCAGCCTTACCAAGGCCGGGCTTTCCAATCCCCAGTCATGCGACGAAGCTGGGCGCATGAACGACCGCGCCGAAGCCGGGCCCCCTGCGAGCGAGAATGGCCGGCGTGGCGCGCAGGACTCCCCTGCTGCCCAAGCTGATGCCGCGGGCACCGGGGTGGCGCGGCGTGGCCGGACCAGCCGGCGCAGCCGCATCACCGCGCTGATCGTCGCCTGCGCGCTGTTCATGCAGAACCTGGACAGCACCGTTATCGCCACGGCCCTGCCGACCATGGCGCGTGCTTTCGGGGCGGAGCCGGTGCACATGAACGTGGCGCTGACCGCCTACCTGTTGTCGTTGGCTGTGTTCATACCGGCCAGCGGCTGGATCGCCGACCGGTTCGGCGCCAAGCAGGTGTTCCGGCTGGCGATCATCGTGTTCACCCTGGGCTCGGTGCTGTGCGGCCAGTCGGATTCGCTGGGCGAGCTTGTGGCCGCCCGCATCTTCCAGGGGCTGGGCGGCGCCATGATGGTGCCGGTGGGCCGCCTGGTGCTGTTGCGCACGGTGCCCAAGCACGAGCTGGTGGCGGCAATGGCGTGGCTGTCGACGCCAGCGCTGCTCGGCCCGGTGCTGGGGCCGCCGATCGGCGGCTTCATCGTCACCTGGTTCTCGTGGCGGACGATCTTCGACATCAACATCCCCATAGGCATCCTGGGGGTGATCCTGGTGACGCTCTATGTCGACGACATTCGCGAGCCCGGCCGCACGCCGTTCGACTGGCGCGGGCTGTTCCTGTCGGGCACCGGCTTGTCGAGCATGATGTTCGGGCTGGAGACAATCGGCCGCGGCATCGTGGCGGAGTGGGCCAGTATCGTGGCGCTGGTGGTCGGCGCCAGTGCGATGGTGCTGTATGTGCGGCACGCGCGGGGGCATGCCACGCCGCTGATCGACCTGACGCTGCTGCGCTATCGCACTTTCCTGGTGGCGGCGGTGGGCGGCAGCCTGTTCCGCATCGGCATTGGCTCCATCCCGTTCCTGCTGCCGATGATGCTGCAGCTGACCTTCGGCAAGTCGGCCGCCGAAAGCGGGCTGATCACCTTCGCCAGTTCGCTGGGCGCGCTCGCCATGAAGCCTGCGGCCATCGGGGCGCTGCGCTGGCTGGGCTTTCGCGACACGCTGCTGATGAACGGCGTTGTCTCCGCCATCCTGCTGGGCATGGTCGGATTGTTCCAGCCGGGCTGGCCGGTGGCGCTGATCTACCTGGTACTGCTGGCCGGCGGGTTTTTCCGCTCGCTGCAGTTCACCGCCTACAACGCGCTGGCCTATGCCGACATTCCGCGCGAGCGGATGAGTGCCGCCACCGGCTTCTACGCCACCGTGCAGCAGGTCTCGATGACGATCGGTGTCTCGGCTGGCGCGGCCTCGCTCACCGTCACCATGGCGCTGGCGGGGGCGGTTGAGCCGCGGCTGGCCGATTTCGCCATCGCCTTCGTGGTGGTTGCCGCGTTCTCGCTGTCCTCGCTGCCGGTCTCGCTGCTGATGCCGCGCAACGCCGCGACGGAGTTGAGCGGGCACCGGCATGGCTCCTGAAGCAGACGCACGAAGGGCGGGCTGGCGAGAAACGGCTTCCGTCGTTATGTTTGTTCGGATATATCGATCGCATGCGATGCATCATTCTCCTGCTGGCTTTCGCCCTTGGCCTCACCCCAGCCGTGCACGCGCAACCGCGCGATTCGTTGCTGGTTTTCGCGACGGCGAGCCTCACCGACGCGATGCAGGATATTGGCCGCGCCTGGGAGGCGCGCGGCGAGGTGCGGCCGGTGTTCAACTTCGCCGCGAGTTCGACGCTGGCGCGGCAGCTTGAGCAAGGGGCGGCGGCCCATGTGTTCGCGTCGGCCGATCTGCGCTGGATGGACTGGGCACAGGCGCGTAACCTGATCGCGGCGGACACGCGGCGCACGCTGCTGGGCAATCGCCTGGTGCTGATCGCGCCCCGCGAGGGTGCACCGCGGGTGACGGTGGATGCATCGCTCGACCTGCCTGCCCTGCTGGGGGCGCGGGGACGGCTGGCGGTCGGCGATCCGGCACATGTGCCGGCAGGCACCTACGCGAAGCAGGCGCTGATCCGGCTGGGGCTGTGGGACGCGGTGGAACGCCGGCTGGCGCGGGCGGACAACGTACGCGGGGCGCTGCTGCTGGTTGAGCGGGGCGAGGCGCCGCTGGGCATCGTCTTTGCCACCGATGCGGCGGTGGCGAAGGGGGTGGCGGTCGCCGGGGTGTTCGCAGCCGATGCCACCGACCCGATCGCCTATCCTTTCGCGGTGACCCGCGCCGGGGACAGCCGGGCGGCGCGGGACTTCATGACCTTCCTTGCCGGGCCCGAGGCGGCCGGGATATTCTCCCGGCGCGGCTTCGTGACCGAGTAGGACCATCCAGAATCTTCTGACCCCGGACGAATGGACGGCGGTGGCGCTTTCCCTCGGCGTGGCCGGCCGCAGCGTGGGTTTCGGCCTGCCGGTGGCCGTTGTGCTTGCCTGGGTGCTCGCGCGCGGCCGTTTTCCGGGCCGGGCCGCGCTGGATGCCTTCGTCCACCTGCCGATGGTACTGCCGCCGGTGGTGGTGGGCTGGCTGCTGCTGCTGCTGTTCGGCATTCGCGGGCCGGTTGGGTCATGGCTGGACGACTGGTTCGGCATTCGCCTGGTGTTCAGCACGTCCGGCGCCGCGATTGCCTGTGCGGTGATGTCCCTGCCGCTGATGGTGCGCGCCATACGGCTGTCGATCGAGGCGATCGATCCCGGGCTGGAGCAGGCGGCGCGGACGCTGGGGGCGGGGCGGCTGGACCGGTTGTTGACCATCACCCTGCCGTTGGCGCTGCCGGGCGTGCTGTCGGGCGCCATCGTCGGCTACGTGGCGAGCCTGGGCGAGTTCGGCGCGGTGATCACCTTCGCCGCCAACATCCCCGGCGAGACACAGACGCTGCCGCTGGCGATCTATTCCGCGCTGCAGACGCCCGATGGCGAGGCGACGGCGGCGAAGCTGGCGCTGGTCTCGATCACGCTGGCGGTGGCGGGGCTGGCGGCGGCTGAATGGGCCGGGCGGCGGGCTCGTGCGGCGCTGGGGCATCGGCCATGATCGAGGTGGCGTTGCGCCATCGTTGGCCGGGGACTGTGCTCGACATCGAATTCACCGCCCCGCCAGGTGCCACCGCGCTGTTCGGGCCCTCCGGCGCGGGGAAATCGAGCGTGGTGGCCGCCATCGCCGGGCTGCTGCGGGCCGATGAGGCGCGCATCGTGGTGGACGGCATGGTGCTTTCCGATACGGCACATGGCGTGGACGTGCCGGTGGAGCAGCGCCGGCTGGGGCTGGTGTTCCAGGACGCGCGGCTGTTCCCGCACATGAAGGTGGCGGACAACCTGCGCTACGGCCTGCGGCGGGCGCCGGCCGGGCCGCCCGACGCGCAGATACGTTTCGACGACGTGGTGGAATTGCTCGGCATCGCGCCGCTGCTGGCCCGGCGCCCCCATACGCTCTCCGGCGGCGAGCGCCAGCGGGTGGCCATCGGCCGCGCCCTGCTCGCCCAGCCGCGCCTGCTGCTGATGGACGAGCCCCTGGCCAGCCTGGACGGCGCGCGCAAGGCCGAGATCCTGCCCTATCTGGCCCGGCTCAAGCAGTCGCTCGCCTTGCCGATCGTCTATGTGACCCATGCGCTGGACGAAGTGCTGTTCATGGCCGACACGCTGGTGCTGCTGGAGGCCGGCCGGGTGCGCGCCGCCGGGCCGGTGGCGGAGCTGACCGCGCGCGGCGACCTGCCGCTGGCTGAACGCGACGACGCCGGTGCGGTGCTGGAAGCGCGGGTGGCCGAGCATCACCCGGCGCGGCGGCTTTCGTTGCTGCGGGCCGGTCCGCTGGCGCTGTGGGTGCCGTTGGCACCGGCCCAGCTTGGCACGTGGCTGCGCGTCCGAATTCCTGCGCGCGAGATCATCCTGGCGACTGAGGTGCCGCAAGGTATCAGCCTGCACAACATCCTGCCGACGCAGGTAGTGAACGTGACCGAGGATGCGGTTCGCCACACGGCGATGGTGGAACTCGCGACCGGGCCGGCGCGGCTGCTGGCGCGGGTGACGCCGGATGCGGTGGCGCGGCTGGGGCTTCGGCCGGGGAAGCCGGTGCTGGCACTGGTGAAGTCGATGTCGGTGGATGTGCTGAAGTAAGGCGAGGGGCTCTGCCCCTTAACCCCGCCGGGGCGTTGCCCCGGGCCCCGATGATTTGGGAGGGTCCAGGGACCTCGGGTCCCTGGTGGGGGTGCAGGGGGCGAAGCCCCTTGGCCTTACGTGTTCATCGCGTCGAAGAAGTCCTGGTTGGTCTTGCTGTATTTCAGCTTATCCAGCAGGAAGTCCATCGCGTCCATGGTGCCCATGGGGTTCAGGATGCGGCGCAGGACCCACATCTTGGAGAGGGTGCCGCGGTCGACGAGGAGTTCTTCCTTGCGGGTGCCGGACTTGGTGATGTCGATCGCGGGGAAGGTGCGCTTGTCGGACAGCTTGCGGTCGAGGATGATCTCGGAGTTGCCGGTGCCCTTGAACTCTTCGAAGATCACTTCGTCCATGCGGCTGCCGGTGTCGATCAGGGCGGTGGCGATGATGGTGAGGCTGCCGCCTTCCTCGATGTTGCGGGCGGCGCCGAAGAAGCGCTTGGGGCGCTGCAGGGCGTTGGCGTCCACGCCACCGGTGAGCACCTTGCCCGACGAAGGCACCACGGTGTTGTAGGCGCGGGCGAGGCGGGTGATGGAATCCAACAGGATCACCACGTCGCGCTTGTGCTCGACCAGGCGCTTGGCCTTTTCCAGCACCATCTCGGTGACCTGCACGTGGCGGGTGGCCGGTTCGTCGAAGGTGGAGGCAACGACCTCGCCCTTCACCGTGCGCGACATGTCGGTGACTTCCTCCGGCCGCTCGTCGATGAGCAGAACCATGAGGAAGACTTCGGGGTGGTTGCTGGAAATCGCCTTGGCGATGCTTTGCAGCATCACCGTCTTGCCGGTGCGCGGCGGAGCGACGATCAGGGCGCGCTGGCCCATGCCGATGGGCGAGATCAGGTCGATGACCCGCGGCGTGTAGTCCTTGGTCGCCGATTTCGAGACTGGCTCGGGGTTCTCCAACTCCATCTTGAGCCGGCGCTCGGGGTAGAGCGGCGTGAGGTTATCGAAGTTGATGCGGTGGCGCACCGCCTCGGGCGGCTCGAAGTTGATGGTGTTGACCTTGAGCAGCGCGAAATACCGCTCGCCGTCCTTGGGGGCGCGGATCTGGCCCTCCACGGTATCGCCGGTGCGCAGGCCGAAGCGGCGCACCTGGGTGGGGCTGACGTAGATGTCGTCGGGACCCGGCAGGTAGTTGCTCTCGGCGCTGCGCAGGTAGCCGAAGCCGTCTGGCAGGATTTCGAGGGTACCCTCGCCGTGGATGGCCTGGTCGTTCTCCGCGAGGTTCTTGAGGATCGCGAACAGCATGTCCTGCTTGCGCAGCGACGAGGCGTTCTCGATCTGCAGCGATTCCGCGAAGCTCAGCAGGTCTGAGGGGGATTTTGCCTTGAGTTCGGCAAGATGCATCGGATGGCCTCGTACAGCGCCGCATGCGCGGCAGGAGAGGAGCAATGGGAGGGCGGTCTCACCGTCATCCGGTCAGGGCGCAAGTGGCCACCGGGCGGTCGGGACTGCCGAAGGGAGGAGGGACGTCAGCGATCGGGAGGCAAGATTCGCGCTGAGAAGCACGTTGCGCCGCCTTCGTACGCGGGGAATCCCGCCGCGTCAAGCAGTGGCGAAGCTGGAGCGCGCTGGATGGGCAGATAGGCGGCAAGATTGCTGTCTGTCGGTGGGACGCCATGCCGGGTCGCGCAAGATGAGCGCGGGGGTGCAGCATCAGAATGGCTTCACGATCACCATGATGACGATCACCACCATCAGCACCGTGGGCACCTCGTTGGCTATGCGGTAGAACTTGTGGCTGCGGCGGTTGCGGTCTTCCAGGAACTCGCGGCGCCACTTCGACATGGCGCCGTGGAAGCCGGACATCAGGATGACCAGGGTCAGCTTGAGGTGCCACCACCCGTCAGTGGCCCAGTCGATCACACCGGGCGTGAGCACCAGCATTATGCCGAACAGCCAGGTGGCGATCATCGAAGGGTTGATGATCTGCTTCAGCAGGCGGCGCTCCATCACCTTGAAGCGCTCGCTCTCCACCGACCCGCGTGCCAGCATGGTGTGGTACACATAGAGCCGCGGCAGGTAGAACATGCCGGCCATCCAGGCGATCAGGCTGATGACATGCAGGGCCTTGGTCCAGGGGTAGGCATAGGCCAGCGCATCGATCGTCACATCGCCTCCTTGCCGGCGGCGAGCAGGGCCGGCAGGTCGAACATCGAGTGGAACGGCACGGCGCCGACCGCACGCAGGCGGGCACCATCGTGGTGGGGGGAGTAGCCGAGGCAGTCCATGCCCGCGGCGGCGGCGGCGGTGGCGCCGGGCACCGAATCCTCGATGACCACGCATTCCGCCGGCGTCACCCCCTGGACGGTGGCGGCGGCGAGGAACAGGTCCGGGGCGGGCTTGCCGCGGGCGACGTCACGATGTGAATGCACCCGTCCGGCCACCATTTCCAGGATACCCAGCCGGGCGAACTTCACCTGCATCTCCTCATGCGAAGAGTTGGAGGCGATGCGCCATGGCAATTCGAGCAGCGTGGTATGGCGCAGCGCCTCGACGGCGCCGGGAATGGCGGTTGCCTCCAGCGCCATGGCCTCGATCACGCGCTGCACCAGCATGTCCTTCCAGGCCGCCGAGAGCGCCCGGCCAAGACGCTGTTCGATCAGCGGCTGCATGTCGGTGAAGGTGAGGCCGAGGAAATGCCCGTCCGCCTCGGCCGCGGTCATCGCCCAACCAAGAGCCGTCAGTTCGGCGGCCACGACACGGTTGGCCACCGGCTCGCTGTCCACCAGCACCCCGTCACAGTCGTAGATCACCAGGCGCAGCGGGGCACGGCGGCGGCGCATCAGGTCGAACGGCATCAGGTCTCCACCGGCTCGGGCCGGCCGGGTTCACTGGCACCGGCACGGGCGTGCGGGCAGTCGCCGAATGGCGCCGGGCAGGTGCGACCGCCGACGAAGCTGCACAGGCCGGTGCCCCGGTCGAGCGTGCCGCGCACCAGGGTGGCGAGGGCGGCAATGAACCCGGGATCGACACCCTGGACAGGGGCACGGAAATAGCCCGGGACGCCGGCCTTCTCGGCCACCTCGCGGTACTCGACGTCCAGTTCCACCAGCGTCTCGGAATGATCGGAGACGAAGGCGATCGGTACCACCAGCAGGGCGACCTTGTCGTGGGCGGCGCGCTCGATCTCCTCCTCGGTGGAGGGGCCGATCCATTTCTGCGGGGTGGCGCGCGACTGGTAGCAAACCACCCAATCCATCCCTTCCACGCCCATCGCACGCGCCACCGCGGCCGAGGTCTTCTCGATCTGGTTCTGGTAGGGATCGCCTTTCTTGACGATCACCTCGGGCAGCCCGTGCGCCGAGAACAGCACGCGCAAACTCACCGCCGGATCGAGTTCGGCGCGCGCGGCGTCGTAGCTCTGCCGAACGAGCGAAGCGGTGGCGCGTACAAAGCCCGGATCGCTGTGGTAGCAGCACAGCGTGTGCACTGGCGCCACCAGGCCGGCGGCGGCGGCGGCCTCGCGCCAGGCGGTCAGGGAACTGCCGGTGGTGGTGGTGGAAAAATGCGGGTAGAGCGGCAGCAAGACAATCTCGTCCGGCTTGAAGTCGCGCACCTCGCGCGCCGTCTGGTCGCTGAACGGGTGCCAGTAGCGCATGGCGATGAAGCAGCGCACGTCGAACTCGCCAAGCTCGGCCTCCAGGGCGCGGGCCTGAAGCTCGGTGAGTTCGAGCAGCGGCGACTTGCCGCCGAGGATAGCATAGTTCTCGGTGGCCGGCTTCACCCTGGCCCGGGCGATGATGCGCGCCAGGAGGGGGCGCACGAAGAACGGCACCCGCAGGATCGCGGGGTCGGTGAACAGGTTCACCAGGAACGGCTTGATCGCCTCCGGCCGGTCGGGACCGCCGAGGTTGAACAGCACAACGGCCAGGCGCCGCCTGGTCGCGGGTTCGTCACGCGGCACGGATCTGCTCCACCAAGGCCCCCACATGTTCCGGCGCCGTTTGCGGCACGATGCCGTGGCCGAGATTGAAGATGTGGGGTCGGCCGCGCAGGGCGTCCAGGATTTTTGTCGTGGCGCGGCGCATTGGCGCACCGCCGGCGACCAGGGCCAACGGGTCCAGGTTGCCTTGCAGGGCGATCTGCGGCGGCACCATGTCGGCGGCGGCTTCGGGCTTCATCGCGGTGTCGATCGCCACGCCCTGCATGCCCGCACCCCGAGCGTATTCGCCGAGCATGGTGCCGGCCAGGCGCGGGAAGCCGATCAGCGGCACATGGGGATGGCTCTGCTGCAGGGCGGCGGCGATGCGCGCGGTCGGCTCGATCACCCAGGTGCGGAATTCGTCTGGCGGCAGCATGCCGGCCCATGAGTCGAACAACATCAGCACCTCGGCACCGGCATCGGCCTGGCCGCGCAGGTAGACGAGGTTCGCGTCCACGATCAGGTCGATCAGGCGGGCGAACAGGGCAGGGTCGGTATAGGCCATGCCGCGGGCGGCGACGAATTCGCGCGAGCCGTGGCCCTCGACCATGTAGCAGGCGACGGTGAAGGGCGCGCCGCTGAAGCCGATCAGCGTGGCATCGCCGATATCGGCAGCTACTCGGCGCACCGTCTCCCACACCGGGGCCACCTTGTCGGCCACGCCGGATATCGACAGCGCGTCGAGGTCCGCCGCGGTGCGGATCGGCGGCAGTACCGGCCCCGCGCCCTCGGCATAGCGCAGTGCCTGGCCGAGGCCGTAGGAGACGATCGGCAGGTCGCTGAACAGGATCGCCGCATCCATGCCGAAGCGGCGCAATGGTTGCAGCGTGATCTCGGCGGCCATTCCCGGGTTGAGGCACAGCTTGAGGAAATCGCCCGCCTCGGCCCGCAGCGCCCGGTATTCCGGCAGGTATCGCCCGGCCTGGCGCATCAGCCACACCGGTGGCGGCCAAACGGCCTCGCCCGCCAGTACCCGCAAAACCCGCTTCGCCATCACCCAACCCCGCTGCGTCGTGGGCACCCTCTACCAGAAAAGAATTTCTAAGACTTGGGAGATGTAGAACATGGGCCTGTGGTACGTGTGGTACCCCAGGCTGTGCCAATGAACCGCCGGGAAACCCACATCACCGCGGCGCTGCAAGCCACTGGCATGGCTGATGGATTCTGATCCATCCACAGGAGGTACACTGACCGCCCGGATTCCGCCCACCGTACCCGCCATTGTCGCATCCATCCCCGCTCTCCGGCTGGCCTGCCATGAACAGGGGTGTCGCGGGACGTTATCCCCGTTATCCTCAGGACATGTCGAACCGCCTCAACCTGCACCTGGTCTCCGACGCCACTGGCGAAACGCTCAATTCCATCGCGCGCGCCACGGTGGTGCAGTTTGAGCATGCCAATATCGTCTATCATCGCTGGAGCCTGATCCGCTCGCGCCTGAAGCTGCAGAGCGTGATCAACGGCATCGAGGCGGAGCCCGGCCCGGTGCTGTCCACGCTGATCGAGAAGAGCCTGCGCAACGAGCTGGAGGTTGCCTGCCAGCGCCTGGGCGTGGCCGTGGTGCATGTGCTCGACCCGGTTCTGGGCATGTTGGCCGAGCAGTTCGGCGCGCAGGCGTCCTCGCGCCCGGGCCGGCAATACGTGCTGGACGACGCGTATTTCAGGCGCATCGACGCCATTCACTACGTGCTCGCCCATGACGATGGCCAGTCCCATGCCGGCATCAGCGAGGCCGACGTGGTGATGGTTGGGGTGTCTCGCAGTTCCAAGACGCCGACGTCGTTCTACCTGGCGAATCGCGGCATCAAGGCCGCCAACGTGCCGTTGGTGCCGGGGCTGCCGGAGCCGGGGGAACTTGAGAATCCGCATTGCCCGGTGATCGGCCTGACGTTGGAGGCGCCGGCGCTGATCGAGATCCGCCGCCACCGCCTGCGCATGATCGGTGCAGCCGCCACCGCCGCGGCGGCCCGCCAGAACAGTGGCGACTACGTCAATCCCGAGGCAGTGAAGGCGGAGTTGCTGTGGGCGCGGCGCCTGTGCACCCGCCGCGGCTGGCCGGTGATCGACGTCACCCGCCGGTCCATCGAGGAAACGGCGGCCACCGTGCTGCAATTGATGGATGCCTGGCACGAGCACAAGCGCCGCGCCGCGCTGCCGGTGGTTCCACCTGCTGAATCCGCGGACTGAACGCCGGTGCAGGCCGCCCAGCCTCGGCTGATCCTGGCGAGCCAGTCGCGTTTTCGCGCGGCGTTGCTGGCCGGTGCCGGCGTGGCGGCCGAGGCGCTGCCGGCGCATGTGGACGAGGCGGCGATCAAGCAGGGTGCGCGGGCCGAAGGGTTGTCGGCCGAGGATACCGCCATGCTGCTGGCGAGCCTGAAGGCCGAACGCATCGCCCGCCGCTATCCGGATGCGCTGGTCATCGGTGGCGACCAGATACTGGTGTGCGGCGACGCCTGGTTCGACAAGCCGCCCGACCTTGCCACCGCCCGAACCCAGTTGCAGGCGCTGCGCGGGCGCAGCCACACGCTGGTGACGGCTGTGCTGGTGCAACTTGGCGGGCGGCGGGTATGGCAGCACATTGCCCGGCCGCACCTGGGCATGCGCGACTTCTCCGATGCGTTCCTGGACAGCTACCTGGAGCGGGAGGGCGAGGTGCTGACCACGACCGTGGGTGCCTACCGGGTGGAAGGCCCTGGATTGCAGCTATTCGACCGGATCGACGGCGAGCACGCCGCCATCGTGGGCCTGCCGCTGCTGCCGTTGCTCGGGTTCCTGCGCCAGCATGGCGTGCTGATGCGCTGAGGCGGACTGATCGGTCGCGGAGGGATCGTCGGGTGCTGGCGTGCTTGCAAGCCGCTGACCGAGGTGGCACTTCAATTGCGCGCACAGCGGGGAGCGAGCGATGGCTGTCAACAAGGTATATCCGGATGCCACGGCCGCCTTGGCCGGCGTGATCCGCGACGGAATGACGATCATGGCCGGTGGCTTTGGCCTTTGCGGCATTCCCACGGCGCTGATCGAGGCGATCCGGGCTTCCGGCGCAAAGGACCTCACCTTCGTCTCCAACAATGCCGGCGTGGATGACGGGGGGCTGGGCTTGCTGCTGCAGACCCGGCAGATCCGCAAGATGATCAGCAGTTATGTCGGCGAGAACAAGACCTTCGCCGAGCAATATCTCGCCGGCGAGCTGGAGATCGAGTTCAACCCGCAGGGCACGCTGGCCGAACGTATCCGCGCCGGTGGCGCCGGCATCCCGGCTTTTTTCACCAAGACGGGCGTCGGCACCATCATCGCCGAAGGCAAGGAAGTGCGCGAGTTCGACGGGGAGAAATATGTGATGGAGCGCGGCATCCGCGCCGACCTGGCGATTATCCATGCCTGGAAGGCGGACCCGGAGGGTAACCTCGTGTACCGGAAGACCGCGCGCAACTTCAATCCGATGATGGCCACCGCCGCCGAGGTGACAGTGGTGGAGGTGGAGGAGATCGTGGCGCTGGGCAGCTTCGACCCCGACCACATCGTGACACCCGGCATCTTCGTGAACCGCATCGTCAAGCTCGACCATGTGCAGAAGCGCATCGAGCAGCGCACCGTGCGCAAGCGCGCAGCGTAGGGAGGACAGAACCATGCCCTGGACCCGCGACGAAATGGCCGCCCGCGCCGCGCGAGAGCTGAAGGACGGCTACTACGCCAATCTTGGCATCGGCATTCCCACGCTGGTGGCCAACTACATCCCCGACGGCATCTCGGTGCAGCTGCACAGTGAGAACGGCATGCTGGGCACCGGTCCGTTTCCGTTCGAGGGCGAGGAGGACGCCGATGTCATCAACGCCGGCAAGCAGACCGTCACTGAACTGCCGTCGACCAGCTACGTCGACAGCGCGGCGAGCTTTGCCATGGTGCGCGGCGGGCATATCGACATCTCGATCCTGGGTGCGCTGCAGGTGGCCGAGAACGGCGACCTGGCGAACTGGATGATCCCGGGCAAGATGGTGAAGGGCATGGGCGGTGCCATGGACCTGGTGGCTGGCGTGCGCCGCGTGGTGGTGCTGATGGAACACACCGCCGGCGGCAAGCCCAAGCTGCTGCAGCGCTGCACCCTGCCGCTGACCGGGGCGGGCGTGGTGGACATGGTGGTGACCGACCAGGCGGTTTTCGCTGTCGACCGCCGTGGCAGCGGCATGACGCTGCTGGAACTGGCGCCGGGGGTGACGGTGGAATCGCTGCGCGCGGTGACCGAGGCGCGCTTCGCGGTGGCGGCCGATTTACGGGCGGCTTGAACGTCCGCTCCTGTCGCAACCCTGCCGCTCCGGCGATCGGCGGGATTTGGTGCATTCGGGCACTTGATCCCCCGGCGTGGGGGGGATATATGCGCGCCTCCTGCGGCGGGGGCGACCAACCCCTTGGGGGGCCATAGCTCAGCTGGGAGAGCGCCTGAATGGCATTCAGGAGGTCAGCGGTTCGATCCCGCTTGGCTCCACCACCCCCCGCCCGGGATTTCCTGCCCGTGACCCGTCTGATCCGCCGCCGTGCCGCGCTGTTGCGCGCCGGCCTCGCGCTGTGGCTGGCGGTGGCGACGCTTTGGTCTCCGCCCGCGCGCCTGGCCGGGCCGCTGGTCGATCCGTTCCTTGCCGCCGCACTGGCCGCCGCACTGGCCGCAGGGGCGCTATGCCAGGCAAACGGCGTGGCGGGGCAGGCGCCTGGCGTGCCAGGGCCCGGCCATTCCCACGAGCATTGCGCGGCGTGCCTGGGATCGGCGCCGCCGGCCAAGCTGCCGGCGCTGGTGGCATTGCCGCGGCCGTGGCCTGGGACCACGGCCGGGAGCGTTCCGGCACGTGCGGTGCCGGTTCTGGCGGGATTCCGGCCGGCCTATGCGTCGCGGGCACCGCCTGGGGCGATCGGCTGACACGTACCGGTCGTACCCATCATGCGGCCGCATCTCCTGGCGGCCAGAGGAAACAGTTATGCGACATATCAATCTTGCCGCCGCGGCCCTGCTGGGCTGCGCCGCGATCGCCTGCGCCCTGCCTGCCGTGGCTCAGCCCACGCCCTTGATCGAGGTGAGCGATGCCTGGGCGCGGGCCACCACCTCCATGGCGCGCGCCGGCGGGGTGTTCCTGACATTGACCGCCACGGGCGGGACCGATCGCGTGGCCTCAGTCAGCAGCCCGGTGGCCGAGACGATCGAGCTGCACGAGACGATCAACGATGGCGGGGTGATGCGCATGCGCCCGGTGCCATTCCTGGAGGTGGTGCCGGGCACGCCCGCGGTGCTGAAGCCGGGCGGTGCGCATATCATGCTGCTGGGGCTGAAGCGGCCGTTGCGCCGGGGGGAGACCTTCCCGATCACGGTCATCTTCGAGAAGGCGCCGACGGTTACTGCCACGGTGACGGTGCAGTCGGCCGGTGCCAGCGGGTCCATGCACCACCGCTGAGCATGGAGTGGGGCAGGCGTGCGGGTCAGATGGCGACGCGCACGCCCAGCTCCACCACCCGGTCGGTGGGGATGCGGAAGAACTCGGTGGCCGAGATGGCGTTGCGCGCCATGACCAGGAACAGCCACAGCCGCCAGATCGGCATCTTGGGTCGGGCTGCCGCCACCAGGGTCTCGCGGCCGAGGAAATAGCTGGCTTGCAGCGGGTCGAAATCGAGGCCCTCCGTGCCCAGCGTGGCCAGGTCGCGCGGCAGGTTGGGGCTTTCCATGAAGCCGTAGCGGATGATCACGCGGTGGATGCCCTCGGCGAGCAGGGTGACCGCGCTGCGCTCGGTGGCGGGCACGGCGGGCGTGTCGTCGTTGACCACGGTGACGAACAGCACGCGCTCGTGCAGCACCTTGTTGTGCTTGAGGTTGTGCAGCAGGGCGGCGGGCACGTAGTCGGAATTGCCGGTCATGAAGATCGCCATGCCCGGCACGCGCACGGTGCGCGACTGGGGCAGGCGGTTGAGGAAGCTCGTCAGCGGCAGGCTGTCCTGCTTCCAGCGTTCGAGCAGCAGGGTGCGGCCGCGTTGCCAACTGGTCATGACCGCGATCAGGACCGCCGCGAACACCACCGGCACCCAACCGCCCTGCGGGATTTTGAGGACATTGGCGGTGAAGAACACCATGTCAATCACCAGGAAGGAGCCGAACACCGCGATCACCGCCAGACGGGGCCATCCGAACTGGCGGCGAAACACCAGTATTGCCAGCAGGCTGGTGCAGACGAACATGCCGGTCACCGCGATGCCGTAGGCGGATGCCAGCGATTCGCTGTTGTGGAAGGTGAGCACCAGCACGAGTACGCCGGTGAGCAGGCTCCAGTTGACCTGAGGCAGGTAGATCTGGCCTTCCTCGGTGGGGCTGGTGTGGCGCACGGTCAGGCGTGGCAGGAAGCCCAACTGCATGCATTGCCGCGCGGCCGAGAAGGCCCCGGAGATCATCGCCTGGCTGGCGATGACGCTGGCCATGGTGGCCAGGATCACCAGCGGGATGCGGAACCACTCGGGCGCCAGGAAGAAGAATGGGTTTTCCACCGCGGCGGGGTCGTACAGCACCAGGGCACCCTGGCCGAAATAGTTGAGCACCAGGCATGGCAGCACGATGTACAGCCACGCCACGCGGATCGGCCGCGCGCCGAAATGGCCCATGTCGGCATAAAGCGCCTCCGCGCCGGTCACCGCCAGCACGATGGCACCGAAGGCGATGAAGGCCACCAACTGGTGTTTCACCAGCAGGGCGATGGCATAGCCGGGCCAAAGGGCGCGCAGCACGTCCGGGTGGTCGATGATGCCGCCGATGCCCAGGATCGCCATGGTGGCGAACCAGACGGCGGTGACCGGGCCGAACATGCGCCCCATCAAAGCGGTGCCGTGCGACTGCACCAGGAACAGCGCGAGGATGACCACAATGGCCAGCGGCGTAACCAGTTGGCCAAGCCGGGGGTCCACCACCTGCAGTCCTTCCACGGCGGACAGCACCGAGATGGCGGGGGTGATCATGCCGTCGCCGAAGAATAGGCTGACGCCGACGATGCCGATCAGCGCGACAGCGCGGCGCAGGCGCGGATGGGCCACCTTGCGCTGCGCCAGGACCATCAGCGACAGGATGCCGCCTTCGCCCCGGTTGTCGGCGCGGGTGATCAGCAGCACGTATTTCACCGTGACGACCAACACCAGCGACCAGAAGATCAGCGACAGGATGCCGAGGATTTCTGCGCTGCCGATGCCGCCGTCCTGGAAATGCTGGACCGAGGCGCGGATGGCGTAGAGCGGACTGGTGCCGATATCGCCATAGACGACGCCAAGGACACCAAGGATGACGGCGGGGCGCAGCGTGCGCCCAGGTTGAGCGTGCTGCTGTGCGGCGGTCGCTGTCATGTCCCGGCGGGTCCGGGGGTTGGTCGGCGTTCCGATGGTGTCATGCGGCGACCCTCCGGCGGCACCCGCCACGCGTGGCGCAAGTAGCGGTGGCGCGCGGCATTACGCCGCAATGCAGCACTTCGCAAGCGCGGGCGCCACGCTGTCAGGCGGAGACCGGGGGACGCTGGCCGAAGATGGCGGTGCCGACGCGCACATGGGTGGCGCCGTGGGCGATCGCGGCCTCGAAATCGCCGGACATGCCCATGGACAGCACGCCCAGGCCGTGGCGGGCGGCGCAGGCGGTGAGCCAGGTGAAATGCGGGGCGGGGTCGCCCTCGGCGGGCGGGATGCACATCAGGCCGGCGAGGCTTGCGCCGAAGCGGGCCTGGCAGGCGGCGATGAAGGCGTCGGCTTCCGCGGTCGGGATGCCGGCCTTCTGGGGTTCGTCGCCGACATTGACCTGCACCAGCAGATCGGGCGTGCGGCCCTCGCGTTGGACGGCGTCGGCGATGGCGTCGGCGAGGCGGGGGCGGTCGAGCGTTTCGATCACGTCGGCGAGGCGCACGGCGTCGCGCGCCTTGTTGGTTTGCAGGCCGCCGATGATGTGCAGGCGCATGGCGGGATGGCTGGCGCGCAGCGGCGGGAACTTGGCGGCACCTTCCTGCACCCGGTTTTCGCCGAACAGCGTCTGGCCGGCGGCCAGGGCGGCGAGCACGGCTTCGGCGGGATGGGTCTTGGAGACGGCGACAAGGCGTATGGTGGCGGGGTCGCGCCCGGCCTTGGCGGCGGCGGCGGCGATGCGGGCGCGGACGGCGGCCAATCCGTCCGCGACATGGCTATATGCGTTTGTGTGGGCGCCCGGTGCGGGACCGGTGGGGGTTGGATCGGTCATGGATGGAAAGCTTGTCGGTTGGGCGCGCGGGGTCAAGGCTCGATTGGGCAAGGCGCGTTCGCGTGGGGCGGAGGCCTGGGGGCTGCCGGTGCTGTGGCTGTTCACCGATGCGGCGCGGCTGGGCGATGTGCGGGCGGCGGTGGCGGGGTTGCCGGCCGGGTTGTGCGGGGTAGTGCTGCGAGACGATGCCGCGTGCGACCGGGCGGCACTGGTGGGCGACCTGGCCCGCATCTGCCGGGCGCGGCGCAATCTGCTGGTGGTGGCGGGGGATGCGCGGCTGGCGTGGGCGGTGGGGGCCGGGGTGCATCTGCGTGGCGGCAGGCGGCTCTGGCCCGGCGCGGCACGCGGTGTGCTGGTGAAGGGCGTGGCGCGGGGGGCGCTGGTGACGAGTTCGGCGCATGGCGTGGGGGATTTGTGGCGGGCCTGGCGGGCAGGGGCGGGTGTTGCATTCCTTTCGCCGGCGTTTGCCACCGCCAGCCATCCCGGGGCGGCCGGGCTGGGGGCGGCGCGGTGGCGCCGGCTGGCCGCGGCGGGGCCGCCGGGTCTGGTGGTGGGGGCGTTGGGCGGCATCGACGGGGCTTCGGTACGGCGGCTGGGGGTGGTGCGCTGTGTCGGGGCGATCGGGGCGCTGGCACCATCGTAGGCGCGGCGGCGCACTGTGGCGCGCATGCCACAGTGTTTCGGAAATACCATGCCGACCGCGTTTGGCCGATTGCAGGCGGGCGTGGCCGAGGGCAATAGTCTGCCCAGGTCTGGCTGCTCCCGCCCGTTGGCGGGTGGATCAATGGCTTGGTAGATTTTCCTCAGTTGCGGATCATCTGACTGGTTGTTGGTCCGTCGGGGGAGACGGGGCGGGGCCTGCTAACTTCGTCGGAGTGTTCCGGCGCACAGAGGAGAAAAAGATGCGTAAGTTCCTTCTGGCCTGCGCGGCCACCGCCGGTTTCGCCGGCGCCGCGCATGCAGGCAATTTGCAGCCCGGCTCGGGCACGATCTTCAACCAGGCAAAGCCGGGCGAGGCGATCGTTCGCCTTGATGGCGCCGTGTGGGCCATGCTCGGCTACGGCGACAGCACCAATGACAAGGCGGTCGTTGGCGGCCAGGCCGTGAAGAACGAGAACTTCGGCCTGATGACCACGCTGCGTCTGTACCCGATGCTCGACGGCCAGACGGCCGGCGGCCTGCGCTATGGTGCGTTCGGCGAAATCCGCACGAACAACCCCGCCTCGGGCAGCGCGTCGCGCACCACGAATACGATGTTCCTCAACCGCGCCTATGGTTATATCGGCGGCGACAGCTGGGGCCGCATCGCCATGGGCATGGTCGACGGCGCCATCGGCCAGATCCGCGTGGGCGACTTCCAGAACTTCGGCCAGGGCGGCCTGAACGGCTTCGCGCCCGGCATGATCGCGGCGCCCGACAACTACATCTGGCGCTTCCCGTTCTCGCAGGGCGGCGAGTACACCCACCAGAAGATCGTTTACACCTCGCCGAGCTTCGCCGGCTTCGACATGGCCGCTTCGTTCGCGCCGTCCACCACAACAAACACCACCAGCGATATCCAGAACATCGTGACCGGCGGCAGCGCTCGCCAGGCTACCTCGGTGAACGGGGCCGACGCCAACCGTTACCGCAACCTGTTCGTTGTTGCCGCCCGCTATCGCGGCACCTTCAGCGGGCTCGGCGTTGCGGCGCAGGTCGGCTACATGACCAGCGGCAAGGTCTCTGTGCCGGGCGTGGCGCGGAAGGGCCTGAGCATCTTCGACGCCGGCGCGACCCTCAGCTACATGGGCTTCATGGCCGGCGGCCACGTGTCGACCGGCGACTTCAACGGCTCGACCAGCTTGTCGGCGCCGGGCGAGAAGGATGCCACGGTGTGGCTGGTTGGCGCGTCCTACAAGAACGGTCCGTGGACCGCGGGCGTTCACTACCTGGACAGCAAGCGTCCCGGCGCTTTCGGCAACAACGCCGAGATGAAGGAAACCGGCTGGGGTGCTGGCCTCAACTACGCCTGGGCGCCTGGTGTGCAGACGTTCCTGGAGTTCGTGTATCACGAGCGTGAGGAAGCGGGTGTGAACCTGCAGATCGGCACGGGCCCGGCCAAGAGCAAGGTCGACGGCACCGCGCTGATCGTCGGCCAAGTGTTCCGCTGGTAAGCTTGCGACGCCTTCGGGCATGAATGGGGGCGGCAGGGTTTCGGCCCTGCCGCCCTTCCTTTTGCAAGGGGCGCGTGCGATCCTTGCCACGGCAGGACGCGCGGCCTAGACAGGCGGCGACATGAACGGGGCATCGCAGCGCGTGAGGAAGAGCGGATTGGCCAGGCGGTTGGGCTTGTGGAATGCGGCAGCCATCATGTTGGCTTTCGGGCTGACAGGGTGCGGACGGACGACCCCGTTGGGACCCGCGGACTACGTTGATCCGCGTGGGAACAACCTCCCGGCAGGCTCGATCATGGGCGCAGACGGGTTGGCGGTTAGCCTTGGCCGCAATCGTGGCGGCAACGACGAGAGTGGGGCCCTCGGGGTCAATGCCTATCTGTGGCGCGGGACGCTCGATACGCTGAGCTTCATGCCGCTGGTGTCGGCCGACCCGTTCGGGGGGGTGGTCATCACCGACTGGTACCAGCCCGCGGCTGCGACCGGCGAGAGGTTCAAGGCAACGGCATATATTCTCGGCCGCCAGTTGCGGGTGGATGGCGTGCGCGTCTCGGTGTTCCGCCAGGTGCTGCAGGGTGGCCAGTGGGTGGACGCGCCGGTGAGTGCGGCGACGGGCACTGAACTGGAAAACAAGGTGTTGGCGCGGGCGCGCGAATTGCGGGCCCAGCAGGTGACATCCAACTAGTGGAGCGACCCTGACGGATAGCGCCGTCAGAGTCGCGTCACGAGCTTAATTTTGTGGGGCGATTCACCAAACGCTTGGGTAGCAAGCATTTGGATCGCACCACTAGCGTCCTGCCCACGACGTTTGTCCGAGGTCGGGCGAGCCAAGCGGGTTGGCAGACCGTTGAAAACAAAGACCTGGTGTTCCGCCCACGAGCTGTGCGGCTTCGCGAGATCCTCTGATCGGGGCACAGACTGGATGCGCGGCCGCCGGCCGGCATTGGGTACGGGGTCGCGAGGCTCCGTCTCTGGCGGGGTCGGGGGCCGCGCCCCTAGCCTGCTCTTTCCTTGCCCGCTGCCAGACGGCATTGTGCGGCTGATCGATGGAGCGTTTGGGGCTGATGTCTGAAGTTATGGGGGCGGCCGAGGGGCCGCGCTACGATTTCCGGAGTGCCGAGCCGAAGTGGCAGGCGGCGTGGGGCGAGCGCGGCTGCTTCCACGTGGAGGATGTGCCGACCGACGGCAAGCCGAAATACTATGTGCTGGAGATGTTTCCGTATCCCAGCGGCAAGATCCACATGGGCCACGTTCGCAACTACACGCTGGGCGACGTGGTGGCGCGCTACAAGCGGGCGCGCGGGTTTTCGGTGCTGCACCCGATGGGGTGGGATGCCTTCGGCCTGCCGGCGGAGAACGCGGCGATCGAGCGGGGAGTGCATCCGGGCAAGTGGACCTCGGAGAACATCGCGGCGATGCGCGCGGAACTTCAGCGCATGGGGCTGTCGCTGGACTGGAGCCGCGAGTTCGCGACCTGCGACCCGAGCTACTACGTGCACCAGCAGAAGCTGTTCCTGGATTTCCTGAAGGAAGACCTGGTGTATCGGCGCGAAAGCTGGGTGAACTGGGACCCGGTGGACGGGACGGTGCTGGCCAACGAGCAGGTGATCGACGGCCGCGGCTGGCGTTCAGGTGCGCCGGTGGAAAAGAAGCAACTGGCGCAATGGTTCTTTCGCATCACCGCCGATGCGCCGGATTTGCTGGCCGCGCTGGACGGGTTGGAGAAGTGGCCCGAGCGCGTGCGGCTGATGCAGGCGAACTGGATCGGGCGCAGCGAAGGCGCACGGTTGCGCTTCACGCTGGCGGCGCCCGAGGCCGGCATTGGCGAGGTGGAGGTGTACACCACCCGGCCGGATACGCTCTACGGCATGTCGTTCCTGGCGATAGCGCCGGAGCATCCGCTGGCTGCGGCGGTTGCGGCGCGTGATGCCGAGGCGGCGGCCTTCGTGGCGGTATGCCGGCAGATGGGCACCAGCGAGGCGGTGATCGAGGCGGCGGAGAAGCGCGGCTACGACACCGGGCTGCGGGTGGCGCATCCGTTCATCGAGGGGGCTACATACCCGGTGTGGATCGCGAACTTCGTGCTGATGGAATACGGCACAGGCGCGATCTTCGGCTGCCCGGCGCATGACCAGCGCGACCTGGATTTCGCGCGGAAATACGGATTGGCGGTGCCGCCGGTCGTGCTGCCGCCGGGCGAGGATGCGGCGGCGTTCCAGGTGGGGGCGAAGGCTTTCGTGGATGACGGGGTGATGATCAACTCCGGCTTCCTCGATGGACTGCCAGCACCGGGGGAGGCCAAACGGGTAGCGATTGCCGCGCTCGAAAAGCGCGGGATGGGGCAGGGCGTGGTGAACTGGCGGCTGCGAGACTGGGGCTTCAGCCGCCAACGCTATTGGGGGTGCCCGATCCCGGTGGTGCATTGCGCCTCGTGCGGGGTGGTGCCCCTGCCCGCGGACCAGTTGCCGGTGGTGCTGCCGGATGATGTGGATTTCTCGCGGCCGGGCAAGGTGCTGGATCATCACCCTACCTGGAAGCACGTTTCGTGCCCCAAGTGCGGCGCGGCGGCGGAGCGGGAGACCGATACGCTGGACACGTTCGTTGACAGCTCCTGGTATTTCGCGCGGTTCTGCTCGCCGCATTCGCGCGAGGTGGTTGACCGCGCCGCGGTGGACCATTGGCTGCCGGTTGACCAGTATATCGGCGGCATCGAGCATGCGATCCTGCATCTGTTGTATTCGCGGTCTTTCACTCGCGCCATGCGCAAGACTGGCCATGTGGGCCTGGACGAGCCGTTCGCGGCGCTGTTCACGCAGGGCATGGTGACGCACGCCAGCTTCCGCGCCGGCGATGGGCGGTGGCTGTCGCCTGACGAGGTGGAGGTGCGAGGCGACGGCTCGGCGGTGGAGAAGGGCGCTGGCACGGCGGTGCAGGTGGGTCGCATCGAGAAGATGTCGAAATCAAAACGGAATACCATCGACCCTGGCACGATCATCGACCGTTACGGAGCCGATACTGCGCGCTGGTTCATCCTGTCGGACAACCCGCCGGATCGCGATATGGAATGGACCGAGGCGGGCGTTGTGGGGGCTTTTCGGTTCACGCAACGGCTGTACCGGTTGGTTGAGTCAGCGGCCGCTCCGCCTGCTGCGGTGCCTGCAGAATGGTCGACTGCCGCTCGCGGATTGCGGCGGGCAACGCATCGAACCATCGGGGCGGTGACCGAGGCGCTTGAGGGTTTCACATTCAATGTGGCCGTGGCACGGATTTATGAGCTCACCAATGCGATTGGCGATGCTGAGAGGGCAGACTTGGAAGATGCCTCACTGCGCTGGGCGCGGTTCGAGGCGGTGGAAGCGGTGGCGCGGCTGGTAAGTCCGATGATGCCGCATTTGGCAGAGGAAATGTACTCCCGGCTGCATCCGCCGAGCCAAGCGGTGGTGGCCGACCTGCCTTGGCTTGAGGCGGATGCGGGGCTCGCGGCGGCGGAGAGTGTGACGATTGCGGTCCAGATTTTGGGCAAACTGCGCGGCACAGTGGAGGTGGTGCCGGATGCTGGTGAGGCGGAAGTGTTGGCCGCGGCTGCCGCGGAGCCGAACGTGGCGCGATTGCTGGCCGGAAAGAGGGTGGTCAAGAAGATCTACGTGCCCGGCCGCATCGTGAATTTCGTCGTGGTGGGCGGCGCATGAACGGTGGCAGGGATCTGGCGCGACGGGGGCTGCTGCTGGCGCTGATGGGTGCCGGGCTGGCTGGATGCGGCTTCCGCCCAATCTACGCGACGCGGCCCGATGGCGTTGGCAAGGTGCAGGACCGTCTGGGCGATATCAATGTTCTGCTGATCCCGGAACGCAGTGGGCAGCTCTTGCGCCAGGCACTGCAGGCGCGGCTTGAACACGGCGGGGAGGGTCGCGCGCCACGTTATGACCTGTCGGTTCAATACGCTCTTTCGACCGAGCCCATTGCGATTCAGCGGGACAACTCGACCTCGCGCGTGCGGGTAATTGGCACCGCGAGCTGGGCATTGCTGGCGCAGGACGCGCAGCGTCGCACCATTGCCAGTGGCACGGTCCGCGAGGTTGATGGCTACAACTATATCAATCAGCAGTTCTTTGCGTCGGAGTTGACGAGCCAGGCCGTCCAGCGGCGGCTGTCCGAGGCACTGGCGGCGCAGATCACAACCCAACTCGCGATGCATTTCAGCCGACAGGCAGGCGGGTAGGGTTCGCCATGCGATACTTGGCGAACGTCTCCTACCATGAAGCTTGATGCGCGGCGTGTTGCGGCGTTCCTCGATGCTCCTGGCGAGTGCCGGGTTGTCCTGCTGTATGGAGACGATGTCGGGCTTATTCGAGAGCGGGCTGCTCGTCTGGTGCGTGCGGTAGCGGGAGCAGTTGACGATCCCTTTCGCGTCACTGAATTGGACAAGGACACAGCAAAGCGGATTCCCGAAGAGGCGGCGAGCCAGTCGCTTCTTGGCGGAAGGCGGGCCGTCCGGGTGCGTGATGCCGGGGACACGGTTCTAGCAGACATTCAGTTGGCAATGAGCCGCCCTGGAGACGCCCTGTTGATACTGGAGGCGGCAGCACTGCCGGCGCGGTCCAAGTTGCGCACCGCACTTGACCGCTCGGCCGATGCGGTGACCATCGGTTGCTACCGCCTTGATGGCGGCGCGCTGGAGCAGATGATTGTTCAAACGCTGGCGTCGGACGCGATGACGATCGATGCGGAAGCCCGCACTTGGCTCAGCGGGCAGCTTGGCGCCGACCAGGCGGTGACGCGGCGTGAGATCGAAAAGTTGGCGCTGTACATGGGGGCGCATGGTCGCGTAGATCTTGCATCGGCGCAGGCTTGTGTTGGCGATCTCGCTGGCGTTTCGTTGGACCATGCGCTGTTTGCGGCGACAGCCGGCGATGTGCGGGAAACGGATCGGGCTCTGGAACTGGCCCTAGCAGAAGGGATGACTGCCGTAGGAGTGTTGCGCTTGGCGCTGACGCATCTCCAACGGCTTCAGCAGGCAAAAGCCTCAATGGCAGAAGGTCTGGGTGCCACGGAGGCGGCAAAGTCGGTTCGCCCACCACTGTTCTTCCGAAGGGTGGGTGATTTTGTCAGGGCGCTCAGTCTGTGGGGTGACGCCGACCTGCGGATGGCATGTATTCGAGTGTGGGAGGCTGAGAGATCATGCAAGCGCACTGGCAGCCCTGCTGAGACGATTTGCCGCAGTATCCTACTTGGCCTGGCCCAGCGCGCGGCAGCGGCACGGCGGCGGTGATCAAAGAGGTGGCTCGGGAAATTCGGACAGGCCGATAGGTGGATTTCCTGCCTGACAGCGGCGATGTTGCCGCGGATCAGGAGCGGGCATGACGAAACGCACACGGCGGACGCACAGCCCGGGTTTCGAGGCGAAGGTGGCTCTGGCCACGATCAAGGGCGAGAAGACGCTTGGCGAACTGGCCAAGCTGTTTGACGTGCACCCGCACCAGATCACCGCCTGGAAGGCGCAGTTGCAGGAGGGGGCGGCCGGCGTCTTCGGTTCCGGCCCTACGGCCGCCGAGACCACGCCCGTAGTCGACCTGAAACTGTTGCATGCGAAGATCGGGGAGCTGATGTCGCGCGTCAATCAGAACCCAGTGCCAGCGACAATCAGCGCCACAGCTAATGGTTGCAAAGGCTGGGCTGGGTCGGCGGCCGTCAAGCCCGGAGCCGCCGACGGCGGTGGTCTGAAAGGCCAGGCTTTACGGTCGTTACCCAGCCCAGACACTGGGAAACCGATGCTACCTTGAGGCGAGTGCCTCAGTGCTCCTAGAGAGGTGCTGATTGTCGCGCACTCAAGCCACAGATTGTCGCGCTACAAGCTGACGCTGGAGAAGGATTTTTATCCGGCGCGCTCAGCAAAGCCGGCCTGCTGAGCGCATGTGTGGACGGCCCCTCCGGTTCAAGAGCTCGGGGACATCTTCTGACGCAGGATCGGAAGCGTTCATGTGTCCGGCCTGTTTGGTGCGGCACGTGTCCGCTGGCCCAGATGGGTTCCGCGAACGCCGGCCAAACAGCGAAGCGGCTTTGCAAGCCTCTACGCTCAACGGCTTTTGGCATTCGCCGGTCCGACCGATCGTCATCTTCTGCTGCTCTTGTCCCACGGCCCGCGCCGCGGATCAGGTAGCTGCCGGCGCTTCGAGCGGTCCGGGCTTGCGTGGCCGCTTCCCCTGGACATGGCCGACTCCGATCTAAATAGAAACCTCCTTCGCTTGCGTGGGTGCCAGGGTGCAGGTGAAGCCGAGCTTGGCGATTTGGCGT